>Ga0180007_10000306_pt1 | contig 87250 bp, 61 predicted proteins | sample MM_PC_MetaG_FD_121122 | JGI IMG/M metagenome (GOLD analysis project Ga0180007, IMG submission 121122) | Groundwater microbial communities from the Aspo Hard Rock Laboratory (HRL) deep subsurface site, Sweden - MM_PC_MetaG | ecosystem: Environmental > Aquatic > Deep subsurface > Groundwater...
CCCCATTTTTTTTCTCCGTTCAGAGTGCAGTCCGGAGCCAGGAGGGCGACGGCAAACGTCCGCCTGAATTGCCATTGCGAAACCCTTCCACGATGCCTATTGAGAAAAAACCACCGGCAAACGACCGCCTGAATTGCCATTGCGAAATCCTTCCACTTGGCTAATAGAAAAAAATGCCTGTTATTGTGCGTCCTAAATATTGTCATTAGGTCCCCTTCTACCGAAGCTTATAAAATCTTTGAGAGTTCATCAGGTTATTTGTAATTTGAAGTATTTCATAGTAATATTAACTTTCAGGTTAAAAATTCGCATCAATTTTTAATTTATTATGGACAATCCATCAGGGATTTATTATACACTACTTGGAGTTTTGAATGGCTAAACAATGCGAAATATGCGGAAAAAAAACATCAACAGGCAACAATGTCTCACACGCGAATAACAGAATAAAACGAACGTGGGAAGCTAATTTAAAAAAAAAAAAAATCGCAACATCTCAGGGAATACAAAAAATCAGAATATGCACGAAGTGCATTAAAACACAAAAGAAAAATAAATAACCATCTTCCCCCCGTAACCTCTGCGGACACAGTTTGGTTCAATTTTAATGCGTGTCAGATAACTGTATGCTTTCCAAAATGCATACAATCATTTCAGCCCGTTAGTACATATTCTAAGTAAATATCTAAACTTATTACTTCAAATATTTATTAATTAAAACGAATTGTCGGAGTGACCGAAGGGAAATGAGTATTCTTGAAACTGTTACTTTTTCGGGTATCACTGTTGTAGCAGCTACAAGAGACCGCTTGTTGCAGTATATTTCAGCTTACGCGTGTTCTAATCTGAGGTTTTCACCATTGACTATTTCGCCTATTACCGCATTGGATATTTTTACCTGCCTGCTAAGTAAAAAAAAACGTGAATTTCACAGGCAGGTAACGCTTCATTTTTGTGCCAGCTGGTACCTTGCGTACATTATACGGTATGTCTCCCGGGTCGAAACTGTTCTTATTCAGCCCAGCGGGCTTTTTTTTGACATTTTATTAATAATGCATAATAATAAAATGAAATGCTGCTGCATAGGCGGTACCGAAAAATCGCACAGAAATTTTTCTACCTGCATAGACAGAACTATTCCCGGTAATCGAATCACCAGTTTTGTAAAAACTGCAGTTGCCGATTCACGCCCTGCCGATGTGCTGCTTCTTGTTAAGAAAAGCAATCCGGACCTCATTTTTTTTGACAATGAATTACTGCTGAAAAAATACTACCTGGATGTACTATCTGCCGAAAACAGGGCATGCTGTATCGGGTATTTCGGCAAGGATGAGATGGCGGTCTTTGCGCAGTACGGCCGAAAAAGTGTATCTCGTCCCCGAAAACCCTGCATAGAGCCTTTTCTTTTCGCGGTACTGAATCCGGTTTATTTTTTTGTTTCGCCGCTGTATTTCGTTTTTTTAATACTCATCGTGGTGCTTAAAAAAAGACATAAAATATTAATTTCAAAAAGGTCCGTATAAGTAAGATAAAAGACAATTCAGAAAATACAATAAACAAATGTTTTCATTTATTTCATTTTATCAAAATATACCACTGCATGTTCGTCCGGAAATTTTCAATGGTTTACCAATACGCTGGTATAGTCTTGCCTACATCGTAGCTTTTGCACTGGTTATTATTCTTACGCATCACCGCAGGAAAACCGAATCAAAATATAAAAATTATAATCAAAAGGTCGTTGATGATGCGCTTACGTATATCGTTATCGGAACAATCCTCGGCGCGCGGCTGGGCTTTGTTCTGTTCTACGATCCCGGATATTATCTGAGTAATCCGCTGGAAATATTTCTGCCGTTCAGTATGGCTGACGGGTTTCATTTTACCGGTATTTCCGGAATGTCCTACCACGGCGGAGTGATTGGTATTCCATTAATTCTTTTTTATTATTGCCGCACACGACGTCTTCCCTTTACCCATTTTATCGAGATGTTCATTCCCACGGTTCCAATCGGATATATGTTCGGTCGCATCGGTAACTTCATGAATGGTGAGCTTTACGGGCGTATAACCAATGTACCGTGGGGCATGTATTTTTATCAATATGCAGGCAGTATAAAAAAACCATACCCCTTTCTGAGGCATCCTTCTCAGTTATACGAAGCTTTTTTTGAAGGACTAATTCTTTTTTTAATCCTCTGGCTGCCCCGGAAAAAAATCAATACAAACGGGTATCTCACCGCAATGTACCTTGGCGGGTACGGCATTTTCAGGTTCATTATTGAATTTTTCCGTGAACCGGACGATCTTTTTAAGAATCCCGGTAATGCCGCCGGAACAGTAATCGGAATGTTCACAATGGGGCAGGTACTGTGCGTATTGATGATCATTTCTGCGGTTAGTATTTTTTATGTACAGTAAAAAAAAAAGGTACCGTAAGTAAATGTTCAAAGCTTTATTACTCCCTTTATTAGTCATCACACTTAATCCGGATTTTGACTTATCTCAGTACGCCTCTACGTCTGAACTCTCCGCCGGCATGCTGCTTGAAAGTAAAACACGTATGCAGCAGAATGAAATGAAGCACTTCGGTCTGATAGTACTCTCAGTTTTGAAAAATTCACGTCCTCAGGAAGACAGTGTCCTTGCGGAAATTACAAACCGGGAGTTTGTGGAAACCGGGGTGCTCGCAGGCATGAGCGGCTCACCGGTGTACCTCTCAAACCGGCTTGTCGGCGCAATCTCCTATACTACAACTTTTCAAAAAAAACCCATAGTAGGCATTACTCCCATCAGAAGTATGCTTGAGGTCATCAATCATCAGAAAATTAATAGATCTGCCCCCTACGATGACGGAAAAAAATTTTACGGTTTTACTCCAATCAGGACGCCACTTGCAATCTGCGGAAAAATGCAGCTTTCCGATGAGACGATACGATTAATTTTTGATGAATCTTCATACTTTATTATCGCCGGCGGTTCATCTTTTGAAAAATCATCAAATGTACAGGATGCAAAACCCTTTCTTCCCGGTGATGCATGCGCGGTGGGGCTGGTACGGGGTGACCTTTCGATAATGGCTTTCGGAACTGTTACACACGTTAAAGATAATTATGTCCTTGCATTCGGCCATCCGCTTTCATCAAGCGGTCTTTCTTCAACAGCGCTGTACAGTGCCAGGATAGACGCAGTAGTGCCTCTTCTCTCACTTTCCTATAAAATCGGAAGTATGGGTGCCGAAGTCGGAACAATCGTACAGGATAGAAGCAGCGCCATTCTCGGTGAATTAGGCGCTTTCTCCAGTTTCGTTCCTCTTCGGGTATCGGTAAAATCTGAAATACAGGAAAGAAAGTTCAATTATGAGGTAACCTCCGATCCGGCATATTTTTCCCGCCTGAGCGCAATGATATTTACACAGAGTTTTCTGCAGCATGAATCCACAGGCGAAGAAACCACATTATACTATACGCTTAACGTAAGAACTGATTATCATAACAGGAATATTTCAATAACCGACTGTGCGGTCAATCCCCGATCCGATGATGCATGTAAAGAAATAAACAACACTTTTGAAAATATCTTCCGGTATATACATTACAATCCTTTCTTACCTATAAAAATTCTTTCCGCTGATCTTGCGTTACACTCAGTCTCCTCAATAAAGTTTCTTGAAATTACCGGTTTCAGTACTGATTCAAAAGTGTATCGGCCCGGAAGCACAGTTTCACTTTCAATTCATACGCGCGGCTACAAGACAGGTAAAAGCACAATAACGGAAACATTTACTCTCCCGGAAAATATCCGTACCGGTTTACATCAAATCATTGTTTCCAGCGGGTATTTTTATCTTATCAACGATATGCAGATAAATCCGGATAAATATATTCCTTCCGTACCGGAAGATATTTTCAATATACTTGATAATAAAATAAATACGCAGTCGCTTATGATCTGGATGTATGCGGATACGGACAGCCTCGTTATAAATGGAACAGAATATCAAAGTCTTCCGCTGTTTCACAGAGAAGTTATTCTGCAGGGAAGACGGTCATACCTCGAGCCTACTCATCGTTTCTTTTTAAAGTCTGTTGTTCAGTCCGTACCCGTTATCGGCGCGCACGGCATGATTATCGAAATTACCGACAGGAACACACAATGAAAACATCCCGGATACGAATGCTGAGTTTTTGTATTTTTTTTACCTTACTGTATAACAAAAATTTTCACGCCGACTATGCCGGGACAATTCCTCTGGATGCGGCGCGTTTAAACAGCGGGAAATTCAAAAATACTCTTCTCGATCGGAATGGAGTTCTTAGTCTGGCGCCGGGATGTGAAAGGTTCGAAAAAATAGATGAAACGGTTTTATGGAAGATGTACGCATACCGGGATCATTTGTATATCGGTACCGGACATAACGGTAAAATAATCGTTCTTAATCCGGAAAACCTCAGGCAGTATACTATGGAATTACCGTCTCCTGAAATCCTTTCCCTTCGCGCTGAAGGCAATTACCTCTATGCGGGAACCGGTCCCCGCGGCATAATCTACCGGATTGACCTGACCACTCAAAAGAGTGAGGTGTTTTCTGCTCTCGAAGCAGATTATATATGGGATCTCCGCATCAAAGACTCTGTTCTTTATGCTGCCGTGGGAACAGGCGGAAAAATATTTGCTATCGATCTGGACTCAGGAAAAAAGGAAGTATTCTTTTCATCCAGTGAAGATAATATCATGCGGATAGATTTTTTTATGGATAAACTCCTTGCCGCATCATCAGGACGGGGCTATTTATATTTAATCAAAGATAAATCTGATTTTGATATCCTGCTGGATGCGGGAGGAAAAGACATCATTGATTTTCATGTCATGCACAATACTTTTTATGCGGTCACTGCCGGGAAAAAAATGATCACTCCTGCAGGAGTCCATAAACAAAAAATGCAGGCCGACCAGGATTCTTATTTTATTAATGAAATTCTCACTGCTGATCAAAATGGATTTATCTCAAGTCTTGAACAATTTAAAAACATTTCCATCACCTCAATCCATGGGTATGATGATACTCTTTTAATAACAGGGTCTGGTCTGTACGGAAGTGTCTTTTCAGTCAATATTCTTACCGGCAAATCTGATCAAAAGGCCGTTTTAGAAAATATCAAACCTGTATCACTTATCAAATCAGGAGAAAAATATTTTTTTCTCGGATCTGACTCCGGATCAGTTTTTTCTTTAGAGATGCAATACCCTGAATCCGGTACGTTTACCACAGATGTAATCGATGCTGAAAGAAGGAGTAAATGGGGAAGTGTGACCTGGAACAACCGCATTAACCATGCCGGATTAGTTTCATGGTCTGCGCGTACCGGTAATACCCGGAATACAGGCACGGGATGGACGGATTGGATACAATGCACTGAAGGCTGGATAAGTAATCATCCTTCCCGTTATATTCAACTCAAGTGCCGGATATTTTCTACGAATACTCTTGCGCCTGAGCTTACCGATATAATGCTGTGTTATACACAGTCGGCACGGTATGCAGTGATTAAAAATATTTTTTTTGACCGGAATGAAAGCCTCATTAAACATCACAAGCTCAACCTGGAGCCGCACGACAAAATAGTTCATTGGCATACCGAAAATCCGGATAAGAAACCTGTACAGTACACACTTCAGAGCAGGAATGCTGATGTATCCAGGGATTGGCAGACACTTGCGGCATCATTACCTTTTCCGTTTATGGTTCTTGATTCACATTCACTGCCGGATGGTTTCTATGAATTCGGTGTTATTTGCCACGAATCAGCCGCGCGCACACCCACAGTTACAAATGATTTCCTCGTAAGCAGAACATATCTTATTGATAACACTCCTCCTGAGGTAACCGGATTTAACTGTAATCCAACAGATAAAAAAATGCGTACAAAAACAATAAGCTTTAATATAAAAGATGAGTTATCCATAATTTTCAATGTTTCCTACAGCATTGAGCCGAATATGTTCATACAAATATTCCCTGATGACGGCGTTTTCGATGAGAAAACCGAATCATTTACCATTGTGGTTCCTGAGTTGTCTTCGTATTTAATTTTGCACACTGCAGACTTCGAAAATAACAGCCGGTTTTTTACATTAATGATAAAATAATTTGACTCGCATATGGCATGCTGAGGAGTAATGAAGGAGAAAATATGAGTAACAAATATTGCATGTTTCCCGGACAGGGTTCACAAAAAACCGGTATGGGCGCAGAGCTTTTTGATCAATATAAAGATTATGTAAATGAAGCAAACCAGATACTCGGGTTTGACATAAAAGACATGTGTCTTTCAAATTCTGATAACCGTCTTGATAATACTCAATTTACCCAACCAGCACTGTACCTGGTATCAGCGATGAGTTTTTTAAATAAAAAGAAAGAAGGTGAAAAATACTGCGCATCCCTGGGGCATAGCCTTGGTGAATACACTGCGCTTTTTGCAGCCGGTGTATTCGATCTGCTTACCGGATTAAAAATGGTTAAAAAAAGAGGCGAAATAATGGCTAAGGCGGAGAACGGCGCCATGGCCGCGGTCATCGGTCTTGAAGATATTAAAATTAAAGAAATTCTCGAATCAAGCGAAACGGGAAAACGTATAGACGTCGCCAATTATAATTCTCCCGGTCAGGTCGTAATATCCGGTTTACGTGAAGATATTACCGCGTGCGAGAATATATTTAAAACTTCCGGCGCAAAAATGTATATTCCTTTAAAAGTCAGCGGAGCTTTCCATTCCAGGTATATGCGTCCTTCGGCTGACGAATTTGAATTATTTATTAAAAATTTCAGTATACAGAGCCCCGCTTTCCCCGTATACTCTAATGTAACCGGTCTACGGCATGAAAAAAACTCAATCCTTGAAAACCTTGTATTACAAATGACCAGTCCGGTACGCTGGGTATCAATAATTCAGAATATCAAAACGCAGGATTCCGCGGCTGAATTTGTTGAAATCGGACCTGGAAATGTGCTGACGGGACTAGTTAAGCGTATTAAGTAATCCCGGTTTCAGCCGGAGAAGAAAATTCCAGTTATTCACGGTCTCTGTTTCCATCATTTCTGAAAGGTTTTGAATAAGTTTTTTATCATCAGAGTTTAAAACAAGATTAATGTCATCAAGCTGCGCGTTTTTCTCGGCTGAAGATATATCTGATGAAAAAAGCATGGAAAAAAGTTTATCGCCATCTGCCGAACCTGAAGGAGAGGAAGAATCGGTGGATGAAGCGGACGACGGCGGGGTATGCAAAAGACTTATACACAGTGCGATTCTGGAAAAATCAGTCCTGAGGGAAGATTGATTATATTCACCGCTGAAAAGAAAAGATTTCATCTCTTCGGTGCCCTGGATTAGTTCACTGATGTGCTGAGAAAACTCAGATGACGCAGTAATATATTTATTATTATTCAGCGATAAAGACAACCTGCACAGACTGAGTGTATCAGTGAATATATCCTCATGGCTGAACGATGTCTTTTGAAGAATATTTTCCTGATGAAGGCAGCCGGTCAGCGCCTCGGTAATTTCAGACCTTACCGGATGTTGCCCGAGCAGAGAGGAAACATCGTTTGCATGTTTAAGCCGCTGACCAGCTTTGTTTTTGTTAAGGGGTATTCCCAGCGTTGACGGGCCGAGTGTGAGGAGTTTATCGGCAATGAGACCGGAAACCGTAGCTACTTCAGCTGATGCATCGCTTGAATATATGGAGCCGCATTTAACATTGATTGTTTTTCCGGCATACGGTGTCTTATGGAGAACTGCATCAAGCATTATGAAGTTTTCTTTTTCAGTAGTGAAATGAGATTTATAATAGAGATAGTAGCTGGCAATTGGAAGCCAGGGTTTAGTTACATGTACACGTTTTTGGATACGGAAAAAAACCTGATGCTTTTCTTCCAGTGAAAAAACCGCCGCGTCAAGTATTTCTCTGCCTGCATCAGTGGCGATATCAACATCAATTGAGAACCGGCGGGGTTCAGGCGACAGCAGAAGCAGTGAATTGCCGCCTTTGAACCTGAACGTCAGACCTGTTCCTGCGAGCTCGCTCACAAGTTCAAGACAATGCACGGCCTGCTCTGTAAGTGAAGGAGAAGTTTTAAGTACATGCTGTCTGATGTGCGATTCTGAAAAATATTTTTTATCGGCTGCTGGTTTCATACTGTATTCTCGTATAATATCATGTATTTTATATATTCTGTAAGCGCACTGATATTCCGGTTTGCCATCTGAGATGCAAGCTGTTTTGAAATCTCTTCAAGCTTTTGGGGATTAATACCGCGTAAGTCCATATTTCTGTAATATTTCTGTATGGACTGATCAACCTTTTGCCGGCTATCGTTTTTTCTTTTTAAAGTTTCAGCTGCAATTTTTTTTTTATATTCTTCTTTTTGCGCAAAGGAAAGAGTATCCCATTCAGAATAAAGAGATTTCGGGTCTATAAGGATAATATTCCATTGTTTTTCCAGTTTATCGATAAATTGTTTTAACTCTTCTCGTGTGTGCGGAGTATTAAAACGTGAAGCGCAATCACTGACCGTAATAGTGTGTTTGTTTTGATTGTTTGACGCCGCATGTAATTTAGGCTCAGAAGATTTTGATTTTTTTGGCGCAGAAGAGCTGAAAAAACCGAAAATTCGGAAGAAAAAACCAGTGATGCCATTAAGCAAGCGGTATATGAAAGCGTCTAAGTCATTATCAAACCTGGGTTCCTGGCTTTTGTTCTGATTTGTTTTTTTCCTTTTTTTAACATAACCGGCAACTTCTTTATAGTTCATCTCGAGAACATCTTTCAGAGCTTTTTTTTGAATGTCGTAAGAAGTAAGATAAATCAACTCGCGAAAATGGATTAATTTTTCTTCATTGGTGATTCCGTTTCTGTTCTGAGGAAGAAGATCTGATTGTGTGAGTCCGTAGGGAACAATATCGGAAAGCGCGGGAAAAAGAATTTTAACTAATTCACCGATATCGGGATAGGCATCACAAATCTTTTGGGATAATTGGTAAAGTTGAATAAAAAAAGGGCTTAGTAGTTCTTCTTGTATTTCAAAATTGCTTTCTTTGGGAATTTGTTTTTCATCCAGGAGCACCCATTGATTTATTAATTTATTCAAAACGCGGATCTTTTCTGAAGGAAGTTCAGAATAGAAAATATCAATCAATCTCCACCGGTGAAAATAAAATGTCTCCTGATCAGTGACGATCCGGAAAATGTACGGAGCGGCATCCTTCTTTTCAGCGGATTGATTTTTTTCATACGCAGAACTCAGGATTTTTTTTATACCTTCTGTGTTATATTTTTGAAAAAGGGTTTGTGTGCCTGTTATGTCCTTAATGTTTTCCAGATCCCGTATCGTTGCGGGATAGTGTATTATTCTATATTCTGAATTATTATCGGTATCGTGAGTAATTTTTTTTCTGCATTTTTCAATAAGAAAATTAAAAATAATGTTTTTATCTTTTAATTCAGCTTCAGTTTCATTCTTGATTTTTTTATTGCGGTCATTTTCATTAAAAAGATAATGCCTTGCCATGCAGGCAGCCTGCAGCAGATAGAATACATTTTTACCCTGAGGCGTTTTTGCTGAAAGAAATTCCTGTGAAACAAAACGTGATGGTGAGGCCAGAAATTCCTGCCCTGTTACAATTTTCTTATATGACTCGATCCAGTTAAAAAAAACAGAGGACGATGGATTGATTTTCTCTGTACCGATATCGCTGAATATTTCAGGCGTCATTTTATGGATGGTACAGAATTGTCCTTCAATTGCGTCTTTCATACGTAAATTAGTATTTTGCACATGAAGTAAAAAAGGTATCAGAATTTTTTTGCATACAATATTAAGCGGTAACTCGGAAGGGAAAATTATATCCACAGGAGTGTCAATTGCATCAAAAAACGATAGTGAATAAAAATGTTTCTCTGCTGACAAAGGAGGAAGATTATGTTCATGGAATTCAGAGTGAGTTATGGATTGAGATAGAAAAGTAATTTTTTCAGCAGATACATTCAGACGGGAGACTGTACCGGCTATGCAGGGAAAAGAAAAAAATTTTAAAATTTGCGAAGGCCCGACTGTAAAGTCTGATGATGCTCCGTAAAAATCAAGAATATAATTTTTGATTTTCAAAATTACAGGATCATGAAGTGTCACATGCTGCGGTAAATCTTCATTATCATTTTGATAGATTATTTCTGCATATTTGTTTTCAGATAATATTGAAAGTACAGAATTAATTGCTGCTTTAAGATTAATTTCGACGGTAATATTTGTACTTCCTTTATGAAGAAGAAAATCAAACATATCTGAAAAAGAAAATGAGGATTTTTTAATTTTTTGAGTAAATGTACATATGTCGGAAAAAATCGCGGCACTTTTTTGATCCTGCTGCCGGAAAAAAAGCTCTCTGGCGATGTTTTTACGTTCTTTTTCTCCGGCTTCATCCTGATATGTGTATGTCGGCAGAAAAGTGTCTTTATCCGGGGATTCGTTGTGATCGGTATCTTTAATCATAATTTTTTTTTCTGAATTTTATTTTTTCTTTTTTTTTTTTAGTATGTTATACAGATTAATTACTTCATTATATTCCTCGGCGTGGACATCACAGAATTTCCGGGGTTCTGTTCCGGATATGAAAAACTCATCAAGTGTATTCCGGCAGGAAGGAGTGCTTAAATAACCGGATTGGGCGCATATCTTTCTGATTAATACATTATTTGGTTTTTGAAAAGAAAGCGGGGCTTTATCTGCCAGCGCTTCTTTGTTAAAATCAATCCAGACCGGCGCTGCTACCTGGCCGCCGACCCTGCCCCGGCCGAGTGAGCGGTTATTATCATATCCAACCCATACTACAGTTGTGAGGTAACGGTTATACCCGGCAAACCATGCATCTGTCCAATTGCTGGTTGTCCCTGTCTTGCCCGATGAAAAAAAAGCATGAATAAATTTTTCAATCAGTTTCGGATGAAATGCTGTACCGCCTGGTTTAAACACACCGGACAGAATACTGGTAATAATAAAAGCTGTTGCCGGATCAATTATCTGTCGGTTTCTGTTTCTTACAGTACTTTCAATATTGGTTATTATTTCACCAGATGAATCAGTAATAAATCTGATTGTGAGCGGGATCACTTCACGTCCTTCATTGGCCAGAACGGAAAATGCGAGGCATACATCAAACGGTGAAAAACTGCCGGACCCAAGTGCCATTGTGTAATCGCGGGGAAATTTTTCTATTAATTCCCTGATAGTTTGCACGCGGAAAAATCTGCCCCCGTATTGTCTTGCATTTTCTATTCCGACCTGGTGTAACACATCTACTGCGCAGATATTTATGGATTTTTTCAGTGCTTCCCTTACACTGATTTTTCCTCTGTAGAAACCGCTGTAATTCTGAGGAAAATAAAATCCTTCTCCGTCATCCTCTCCGTACATTGTCGGCAAATCCCTGATTTTACTGGCAGCGGTAATAATTTTACTGTCAATTGCCGGCGCATAAATAAATGGTTTAATAAGTGAACCTATCTGTCTTTTGGCAAGAAAGACATGATTGAATTGATTTTCATAGCTGAAACCGCTGCCTCCGACCATCGCGCTGATATATCCGGTGGATGGTTCAATCGCTATTAAAGATCCTTCTGCTTTTTCATCTATTTCATTGACATGCGCATCTTGTAATCCGCTGACTGCATTATACAGAAGATCCTGGCCGGTGAGCAGAGAAATAATCTGCATTTGATCTTTCAAATCAGTATTTAAGATACGGTTCACGGTTTTAAAATACCGCGCTTCGTCAAGCATGATCCCCTCGATGTTGAAAATATCAAGAATAAACTGGATTTCATTTTCATTTTGTTCCATAACATCTCTTACACGGCTCATGTTTCTGTCATAAATGTTATTTTGAATATTCAGTGTTTTCCATAATTTTTGCTGCGCACTTGCCTGTATTTCAGAGTCAAGAGCGGTATGGATAATAAGACCTCCCTTGTAAAGCTGGTGACGGCCGAGCATTTGTTCGAGTCTGTCGCGGATATATTCAATAAAATACGGAGCTTTATTATCCTGTATATCTGTTATGGTACTCTGACGTCTGCGTATATTTTGTAAAAATTCCTGCCAGAAACTGAAGTAAAGACTTCGGGCTTCGGTCGGAGTTAAAAAACCGGCGCGGACCATGCTATGCATAACAGTATAGTGTCTGGCCATTGCTCTTTTTTGGTTGCGGATCGGGGAAAAATGCGTCGGAGATTTTGGGATACCGGCAAGCAATGCGCATTCTGCTAATGATAACTTTTCTACCGGTTTGTTGAAAAGAAATTCAGCAGCTGATTTTACGCCGTAGCAGCCATGACCAAAATTAATCTGATTGAAATAGAAAAGAAGTATTTCTTTTTTTGTGTATTGTTTTTCGATTTGAACTGCGTACCATAATTCCATTATTTTCCGTTTATAGGTTTTTTCACTTGAAAAAAATAAATTTTTTGCAAGCTGAATAGTAATAGTGGAGCCGCCCTGAGCCCTGCGTCCTTCTTTGATATTTAACCAGGCTGCTTTGAGTATTCGCCAGAAATTAAAGCCATAATGTGTGAAAAATTGTTCGTCTTCGGTTGCAAGTGTTGCGTCAATTAATGCCGGTGGCAGTAAATCAAAACTGACTATTTCTCTTTTTTCAGTAAAAAATTCAGCGATTAATTTTCCTTTTACATCCAGAACTCTTGAAGGAACAGGAGGACTGTAACTGTCAAGTTTTTTTACTGCTTCAAGATTGTACATTGAAGAGAAAAAAATACCGGAAAAGACAGCTGCGCTAACAGTAAATAGAATGAGAAAAACAATGACGATCCTGCGAAGGAGTAAAGAACAAAGCTCATCGACAGACTTGGAAGTTGTAGAAATCATTACTGCCATATTATATACTATTTTGCAATTTTTTTTTTTTTTTGATCAGATATAATCAAAACGGCTGAATTATATTACAGTTGTATATACGAAAACAGAAAGGACGGCATAATTATGGATCGTGGAAAACTTGCGGTTATGGCTTTGGATTCCGGTAAAACATTTGCACGCAAAATCATTACCCACATCGATAAATTGTATGAAGATGAAAAAATTACGCACCGCTGTCACGACATCGGATGCAGAGAAATTACATTCGCCAATGGCGAAGTCAAAACCGTTATTGAACAGAGTGTCCGCGGACTGGATCTTTTTATTGTTCAGCTTGTTGATGATCCGTATTCAGAGAAAAGCATCAACGACAATATAATGGCCATTGCAACTGCGGTAAATGCAGCTCACTATTCTGACGCCGGACGTATTACCGCGGTTCTGCCGCACTATCCATATTCGCGTCAGGATAAAAAAAGCGGACGTGAAAGTATTACCTCGCGTATTTTCGGAAATCTGATGGAAGTTTCCGGCGCAGATAAAATAATTACACTTGATATACACTCCGAGGCAATTGAAGGTTTTTTTAATCATATTCATATCGAAAACCTCCACGCAGGCAAACTTTTGATTAACTACCTTTCAAAAAATGTAGATATCTCAAATCTGATGATTGTTGCTCCGGATGTCGGCTCTGCCAAACGGGGATTGTACTTTGCAAAAAAACTCGACCTTGATCTTGCCATTATCGAAAAAGTACGCGATTATTCAAAAAAATCCGTAGTGAGCGAAATGCGTCTTGTCGGAGATGTTAAAAATAAAAATGTGTTCATTAACGATGATATGATTGCCACAGGAGGCACACTGCTTAATGCGTGTAAACTTTTAAAGAAACACGGCGCTCTGGATATTTATATTTCGGTATCTCTGCCGTTTTTCAGTAACAAATCCTATGAGCTTTTCGATGAAGCATATAATAACAATCTTTTTAAAAAAGTAATAAGCACAGATGCAGTTTCCTGGAATGATGAATTTTGCAAAAGCCATCAATGGTTTGATCAAATCAGCGCCGCCGAAATGTTTGCGCAGGTTATCTTCGCTTTAAATCAGCGCCGGTCAGTCAGTAAATATCTTGAATAAAACCGCACGATCCTTATCTGTGAGCTTTTGAAAGAAAGCCACTGAGGACAGTTGAGAGCACAGAGAGGCTATATCCTCAGTGTTCTCCGTGGGCTCTGTGTGAAATTCCTCTGACACACTATATGGAAATGAAAAATGATTCAGTTGCAAATGCCAATACAACCAGTCAGGATTCTGTAGTTTTTATATTGCTGTGAAGAAAATAAAAATTTTACGGTTATAATTTAAGAACAGGCGAAATTATTGACTTTCGTAAGTCATAAAGATATTTCATCATTTCCAGAAATTCATTTACGTTATTAAAATCAATAATAATGCGCGCTGCATGTTCTCCGAATTTCTGTTTTTTAATATCTATTTTCCGTTCCCAGTCAGGGTGCGCTTCTTTTAATTCTGTTTTGAATTTCTGATGCAGTCCGTTGAACACAGAAATTTTTTCAATTTTTTCGGGATCTGCTCTTTTCTCAATCTCTGCCATAATCGCAGAAATTTTTTTAGTGCCGTTAAGCGTATCATCCTGAATTATTTCCTTTACTGAGTTGTCATTAAATACCGAAGAAAATTCCGCTTCCGGCTCTTTTTTCTTAATGGCGTTAACATTTTCAATAATTTTATGCAGCTGATTTTTTTTAATTTTTGTGTTTGATTTAACCAGATCTAAAAGAGCCTTTCTGTCTTCTGACTTATCAAGCCCTGTAATTTCAAATTCAACATTGTCCGACTTTGATTCAGCAAAAAAATCCTTGGATTCGTTGTCAAGAAGATTGAGCTTCAGATATCTGTCGATTTCTTCTTCTTTATTGCCGATTTCGAAAGTATCTCCGAATTGACCGGCGAGTTCTTCTGTATTAAGATTTAATTCTTCTTTAATCCGCTGCAGTGCCTCGGCAATTTCAACCGGTTTCAGGTTTTTCCGTTTGGTGTTTTCAGCAATGCTCATTTTTAGAAATTCTTCGCGGGATAACTCATCGGTATGGTATACAGTGCATTTTACAGTCTCCATATCAAGCTTTTTACACGCGAGCAGTCTTCTGTATCCGGATACAATAACAAAACCCGAATTATCATCAATAACAGTCGGCAAGTAGAGAAGTCCTTCGTATTTAATGCTGTTTGTTAAATCATCAACATTAAAACTGTGCCGGAAAGTGTATTTTTTATTGGAGAAATCTACTTTTTCAATTTCTATTTCCCTGATAGAAGCCATGTGTGTTCCTTGTATTTAATTTAGTTGTCTGATTTCAAAACTGAAGGAGAGTCCGTTAAAAGTATGTATTTCCTGCGTTTGAAGCGCGGCGTTATTTTCAAAAAGGTCGGCTAATGTTTCATTTTTAATTTTTTCAATATGTTCTGAGACAGCTGCGGTGAGATCTGCATGAGCTGAATAAATTACTGCAATCCGGGCGGTATATTCCAGTTCCATGTCTTTTCTTTTTTTTTGAATCAGATTAATTATATCCCGGGCTATTCCTTCGTTTATAAGTTCAGCGGTGAGTGTCGTATTAAGGACAACGGTTATGTCCTCTTCTGTGGCGCAGATTAAACCTTCTTTGCCCGCACGGGTTATGAGTAAATCATCATCGCCGAGGGTAATGCTTCCGAATTCGCCTGTGAAAATAATTTTATGAGTTTGAATATAATTCAGAATCTGGTCGGGGGAAAGCGTCTGAACCAGTGCGCTGACCGGTTTAATTCTGGTTCCGAGACTTTTGCCGAGTTTTTTAAAATTTATTTTAGCAGAATATTGAACAAAATCTTTTTCGTTGTCTGAAAACAATATGTTTTTTACATTCAGTTCGTCTTTTAAAAGCTCGGTGTTGGTTTTCAGGTAATTTATTTTTTCTTCGTTGCGGGAAATAACATTAAACGACTGAAGCGGCTGACGTATTTTCAGTTTGTTATTTATTCTCAGCAGGCGGCCGAGGCTTACTATTTTTTCAACAATGTCCATTTCATGTACAAGTGAAGAATCAAATTTTTCCTTATGAGGAAAAGGGTATGCGCATAAGTGCACGGAGACAGGCATTTTATCGGTTTTTAAAACAGAGTATATTTTTTCAGCGATAAAAGGCATGAACGGAGCGATAATATGCGCAGTTGTAAAAAGAACCTCGTACAGTGTGCTATATGCCTGATTTTTATCTGTATCATTTTCACTTTTCCAGAAACGCCGTCTGCTGAGACGAATATACCAGTTAGTTAACCGGTCAATAAAAAGGATTATCGGAGGTACTGCTTTTTGCAGATCATACGAATCCATATTCGCGCGTACTTCTGTAATTAATTGCTGCAGATAGGAAAGAATCCAGCAATCAAGCCTGTTATCGGGAAGGGATTTCTCTGCGGTGCCGGGAACCCAGCCGTCAATGTTTGCATAGGAAACAAAGAATGAAAGGGCGTTCCAAACAGGGAGCATTATTGTTTTAAGAATTTCAGCAACCCCGGATTCAGAAAATTTAAGGGACTCGGCTTTTACTACGGCGCTGCTGATCATATACATGCGGAGCGCGTCCGCACCGTAGGTGTCAAGTACAAAATCAGGGGCAGGGTAATTTTTAAGCCGTTTCGACATTTTTTTTCCGTCTTCAGCCAGAATGAGACCATTTACAATGACATTCTGAAAGGGCTCGCGTTGAAAAAGAGCGCTGTTAACCGCAATAAGTGTATAAAACCATCCTCTGGTCTGATCAAGGCCTTCTGCAATAAACTGCGCAGGAAATTTTTTTTCGAAATCGGATTTGTTTTCGAACGGGTAATGTACCTGCGCAAGCGGCATTGATCCGGATTCAAACCAGCAGTCAAGCACTTCAGGTACTCTGTTGAATACCTTTCCGTCTTTTGTAATAGTAACGTCGTCTACGAAATGTTTATGTATATCCGTTATTTTTTTCCCGCTCAATGTTTCAAGTTCCTGCAGAGAACCAATACAGAGCATTTCTCCGTCCTGCGCTTTCCAGATAGGAATAGGGGTTCCCCAGAATCGATTCCGGCTTATATTCCAATCCGGCGCACTCTCTATTCCATTTCCCATTCGTCCGTCACGGATATGTTCGGGAACCCATTTGATGCGGGAATTATTTTTAAGCATATTTTTTTTGAGCGACTCAATTTTTACAAACCACGTCGGCGTGGCTTTGTAGATGAGAGGAGTGTCCGTGCGCCAGCAAAAAGGATATGAATGCACAGTAGTATTATGCGAAAAAATAAGACCACGTTCCTTCAGATTTTTGATGATAACTTTGTCGGCATCTTTAATGTTCATTCCGGCAGTAATGGTAATGTCAGTGAGGAAATTTCCATCGGTATCGACGGGATCAAAAACAGGAATACTGTTGGCCCGGCACACTCTTTCATCATCCTCTCCGTATGCCGGAGCCTGATGTACAATACCCGTGCCATCCTGGTCAGAAACATACGAATCAAAAAGGACAGAATAGATTTTTTCTGCGGAGACTTTTTTTTGTGCATAATCGAAAAGCGGTACATATTTCATGCCGGTGACCTCGCGGCCTTTCATATGCTGTATGACTGAATAATCTTCAGAGGAGCTATAGTACTGCGAAAGCCTTGTCTCGGAAAGAATGTACTGTTCATTTGTTTTGAGATCGCGGATTTTTACATAAGTAATATCGGAATTTACACATAAAGCAAGATTTGCAATGAGTGTCCATGGAGTTGTCGTCCATGCAAGAAAAAAAGTATCGGTTTGATCAAGGCATTTGAATTTTATTGTGATGGCCGGGTCTTGTACATCTTTGTAATTTAAATTAGCTTCAAAATTTGACAGAGTAGTTCCGGCTTTCCAGGAGTAGGGGAGGACTTTATAGCCTTCATAGATGAGATTCTTTTCATAGAGGGTTTTGAATACCCACCATACCGATTCCATAAAAGAGACATTCATCGTTTTATAGTCATTTTTGAAATCTACCCAGCGGCCGATTCTTTTTGTGGTTTTTTCCCATTCCGCAGTATATCTGAGGACGATTGAACGGCATGCTTCGTTGAATTGACCAACACCGTATTTTTCAATGTCCTGTCTGGTTTTCAGTCCAAGTTGTTCCTGCATTTCCATCTCGACAGGTAAGCCATGACAATCCCACCCGAACCGTCGGGAAACATAAAAACCATTCATGGTCATATATCTGGGAATGATGTCTTTTATGGTACCGGCGAGCAAGTGACCGTAGTGGGGTAATCCGGTAGCGAACGGAGGACCATCATAAAATACAAACTCTTTTTGACCTTTTGTCCTGTTCAGTGATTTAGAAAAAACCGCATTGTCATCCCAATACCTGAGAATTTCTTCTTCGGTTGAGGGGAAAGATATTTTATTTGATACTACGTTGAACATGAAAACCCGTTAAAAAAAATAAGCTTCATTATACCATTTTATCGGAATAAATTGTAGAATATACACGCCTTACTGTTCCCACAAGTTTTATATGCTTCGTGAAGGGATTACAAACAACGATTTCAGATGGACGTTTGTCGGTCGCCATCCTGGCGGCCAACTGCACTCGGCGATCAGAAACAAAATGAGACATCCTGTCTTTTGTTTCTGATCAACGCCATCCGAAATCGGTTGCTTGTAATCCCTTCACCAGCCAAAATAAAAATTGTGTGAATAATGAGTCAATTTTAATAAAATAGTATAAGAATATTACATGGATAAAAGAAATATTAATTCACGTCTTCAGGATACTTTTTACAGTCCCTCAAAAAAAACGAAGGTGAATTATTTCGCCTGGTTTCAGAAAAAATATCTGCTGATTTTTTTATTTGCAGGCCTGATTGTATCAGCTTCGTTTTATTTTATTTTACACAGAAAAAAACCAGTATACTCTTTATCACTGAACCTTTTATATAAGACCGCTGTCTTTTCAAAAATATACGCCACACCGTTTCTTGTTGAATATGAAAATTCTCAGCATTACTTTCTCGGCGCAGGAGATGTGTATGGAACATTCCACATGCTTGATGCCGTCTCCGGCAAAAAAGTATACCATTTCAATACCGACGGCGCGATAGTTGCGCCCCCCTTTTCACATAAATTTTCATTTTATAATGAGCCCACCCCGATAATCACCGATGTAAAAGGAAATCATTATTTATTAGACGCTCACGGCAGATATTTCTATCTGCCAAGGACTGAATATCCCCGGGGACCTGTAAAAGCAAAACCCGTGGTAATTAATAATCCATCGGGTCAGTTCATCGTAATCGGCAATTCATCAGGAAATGTCTATGCGGTCGGACCGGAATATGGTTTTCTCGAATGGCAGAATGAAACATCGCAACTTAAAGGTCAGGAAATCGTTGCCTCGCCATGTGCGGTTGACATAAACGGTGATGATTGTGATGATGTAATTTTCTGCAGTGTTCCCGGAACCATATCTGCCTTTGACGGACGTAATGGAAATGAAATTTGGTCAATTCATTCCGGTTTCGATATTAAAGCCTCGCCCGTAATTGCCGGAATTACCCGGAGCGCCCCGGAAGTACTCATCACAGGAATGAACGGGTCATGTCTTATAATTGATCCTTTTGCCGGAAAAAAAACTGCTTCCTATGCGTTAAAGAGTTCATGTGTAGCCACACCCTGGGTTCATTTAAAAAGTATTCGTCATGCGATTATCCTCACTGCATCTGCTGATGGTGTAGTATATGAAATACAATTTCAGTCACCGGACACGAATGCCCAGATCAGAGAAGTGTACAGAGATGTACAACGACTGCCATTCCGCGCATCCCCTCTGGTATTTAGTCTGAATAACCACGCGTTTCAAGGTGTGTTATTAGCCAGGTCTGACGGGAAAATAACAATTTTAAATTTAGTTGATTACAGGATATACGCTGAATTTAATATTCAGGGTGAAATCACCGCAACGCCTTTAGTGGCAGATATCAACAGCAGCGGACTTCCGGAAATTATTATATGTTCAGAAAACGGATTTATTTACTGTCTTTCACTGACTACGCTGCCTCCCATCCGCAGTAAAAGTAACAGTTCGTATAAAGAATTTCTCACATCATCAAAGAACGGGAATGTGCTGTTCAAGAGGAGACTTCCATGGTTTTAGTAACCGGCGGCGCAGGATTCATCGGAAGCGCCTATATTAAATACCTGAATACTCTGGGAATTTACGATATCATTGTGTGCGACAAATTCGGCACTGACATGAAATGGCGCAATTTGCGCAATGTGCAATTCAAAAATATGATTGCTCCGGAGGAAATATTCAGTTTTTTAAAAAATTTTTCTGCCTCTATCGACACAATAGTGCATATGGGCGCATGTTCGAGTACGACAGAAGAAGACATGGATTATTTATATGCCAACAATGTCATGTTCTCTCAGGAACTTTGGAACTATGCACAAAAAAAAAAATCAAAATTCATCTATGCGTCTTCTGCTGCCACGTACGGAGACGGTTCTCTCGGATATGACGACAAACTTCCATGTGAGGACCTCAGTCCGCTCAACAAATACGGTTATTCAAAGCAGCTGTTCGATTTATGGGTGATGCGTCAGCCTCAGGTAAAAACACCCTGGGCCGGCCTGAAATTTTTTAATGTCTTCGGACCTAATGAATACCATAAAGGTTCAATGGCTTCTGTTGTATTTCATGCGTATAATCAGATTGTAAAATGTAAAAAAATCCGCTTATTCAAGTCATACAGAACTGAGATTCCCCACGGCATGCAAAAGCGTGATTTTATTTACATTAAAGATGCAGTACAGATGATTGATTTTTTCCGAATCTCAAAATTCACAAATGGTTTATACAATATCGCTTCAGGCGCTGCGAACAGTTTTTATGACCTTGCGTTGCATACTTTTGAAGCGATGCAGATAAAGCCGCGGATATCTTTCATTGACATGCCCGTTTCTCTAAGAGATAAATATCAGTACTATACGCTAGGCAGAGTTAATAAATTACAGGAGCAGGGATATCAAAAAAAAATGTTTTCATTCCATGATGCAGTTCTTGACTACACCGCAGAATATCTCAATAGAAATTATAAATGTCTTTAAGTTCCTTTTCCAGTTCTCATAAAAATTCAAAAGATTTGTCTTTGCATCTGATATTCAAAGAAGCCGAACCGGATCCGGATAACATATCCAATGGGAATTTCAATTCAGTAGTAACCGGTATATCCGGTTTTCCTGATTCATATACCGGCTCCGTGTCATATACTGATAATATGCTCACGTTGAAACCGGATTTGAATAATCCGATTATCCCCCGTATTAACGAATTTGTTGACTCTCTGCGTCCATGGAAAAAAGGACCCATCACGTTACACAGCCGGATAATTGAATCTGAATGGAGATCTGATTTTAAATTTAATTTTATACAGCCAAGGCTTGGAAATACCAAAGGTAAGACAATTCTCGACATTGGCTGCAATAACGGGTACTATCTTTACAGGTTGGGTCTGTCAGGCCAGGCAGACATTATCGGAATTGATCCCACACTGCAATATTACCGCCAATACTGCCTGCTGAAAAAAATTGCCGGTATTAAACAGATTTCATATTATCTGTGCAGCCACTCAGTCATCGGTAAAATAAAAAAAGCATTTGATTTAATTTTATGTATGGGCATCATTTATCATTGTCAGAATCCTGCGGAATTACTATTACATTGCAGAGATTCTCTGAAAAAAAAAGGACGAATCATTATTGAATCGCAGGGGATTCCCGGTAAAGGAAATTACGCCATTATTCCCGAAAAAAAATATGCAGGAGCGAACGGGATATGGTTTGTTCCCACAGCGGACTGTCTTACCGCTCTGCTTAAAAGAACAGGATACCGGAATATTGAGGTATTTCATACACATGTACTCACAGCCGAAGAACAACGCACTACTGCGGACTCTCCCGGTAAAAGCCTGCCGGATTTTTTAGATAATAACGATAATTCAAAAACAATAGAAGGGTATCCGGCTCCTGTCAGGATATATATATCCGCCGAAAAATAACCTTATGGCTGATCAGAATTGCACTCCCCTGATGAAGCAATGGCACGATATTAAAGCGGTCAATCCTGATAAAATTATTTTTTTCAGACTCGGTGACTTTTATGAAATGTTTTACGACGATGCCGTTGAAGCAAGCAGCATACTTCAGATAACACTTACCAAACGGCAAGAAGCGCCTATGTGCGGTATTCCGTTTCATGCCGCCGATAATTATCTCCGGCGGCTCATTCAATCCGGAAAAAAAATTGCCATCGTTGAACAGGACAGCGGGCCGGTCAAAGGCAAGGGAATTATCAGCAGATCGGTGACGCAGGTAATTACACCTGGAACGGTAACGGAATTTTCGATGCTTGACGGAAAAAATAATAATTTTTTATCCGCAATTTATTTTTCTCAAGCCATGGACAAGAACTGTAACGAAGCCGATATTTATTTTTGCGCTCTTGATATTTCTACAGGAGAAGTGGAAATCAGCAATCTTTCATCCCGGCATCCCAAAGTTGATATTGAAACTTTTCTTGCGCGGTATAATCCCAGAGAAATTATTTTACCTGAAAATATCAGACAGAATAATCAACTCGATGATGTGCTCTTCCGTCCGTCAGATTATCTTATTACAGATGCGCCTGAATATGTACACAGCGCACAATATTCACGGCAGTTAATAGAAAAGTATTATTCTCATTCCGCAGATTCTGTCCTGAATAATGAAAAAAGCGCAGGGTATACCGCTGCACTTGCATCAGTGCTGTATTATGTCAGTGAAACACAAAGGGGGTATTCTTCGTTTCTGAAAATACCAAGAATAATTACCGGACAGTCCTGTATGCAAATTGATGCAACTTCACAAAAAAATCTTGAACTCATCCGGAATAGTTTTGATAATAGCAATAAAAATTCACTTCTCGATGCGATCGATGAAACCATCACCCCCATGGGAGGAAGACTTCTTTTTTCCTCAATACTGAAACCTCTTGTCCATAGTGATGAGATTAACCGCAGGCTTACCACAGTTGAGTATCTTAAAAACAATTTTTCATTGCTCAATGAAATCAGAACCGGATTAAAAGGCATTCATGATATAGAAAGAATCTGCGCGCGGATTATTCAAAAAAAAGTTTTGCCCCGGGAACTGGTCACCTTTAAAAATTCTTTGGTATCTTTTCAGAACCTGACCGAAATTATTACGGGATTGCCGTATTTCAAATCTGCAGATACCAATCCCGATTCCGGGGATATCTGCAGGGTAGTAAGCGATATTACCAATACAATTCTTCCGGAACCTGATAATATTATCAGCAATGGAAGTGTTATTAATCCTCATTCAGATTCTGAACTCCTCGGATACATTACCTCACGCGAGCAAGGGAATGAATGGATAGCGGAACTGCTCGCGGAAGAAAAAAACGCAAGCGGTATTGGAAATTTAAAAATCAAATATACGGATGTATCAGGCTATTTTTTTGAAATCAGCAAAGCAGCGGTTAAAAATGCGCCTGCGCATTTTATAAGAAAACAAACCCTTGTAAATGCTGAACGATTTACTACCGAAAAACTCCTCTCGATGCAGGAAAAAATACTTTCTGCCGGGGAAAAAGCCATACAACGTGAAAAAGCCTTATATGAGGAATTGTTACTCCGGATTATCGGGCTAATCGATTCAGTACAATCAACCGTCGAATTCATTGCATACACGGATATGCTCTGTTCGTTTTCATTTACCGCGTTCCAAAAAAACTATTGTAAACCGGTATTTACTGATGAACCAATACTCTCTATTTCCGGAGGAAGGCACCCGGTAATTGAACGCGCAATGCACGAAAGTTATATCCCCAATGACCTTCATATGAATAATACCAATTCAGTTATCCACATTATTACCGGACCGAATATGTCCGGAAAATCCACATTTCTCAGACAGAACGCGGTGATTGTATTACTTGCGCATATGGGTTCATTTGTTCCCGCTCATTCATGCACTTTATCTATATGTGATAAAATATTCACCCGAATCGGTGCATCCGACAACCTTACGAGAGGCGAATCCACCTTTCTTCTTGAAATGAATGAAACAGCACACATTCTTACGAACATGACTGAGAAAAGCCTGGTTATAATGGACGAAATAGGGCGGGGGACCAGTACACGGGACGGCCTCTCCCTGGCGAGATCAATTGTCGAATATATACACACTTCTCCCTCACACCGTTGTAAAACTCTGTTTGCGACGCACTACCATGAGTTAACCGCGATGGAAGGAAAATTCAGCAGCATCAGAAATTTTCATTTTTCAGTTCACGAAGAACGCGGGAAAATTACATTTTTAAAGAAACTCCGGCCCGGCGCAACCGACCAGTCCTACGGAATTCACGTTGCGGAGATCGCACGTATGCCGGCCATGGTCATTGCCCGTGCGCAGGAGATTCTTCAGCAATTAAAACAATCTGATTTCAGTTTTACTGATTTACATGAAATATGCACGTCTGTACCGGAAGTATCTGATAGCGCAAATGATATTACGTATCTAAAAACATCACTGGCAACACTTCTTCAGATGATAGGAAGCATTAATTTAGATACAACCACGCCGATTGATGCATTAAACCTGATAGCAGAACTGCAGAAATATGCCGGATCGCTTGAACAGAAGAAAATTTAAGGAATTTCTATTCGAGATCGGCTTCTGAAGAACGGAATTTACCACGCAGATAATATTTTACATCCCTGATATTTTTATCTATCATTTCCTTGTATTCAGACGGTAATTTCTGCTGCTTAAGTGTATTGAATAAATTCAGTCCTTCCTCAAGATTGCCCAGCAGAGTTATTCTGCATGCATTGCGAAGTGATCTTTTATATTTTGAGTATGAAACATTCGACGGCATATTATCAAATAAATACGTCAGTTTGAGATATTTTCCGTATTTTTCATAATCATCTTCGTGCAAGGTAATATCAAGTTTATTTTTATCTACTCCGAGCTGAGGAGCGGCCGGATCAGGTCCCGGGACGGGCTGCGGTCTGATTTCCTCAGAAGGAGCCTTTTTTTTCTGCGGCGCTGCATCCTGTGTTGAAGGTTTCTGTACCTCTTCAAACACATCATCTTTATACGTATAGGGATTAAATACCTGCTGTTTTTGAAATTGTTCATTTTCGGTGAGTTCCGCAGTTATTTCTGCATCCTCATTTTTATTAGATTCAGTCTCGGAAGAATTTTTATCTGCCGGGGGATCTTTTTCGCTTAGTTTTGAATTGTCTTCTGTTTTTTCGCTGTCTTTTCGGGGAGGAACCTCTACAGGCATTCCCTGAATTGGCTGATTTCCAAAAGGATAAAAAACAGGAGTACCGGCAATCCCTGGTGGTGTGCCCGGCCCGTATGACTGAGTATGAATTTCAATTCTGCTGTTTTCGATTTTTTCAATCAGCGTATATACCTGTTCTCCGCTTCCCCGACTGTTTTGAAAACGAACATTCTCTGTTTCAGAGTCACTATACACATTTTCTTTAAGGCCGGGATGGGTTTTTTCTTTTACGGAGTCTGAAAAGATATTTTTATTTCCAGGTATGCCTGAATCATGGCACTGCCGTTCTGAAGCAGATAATTTTTCCGGTTCCGTTCGAATATCTTCGGCATGGCTTGTGTCAGGGATAGTATCAGGGATAATTTCAGGAATAGTGTCTTGACCTGCTTCCCGCTCTTCGGTGGGACCTGGCGCAGTTTCTTCCTGTTGTCCGGAAGAATCGGACTCATCAAACAGATCATCAACTGCGCGGGCAGCGTTTTCTTCTTTTGCTACTATTTCATTTCTATCGTTTGTGGTAAGAAAACTATCCGTTTCTGGTTTATAATACTTCTCGCCCTCAATAGTTTTATCTATAAAATCAGGAGCAGTAATTTCTGAAATGATTGCGGATAATTTATCGAGAATATGCTGATTTGAACTATTGAATTTGGAAGAATCTTTACTCAGTTGACTTTTATAATTATATTTCGCATCTTTGAGTAGTTCATTAAATCTTCCTCTGGTAATGCCGCTGTGTTTCAGTAAAGTTGATGTTTCATTGAGAATTCCGAAAATTGAATTGATTATTTCTTCTTTTTCTGCTGAATCACGCTCTTGTAAAGAGTCTGCTTTTTTAAGATTTTGTTGTTTTTCATTTACCGTCTGAAGCTCAGCCTTTAATGAATCAATTTGGGCTGTTAAACCGGCAATAAGGGTTGAATCTGCTGTATCTTTTTTTTCTTTTTCTACATTATTCTGTTGAAGAGAGTTTTTTAAAACGTCGCGCTCTTTTTCAAGTGCCTCTATTTGGCGGATTTTTTCTTTACTGTCGGCTGACAGTTTTTTTACTTCTTCAAGTACCTGAGTATACTTTTCTGAAAGCATATTCGATACAGAAGTAGATGAATCGAACAGCGCGGCTAACTTTTCAATTTTAGCCTGTATTTCTTTTTTTTTGATTTCGGTTGTATTATCAGCCATATTAAAATCGGAGTCGTTTCTGTATGCCGGCTTTCGTAGCCGTAAAAAGATTGTCCGGATTCTCGCCCGGGTAATACCTGCAGGGAGAGCTACTCCTCTTTAATAATATCGGAAATAGTTACGGTAAAAATGATTGCCATGGCAACCCAAGGCTGACGCAAACTTTTAGTTTCAGGGTTATTTGACGGTTTTCTGCAAAACAGCAATTACTAATGGTAATTTAGCGGACGTTTTGAACAATTTTTACTTCAGGAATCTGTTCTTTTAACCTTTTTTCAACACCTTCTTTTAATGTTATTTGACTCATTGCGCAACCGGCACACGCCCCTCTTAGTTTTACATTCACTGTTCCGTCTTCAAGTACTGATATCAGTTCAATATCACCGCCGTCTGCCTGAAGTGCAGGCCGTATTTCTTCTAAAACTTTTTCAACTTTTTCTTTCAGCATTATGAGCTCCTTGTAATTTCATCATAGTATCATATCATCAGTTTTTTTTCAAAATTTCAAGAATTTTCAAATTCGCTGATTACTTTTAGTTGAATTTTTCGCACAGAGCCCACAACGCACACAGAGTTAAGATTAATAGCTCTCTGTGTACATTGTGCGCTCTGTGTGATGCATGATTGATATAAAAAAGGATTGTTTTAATTACGGGAACAAAATTGTACTTTTTATTTCAAATCAGCGATTATGAATTTTTCTAGTAAATCTTTAAATTTCAAAAAGTTCAGTTCAACCCTGTATTTTAACCTATTTTTGTACGAAAATATAGATAGGGATACGTGCAAATTGCGGGTATTACTCAATAGTTTTATAATTCAAGAACGAATGAAATTTCACCGAACTGTAATATTTTTGCTTTTATGCAGCGTGTTGTTATCAGGTTGCGCCTACAGAGACACTTTGTATTATCATAATGTATTTCACGTTAATCCCGTAAAGGGAAATCCTCGCTATCTGACCGGTAAAACGGGTGTTGTGTTAAACGAACAATGGAGAAATACGGAGAATCGTTATCTGAATGAAAAAAACGGAACTGTGGTCACCGATGCAGATGCAATAATAGATCTTGATGTTAATATATATTTCATAATACGCATAAAAGAATCAACCCGCCTTTCAATAAAAGACCTGATTCTTTCATACAACAAAAAGCACATTTTTTTTACATTTAAACTGCATCAGGGGAATTGTGTGATTTCTTCCAAAGGACTTCGTAGTTCGAGGATTATTGCTGAATTGCCTATTGGAAAAATTAAACTCGATTCATTTAGCGGAGTGATTTCATACAATAACGGAAGTATGTATATCATTGTAGGGGAGGGGAGCGCGGATTTTTTAGACAGAAGCGGAAGATACACGATGACCGCCAAATCCGGCGAAGTCCTCGTTTCAGATACATCCGGAATCGTTACTATCCGTCATAAAATAACAAATCTTGAGTACATTATTCTGGATGAAACTTTGATCATACGCAGGCTGGCGCAAAAAAAAGGAAATATTGAGTATTCCTCGTTACTTTTTTCAAAGTCGCAGAATCTTAATCTGTATGATAAAAATATCCCTGTATCAGGATATCCGGAATTATTCTACTATCGGGGAAGAGTCAATCAGTATCATTCAAAGAACATGCAGCATGCACTGAGAGATTACCATACCGCAATGTATTTAAATACAGAACCTTATGCGTCTGAAAGCTGTATTGCAATTTATACAATTCTTAAAAATACTGGCTTGGAAAGAAAAGCAATGAGTTACCTTGAATACTGTCTATACAGATTTACACACTCGGAAGCTGCGGGATATGCTGCAAATACATTAGCGGATACATACCAATGAAGAATCTTTTGTTAAAACCTCTGTTATTTACAGCATTTTTTACATTTACTTTGTTTTCATTGCCCGTGACCGGGAAAAATGGACCTGCCGCAGGTGTAGTGAAGGATTTACAGAATAACAGCGTAACTATTTCAGTAAATGCAAAAAGTATTTTTAATATCGGCGAAAAATTATTTATATTAAGAGAGGGCAGTGTCGGCGCAGAACTCATTGTCACTGATGTTTTTCATTCATATATAAAAGCAGAAATAATTTCAGGCTTTGTAAAAATCAGGGATGCGGTATATAACAGCAATACACGTGCTATTCAATCCTTTTTAACCGATGAAGAATTGTTATCTTTATACGAATTTATTCACCGTTCTGATACTATTCATACTCTGACAAATTATATTCATGATTTTCTTTCTTCCATTTCAATTCAATTTAAACCGGATTTTAGTTCGTATGAATTATTCAGAAACAGTTTTGGCAGAATATTCACTGAAGCGTCGGTGCAATATCCTTCCGAAATACAGGTAATAAAAAAATTCTTTCAGTTATTAACCGGATACCTGGTCAATAATGTCAAAGTTACCGAAGAGTGTATTGTAGTGTATCAATCAATTCAGAATCCTGTTCTCAAAGGAGAAACTGCATATTTACTTTCTTTGATGCTGCTGCGCAGCGGGAACTATGGTGAAGCGAGATCGTACTTGGAAAAAGCAAATGGTATATTTCTAAATCATGACGCAAAAATACCTTTGCGGTGGCATATCCTTTCTGCCAAAATTTATCTTTATCAGGGCCAATACTCCATCGTCGTTAAATTACTCAATCCTCTGGTAGAGTTATACAGCGGTAGTTTATTTATAAATGAAATACTTCTTACCAAGTACCAGGCTGAAATACAACAGGATGATAAAAAGGCTGCCCTCGCGACTTTGGAAAAGCTTTTATATTTTTCAGAATCAGAAACATACGTCATTTCCGCATTATGTGATGAATATAGGTTGCTGAGGAGCCTGGATAAACATGAAATGGCCGATGTCACTTTTTTTAATATTCGCGAAAATTTCCCGGATAGTCCTTATCTTTTTGAACTGGTTTTTTCTGATATTAATAAAAATTTAAAAAGTGTCGGAATTGAGACTGCGTTGCTTTTTTATAAAGATGTTTTCGTCACTATACCCAACTCACCAACTGGAGAAAAATCATTTTTAAATCTTATCAATTTGCTGGCCCGTTTGCATATGGTACAGGAAATTCATGAATTAATTAATTTATATTCAACGATACATCCGGGGAAAACATGGATTGATTATACCGGTGTATGCCGTGAATTATTGAATAATTTAACGAAAGTAGGAGAGAAAAGCGCTCCGATGTCCGGCCATAAACTGATTCCCTTTGACATTGAAAAGGATTCAAAGGCCGATTTGGTTTTATGTGCCGATGATTCTTACCGGCAAATGTTGTCCTCAAGTCTGGAAAATTATCAGGTTACCGGAGTATACGCCTATGGTGAGTTATCCGTATTGAATCAAACCATCACGATGATACGGTATTATCTTGAAAAAATGCTTGCAGAGTATCTTGAACATTCTCACAATCACCGGTTTTCTGAAGAAATTCTCGCTCATACGATTGAATTATACTGTGATCTTGACAACATCTTTTTAAAAGAAAATAAAAAAGAACTATCTCGTCCGGAACAATTAATACGCGATATCAACATACCGAAACAGGTCAGGGAAGCATATTATTATTCAAAATTCAAGTACTTCCGCAAGAGCGAACCGGAGACTGCCTCACATCACGCGCTGGAATGCCTGAAGTACAATACACAGCCGGTATATCTCGCTGATCTTTTTCAATTTTTCGAAAACTATTTTTCAATGGCATATGATTATAAAAAACTTGAACAATTATTAAGTCAGATACAAAGACTATACGCCTATGATAATTCTTATACGGGGAAACTTACTGTGGTACTTCAGAATAAATTCCCGGCGCCGCTGCATCCTGCAGTGAAAAATACTACTAATTTTCCGGCACATGCGCGGGTTTTTTCTAAAAGCAACAATTACGAAGGTTTCGATCTATTCAAGGATTTCAGCGAGGAAAATTATTTTGATGAATTTAAAGCCCTTCGCGTGAATGGGGCAAAGCCGCGTATCGAATCCCGAATGCTTGCATTACGCGGTGATGAATATAATTCAATCCGGATTGGTTATTATGTGCCAGAACTTGAAAAATTAAAAATAAAAGGCGGAAGTATTACCTGGATAAATTGGGATGAACATGAATGGAATCTTACACGAAAAAAAGAATTCAGTTTTCATCCTGAAAACACCGGAGAAATATATATTTCACTCAATGATGGCAGCTGGGGAAATATTGTAAAACGAATACGAATTGATTTCAACATTCCGGAATCTAAAGAAGTATTTATCAAGTATATTGCAGTACAATAAATAAAACGATACCATATGCAGATTAAGCAGAATGTGTGATATGTAAGTCACATATTTAAGTTAACATAATATCAATTAAACGAACAATATTCTATTGCTAGTAAATAAAATATGATAATTCGTGTCCATTCGTGGTTATCTCTGATTGCGTTTTATTCTTTTCAAAAATATTATTCAAATATCCCGTTTGCTATCAAATATAAAATTAAGTAAAAATTTGAAAAAACAATAATCTCATTGTAATATTCTGAGGTGAATGCATGTTTTTATTTTCAGTAGTATTTCATTTCTTCTCGCTTAAGATGTCGCAAATAATCACAACGTGTAGCATCTACTGATATCAGCTGAATTTCACATCAGGAGAACAAATTGAATACGCCAAAAGTTCTTATCATAATGGGAAGCGATTCTGATCTTCCGAACATGAAAAAAACTCAAACAATACTGCTGCAATTCGGTGTCGAATGCTCCATACGCATCAGTTCCGCGCACCGCACCCCCGAAATAACCAAAGAAATAATAACATCAGCCGAAAAACAGGGCTATTCTCTTATTATTGCCGCTGCCGGATTAGCGGCTCATTTGCCGGGAGTATGCGCATCCTACACTACCCTACCCGTCATCGGTGTTCCTATGGAAAACGGGCCGCTCTCAGGCCTTGACGCGCTCTATTCAATCGTGCAGATGCCTCCGGGGATTCCTGTTGGAACAATGGCCATCGGTGCTGCCGGAGCCGCGAATGCAGCACATTATGCAGTACAGATTCTCGCGCTGCGCTATCCTGACCTTTCTCAAAAAATCACTGCGTACCGGGAAAAAATTAAAAATGATGTTATGCAAAAAGATTCCGCGTTGCGTAATAATTTATAAATTTTTTCTATCAATAACCTTCTTCCTGCTATGGATTTCCGGAAGCGATACTGATACAGGTAAATATTATCAAAAACTTGCGTTTATTGAGCGGATAGAAAAATTTCACTTCGAAATTACCGGTCAATTTTCACTGGGAACATATTTTTTTAACATTCCTTTTACATATAACCAGGTCACCCATCCTGTTTTCATAGCAAAAGAGAGTTACAACGGAAACATAGATTTTTCTGTAAAAACTATTAATAATGCCTATTTTTATCAAAGACTATCAACCGGATTTTCCATCATACCTCAGGAAAAACACGCCCCGGTTATTGCGTCAAAGGGCACACTATTTGAATATGATTTTTTTGGATATACCGCACAAGCCGCTTATTTATTTCATTTACGCAAATACAGTATCATGCATTCAATTCTCTCTGCATGGCATTTTAAATATTTTTATCTTGATTTCGGGCCAACAGTATTTTATTTCCACAGAATGCAGCAGGAAACCCGTTTTGTCTACGGTACCTCCGCAACAGAAGAAATCAGCAGTATAAAAATCGGTCCGCTTATTAAAGCTGGAGTTAATTTCTCGTTTGGTATGTCACGGCTTATTTTCGGTGCCGAGCTAAAATTTGCAAATATTATCGCATACCCAGAAAATACCGTAAATGTACGCCAGTATTCTTTGATTTCTGATTTTGAATATCATCAGCAGTACTTTTCATTCGGTATTAATACTGGAATCAATCTTTGAAAGGGTTTCACCGGTAATTAAGGCGGACGTTAGCCGGTGGTTATTTTTCAATAGGCACCGTGAAAGGGATTTCGCCACCGGCTATTCAGGCGGAGGTATATTTTTTTCAAAAAGGACCGTAGAAGAGTTTCAAAAACTAAAATCCAATCTGACGTTTGCGGCTGCCATCCTGGCAGCCCGCTGCACTCGGCAAGCGTGGAAAAACTTCGGCCTCCTGCCGTTTTTCCACGCTTAACGCCGATTGGATTTTGAGTTTTTGAAACTCTTCCACTTGTCTATTAAAATAAGACTACTAAAAAGCCGCACTGAATGATCGGCGAAGGCTTTCCACACGGTGCTATAGAAAACAAAACTTCAACTAGGAAACAGCGTTGCCTCAATTACCGAAATTGCAACTCTTTCACGGAGCTTGTTAAATCTCTTAAGTTTGCGTTTGCCGGTGCTCTTTACTCAAACTGTTCAGCATGTTAATATAGGGGAATACTGTCGGAGGGGAATATGGTAAAAAAACAATATGCTGCAGGAGTCAAAATACAGAAAAAAATACTAACTGCGGTATTTACCTTACTTCTTACCGGATCGGGTTTTCTTTCAGGACTATCCGGTTTCGAGCCTATTGAGGGATCAGAAATAATACACACAGGTCTTTCCGCCCAGGCTATCGGAATTGGCGGCGCATATGCAGCAGCTGACGATGATATAGGCTACATTTCGGTGAACCCTGCCGCCGCCGGGGGCATTCTCCGCCCGAATATAAATTTAACCTTCCTTGGTTTCGGTAACCTAAGCGCGTATTCACTTTTTGCGGGTATTCCTACACCGTTTGGAGTTATTATTGGCGGATATGATGGCATCTATAGTGAAGTAAATGCTCTCGGCAGCATGCATCACTTTCAGTTAGGATTTGCCAAAGAAATTTCTCTTCAGTACTCTGCAGCTTTTTGTGTCAATGTTGACCGTATATCCGACCACACATCCGCATATTCCGGTCTTGGAGTTGCGGTTGATGCCGTAGTTACAAAAAATATTGTGCAGGAACTGCCCGGGCCCGTCGGATTGGGAAACCGGACGTGGGCATTGTGGATAAAAAATTTCGGAGTACCGGCGTATTTTAAAGACTATTCAGCTGGCGAAAATCAGTATCTTAAAGCGCCGGAAATACGCGCAGGAGCAAAACTGGATTGGCTGCGCATTCCCGTGCAATCAATGCACATCACATCCCGTTTATACGGTGATATTGCATTATCAATTCCGGTTTATTTTAATCTTAAAGTGAATTTCGGCCTTGATACCAGACTGATGCTGCAGAATAAGGCTGTAGAATACATTTCATTAAAAATCGGAATACTTCCTACGTTCGTTGAAAAACTCGGCACACCGGGATTGGGTCCTGTTTCAGGAGGATTAGGCGCTAAATTTACACCTGGAACATTTGACATTCTTTTTAATTATGCGCTTATTCCTTACAATCGCGAGTCTCTGACCGGCAGTGAAAATCTCAGCGGTATATATCATACGTTTTCTTTAGGCACATCATTTGGTTTTAAAGATGTTTCCAAACCTGCCATAGACCTCGGTGAACTGCAAGGTGATGATCTCATATTGGAGTATACAGAATGATTTTAATTAATAAACCAATGGACAAAACTATGCAAAAATTACTGATTTTCCTGAAGGCATTTTTAATTTTCCTTTCTTTATTGGGATTTTTCAGCTATTCTGTTCAAACAAAAATACCATCAAGCGAACAGCGTCATTTCAGTCCGAATCTCGATGGTATAAAAGACCGGCTGGTAATCGGTCTGAATATACGTGATAACGGAAATCTTGAAAAATGGATAGTAGATATAATTGAAAAGACCGATGAAAGAAAATTTTCTGTTATCCGTACATATGAATCCCAAAGTGCAAGAGAAATACATCATATGACGCCAAAAAAATTTTTTTCGCGGATGTTTGAAAAAAAACAACCTATTATTATCCCCTCCTTTATTGAATGGGACGGCAGATCTGTGCTGAAAACAGGAGATACTGTACTATCCACACCTATGAAAGACGGAGTATACTACTTCCGTATTTCAGCCATTGACGAATCCGGTAATATAGGAAAAACACCTTTGGTGCCTGTTGTCCTTGATACCGTACGTCCCGAGACATCAGTCACTGCCGGATTCCCTATATTCAGTCCAAACAATGATGGTAATAAAGAAACAAATAGACTGTCCATTACATCAAAAAACCTTGAACCGCTTGATACCGTCATACTTAAAATCAACCGCCAAAACGATGAAAAAAACGGCATGCAGCTTTTAATAAAAGGCAGTGAATTCAATAACAATAAATTTCATTTCATCTGGAATGGAAAGGATACAAAAGGAAAAGATTTGCCGGAAGGAACATATACCATTGTAACCGAAGCATCGGATCTTGCAGGCAACAAATCCGGAAGCGGTTCGATAACAGTAAAAATGGTACGCACATATGAAACGGCGGTACTTGCAGCGTCTATTCAATCTTTTTCCCCGAACGGTGATGGTTTTTATGATACCGTTTCTTTTGATATCAATGTTTCAAGTCAGGTTGATCTTAACAGGTGGACCATAGATATTAAAGATGCGGCAAAAAACAGTATCCGTACTTATTCCGGAGAAAACCAGGTACCCGCGCTGATTACCTTTGAAGGACTGGATAATAACAAAAAGATTTTACCTGACGGTATCTACCTTGCGCAGCTTTCACTGGATTTTCATTCCGGAAATGTCCCGAAATCGCCCGAAATTTCACTCACCATCGATACCACCCCTCCCGCGGTTTCAGTAGCTATGGATCATTTTGATTTTATTCCGATTGAAGGTACTGACGGAAGAAAGGAAATTACAATATGTCAGACCGCATCAGGAAATCCCGGCGATAGTTTCACCGGTATAATCACCGACGTAATGGGCAATACTGTATTTACAACAGATTTCAAAGAAGCAGTTCCTGAAGAATTAAAATGGAACGGGAAAAATTCAGCCGGCGATGTTATTGCCGGTACCTACACATATACATTGCATGGCTCAGACCTGGTGGGAAACCGCGCAGCTGCGGTGACAAAACCTTTTGAACTGTTACTCGAGAAGGCCGAAATTACCGTTTCTGCCGATTTAATCGCATTTTCACCAAATGACGACGGCAACAAGGATTCTGTCGAATTTGCATTTACCGCTAATGCCACCGAAAGAATAACTGTACAGGAACTCTCCATTACCGGTGAAGACCGGAAAAAAACGGTCCGGTCCTTTCGCAGCGAATCATTTCAGGATACAATAAAATGGAATGGAAAAGACGATTCGGGAGCAGTGCTTCCCGATGGGAAATACTTTTATACTTTATCTGTAAAATATACCAGCGGAGAAAATCCTGTTGTAGCGGGAAAATTTGTTTTCCTGGATACTACACCTATCGCAATTTCTCTTGAAGCAGAGTATCCCGTCTTCTCACCCAACGGCGATGGAAATAAAGATGTGATGATAATCTCTCAAAAAAAAACACCGAGCGCGATAAATGATCATATGGATTCAATAACATTGACTATTAAAGATAAAAAAGACGTAATTCACCGCCGGAATACTTGGACGGGCTCAATTCCTTCAACAGTCCGGTGGGGCGGCACAGATCAATCAAAGGCCGACGCTCCGGAAGGAATATATATATACGAACTGTCCGCTGAGGATATTGCCGGAAACAGGTCATCCTTTAGAACTGAAAATTTTGTGCTCGTAAGAACTATGGAAAAGGTTACTATAACCATATCCGATTATATCTTTTCTGCGCAATCACTCGAAGATTCAAGACACCGGATCGAAATGATTCCCGCGTTTTCATCTAAAAAATTCCTCACCGGCTACTCATTAAGTCTGCGGAATGAAGGAGGAGAAAATTTTCAACTTCACGAAAATTTATACACCAACGACATTTTTGTATGGAATGGGGCCGACAGTACCGGGGAAAAAATTCCTGACGGAGAATGGAAGTTATTCCTTAATGCAGATTATGAAAGCGGCAACAGGCCTGAAAGTGATGGAATAAAACTCATAGTTGATAACACACCGCCGCATATCAGCATTTTCACTTCTCCGGAATATTTCTCACCGGATAAAGACGGAATCGACGATGAACTCAATATCGGATTAAAAATTTCTGATCAGTTTACTATTAACGATGTCGAATTAGTCATTTATCGTTATGCTGAATTTGATAATAATAATCAGCCGTTTACACAAACCCTTGAAAATTATCAAAATACCAAACAAATCGATCTTAAAAAATGGAATTTTAATTCAACACTAGATACCATTCTCAAATGGGATGGAACCTGTATAGACGGTAGTAAAGTCGAATCGGCAAATGATTATATACTGTTTGCCCGCGCAGTTGACGAAGCGGGAAATATATCCGTATCCTCTCAGATCATTAAAGTCGATGTGCTGGTAGAGCATATCGATGAAGATAATAAGCGTATCATTATTAACAGCATTAATTTCCGTTTCAATTCTGATAAAATGATAGGAAATTACGAAAAAACTCTTGACCGTTTAGTCTTTATTCTTGAAAAATTCCCCGCATACAAGATAAAAATTATCGGACACACTGATTCAAGAGGTTCAGAAAGCCACAATCTTGAGCTTTCCAAAAAAAGAGCACGAACAGTATATACTTACCTTGTTTCCAAAGATGTACAACGCGAACGATTGTCCACTGACGGAAAGGGTAAAAATGAACTTCTTATTGACCCGGAAAAGAATGAAGATCCTGCAATAACCGAAGAAAATTACAGAAAAAACCGCAGAGTTGAGTTTTTTTTAATAAAAAGTTCTGGAAAATAATTAATTGTCATTGTAGAATTGCATCCGTGTATTCACGCAATAAAATCTGCGTGTCTTCACACGATAAAAATTTTTAAAATAAAACCAGCAAAGGAAACACTAGAAAATGAAAAAATACAATGTTGCGATAATGGGCGCAACCGGCGCAGTCGGCACTGAGTTTCTCTCAATTCTCGCAGAGCGCAATTTTCCCATTAATTCTCTCCGGCTTCTTGCATCCAGTCGTTCTGCAGGCAAAAAACTGTCTTTCGCCAATACACAAATAACCGTTGAAGAACTCACACATGAAAGTTTTAATAACATCGATATTGTTCTTGCCTCTGCAGGAGGAAGCATCAGCGCGGAATTTGCACCCTCAGCGGTTAAGGCCGGAGCCGTTGTGGTCGATAATACTTCATATTTTCGTATGAAAGAAGGTGTACCTCTCGTAATTCCGGAAATAAATCCTCAGGATATTAAAACCCATAAGGGCATCATTGCCAACCCGAATTGTTCCACCATAATCATGCTCTTACCGCTCTACCCTCTTCACAAAGCTTTCGGTGTTACCCATGTACATGCGTGTACCTATCAGGCGGCAAGCGGCGCAGGCGCAGTAGCCATGGATGAACTGAAAAAAGAAACTGCCGCATATCTTGAAGGTAAAAGTTTTTCCAGAACAATAATTCCACACCAGTATGCATTCAATCTTTTTCCGCATAACTCCAAACTGCTTGAAAACGGGTACTGTGAAGAAGAAAATAAAATGATCATTGAAACAAAAAAAATATTTCACGAACCTGATTTCTGTGTAAATGCTTCATGTGTCAGAGTTCCCATACTGCGGGCGCACTCAGAATCCCTGAACATTACTTTCGCTAAAGAGGCCGGCATAGATGAAATATACAATGTACTGAAACAATCACCCGGTATTGAAATTTTTGAAGATCGGGCGAAAAACCGCTGGCCTATGCCTGCCGATGCATCAGGTAAAGATCCTGTTCTTGTCGGCAGAATACGAAAAGACATTTCAAAAGAACGCACAATCGACCTTTGGGTGGTCGGCGATCAGATACGAAAAGGCGCTGCGCTGAATGCAGTACAAATTGCTGAACAGCTTATTCAATAGCTGTATCAGAAAAGTCATACTGGTATTGTTTTCCTGCTCTGCTCTGTTATACGGAGCAGAGATACGCCTTCGCCCTCCGCATAATATCTATTCAGATGGCGCGTATCTGCGGATAAGCTGCTTTACAAGCAGGAACCTTCTTGATAAGGAGCTTATCACGTATCTTGAAAATGGTATTGTGCTCACTTTTGCATATTTTGTCAATCTTCATAAACAAAACCTGTTTTTTGACGATCAAATAGCTGAACATATAATTTACAAACGTGTATATTATGATATTTGGAACGAAATGTATTATCTGGAAACGATTAATGATGGTAAAACAATAAAAAAAACGTATTCAAATATAGACGAAATAACTGCAACACTGCTGGAAATTAAAAATGTAAGTATCTGTCCAATCGATGCGATTTCTCCGGAAAATAAATACTATTTTAAAACCAGAAACACTCTGAAAATTACTCAACTGTATTCAATTTTTCATGTGGTGTTTAATTTTTTAAGTATTTTTAAATATAAAACTACATATCTAAAAAGTGCTGTTTATTCCGGCTCAGCGCTGATCGGCAAATAGGATATCAAACACAAAATATTCTCTGAGACAAAAAGTGGGTACTTGCCTGTTCGTTTATACCGACCTGGTGATTTTATCAAGCAGCTCGTTAAGAACCGCAAGACGTTCTTTTTTTGTTTTTTCATCAACCTGATCAGACATTTCCGACGCTTTTGTGCCGGAGCGCGGAGAAAAAGCCGCGGTATTAAAAAAGTCAAATCGGATTATTCTGCACATATTCAACATATTATTGAATGCCTCTTCGGTTTCACCCGGGAAACCAACTATGAGATCAGTTCCGATTCGTACGCCGGGTATGTTCTTTCTGATATATGAAACCTTTGTTAGATATTCCTCGGCGGTATATCCGCGGTTCATTGCGCGCAGTATGCGGGAATCGCCATGCTGCATGGGGAAATGAATATCTCGGCTGATACGTGCATTATCCCGGATTACTGCAATCAGTTCATTGGTTATATCCTTTGGATGAGAAGTAATAAAATTTATTTTTTGCAGTTCAGGGAATTGACCGGAAATTTCTATTAGCAGTTCAGGGAAAAAATAATTCTGATATAAACCCTTACCGTAGCCGTTTACATTCTGTCCAAGAAGAGTAATCTGTGTGTAGCCCTGATCTGCGCATTGTTTTATTTCATTCAAAATATCTTCCTTTTTCCGGCTTTGTTCCCTTCCTCTTGTATGCGGTACTATGCAATAGGTACAAAAGTTATTACATCCGAACATAATGGTTACCCAGGCATTATCCTGCGTTTCCCGATGTGTGTCGAAGAAATCATTTTCATACCGCTGTATTGATTTTTCGCTTCTGGTTTGAATAATCGCGGTAAGTTGTTTTTCTTTTGTGTCATTTCCTGTGAATAAGCCGGGCAAATCCTCCATATTGTTTACTCCGGTTATAAAATCAATAAATGGATATTTTCTGAGCAGCGTATCGGCCTGGTACTGAGGCATACATCCCGTAAGCGCAATTTTTATTGGTTTATTGTGTGTGATTCTGAAATGATTTATTTCATGACAGAAGCCAATTACTCTGCGTTCCGCTTTGTCTCTTACAGAACATGAATTTAATACCGCAACATCGGCGGTTTTCCAATCCAAACTTTCGCAAAAACCGCGGCGGCGGAAGAGCGCATGCAGTTTTTCTGAATCATTTTTGTTCATTTGACAACCGAAAGTTTTTAAGTAATACCGGATTTTCATAACGGTTTTGTTTCGTCAATAATACCGCCGGCAATTACAATATTATCGTAAAAAAAAACTGCGGATTGTCCGGGAGTCACACCCCAAAACGGGGAGCATTGATCAATTGAAACTCTGATAGTATTCTTATCAGCTGACCAGTGAATTTTGCACGGTTTCGACTCTGCACGGTATCTGATTTTAACGGTAAATTCGTTTTTGTCGAGTAAATCAGGTGCAAGAATAATTAATTGTTTTACGTTAAAAGATTCACGGTACAAATCATCTCTGTCTCCGAGATGGATCTCGTTTGTATTCTTATTTATGTGGTGTATGTATACCGGCCGCCCGATAGAAACAGAAATTCCCCTGCGTTGGCCTATCGTATAAAATGGAATACCTTTGTGAATTCCTACGGTTTTGCCATGATAAATAAAATTTCCAGGTGCTGCAGAAGCAAAAAATTTATTTTCAATAAATGACCTGTGCGTTCCCTGTAAAAAACACGCGTCTTTGCTTTCCGGTTTAATTACCGCAGGAAACCCCAGTTCCTTCACACGCTGTTTAACCTGTGATTTTTGAAGAGCACCAAGAGGAAAAAGAACTTCCTGAATACGTTCATTTCCTAATCCGTACAGGAAATATGACTGATCCTTTTCTTCATCATAACCTTTACACAGTCTTTTAACACCGTTGGTGTCTGAGATAATTTGCGCATAATGACCTGTGGCGAGATAATCGGCCCCTAATAATTTTGACTTTTCAAGTAGTGAACCGAACTTTAAATACATATTGCATTTTACACATGGATTCGGTGTCATTCCCATGCAATATCCATTTGTATAGTCATCAATAATAATATTATTAAACTGACTGCGCATATCAATAAAATAGTGAGAAATACCAAGAAACTTACATATATCCGCTGCGCTGGTTTCCGGCGCGTTTTGTTCAAAAAGATTCATTGTTACACCGAAAATATCGTAGCCGCTCTCTTTGAGTAAATAAGCTGCATAGGAAGAATCGACCCCGCCGGACATTGCAACAGCGGCGCATTTTTTTTTAGGCATCTGAGAAATTGACTATTTAATGAAAACGGGGGACAATCCCGCGCGAAGAAGATGCAGCAAAATTAATTATTTCCAAAGAAAGCGCATCGCGGCATTCTTTTCGCGCATTTTCTATCGCGGAACGAATGTTCGATGTGCTTTGATACAATATCGAATAACATCGTTTGATACAAAGCCGTTCCTCACTGCTGAAACCCGCGCGTTTTAATCCGACAATATTCAGCGCGCGGTACATACCCGGATATCCTTCTATAAGAGAAAACGGAGGCGCGTCCTGAGAAAGTTTTGTGATGCCTGCAATCATAACAAAACGACCGATATGCACGAACTGGTGCACTGCGCAGTTTCCTGAAATAAACGCATTATCATTCACATGCACATGACCGGCTAGAAGCGAATTGTTCGCAATAATTACATTATTGCCGAGCACCACATCGTGCGCAATATGCGAAACCGCCATCAGCATATTATCATTTCCTACCAGTGTCTTTCCGTTGTCTTTGGTTGAACGGTGAATAGTCACAAACTCTCTGATAATATTGTTGTCTCCGATTTGTACGCCGCTGATTGTTTTAGTGTCAAATGAAACGTCCTGCGGATTCCCGCCAATTACCGAATGTTCACCTATTATATTATTTGAACCGATAACAGTATGAGGATGGATAACGGCATGTGATTGCAGCACAGTCCCCTGCCCTATTGATACCGAGGGGTGAATCAGACAAAACGGACCGACGGTTACTCCGCTTAGAACTGCACCCGGATCTACACAGGCAGACGGATGTATCTGATTATTCACTGAAATATTCGAGGTCTTTCTTAAGCTGACGTACCCATTGCTGCGACCGGGTGATGTAGATGCTTGAGGGAAACCGGTTAATTAATTCGTTAAAATATTTATATGCATCTACGAATTTGCCGAGTTCATAAAAGGCCAGACCGGCATTGTAATGCGCAAGATCATCCTTTTCAGATGCGGTATCACTTATTGCATCTAGAAAATAGTCTTTTGCAAGATCATATTTTTCGAGAGCATAATAACATTCTCCCGCTGAAATGCGCGCAGATTCTCCAGCCTGCGTATCCGGGAAATGCGCGATTATTCTTTTATAAAAAAGTATTGCTTCTAGATTCTTGTTCTCTTTTCTTAACTGATCTGCATGAAACATAACCTGTTTATGGTAGGTTTCCTGCACTTTTGCGATGTAAATACTGGACGGAAAAAAATTCAGAAAATCTTCATATATTTTAAAGGCCGACTCGTACTGATTGAGCTTGACATGAGTCCGCGCCTGACCGAGTTTTGAAAGTTCGCTTGCTGACTGAAGAAATTCGTTCATTGCCTTTGTATATTCTCCGATTAAAAGGTATTGATATCCAAGCAGCATATGCATGGTATCCTCCAGTTTTGAATCTGGTTTGGATCTGAGACTGTCTTCGAGTTTGCTTGTGATAAACCGGTCATATTCATTATTTCTTCTGCAGATATCCGCATATCCGATAATTGCTTCAGTATAGTAATTGCCTTTGTCATTATTGTTAATTACAGTGAGATACCGCTGTTTCGACAGCTCAATATTTTCCATTTTTACTGAGTCACTAACTTCTGAGGATGCAGTATCAGCGGATAACCCCCGTTTACGGTCAACCGCAGCCGCTAGATAGTACCGGGCATTCTGACTTTTTTCATTTAGAAATCCATAAGACAGATACTCATTGAGCGATTCGATTGCCGAATCATAATTACCGGAATTGTAACTGGATATGCCTTTAAGATAATACCTGTTCGGATTCTGTTGATAAAAAATAAATCCTATTCCCGCAGCACATATAATTATTATTATTATGCAAAGTGTGATAAAAACTGATGCGTACTTCATGATGATCTCCTGTATTAAATTTCTTTTTTTATTTTTACTGTAAAACTGCCTGCTCAATCCAGAACTGTCCGGTATCCTCATCGATTTCATACAATAATCTGAAATTTTCCATTGCTTTATTCCGCTGGTTCAGACCGAGCCATGCCCTGCCTCTGTACTGAAATATGAATTTGAGCGTATCATCTGATAAATTTCCGGCGGATGCGAGTTCATCCAGTTTAAATATTACATATTGAAATTGTTTTTTACGAAAGTGCTCAAGTACCAGCCGTCTTGCCTGCGACCGTATTGCAGCGTCATTAGGGTTTGTCTGATGTTCACGCAACTGTATTTCAGTTCTATACGGCTGCGGGGTATTTGGAACAGTAGTATTTTTTGAAGGTATTTTAACCGGATACTTAATATAATTATCAAGCAGTAATAATTTTTGACCGCTTATTCCCTTGCCATTGTCAATTAATACTGCGTAATAGTACGGGATTTCCGTAGTGATAGCCGCATCACGGTATTCAAATTTTTGTCCTTTCATGGCGATCCGTTGTGGAATGTTCTCAAGAATACAATTGAAGTGAAATAATTTGTCAATAGCAGTAATGACATTTGTAGTACGGTATATGTTGAAGTAAAAAGGACGATCGATATCATCTTCAACTTTCCATAAAAGTCTGATACTATGAGATAATTCATCATAGGAAATTTCCAGATCACTTGTATAAAAAAATTCAGGTTTTGGAGAAATAACTTCTTCCTCCGTTTTTTTAGGAGTATCGGCATTAGTGTGCGCGGCGCGCGGGTCATTATCAAGTTCATCAAAGGAAAGCGCGGAAGAAACAGGTAAATTCTTAAAAATAACCTGAGAACCCTTATCTTCCGGAGCGATTCCTTCGGTTGTATAATTTACTCCTGCTTCAAGTATCCGCTCTATCTGTTCAGTATTTTTTTTTTTATCAGAATTGCGTAAAAATAGTTTTGACCGGCCTGTATTGTTTTATCCTGGTATTTTTCCTCTCCTTTTTTAACGATATCGATCAATACTGCACGTGTCAGAATTTCAGTGCTGCTGATTACCTCAGTACTACGGTAAATAAGTACATCAAAATCATCATCCGAAACCGGATCTGTCCACCGGATGAACACCATGCCCAGGAATTTATTATATATAGTTTTTAGTCCCGTAACCACACTTACTTTTTCTTCAGTATCAAAACGTATCGCAGCAGCGGTATAGGATTGCTCAAACATAAAAACCGGCTTTTCGTTACCGTCAACTTCAGTAATCACTGCATAAAAATATGTGCCGGGTACTTTTAAAACGTCCCTGTATTTTTGTACTCCGGGGGATATTGAAGAAAGAAATTCAGCTTTTACAAGTTTTTCCGGCGAATCAATGACCTGATTATAACGGTAAATTTTGTATTTTACCGCGGTATCTTCAGTATCCATCCATGTAAGTTCAACTGTTCCATCTTTATTGATTAATACCGCTTCAATAAGGCTGACAGAATACCTGATATTTGCTTTGTCGCCGGATGGAGGGGGGGGGGATGTTTTTTCTGTTTCTATCCTCGCTTTATCCGTCTGTGTATTAGCTTTTGACAGCTCTTCCCACCAATTTGCTGAAATCCGGCTGTATATACATAGTGCAGCAGATAGTGTAAAACGGACTATACCTTTTCTCATCATGATATTTTCGGTAAAAAATGAAGAAATGTTGATTAACTTATTAAAAATTAAAAATTTAAGGGTAAAAGAAATAAACTACAGTATTGTTCAATCCTGTCCTTTGTCGGGGCTGATTTTACGTAAAATATACAAAAAAACGACCGCGCCCAGTATTGCAGCAGGAATATTTACAGGGGGTTGAACCGTACTGGTGTGGGAGTCTTTCATTAACCAGGTAATAATATTCGTTATGAATTTAATTAAATCAAGCACTTTACATAATATCATGTCAAACGCGAAACTTCCGACTGCTGCACCGGCGATACCGGCCAGTGATGTTATCAAAAACCCCCCAAAGGTTTTTTTTTTTAAAATAAAAATAAAAAATGCAGCAGAGCCGGCACCAAGAAGCAGATACAATAATACTATTACGATAATCATATTTTTTTTCCTTACTCAAAAAGAACTTTCATTTTCAATAAGCGGATATACTATTCTTCCCATAAAAAGAATTCTGTCATTTGTGCTTCCCGGCGTGCCAATATTATTGGTTATTTCAAGTTTTGCGTAATAGGATCCGAATTTAACTGCATATACCTGATTTGTATTTATCTTCAGACCCGTTCCCGACGCATGATAACCGAGCACAGGAAGGTCTGTGACCTGAAAAAAACCGCCCTGGTTTCCGATATTCTGTATTCCCGCACTTCCTTTTGCTCCGGTAACAGCTAAGGAGGTTAATCCGCCGGACACCTGATCAACTTTAAAATATATGAGATTTGAGATATTATTTTCAGTTACAGCGGATACTATTGAGTCAGCAAAAATATTGGTTGTAAATGAAAGCGCGCACATATAATTGGTATTGTAATAATTGTTGAGCGAGAACGTGAGTACTTTACAGGGAACAACTTTGTGAACCGTTGAGGAGATTGATTCAATAATACCCCAATGATCATTAATGTCAGCATATACGTTATTTGACCCATAACAAGTGACTGCAAAATAATAAATGGTTCTGTCTCCGAGAGGTCCTGCCGAAATAGTTTTTGATTGAATGCTGCCTCCGAACTGACTGACAGGTTTTTCCCCTATACTGTACAGTCCCTGTTTAGCTCCGGGATTTTTCAGTGTATTCATATCGACAGAATCAATCTGGTCAATAATTTTTTTATCAGCGGATAAGTACAGATTGTATCCGATAAAATCTTTTTCCTTTACACCGGATTCAACATCAATATATACAAAATTACTTATAACTGACACATTTTTGATATTCGGCGGAGGATACGGTACCACATCAGTTGTTTCAGAGGGATTGAAAATGGTATTACATCCGGTAACGATGAACAATACTGATGGATATATGATATACCGCAGCTTTTTTTTTACAGTCATTCTAAAATGAATTTACTCCTTTTGAATACACTAAATCATACGTTATTGTAGTTCCTTCCTGTTTTTTGGGCAGAAGTTTGCCGTATGCAGATATTGAACTGATATGCACGAAGTAACAATGCTGAATACTTAATTCCACAGAGTCATTCATATATCCGCCTGAAGGCGCGCTTTGAATTTCCTGCCAATTGGTTACATATCCTCCGTGCTGAATACCAATACCGCTTTCAGGAATTATCGCCGCAGCAGTTATTGTAAGTGTTAATTCATCATGCGCAATCTGCGAATCCAGCTGCGCTTTGCCATCACTGATGATTAAAGGAGGAATAACCAGAACAGACTTATGATGGAATACCTCAGTACTGTCATATGTATTATATGCAGCCGCAAGAAAATAATAGGATTTGTATATTGAAAAATCACGGGATAAATCCTGCATACCTGAATCAAGATTTGTATAAATCAGTTTTTCGATGGAAACCACTGTGGTCACTGTCCGTGAATTTGGATTCACGCTTACAGTCGGCTGCCTGCGGCCTTCCCCAAGGAGTCTTCTTTTTTTTATTTCTGTTTCGCTGCTGATTACTCCGACATATATATTGTACCCGCCGAAACCGGGCGCATTTTTCTCGCTATTATACCCGGTAATAGTTATTTGTAATTTATCATCTCTGAAACACCCTGTTACTTCAGAAGGAGCGTTAAGCGTATTCTCGATTTCAAAGGGATTTGGAGTTCCGCAGCTGGTAAGCAAAAAAATAATTGCACCAACTGATGCCAGGTAATGAAGTAATTTAAAATTGATTTTCAAACAGGCACTGCGCTATTAAGGAATGTTTTTAGTAAAAATTTCTGTCCTGGAAAGTGAATTTTTCTGCGTATTGGACTATCGTTTACAATGTAACGGGATTTCAGAATAATCTCGAGCTGAAGTATGTTATCGTAGAGACGGTACAATTCCGGCAAACGGTATAGATGCCGGATTGTCCGTATTTTTTCTTTTGCCTGATAATGAAAGATCTGGGCAGAAAGAAAAGCTTTCTCTTCGGATCCGCCGTTTTGAATTATTTCTGAGTAACGAATGAGCTTTAATATTTCAGCTGCGAGAACAGCCTGCAGCTGCAACAAATCACCCCCGCCGGCAGTAAATGTAAGATATTCCCGGATAATATTATGAGGGTTACGGCTTAGAAAACTGCTGACAGTTTCGAATACAGCTGCAGTATATGATTTTCCAAGAAGCGCCCCGATTGCCGCATCATTAAGAGACTCTGCTCCGTTTGGATCAGTATTCTCTCCGATAAAAAGACATATTTTTTCAAGTTCTAATGAAAGATTTTGGTATTCAAAATCAAACCTGCGGATAATAGACCTGATACGCATATCGGATATGTGTATTGATCTACTGCTGAAAAAAGATGAAATCCGGGAATAGAGTTCCTTTTCAGAAGGAGGATAAAGCGTTTGTGTGACGATGTTTTTTTTCCCAGCGCAAAAAGATGCAATATCTTTGTTCATTTTTGTTTCATTTTGCGTAAGAAGTATGAAATTATTTTCATAACATGATTCGAGTGCATGTAGAAGTGGTTTATTGTTTTTTATATGATTGTAATCGCGGATATAGAAAATTTTCGATGGACAGCCGAACGCCGGTGTTGCAGCGTCATCGGAAATACCGCAGTTGGGGATGTCTTTTCCGTCAATGATACGGTATGCGAGTTCCATGAAACCATCCGGTATCCTGCTGCGCAGCTCACGCAGTTTTTTTTCTGTTACCCAGAAGTCGTTTCCGTTAAAAAAAAATATATTTTTAGTATTAATATTGACCTTCTGTATCACGGCGGTTGATTTCTGTATTAATATTTGTAGAATTGTCGTCCTGCTGCAGGTAATCATCTGATGAAACTTTCCTGCTGTCTTGTCCCTGAAATGAACGTTCAAGGAGTGTCCCGTTTTTATCGACATCCAGTCCTTCGTAACCGAATTGAGTGTTTTTTTTCTGTGAACCGAATCGTATGAGATGCTCAATATTTTCGGCAAGATTTTTAAATATTTCGTTATACACAGTGTCGCTGATGATAGTGTGCAATAAATCTTTTTTATAGAGAACTGAAATTTCCAGAACTTCATTTTCAATGAATGGTTTTTTGTTTTTAATGTCTTTCAATCCGATTGCTAATTTGACAAGCAGCCGCGTATCACGGGTTGATTGACTGCGGTTAAGCGGCATAATTTCATGCTCTAATATTTTATCTATTTCAATATCGAGATAAATGTCTGCGCCTTGTAGATTCTGTGTGAAAAGCAATTCATGATTATTACGAAAATAGACAGCAAGGTATTCCCACATTTTCTGGTCAATAAGAATATCGGGACTATTATTCAGAATAGAACCGATATATATTGTTTTATTTTCTTCTGGAATAAACCGTTTTCTGGTACTTTGCGGGATTTGTTTACCAAGACAGGAGATACATACCGCGCATAAAAAAAACAGTACAAAAAAACGATTTTTTCTGCGCAACATACGGTTATATTATATAATACAACCGTAAAAAAATCCGCATGAAAACAACTGATCAAATCAATAGCAAGGAAAAAATCCGCACTCGCGATGAACTCGCTGAAATTTGCCGGACACTGCGTGAAAATGGTCATACTATCGGATTTACATCAGGTAATTTCGATTTACTTCATGAAGGGCATGCATGGTATCTTGAAGAAGCACGTCGTCAATGCAGCGTACTTATAGTAGGGGTTAACAGCGATTCAGGAATCCGTCTTTATAAAGATCCCCGGCGTCCGGTAATGCCCGAACAAAGCCGGATATCGCTTCTATGCAGGCTCAGCTCCGTTGATTACACATTTCTTTTTGACGAACGACGCAACAAAGAAAATATACTATGCCTTAAACCGCATATATATTTTAAGGCCGGTGATTATCAAATCTCACAGCTTACTTCAGCACAGTATATGGAACAATGGGGAGGGAAAGCAGTTTTAATTAATTCAATTCCGGGTATTTCAACCAGCACTATTATTAACTCTATTATCGAAAAATATGCAGATACTGTTCCGGTATGCACACATACAATCAGCCGCGAAGCGCCAAGCCGTGCGGTATTTCTTGACCGGGACGGGGTTATTAATAAAGAAATCGAATACCTTCATGAAGAAGATAAATTTGAAATACTTCCGGGAGTACTTGATGGCCTGAAGCTGTTACAGCAATCCGGATTCAAAATAATCATCGTAACCAATCAAGCCGGTATAGGATTGGGATATTTCACCAAAGAGGATTTTTTCCGTGTGAATAAAAAAATGCTCTCTGTTTTTAACGCAAATCAAATCAGCATAGATAAAATATACTATTGTCCTCATGGAGTTACTGATAACTGCATATGCCGAAAACCAAAAAACGGAATGCTGCTGCGCGCACAGAAAGAATATAATATTGACATGAAAAAAAGTTTTATTATCGGCGACAGAGACAGTGACATGCAGGCGGGAAAGCTATCTGACTGCACTGCAATTCTTGTACAGAGCGGACACAGCGAATTATCAGCTGCAGCAGATGTACGGGTTGAAAATCTTTATTCTGCAGCGGTGTGGATTTGCAACCATTTATAGAAGACTGTTTTTTTTTTTCAATTCCCGGGTATTTTTTTAATTTTGCTATAAGCAGATCGTAGTCGATATATTTATCCATTATATCAACAGTCATCGCAATTTTTTCTGTATCGTTTGGCTTAAGTTTAATTATTATGTTGTTAATTTTTTGCGAAGTTTTATATGTATCGTATTCGCAGGTAATAATCGGGAAATCGGCCTGGTGAACAGCCTTCATAATTGTTTTGCCAAGCGGAACTCCGCCGGTGAGGATGAGGCCGCGGATTTTAAAATCATCATCGAAGTGAAGCAGATTACTGGTAATGGCGGTTAATATCAAATCTTCGCGGTTACCAGGAGTAATAAGCAGCACATCATCGCGAAGAACTTTCAATGCATTCGTGGCAGGCATTAACCCGACAACTGTTGAACTGATTGGCAAATCAATTTTTGCTGATTCATTAATGATATTTCCGCCAATGACATCAATAATTTCTCTTACTGTCGGGTTTGCAAGCTTTGGATAATATGGAACAATACCCAGTACGTCTATCCCTTTTTGTTTGAGCCCCAGGCGTATAAATTTGCTGATTTTATCATATTTTTCGGGTATAACTTTATTAATTACTGCACCGATAACCGTCACGCCGCGCAAATCAAAAAGAGCTTTATTAAGCATTATTTCATCAATAGGTTTGCCGATTCCTCCGCTGGAAACGATAATTACCGGAATTTTTAAAATATGTGCGACATCTGCGTTTGAAAGATCGATAACCGACCCTACTCCGGCATGTCCGGTTCCCTCAATGACCATAATATCGGCAGATTTGGATACTTCTGTGTAATAGGTAAGAATTTTTTTTGAAAGATTTCGTGGTTTTTGTTTGATAATGTATTTTTCTGTAAAACCGGAAGGAATTGCAACTGGGCTCATAAAATGCATTATGTTGTCACTTTTAAGTATTCCGCTCATTAATGATACGTCTTTGTCAATACGGTAACGCCCGAAAATATTAACCTGCTGACCAACAGGTTTCATATACCCCACACGCGGAAATCTTTTTTGGAGACCGGCTACTAATCCAAGTGAAACCGCAGTTTTCCCGTCGTTTTGACGGGTAGCAGAAACGTACACATTCAGCATGTGTATCCCGAGAGATAATCTTCAAGAATTTCCATTGCGCAAAAAGAATCGAGATTCATTTTGCCGGAAGCGCCGGAAGCGATCTTTGATTTTTTAAGTTTAAGACGTGAGAATTTATTCCGTACCGTCCAGGTCGAAAGCCGTTCATCGCTCAGTTCTATCGGCATATCTTTAAAATGCCGTTTTAATTTTTCTGCATACGCTTTAATTTTTTTATACATAATGCCCTTCGTTCCGTCCATATTAATCGGCGCACCGATAATAATCTTTTCGGCTCCGGTCTCTTTTAAAATCTGTTTAAGCTGACCGAGAGACATTGCCTTGTTTTTGCGGATTATTGCCTGGAGCGGAGAGCATACAATTTCACCCGGGTCACACACTGCGCAGCCGATAACTTTTTCGCCCACATCAAGCGCCAAAATACGCATATCAATTTTTTAGCTGAGTTAATTTATTTTCAATTCCGGCGCGGTTAGGGTAAGAAGGATTATTCTGAATAAGTTCTTCAAGAACAGCCGCTGCTTCTTTATTTTTTCCGAGTTTAATATACACATCTCCGAGAAATTCATATGTTTCGTAATTTGTTTTTGAAATTTTCAGAATTGTTAAATAAATTTCTTCTGCTTTACTCATTTTATCGGAGATAACGAATAATCTGGCGAGATTGTGCAGCGTTATTAAATTGGAAGGATTTATATCTCTTGCTTCATTAAATGTTTTTTCCGCATCTTCATACAGCTTAAATCTCATGTAAATCAATCCAAGCTCATTAAAATAAATAATTTTATCGATTTCAACTTTCTCGTTAAAAAGAGCTATTTTCGCGTGCATTACCGCCTTATCCATTATTCCCTTGTTTCTCCAGTATTTGGCAACTTCAATATTTGCAGTCGGGTTTTTATCATTAATGCGCAGCGCGGTATTGAAACATAAAAGCGCGGTATCATCCTGTTCAAGTATGGCATAGGTTTTGCCTGCCTGTACCCACGATGAAATATGTCGTGCATTAATTTCAGTTGCTTTTTTATACTCTTCAAGGGCTTCCTGCCATTTTTCGTCATTGAAAAGAATATTTCCGAGGTTAAACCGCGCCTCAAAAAAGGAGTCATTGAGCTGAATGGCTTTCCGGTAATGTTCTGCAGCTTCTGCAGTATTATTTTTGCTCTCGTAAATTGTCCCTAATGTGAATAGTACTTTGTCGTTATTACGTAATTGCTGGGCAAGCTTCAGATATTTAAGGGCGTTTTCTTCTTCTTTGAGAGATGCACAGGTTTGACCGAGGTGAAAGTATATTGTAAATAAAATGTCGGTGTCTTTGCGGAGTTCAGGAATCTGCAAGGCTTTTTCAAATACTATTTTTGCCGTCTGAAACTGCTGCATTGCGATCAGGGTAATTCCGAGGTTCGCAAATGCCCTGTAAAATGAAGGGGAAAGTTCAATAGTTTTTTTATAAAGATTTGCCGCTTCGATATAATTTTTTTTTTGGAATTTTAAAGATGCCAGCCTGTAGTATGCAAGAAAATTATCGGGATTAATTTCGGTGGTTTTAAGGAAATGATTTTCTGCAGATGAATAATTTCTGGATTTCAGAAGTACTTCTCCGATAGTGTACCATGCAAGATCGTCTGAAGGATCGATTTTCAGAGCTTCCTTGCTGTAATATGATGCATTTTCGTAATCATCTTCATAAAAATAGGCAGAACCGGTATAGGATAGAGCTTTCGAGTAGTTGTTTTTCAGACTAAACGCTTCTTCAAACTTTTCTCTTGCCTGTGAGTATTCTTCTTTCTGATATAACTGGTATCCGTCTTTAAAAGCTTTATACGCTTTTTTTTCTTTTTCATCTGTGGCTTTTTTTTCAAGATCAGAAATATCATCAAGAGGGTTTTGCCTTGGTTTTCTCGGCGAGAGAGACGGCTCAGATAAATCGTTTTTTTCTTTTTTTTGATTTTTTTCAGGGAGTTCTGAAAGTTTTGGGTTCGGATCCGGAAACGTACGATCCTGAATTAATTTACTGTCATCGTTTTGATTCTGCGGGGACGGAGGAACACCAGGAAGAGCGGCGGACCGATTTATCCGGGACAGCAAAAGGTTTTCCGAATCTTTTTTAAATTTCTGATATTGGCCGTAATAGCGCTCTGCTGATTCAATATCACCGAGTTTATCATAGAGCCTTGACAGCATCTGGTAATTTTCAGGCTCTTCGGGGAATTGTTCTAGCCGGCGCTCATACCGGGCAATTTGTGTATTAATTTTTTTTTGAGAATGCGAGTAATACAAAAGAATGCTGCTTACTGATGTAAGCAGCACTGCAGCAGCGAGTGAAATCTTTTTGATAATTTTACTTTTTTCCACGTTATTGTTATTTATTTTTTCGTTATTTTCTATATCAGGAGAAGTTTTTTTTTTATCTTTATGCTGAGTTGCCATGCGCAGAATATTTTAGTAGTAGTTACTTTTATCGCAGTGGAGGTATCTCGTTAAAACCCAGAAAAGGCGCCAACGCAGAAGGCATACGGATACCGCCGTCTTTGGTTTGATAGTTTTCAAGGATCGCAGCGAGGGTTCTGCCTACTGCAAGCGCGGAACCGTTGAGCGTGTGCACGAAAAAATTTTTTTTTAATTCTGTGTTTTTATAACGAATCCCGGCTCTTGATGCCTGAAAATCGCCGAAATTACTGCAGGAAGAAATTTCTACATACTTTCCGCGGCTTGGAAGCCATACTTCGATATCATAACATTTACGCGCTGCAAAACCGATATCTCCGCTGCAAAGGAGCATGACGCGGTAAGGCAATTCCAGTTTTTTAAGAATGTTTTCAGCATCTGATAACAATAACTCATGTTCTTTTTCTGAATCTTCGGGTTTACAGAGTTTTACTATTTCAACCTTGTTGAACTGATGCTGACGGATAATTCCGCGGGTGTCCCGCCCCGCTGCTCCTGCTTCGGAACGGAAACACGGCGTGTATGCGGTATATTTCAGCGGTAATGATGACTCAGGCAGTATTTCATCGCGGTGAATATTTGTTACCGGTACTTCAGCGGTAGGAATGAGGTAAAAGCGCTGATCAAAGCCTTCGATTTTAAAAAGATCTTCTTCGAATTTTGGAAGCTGTCCGGTACCGGTCAGACTTTCTTTGTTTGTAATAATGGGAGGAAAAACTTCGGTATAACCGCGCGCGGTATTTTCGGCAAGCATGAAATTGATAAGTGCTCTCTCAAGGGCAGCACCTTTGCCGTAAAGGAGTGAAAAGCGCGCGCCTGCGAGTTTAACACCTCTTTCAAAATCAATAATTCCGGTTTTTTCACCGAGCGCTGCGTGGTCGAGGGGTGCGAATGACAGATCAGGCGGATTACCGTGTGATTTGAACGCAATGTTTGATTCAGAATCTTTTCCGTCAGGAACATCCGGAGCGAGCATATTGGGAAGTTCCAGACAAAATTTATTTACTTCGGTTTCAAGACCCGAAAGAGTTTCGTCAAGCCTGCGGATAGAGTCTCCCGCTGATTTCATTTCAGCGAGCTCAGCTGAGGTGTCAGTACCCTCCCCTTTTTTTTGGCCTATTTCTTTTGATATTTTATTGCGGTACGCTTTTAAATCTTCGGCTTCCCTCAGGCATGAAAGACGTTTTTCCTCAAGCCCGAGGAAAGGCTGTAAATTGACGGGCCTGCGCCGGCGTCGAAGGTTTTCTTCAACAGCAGATAAATTTTCCCGTATATACTTCGAAGACAGCACTTACATTATTTTAACGCGCCGGCTTTATCGGTTTTTTCCCATGGAAGATCGATGTCGTTTCTTCCGAAGTGACCGTAGCTAGCGGTTTGTTTATATATCGGTCTTAAAAGTTTAAATTCATCGATAATTGCTTTTGGTTTGCAGTTAAACGTTTTTTTGATTTTAGAAATTAATTCTTCATCTGAAACTTTACCTGTTCCGTATGTTTCAACATTGATTGAAACCGGATCGGCAACACCGATAGCATATGCGAGCTGCACAAGGCACCTTTCGGCAAGACCGGCTTTAACCACATTTTTCGCAATATACCTGCCCATGTATGCGGCAGATCTGTCAACTTTAGAAGGATCTTTTCCGGAAAACGCCCCGCCGCCATGCGCGCCCCAGCCGCCATAGGTATCAACTATGATTTTTCTTCCGGTAAGGCCGGAATCTCCATGAGGCCCCCCGACTACAAACCGGCCTGTCGGATTGATATGGTATACGGTTTTGCTGTCGAGCAGATTTGCGGGAATGACTTTTTTTATGACATTAGCAATAATATACTCTCTGATTTCATCGAGAGTAACCACATCATCGTGCTGGGTAGATACTACAACGGCATCGACACGTTTAATCTTGTTATTCTCGTACTCGATTGTAACCTGAGATTTTGAATCGGGACGCATCCAGCTTACGGTATTTGCCTTTCGCTGTTTTGCCATTTCACGCAGAATTGCGTGAGAATACTGCAGTGTGGCGGGCATTAGTTCAGGAGTTTCATTACACGCGTATCCGAACATAATACCCTGATCGCCTGCACCCTGTTCCTTATGAAGACCGGCGCCTTCGGTTACCCCCTGAGAAATGTCAGGAGACTGAGAATGAACTGCTACGAGTACTCCGCATGATTCGGCATCAAAACCAATACCTGGTTTATCGTAACCGATTTCTTTAAGTGTGTTTCTTATTAAATCGTTAAAATTTACTACACTTTTTGTGGTAATTTCGCCAGCCACTACGACCTGACCGGTTGTAACAAGACACTCGCATGCGACACGGGAGGAAGGATCTCCCGCAAGCATGGCGTCTACAACGGCATCAGAAAGCTGATCGCAGACTTTATCGGGATGACCTTCAGAAACAGATTCGGATGTAAATAAAAATGACTTTGCCATGACTCCACCTTGATAAAATATTTGTAGTAATTGTAATATGAAAATTATGAAAAATCAATGAGCAAAGTCCCCTTATGAATTCCCACTAATTTTTGCATAGGCTATGTAAACGGCCTATTCAAAAATTAGTGGGAATTCATAAGTCGGAGAAACCCCTTCTTATGATATAATTTACACGACATTATCATTACCTCAGCGCCAGGGGTGCGCAGTATTATTGTGCTTCGTTTATTATTAATATTTTTTATATCCACGACTACCCTTTCCGCTTTTATCGCATTTGACGATAAAGAGTATTACACGCTGCTTGAAAAAGACAATACTGTCTTTGATAAGAAACTTTTATATTCGCGTTTCCAGTTCATAAAAAAACTTCTGAAAAAGAAACTCTATCGTGACGCACTTGCAGAGACAGAAACAATCCGCCGTGAATATACGGGCAGAGCCGCACTGCATTTTGCCTACATCGAAGGACGGCTTCATGTCAAGATTGCCGAATCTCAGATTGATTTATCAAAAAACTGGGTATATTATTTGTCTAATTCAGTGCATAAAAAAAACGGCAAACTTTCCTACGATTATTATTCCGATGAAGAACGCAAAATCCTCGCGGCGGTACCTGAAAAATCATACGAGACAATTACCCTGCCCGTTTCGCCTAGTGTAAAATCCAACCTTGACGCGGCGCTTGAGATATTCGACCGTATACTTCTCAGCTCGTTCCGGCACAGTCCGCTGACTGAGTCTGCGATTATCGCAAAAGCTGAAGTGTTTATGCACTACGGTGCCTTCGATCTCGCCGAAAAAGAAATCATGATTATTCCTGACCGTTTTCCCAAGTCTCCGCTTATGTCTGAAGTATTCTGGCAATTATCCCGGATTTCGCTTGCGCAAAAAAAAGATAAAAAGGCGCTTGAGTACCTTTTGGAAACAGTCAATTATACTCAGGGCAGCGAAATGCTTTCACTTATCAAAACCAAATCTGCGGTCTTAAAAGCTAATCTTCTCAGCAGCGCAGAAGAATCGCTTGATGCGGAAAAAAGTATATCCGATGATTTCCGCCGCAGACTTCTTGAAAGTTACCGGATAGACCGCGATCTTCTTGCCCGTCCGGACTCTCTTGATTGTCTGCTGTCGGGACGGTAAACAAATATTGAAAGAGGTTTTTCATACTTGAGCAGTACTGCAATTCTTAAACTCGGGATTGACGTTGGCTCCACTACAGTCAAAGCAGTGGTCGTTGACAATGATCAAACAGTCCTCTGGAAAAGATACGAACGGCATAATTCCAAACAGCCCGAGCTTGTACTTGATTTTATTCACGATATTCAAGCCGCTTTTCCCAATACTGAATTCAGCGCCTATATCACCGGCAGCGGCGGAAGAGCGGTCGGACCGCACATTAATGCGCGGTATATTCAGGAAGTAAACGCGGTTTCCTACGCGGTTGAACGGATGCATCCGGATGCAGGATCGGTAGTGGAACTCGGCGGACAGGATGCTAAAGTAATTATGTGGCATACCGGAAGCAACGGCGAAAAAATTTCTCAAACATTCATGAACGATAAATGCGCAGGCGGTACCGGCGCAACAATAGATAAAATATTTGAAAAAATCGGCCTCACTATTACACAGGCTCAGCGCACCACCGCAGATGGTCGTACCATACATCATATCGCTGCAAAGTGCGGTGTGTTCGCAGAAACTGATGTGGTCGGGCTGATTAAAGCCGGAATTGACAAAGAAGAAGTTTTTATCTCGCTGTGCAATGCAATAGTAAAACAAAACCTCGAGGTGCTTGTCCGGGGTAACGTGTTGAAAGATACGGTTATTCTTCTCGGCGGACCGCACACGTTTCTTCCTGTATTCAGCAGCCTCTGGAGAAAAGAACTTCCCCTGACATGGAAATTGCACGGATATACACCCTCTGCGCTTGATCCGGAAAAATTAATTTTTGTACCGCCGGATGCGCAGTATTACGCGGCAATTGGCGCGGTGCTTTTCGGCACGGAAAGTGAAAAAATGCATGCGGGAACACAGGAAGAAAAATCTGTTCCCGCGCACATTCTCAGCGGAACATGCGATCTCGCACATTATATCAATGAGGGGCGTCTGCGGCGGCTTGATGATTACGGCGCAACCAAGCCCGGTCTTATTCAAACTGAAGAAGAACTTGAAAAATTCCGCGCCGAATACGCTATTCCTCCTTTCGTAAATCTTTCTACAAACAATTCAGTAATCCGCGGATACATCGGAATAGACGGCGGCTCCACCAGCACCAAACTCGCTCTTATCGACGAAACCGGCACGCTAATTTACCGGGATTATTTTCTTTCCAAAGGGAACCCCATTGATGATGTCCGGATATTATTCGCGAGCCTGAAGTCATGGATAGCAGCGCATCAGATGGATGTGACCATACTTGGTACTGCGGTCACCGGATATGCTTCTGATATTCTGCAGCAGGCTTTCGGATTTGATCTCAGCATCGTTGAAACCGTCGCCCACATGCGGAGCGCATCGGCGCTCTACGGGAACGTTGACATAATCTGCGATGTCGGCGGACAGGATATCAAAGTCATTTTTCTTAAAAAAGGGAAAGTCACAGATTTTAAACTTAATACCCAGTGCAGCGCCGGAAACGGATATTTTCTTCAGGGCATGGCCGCTCAGTTCAACATACCCGTTGAAGAATACGCAGCGTATGCATTTAAAGCGCGGAAAGCACCGGCTTTTAATTACGGATGCGCGGTGTTCATGGAACAAGACAAAGTAAACTTTCAACAGCTTGGATGGTCCAAAGAAGAAATTATGGCCGGCCTCGCCCTTGTTCTTCCGCTGAATATCTGGAACTATGTGGTGCAGGAAACCAATATTGCCAGACTCGGCAGGCGTATGGTTCTTCAGGGAGGAACTCAGAAAAACCTTGCAGCGGTAAAAGCCCAGGTCGATTTTATAAAAAGCAAAGTACCCGATGCCGAAGTTTTCGTGCATCGATATGCCGACATCGGCGGAGCAATCGGCGCCGGACTTGAAATAAAAAGAGTAAGAACAGAAAATAAAAATTCTTCTGCTGAAAAAGGTCAGTTTATCGGCATAGATGCCGCATGTTCAATACAATATACCGCGCAAAACAACGAGTCTACCCGTTGTAAATTCTGTACCAACCGCTGTCCCCGGACTATAATCGATATTCACACAGGAGCCGGACGGAAGGTGCATTTTATTACCGGCTACAGTTGCGAAAAAGGTATGGCCGAAGATGTCTCCTCCATGAAAACAGGCGAAAAATCCCGGCAGGACAGTCTCACGCGATATCCGAATCTTGTTGCGCACGCAGCAGAATCAGTTTTCGGATTATATCCGTTTGAACCGTATACTGGTTCTGATGTTTCACCATCATCCAAAAAAGAGCGCGCGGCTATTACCGTGGGTATTCCCCGTGTACTGAATAATTTCTACTACAGCCCCTTCTTTTCCACATATCTGCGTTGTCTCGGCATTGGGAAAGTGGTATTCAGTGATGTGACCGACGCAAAATTATGGAGCGAAGGCAATAAATGGGGAGCAATAGATCCATGTTTTCCTGCAAAAGTTGCGCCCGCACACATCTGGAATCTTATACAACACAAAAATGTAACGCATATCTGTTTCCCGAGAATAACGCACCTTCAGTCCATGGTACAGAATACACTCGGCAACACCGCATGCGTAATTCAAATGGGCACACCTGAAGTTATCGACGCGATCTTTACCCGCGGTAAAGATGTATTTAAAGAAAAAAATATTTCATACTGGAAACCGCTTGTTAATCTCGACAAGCCCCGTGAAGCGGAAGGTCTTCTCTATGAATACTTCCATCCGCTGATACATGTAACACAAGAAGAAAACGCATGGGCGGTTATACAGGCATACAAAGCAATGGAATTGTACCTGAATGATCTCCGGGAAAGAGGACGGGTAATACTCAACTCGCTGGTGCGGGAAGACCGTATCGGAATTCTCGTAATCGGGCACCCCTACCATCACGACCCCGGTCTTAATCACCGGATACTTGAAGAATTTCAAATACGCGGATTTCCCATTCTCTGTATTGAAAGTCTCCCGGCAGATAATGACTTTCTACATTCCCTTTTTCCGGAAGAAAAGTCCAGCGTGCAATCCTCTCAAGCCATTTCATCAGTCGACATCACCGATGTGTGGCACCGGAATTTCAACCGGAATACCAACCTCAAAATATGGGGAGCACGTATCGCAAGCCGGCATCCGAATCTTGCCGTAATTGATTTTTCCAGTTTCAAGTGCGGTCATGATGCACCCACCTATTCCTATATTGACAATATCCTTGACGCATCAGGCACCCCGCATTTTCTTTTCCACGACGTCGATCAGAACAAACCCGGAGCGACAATAAAAATCCGCATTAAAACAATTGAGTATTTTCTACGCCAGGAGGAATCAGACCTCCGCGCAAGAATAAAATCACTGAAGGGCTAAGTATATAAACAATGAAACCGCTTTCTGTACCGATACCTTCATGGGCAAAGTCGCCTGAGCAATTCGACGAAATTTGTGAACGGCTTTACATCTACGATTTAAATAAAAAACTGCTGAAATTGCTGACTGAATATGCATCACACACCGTGCAGAACGCGTACATTGAAATTGATGAATTTTTAAGTTCGCAGCTAACCGTTCACAGCTTATGAATGCAAACCGGGATACACTGGCCAATCTATTTGCAGAAATAGAACACAATCTTCTCAAGGAGGATCTTATCTCCAAAGACGGTGAAGGTCAATCCGTATCTATTATTCTCAAGGACAAAAACAGCCGGATATATCCGGTTATATGCCGTGAAATAGAAGAATACATAAAAAAAAAATATGCCGATATTGCTGCGCGTGAAAAAGGCGCATCGCTGCCCCTTACCCGGGACTGCATCAAAGCATGGAAACTCGATCAAAAAGATCAGGATGCCCTTTTTCAAACAATTGATTTTTCAGACATAACCGACTCTAAACAGTCATATACTTCCGGGAAAATCACCACCATAGATTTTTCGACGGAAGGATTCCCCGACAGCACGCTTTTGCTACCCATAGCAAGAAATTTTTCAGGTTTGCTGTATGCGGTTTTTCTTCCCTGCGCGCGCGATGTGTTCACCGCAATGCTCGCTCCGGACAAACTTAAAAGTATTGCGGGACTTTTCTCACAAATGTTTAAAAAAAACTGCACACCGGAAAATATTAAACAATTATATATCGATTCACTTAATGCCTTTAAAATGATCAGAGAAAACAAAACAGAAGAAAGTAGACAGATTCTTTCAAATGAAGATATCTCCCGGATTTTTGAGTTATATAAAGAACAATATAAAAAAAAAGGCGGAACTTTCGGCATTGTGCATGCATCGGTTATTTTGATCAACCATTTTTTCAGAAATACTCTGTCTGCCATACAGGCTGAAAAACAGGCATATCAGCACATCGAAAGCGAAAAAAATTCTGTTGAGAAACAGCTCATCCTGAAAGCACGCGGCGTAACCGGCTACCGCGGGCTTGCCATGCGCGATATTTCCGATTTTCAGACATCAGACGGTACTGAAAAACTCAGACAGAAGTTTGAGAACAGTTATGCGCAAATGTACCAATTAATACCCACTTCGATAAGCCGCGATGATGTACCCGGGTTCACCGGAGTACCGGACCAAATTCCCCGATGCATTGTAATTAAAGACGGCGACGAACAGCTCTTTTTTCACCGCTGGACACTGATTTACCTCCTTTCCGATATAATCGCGAGAGAGCGTGATAAAATTTCTTCATCGCTGGTTACCCGGTGGATAAATGAACCGGACAGGTTTAAAAATGAAAAAGATAATCTTATTCTCGCCAAAAGTGATATTCCCGAATATCTTGCTGAACTGATTGACAAGTGCGTAGAATACCGACTGATGTACTCTCCCGCACAGCTTTCCGTTCTTCTTATTCCCGATCTCAATGCGGTGAAAACCTGCGGCATTGCCGAAGATGAAATCAGAATTTTTGAACACATCATAAAAACTCCCGCAGCAAGAAAGCAGGTCTTTGAAAAACAATTTGAGCGTCTTTTATTTTCTAACCCGTTCAAAGATCCGCCCGCAGTAAAACCCTTTGCAGAGATTTTTGAAATAGAACCGCGTGTGCTTATTAATGCAAACGAAGAACTGCTGATACGTGTGTCTTTTACTGCCCGTCTGCTCCATAAGTTTAAAAAGCTTTTCGGTAAAAAAGAAAATAAAAAAAAAACCGGTCCGGTCCGCCGGATAAAACGTACTGCAAGCGCAGCACCAGTCCGCATAATGCCGTCTCAGGGAGAAGGAAGTTCCGGCCGTTCAGTAAAAGATCGAGCGCAAACGATAAAAAATTATGCACATAACCCCGGGGAACATAAAAAAATCATTGATGAGCTGTGTGCTTCATATTTTATTGAGGCAGGAGATAAAATGCAGAAGCCGGGTTGTTTTACACAGCTGGCAGAGTGCGAAGCCATCCGTTATGACAGCGCCGCAAATCTGATATACCTTGAATCGTATGCGTTATCAATTCTCAAAGACAGTACAATGAGCGCGGCATATAAAAAAGGCCGCATAGTTAAACTCGAAGATATGATCAAGAAAACAGAAAAAAGCATGACTAATGATTTGGTCCTTAAAACTGAAAAAGACAAAACAAATCTTGCCGGACGAAAACTTCTGCTTGCCGCGCTGCAGAGAATTGAAAGCTGATCAGACAATACAGCGGCACAAAAATTAAATTAGATTTTCGGATAAAATTTTGAATTATTTAAAATAAGAGGTGTTTAATTATGGAATGGAGAGCAAGTCATATTTTAGTAAAAGACAAAGGCCTTGCGGATCAAATCCGCAAACGGCTTTCAGGCGGCGCATCATTTTCCGGTCTTGCCAAAGAATTCTCCACATGCCCAAGCAAGTCATCCGGCGGTGATTTGGGATGGTTCGGAACGGGGAAAATGGTCAAACAATTTGAAGACGCGGTCAAAAAGCTTGGCAACGGTTCTCTGAGCGGAGTGGTGAAAACTCAGTTCGGTTACCATATCATTAAAAAAACAGGCGAAAGGAACACTTGAAGCCGTGTGCATTTTTCCGGAATTTAATTTCCGGAAAAATTGACACTACATGGCAACGGGTACAGCCGCTGCAATATGCCCATTCCGGTATATACCGGATACTCGAAGGTCCTCCGAATACTACACGCTGGCGGCGGCCGATCAGCACCGGACTTTTTTTTCTTATTAGCGCCAATGTCATCAGCGCAATGATGACTACTATCCCGACTCTTCCCGCAGCAGCGCTGCGTATTCTTCATGGTTTTGAAAGAATATCCATATGGATTTTTACGATTGAATACGCCGCACGCATGTGGTGTATCACCGCTGATCCGGCCTATACGCATCCTTTGTTCGGGAGAATCAGACACCTTTTACGGCCGATCATCCTCATAGACCTTCTCTCGCTGCTTCCCTTTTTTCTGCCGATATTCGGCTATGCTGATTTACGTTTTATCCGTGCGCTGCGGCTTTTCCGGACATTACGTATCCTCCGGATCGGCCGTTTCTCGGACGCGCTCGCGTCAATGTCCCGTATTTTCCGACGGCGCCGTGATGAACTCCTTATTACCGCGTTCACACTCCTTGTCGCCATGATATTTACCGCCTCACTCGTGTTCTATGCAGAACAAGCCGCGCAGCCCGGCGTTTTTAAAAGTATTTTTTCCGCGCTGTACTGGTCAATAATTACTCTCACCACTACCGGTTACGGCGACATTACACCGGTAACCATTCTCGGACGCGCCGCCGCAGGTCTTACTGCCCTTATCGGAATCGGCTTTGTGGCAATTCCTTCAGGTATTCTCGGCTCTGCGTTTGTTGAAGATTTTGAATTCAGAAACCGCGGAAAAGTAGTCCGGAATATTATGAGCGGCCATATTATTCTCTGCGGGTTTTCCCGTTCTGCAAATTATGTAATTAATTCACTTCTTCAAAACCACCCCGATCTCTGGGATTCAATTATTCTTATTACCCGCTCCAGAGAAATTGAAATCGACAAGGTCAAGTTTGTCAAGGAAGATTATTCAAATATCGATGTGCTGATAAATAATTCCATTGAGTATGCAAAAGCGTGTGTGGTCTTTTCTGAAGTGCATAAAGGCGAATCACTTGATTTATGCGATATGCGGACAATGTTTACCGTACAGTCAGTTAAAACCCGTTTCCCGGATATACATGTCATTGCCGAACTCAATGATGCTAAAAGCGCGCTGCACTTCGATCCTACCGGACACCCGGATGAATTTATTTACCGCGATATCATCACTGCAGGACTTATGATGGGGTGTCTCACTATTCCGGGAATCTCCCGCACTCTCTACGAAGTACTCGATCATGACAATGCCCGTGTGTTCGGCGCAGACACCCGCAGCATGGGCCTTTTCGATCCGCTGACCACATATTATGATGTTTTGGAATACGGTGTTAATCACGGAATTACTTTTATCGGCTGTATTAAGAACGAAACAAGTAAATCATTTCTTTCGCCGCCACCGGATATGCCCGTTCTTCCGGATGACATTCTGCTGTATCTCTCCAGGAATAAACGGCTTTGAAACTAACCGGCGCGCTGCTTTTCTGCGGGTACACCAAGACTACCCGGGCGCTCATCAATGAAATGAAACATAACGTAAATTTTTCTCAGCTGACGGTTGTATCTCATAACTGTCCTGACACACATCTTTCAGAAAGCGGTATTAAATCCATCTGCGGCGATTTTTGTGATCCTCATGTACTTTCCGGCATATTAGAACAAAACACCGGTTATTCGGCAGTGATAATTTTTTCTGAATACCAGCCCGGAATTGATTCTCAGACCGTGGATATGCGTACCGCAATTGCTGCCGCTGCAATACGCAAACGGCTTAAAGACGCCTATATCATTGTTGAGATAATCAACAGCGCGAACACTGCGCTCATTACCCATCTGAAATGCGATGAAATTATATTCAGAGACAAAATTGATTCGGACTTTATTATTAATTCACTGTTGTACCCGCATTCAATGCAGATATTTTCCGGACTGTTTTCGCAATCTTCAGAAGTAATATACATGCTCTCTGTTGAGTCACTGGATATTGCCTTTCCGGCTGTATGGAAAAATGTACTCAGGTCTTGTTTTGAAGAAGGTCATACCTGCATCGGGTACACGGTACCCGGAAAACCCCCGAGTTTAGGCCTGTGCCCCGATGACATAGTACCCGGGCATGCCCATATTCTGTGTGTAAAACCGGCAACGGGATAAAGAAAACACCCTGCGGTTACGGTCATCGCTCACTTTTTATTTTCAGGACACATCCAAGTAAACGAAAAATCAATACATACTTCCGTTTCTTTTTTTACAGAATCAAAACGCAGATGCGTATACGCAGTGCGGGAGTAATCGGAGTATCCGAAAATATACGGAGTATCCTGTTCAGACACTTTACACACAGCACCGCATACTGCATCCGGTACCACGCATAATGAATGCCCTCCATTAATAATAACCGCAGATTTTTTTTTTAATTTTATTTCAACTGACGGAGGCAATTGAAAAAGCCAGGAGAAATTTGCGGGCTTTGCAGTAATTGCATGGTCGCGGCAATGCATTTCATTTCCCGGACAAAGAATAAAATCCCGGCAGTAGCTGATCAAATTCCGGTCATCATATGCAGGCATCAGATCAAGACGAACATACCCGGTTTTGTTTTTTTCGGTATATACCGCCCGTATAATTTTTACGCCGGAGTATTGTGCTGACGGGATGGACATCGGATATCCGATACTGTTTTTCTGTCCTGAATTATTAATCAGCAGACAGGAACCTAATTGACTGAAGAGTCCGTATCCTTTCAGCGCATCATTAATAAAAGGCAGTGAATAAAGTCCGAGCCCGAAACTCCCGGCTGCGGGCGCAAGAGCAGTGTTATCGCACGGTCCCGGCGCCGCAATGAACGCGTTATATCCGCTCATCGGGCCGCATTGCAGTGAAAAAGATGCTCCGCTACGGGAGTTGCGGTACTGTACCCGCCCGGAATCCTGAAAATATGAAAAATTAATACTTTTTCTTTCATCAGGAGCACACGGTAATAATAACGAATCACTGAGAAGTCCTTCAACGTTTCCAATCCTTGAAAAACAATCCCAGAGCGCATGCCCTTGTGTAAAATACGGCACTACAGCAAGTTTTCTACTCATCCATGCGAGACGACGGTCACTGAATTTTTCAGCCAGACGGTTAAGGCAATAGTTGCCCCCAAGGAGCTGAACTAAATGACGGTATCCGGGATGTTTGATGGAATTTGCTTTAAACACGGATGGTTCGGCAAGACCGGATATATAATCAGTTAATATTTTAAACTGAGGTTCGTTAAAAATATCAATTCCGGAGGCGGCGAGATATGAGTCGCGGAAATACGTCAGTTCATGCAGATACAAAAGTACGGAATGATATGAATGCGCAGGAATTGTTCCGTCAACGGGCATGGCGGAAATACACCGTTCTATTCTTCCCAGTGCGAGACTGAGCCAGCGTTTCGATTCAGGTATAATGGAAAAGAGGTGCAGTGCGGCCGCTGCAAAACCCCACACCGACCGCCAGCCGTGATCCTGGACGATACTCCCGCCCCAGTAGTCACGGTGCAGCAGTAACAGATCGTAAAAAATATTTCCCTGCATCCTAAGCCGTGCGATAAGGCGTGTCCTGCGGGATTTTCCCATTTCCCGCTCAAGCACATGAAGAGAGATTGAAAGCCATAGCAGGGAGTACATTGCCCCGAAATCGCCGTTATGACCGTACCCGTCTGTCTGCGGATTACCCCATGCGGGAAGTTCGAGAAGATAATCGATTAAACCGAGTGCTTTGGAAAGGGCATCTGTATTGCCGTATAATTTATACTGTGTCCAAAGAAGAATTAAGTCATGCGATTCTGACGCCTGAATATTCATTAGTAATTCTGAACTCCGTTTTTCTTTTTTTTCAAGCGCCCAGCGGCATGCTTTTTCAACAGGAACTGAATAAACGGATAAATTATTATTTAGCCTTTTTTTTACCGTACCCCAGAACTTTTCTGATCCCCATTTTTTTCCGGGCAGGTCTTCGGCATTTCCTGAAATTACAGGTAGAACTTTACATGTGTCGTATATGTCATTTTCAAGTTTCGCGGAGAGCCAGGATACGGAAAAGCTGCGGTACGGTTCGAACCGTATTTCAGATCTGCCTTTCAGATGAAGCGCGGTGCTTCCGCGGAACCGCTTCGCTTCAAGATCAGGTATTGTAATGCGCTGAAAAAACCACAGACCCAGCCTCCGTCCGTTTACCGAAACCCAGTAAGAAGGAATGAGGGGAGTGAGATTTCCGTTAATACTGAAGTCCCATGGACCGGTACGTATATTTTTATTTCCGTATTTGCTGAGGTTTTCGTACAGCTCATTCCAGTTAAAACCGCTACCGTCTGCAATCACCGAAAACTGATATAAACCTTCCCGTACATTTACAGAAAAAGATATGCAGTCTTTACGATAAATAATATCGTATAACGCAGAGCCTGGCACGGCAGAAAATATCTGATTAACCTTTAGATTTTTCATATTATAAATCAACCTTCAGCAACACACCGTCAGCAGCAGGAATTTGAATTGTTCCCGACTTTTTTTCACGCCGGTGCTGCCACTCTGCACTCACCGCTTCGCTGCCTGTATTGACCAGCAGCAACGCAGCTGTTTTATCAAGTCTTACCGCTGAGATCCGTACTGCTTTATTGTTCACAGTGAATTCACTGAACGCCGGCACACCCTGCACAATAATATTTTCAAGCGGCATTATCGCCGCGAATGCCTTATTGATTTCAATGTAATGTGACGGCTGTATATCAGGGAGAGTATAGTACGTCATACCGGTTGCACCGTTACAAAAGGCTTCCCACAAAATGAGCCGGGTATTAACCGGACTGACATATCCGTATGTTGCAGTGGTGAGCCATGGAATAATGTCATTTTTTTTTGTTCTACTCCGGCACGTTCTGACCCATTGGTGTATTGCTTCAGGATTATCACCGGCATAAATGCTTGAGTTCTGGAAATCGTACAGGCCGCAGGAATAATCATATCCGCAGTATGTATGACCAAAGTCCACATGATACTGCCCGATAGGCGGGGGTGTCCAGCCTTTTTTCTTTGCTGCCGAGTTAATTTCTTTTTTCACATCTGCAAAAAATTCAAGTATCTTTTTAACCGCATAAGAGTCCCAGTCGCTTTCCTGATCTTCCTCTTCTTTTGCTGCCTGGCAGCGTGCACAGTCCGACGCGCTTACCCGGCCTGAATTAAGAAGTTCACAGTCCCACATCGCGTAATCACATCCGCCCATTAGCACATACTGCAGAGCGAGGCGGGTGACTTCATTCCGGTAAAATTTTCCGCGGTAACTCGGACAAAAACTATTGATCTTTTGAATAGATTCGCCCTTTTCGTCGATACATCTGTATTCTTTAATATCACTTTCATTAGTGTATGTCCAGTTTACCACATGCAGCGGTGATTCCATGTAAACAATTTTTAATCCGCGTTCGCGGCATTCCCGGAGATGTTTTCCGCTGTCCCCGAGTAAGGAAAGCGGATCACTGGTTTTTAATGCCGTTTCATAGTCTACGGAACCGTTACGGATCACATCCCACCCTCTCGGAAATGTCGGGTACGTATTAAAACCAACGTGCTGATAGGCATCGAGGATTCCCGGCCACAGCAGGCGGTTTTTTTCAATCAGCCATCCTATGCTTACGGTTAGTTTCTGCAGTTTTACCGGTAAAAGTTCTGCGGAACGAAGAATTATTTTTTGCGCCGGCTGCGGTTTTGCCGTTTCTCCTTCCGCACGGTATGTAATCTCTTTAGTGCCGGTGAATGATTTGTCGCTATGAAAAAAAAGAGGACCGAAAATTTTATTTCCGCCTTTTGTCTCAGACCATGATGCTTTGCCGGTTAGTGCGCGATGCTCCCCGGATGCAGACGGGATTGTAAGCGAAATTCCGGAAGGAAGATCAAATTGATAGGTGACACTTCCTGAAGTTTTTGATCTGCAGTCGGTCTGCACAAACCACGTCGGCAGCATTACGCCCGTTACTACGGGTACATCAGCATCCGGAAGTTCAATCCATACATCCGCAACCTGAAGAAGCGCTTCGGGCAGATACTCCATTGTCTTTCCTTTGCCATTTCCCTGCAGTACCGCAATCTCATCAGACGCCAGATAAGGCGAATCATGTGTAAATTCAATAATGATATACTTCGTAAGTAAATCAGGAATGAAAAACTCAAGAGGATATACATAGACTGCCTGATGAGTGTCCGGGGAACCGATATTGGGAAGATGATAATTATCAGTCCTCCCGCTGTCTTCTGTATGACGTCTGCGCTCTAAAATCTTCCGCGAACGTTCACCGTCAAGGGAGCCGAATATCCTGACCATGTTCGGGCCGGTCATTGCCCTGTTGACGGATCCTGCAGCAACTCTCCACACTACTTTCCCTACACAGGCCGGTTCTCCCAGATCAATGATTATTTTTTTTACTGCACCGTGATCTGTCCAGCCTACTGCGGTATCACGGAACCAGATCATTTGCTTCGAATCGGAATCAATTACTCCGTCAGTAAGATCAAAATCATCAGTATCATTTTTTTTAGTCAGATGATACGCCGGCAGCGGGGCGTACGATATTTTTTTACCTTTTGCAAGATTTTCTCCTTCGGTCCGTTCCTGCCAGAGTTTTACCATATTGTTAAAACTATAGTCAGCAGGATTTTCAGCGACCTGCAGCGTTTGTGCCGAAACAAATATGAGTAAAACTGCAGCAGCAGTCAACAGTATCCGTAAAAATATTCTTTCCCCATCCATAATCATTGTCCTTTTCATTGGCAATCTCCTTTTAAAATTATTTATTATTAACCGCTGCTATGCGATGACTTTCTTTGAAAATATACAAATGGCATTTCCACATGCCGGTTATTTTTTTCTTTGACTAATGAGAAAAAAACTTCCCCGGTTTTCCTGATATCAAAACCGAGCGTGGTAAGCGGGGGGAAAAAAGATTCCGCATATCCGGCAGTTCCTGCGCCCACAACGCCAATGTCCTTACCCGGAACAAGACTTCGTTTTGATAAAAATTCATATACGGGCTGAACTAAAATCTGGTCGTTTACGCAAATTAAATTATCCCTGCCGATATCGGCAAGTGCGAGAAACAGATTTTCACGGTATCTTTGATTCACCGGACCTATTGTACGAATCTCCGCATTTATTTTACCAGTTCCGTTTAGCGCAGCATCAAGAGCCTCCTGCGACCGTACCTTTGTTTTTTCTGAACCAAACTGGATAAAATAGGTTTTTTCCCATGAAGCCGTAAAAGAATCACTCCGGGAATATGCCGAAGAATTATTCAGAACAAACGAAAGAAACATTTTAAAATATTGTACCGGATTAAACACTACCGCACTGCACGATGAAAATATTTCTGCATATTTTATATCAGAGAAACCTATTATTTTAACTCCTCTGGAAGATAATTCATGAATTGCATTCTCAGATGCCGAAGCGGGAACCAGTACACCTTTTAATGCTGCTGATTTAATTAACGCAAGGCTTTCTTTTAAAATATCGCCGTTTTCGTCAAGATACATACGCATAAATAATGCACTTTCGAATGGCAGACAGCATAATATACCGCTTTCGGCAGCTTCATGTTCAATAATATTTTTATACACATAGGGAACTGCAAAGCCGTAAATATCCGGTAACCGGCCAGAGATACTATCCAATAATCTGCTTCGGTAAATAGATTTTTGTTCCGGAATATCAGCAATTTTAATTCCCTTTTTTCCCCGGGTAATCAGTATGCCCTGTTCAACTAGTACGGCAACGGCCCGATCCGCAGTATTAATACTTACATCAAACTCTTTCGCAATATTCCGGATGGTTGGAAATGGATCTTGCGGAACGATTTGTTTGTTAAAAATCCTGTCAGTAAGAATATCACTGATTTCAATATATTTCGGCTTGTTGTACGATTTTATCATACAACAATAGTATACACGAAATTTAACGAAATGTCAAGTTTTTTGATGCTTTTTTTTGTTTTCTTTTTCAGTATGAAAAATTCATACATTAAAAAAGTTTTTCTTGCTACTCAAATAATTTAAACAGCACAGAGGCAAAAAAACCCAGAAGAGTTGAAATACCGACAAGGTTTGAATTACCATTATGAACCGCTTCGGGAATCATTGCAGAGGCAATCATCGTTAACATCGCACCTGCTGCCAGTCCCTGAGAAAAAACAACATAATGATTTGGAAGGATGCCGCCAAGCCAGTACCCGACCCCCGAGCCAAGAGCGGTCATAATCATTAATGAAAACCACATTATAAATATCCGGGTTACTTTCAGCTTATGACGAAGCATGTTAACAGAACTGGCAAGAGCCTCGGGAAAATTAGAAAGGAAAAGTCCGGCTATCAGAGTATACGGAATAATGGTATGAAAAGAAATCAATTGACCGCCGGCCTGACGGACAAGAAGGAGGCTTGAAACTCCGGCGCCGATAACAAAACTTTCAGGTATTCCGTCAAGTAAAATACCGAGCCATATCGCTAAAGGTGCACCCTGATGCGCATGCCGGAGTTTCACTATCTCCAGAGGAGTCGGCGCGGTAGAACCTTCGCGCAGCGCATCGACTGCTTCCTCGGCCCACTGTTTTGCCTTATTGGTCCGGGCTATCGTCACATTCTTAAGATTCTCTATTCGTTGACTTGCGATAAGTCTGCACTGTTTGTCGAGTTCCGGAGAAATTTCCCGCAATTTATCAAAATCATATTTGCTTAATTCAAGGGCATGTACGACTGTTTTTGCCGTTCCGGCAGCGGTACGGGGAGCATCTGTAAGAAGCGCAATCTCACCAACAATATCTCCTTCCGATAATTTACTTACCAGTTCTCCGTCTTTGCGTATCTCAACCATACCACTGCGGATAATATAGAGCCTGTTTCCCAGCTCACCCTGATGAAATAGCACTTCCCCCGGATTGAATACGACCGGCCTCACCACCTCAACCAATGAATTCACCTGTTCAATCGGAACATTCTGCAGAACCGGTACTCCGGCGCACTCCCGCAGTAATTCCTCTATTTTCTTTTTTTTCCCCTTCTTAAAATATGCCAGCGTCGTTGCGGACTTTCGGATAAAGCCGCCGTTCATATTAATGAGCTGATCAAGTAAAACAAATAACCCTCCTCCAAGCATCGCTCCGATAATCATTGCAAAAAAATTAATATATACCTGTCCCCCGCGGTGTCCTCCGGTTACAAGATGTTCAACTGTCGGCGCAACAAGCTCCAGCGACAGGGCAGCAATCAGGGAACCCGCGCCAAAAGCCGCAAGAATAGAAACACAAAAAGGACGCGGACGGAATTTAATTCCGACAAGTGAACCAAGCGGTAATGAGGCAGCGCTGAGCCCGCCAAGTACAATTGCCCACAGGAAATGAAGGGGAGAAAAATGCAATACTGTCATGTGTAATCACCGGTTTGTAAATTATGTATATTGTAGCATTAATGCGGGGAGGTTGATGCAGACTTTTTGATTTACCAAATATGTCCAGGTTTGAACCATTAGTAAAAGGTGTTTCGCAGGAAAACGCGCACAGTTTGCTCTGTTTCACCCATCGCATTGTATAATAAATAATCGCTTTCCAAGGATGCATCATGTTATTTCGTTTCAATCCCCGAATGTGGCTCAAAGCTCTTAACGTAATTCCGCGTCTGAGCAGGGACGAATGGAACGAACTGGATATCATCTCGCGCTTCCTTGTCGCCAGCCGCGCCGCTGTCTTTATCATGACAGCCCTTGCCGCCGGTATCGGCGGCTTACTGGCGTGGAGAGACGGTTTTTTTTCATGGAAACATTTCCTTGCCTGCATGTTCGGGCTCATTTCCGCACATGCGGCGAACAACCTGATCAATGATCTTACCGATCACTACAAGGGAGTCGATAAGGATAATTATTATCGCTCACTATATGGCCCGCAGGCATTGGAACATGGTTTACTCACCCTGCGCGGCATGCTCGCCTATATTGCCTTTGCCTGTGTGTGCGCTCTGGCTTGCGGCATATACGCTTCCATGGCCGGAGGCCCGGGAACATGGGTTTTAATCACGGCGGGCGCTTTTTTCATACTGTTCTATACATGGCCGCTTAAATACATCGGCCTTGGTGAACCTGCGGTAATAGTGGTTTGGGGACCGCTGATGATTGGCGGGACATATTATGTCCTCAGCGGCGGACAGTGGACAACCGAAGTACTTTTGATATCGCTTGTGTATTCTCTCGGTCCTGCCGGAGTCCTGTTCGGTAAGCATATTGATAAGTTAAAAGAGGACAAGGCTAAGGGAATTCATACCTTGCCGGTATTACTGGGCGAACGCAATGCCCGTTTTTTCTGTATTTCGCTGTGGATAGTACAGTTTATTCTCATCGGGTACCTGATATTCAGCGGCATCACCGGGTATGCGATGGCGATAGTCCTGCCTGCGCTTCCCAAACTAATCTGGGCTGTTAAAGTCTTCAATAAACCAAGACCGGACAGCGCGCCAGCAGATCTTCCTGCCGGCGTGTGGCCGCTTTACCTTTCGGCCATGGCTTTCATTTACAACAAGCGTTTCGGAATTCTTTTCCTGCTCGGTCTTATCATTGACAGTCTTATACCGGGATAAAAGACAGCACCCGACAAATGCATTAATCAGACGTCTATGCTATAATTTTTAAGTTTTGATAATTAAGCGGCTATAATTACTCACAAAGGTTCTGCGCATAAAAAATTACTGAACCAAAATGATGCAACTCCCGTGAATAACCACAGTGAGCACAAAGGAAATATCTCAATGTTAAAAACAACTTCCCGCGGACCGGCATGGCTTGCCGAAGCCATTTTTTATGAAATATACCCGCAGAGCTTCTGCGACTCAAACGGTGACGGTATCGGCGATATTCCCGGTATCATCAGCAAGCTTGATTATATTGAGAGCCTCGGCGTGAACGCGCTGTGGATAAATCCATGGTATGTTTCTCCTTTTCTCGACGCTGGCTATGACGTCGCCGATTACTGTAAGGTTGCACCGCGCTACGGCACCAACAACGATGCAAAACGGCTTTTCCGGGAAGCGAAGCGGCGGGGAATACATATTCTTCTTGATCTCGTACCCGGGCATACATCCATTGAGCATCCCTGGTTTAAAGCGTCCTGTCAGGCAAATCGGAATAAGTACTCCGACTATTACATCTGGACAGACCATTGGATTGCTGATTCGGGAGACATACGGACGATAAACGGTTTTGCTGAACGAAATGGTACATACGTCACCAATTTCTTTTATTCACAACCGGCACTTAATTACGGTTTTGCGAAACCTGATCCTGCGCATCCCTGGCAGCAGAGCGTTAATGATCCCGGACCGCGTGCAGTACGCGGAGAAATCGTTCGTGCCATGCGGTTCTGGCTTGATATGGGAGCAGCGGGATTCCGCGTGGACATGGCCTCCTCGCTTATAAAAAAAGACACAGACGGAAAAGAAATGCAGCGGTTCTGGCAGAGCATACGCGCTGAACTTGAACCGAGGTATCCTGAGATGGCGCTGCTCTCGGAATGGGGGTCCCCCGCGCGGGCGATTAAAGCTGGTTTTCATCTCGATTTTATACTACATTGCGGCTCATTCAGGCATGCATATACTTCATTCCTGCGCAAAGAGTCAGGCCGGAACGTAGATCCCTCTAAGGGACATAGCTTCTGCGATGCCGCAGGCAAGGGCGACATCACCGCATTTACTAAACCGCTCGAACGTGAACTTCTCGCCGTCGGCGGTCAGGGGCGTCTTGCCATTCCTTCCGGTAATCATGATCTTCCGAGAATTAATTGCGGCCGCAGTCAGGCCGAATGTGCGGTAATTTTTGCGGCGGTTATGACTTTACCGGGAGTGCCGTTCATTTATTACGGTGACGAGATCGGCATGCGTTACCAGGCCGGGCTTGTTTCAAAAGAAGGCGGATACAACCGCACTGGTTCACGTACTCCCATGCAGTGGACAGGCGGCCGTAATGCCGGCTTTTCTGCCGCTGCGCCTGGAAAATTATACCTGCCCGTTGACACAAAACCAGGCGCGACAAATGCCGCTGCTCAGGAAAAAGACGTTTCCTCCCTGCTTAATCAGGTGCGTCGGCTGACCGCGGTAAGAAAAAAATACCCTGCATTATTTGCAGATGGGGAATATAAAAGCCTTTATGCGAAGAAGAATTGTTATCCCTATATTTTCGAACGGCGGCTTGGCAAAGAACGAGTGCTTGTTATCCTTAATCCGGCAAAAAAATCAGTACAGGCTGTGGTACACATTAAGCCTCTAAAAACTACACTGCTGGCCGGAAGCGGAGTGACACTTTCGAAACGAAAGAAAAATTTGCTCGTAACGGCAAAAGGCATGTCATATAGTTTGTTTCTTTGTGCGATGAAGTAAAAAATTATTTATAATTTGCATAATTTTTTTTATAGTGGAGTGAAAGGGTTTTAAGAACGATAATTCAGAACGGCGGCATTCCTGTAGTAATATTTATATAGCTAAGTGGGAGGGTTTCGTAAACCGTTAATCAGTTGGCGTAAAGAATGAAAAAACGGCACGATGCCGCATTTTTTTCATTCTTTCCGAGTGTAGACGCCGCCAGGAGGGCGGCGGCAAACGTCCAACTGATTAACGGTTTACGAAACCCTACCACTGGTGCCTATCGAAAAAAAACTACCTCTAAACGTCCCTTTTAATTACCGTGAACGAAACACTTTCCCGAAGCCTGAAAAATTTTGTGAATTCATAAAGTTGACATACCTCCGGATTTATACGATAATTTCGGATTATGTTCCACAGAAACATCAATTTACCCAAAAAACACAGTTTTTTTCTTTTTGGAATGCGTGGATGCGGAAAAACAACGCTTTTAAAAACGCAATTTTCCAGCCAGAATGCACTGTGGATCGACCTGCTGCTCGCAGAACAAGAGCTCAAATACCGGCGAAATCCGGACATTCTGCTTAAAGAGCTGCAGGGGCTTCACGAAGCCGGGCGTCAACCCGAGCTGGTCATTATTGACGAAGTTCAAAAAGTGCCCGCCATGCTTGATGTGGTTCACCACTGCATTGAAAATATGGGGCAGGTATTTGCTCTGACAGGCTCCTCCGCCCGGAAACTCAAACGTGGAGGCGCCAACCTGCTCGCCGGCCGTGCCTATGTCTTTCATCTTTTTCCGTTGGATTGTTTTGAACTCAGTTCCAGCTTTAGTCTTGATTATCATCTCACATGGGGCGGCCTCCCCGCACTGTATCCCGACGGGGTGATGACAGATCTGGAACGGAGGCGTTTCCTAACGTCATATGTTCATACTTATCTGCGCGAAGAAATAGCCAGTGAGCAACTTGTTCGAAATCTTGACCCGTTCAGTATGTTTCTCGAAGTATCCGCACAGTCAAATGGACAGATTATCAACTATTCACGGCAGGCTCGTGAGGCAGGTATCGATGATAAGACGGTAGAAAAATACTACTCTATTCTCGCCGATACCCATCTCGGCTTTCTGCTCCCGCCGTTTCATCTTTCAGTCCGTTCTCAGCAGCAGGGAAGCCCCCGTTTTTACTATGACGACACCGGTCTGGTCCGGGCAATCCAGAACAGACTTGAAATTCCGGTGACTCCTTCATGTTATGAATACGGCCGTCTCTTTGAGACGTTTATTGTCGGGCAGGTGCACCATCTTAATGCTGCTCTTGAAAAAAACTACCGGCTTTTTTATCTGCGCACAAAAGATGGAACTGAGCTGGATCTTATTATTGAAAAAGCGCCTGACATAAGATACTGTGTCGAAATTAAATCAGGTACGGTCACCGGTCCACAGGGCTTTTCAGCTCAGCGTGCTCTGGCCCGGGATATTCCCGGCGGTTCCTTCACGGTCTGGTCATCGAACGAGCTGCCCCTTGTTGATGACGGCTTCCGGGTCTTGCCATGGCGTATCGGTCTGCAGGAGGTGTTTGGTATATGAACAAAATTCAGATAAAACAAAAATTATCTTCCGAAATAGTCAAGGTCCTCAACGACACCATTTTGTTGCGGCACCATATTCATGCGGAGCCTGAAATCGCCGATCACGAATTCAGCACACGTGAAAAAATTCTCAGCTTTTTAGAAGGCCTTCCGCTTTCTATACATCCGCCGTATCTCGGAACAGATATCGTCGCTGATTTAAAAGGAACCTCTGAAGAATTTATTGTGCTACGGGCAGATATTGATGCGCTGCCGCTCCGGGAGGAAACCGGACTTCCGTATGCATCAAAAGTTAATCACATGATGCACGCCTGCGGGCATGACGGACATGCCGCAATCCTTGCGGGAACCGCGCGGGTACTCTCTGCTCTGCAGAAAGAGCTGCCGGTTTCCGTAAGGTTTGTCTTTCAACCCGGTGAGGAACGTGTCGCCTCAGGTAAAAAACTCGTGCAAAAAGGCGCTCTTGGTGCAGCACGGGCCGCATACGCGCTCCATGGGCTGCCGGGCTTGCCCTCAGGCATGATACAGTGCAGACGCGGCGTATATTATGCGGCGGGCAGTACGTTCTGTATCACTATTACCGGGAAAGGCTGTCATGGGTCTAAACCCGAAGAAGGGGTGAATCCTATTCCTTTCGCCGCAGATCTTGTAAATAAACTTTTTTCGATTCATTGTACAGAAAACAAAAAAGACGGCAGCGTGGTAACCGTATGCGTGTGTAGTGCGGGGACCTTGTCAAATATTATTCCAGATACCGCGCGGATTGAAGGAACGGTCCGTTACCTTGAAGAGAAAAGAGGATATATCCTCGAAAAAATAATTCGTGAAGCAGCAGTGCAGGCTATACGAGGCACCGGGGTCGAAACAGAAATACAATACTGGAGTGATTATGACATTCCGGTAATAAATACTGATGAAGGATATGAACGTACCCGGAACGCGGTTGAAACATTTCTTCCTGATAACAGTTATTCAGATGCCCCGCGGCCGTCAATGGGTAATGAAGACTTTGCTTTTTATTTACAAGGACGGCAAGGCGCAATGATCGGGTTAGGTCAGGGAACAGACAGCCCTGTGCTGCATAACTGTAAGTATAATTTCAATGACCGCACCATCGAAACAGGAATACGGTATTTCTGCGGAATAGTATTCGGTTATATTGAATAATTTATTAGCGGATTTATTGTATAATTTAATTTCATTAACATACAGACAGGCAAAAATCCGGACTGTGTAAAAAAAAATCATTAAGGAAATATTATGAAAACATTCAGTATGAATATCCGTGTATATTACAAAGACACCGATGCGGGCGGAGTTGTCTATTACACACGGTATGCGGAGTTTATGGAAATGGCGCGGACGGAAATGCTCAGAAGTCTCGGAATGTCCGCGCAAAACCTTATCGATGACTACGGTGTTATCTGTCCTGTGGTTGAGCTGACGGTCAAATACAAAAAACCTGCACGGTATGACGATATTGTTACTGTGGTAATTACGGTTACAGAAGCGCAGCAGCTGAAACTGCAGTCTTCATATGAACTATTCAACCAGCATAAAGAACTTCTGTGCACCGCCGGCACAACCAATGTCGGGGTGGACTCTCAAACCTTTAAATTAAAAAAATTTCCTCCGGAATTTCTGGCTTTATTCAATTAACAAATGGACAATTCTGAAATTTCGGGACCGCTGCAAAAAAAAGCGCAGCGATGGGCAATTCTTTCAGCCACATACGGAGCACTTGCCGCATTAATTATTTCTGATTCGAGTGTAATAATTCTCTACGCAGCAGCGTTAGAGGCCGGTACTTTTCTTTCTTTATTTACAACTGCGCTTCAGAATATTTCTTATTTTCTGCTTGTTATTCCAATCGCATATATTATCGAACGATACGGTATAAAAAAAGTCCTCATTCCCGGATTGGTCACCGCGTCTGTAAGTTTTACTCTGATTGCCGCGCTTCCATGGTTTGGCCGGCACGCAAAATATCTGCTGATTGTCTGTATTGGAATCTATGCCATCACCGCAACTGTCTACAACGCAGGGCTGTATCCCCTCCTTATGGACATTGTACCGGGAAATGTACGCGGCCGTTTTTTCGCACGGATGCGGATAACCTATCAGGTGCTGTGTCTGATTTGTCTCGTAATAATCTCCCGACTTGTCGGGAAAGAGGCTCCGGTTCATATTCTGCAGATAATAATCGCTGTGGTCGGATTAATGACTGTTGTCCGTATTTACTACACCGCAAAGCTGCCGGAACTCCCGCGGCCGAAGCCGCTCCCTATTCGTGAGTATCTCGGTCAAATTCTACGCAATCAAAGCCTTATGGGTTTCAGCGTATATCTTTTCTGCCTTTATTTTTTTGCTGGAGCCGGCGCACAGATTACGTTTATGTTTGCTAAGGAAAATCTTGGCATGCCTGACAGCACTATAGTATTACTTTCTTTTTATTATATGGCTGGTGCAATCGCCGGATTTTTCGCCGGCGGATGGTTTGTTGACCGCTTCGGAAATAAAAAACTGTTTTTTATAGCGCATCTCTCTTTCGGACTGCTCTGCTTTTCCATGCTCGCCATTCATACCGCAAGTACCGCAGACACACTATTTATTTTCACCTTACTTACGGTCTACGGACTTATTACCGCGGCAGCATCAATCGCAGTCAGCTCAGAAACATTTGTTATTGCCGGGTACTCGCCCAATCCTACATTTGCGCTCGCCATAGGAGTAGGCCTTCATCAGGCAGGTATCGGGGGCGCCCGCATTTTTTCCGGCTGGATTCTTGACAGCGGGCTTCTTGCCCCGGTATGGACATTGAACGGAACCGAATATACACGGTATCACTCGGTATTTTTACTCTACGGTCTTGGTGTACTGGTAACCGCGGTACTGCTTTCCCTGGTAACGGTCTCGGCTACCAAAGCACGGGCGGGAATGTAAAATTTACTCTTTATATACCTCGAGTATTCCGTTAATTGCTTTTCCTCTGACGAACACCGGAGTGCCGGTCAGATTAACCGCGATTATATACGTTCCGATTGTTGAAGAGACACGCCAGGCGGATGCAGATTCATCACCTATGTTTCCTGCATTTGCGCCGCGTATACCTGCATCTTCTACAGATATGACCCGGCTTTGCGCTTGAATACCGGTGACGTCAATTGCACAGCCCCACCGGCCTGTTTTCCTATCCGAAAGTCTTACGAAAAACATTGGACCAGGTTCGGGACGATAACCGCGCGGCACCGTAGCGCTTATAATATGCGCATTTTTCATAGGTTCAAAATGCAAATGAAGCATTTTTTCAGGATCATTTTTTAAATCACCCGCAGCTATCACAATACGCACTTTGAAACTTTCACTGGCGGAAAAAGATTTTATTTCTTTTAAAAATTTATACCCGGTGATTTCATCATTACTGAATTGTTCCCGGCAATCCGTCAAGGCAGTATCAAAAACCGGAACAGCGGTTCCGGGTTTTACCCACGGCTGCCATGGCGCGTAAAAAGGCCAGTCAAATGTATGGCCTCCCTTACCTGTATATACATCGCCGATAAAAAAAATACCGTCAATAATTGCAATTACTTTATAAAAATCAATTCCCGCATATATTTGAGAATCGCTTCTGTGGGTAATTAAAGCTGCAGGAAGGGATTTTCTATCAAGAAATTCTTTGAGCTCTGATGCAAGCGGAAGCTGATTTTTTTCATCAACAACAACAGCATTGTGTCCCAGCGTTGCATACATCATTTTACTTCGCGTGTCGCCGTAGGTTATTCGTCCGATTTCTGCGCTTAATGGCTGCGGATCATATAATACATAATGCAATCGGTCATATTCGAGCCTGTCGCGCTGCTGAATATAATTTATGGATAAGGCACGAAATCCATAAGATGATTCTTCTCTCAGCCACAAGTAGCCGTCATTTGACATGCACGTGCTGTGGGTAATCCTTTCTCCGGAAAGTTTTTCTGCCTTATATACTTCGTCTTTATCAATAAAATCCGGCGGCCATTTCCCGTATGCTTTAAGACCCGGAATATACTTCGGATCACGCCATATTTTGTACGCATATAAAAGCTCTCCGGCTAAACGGCTCTCGGTCATTATTCCGTCAGGAGAATTTTCTACCGTACCGTCAAAAATCCGTTTGAAACGCGGGGTCATTACATTAACACCAATTCTTTCCAGCACTTTGGCAAGGTGAATCATCGGCATAACCATGTACCAGTGATAGACACCGGCTTCATGTGCGAGACCGTCCTGGCTGAACCCTTTTTCTACAATTTCAAAAAAACCAAAATCGCCGTACAGTGCTTCCCCCATAAGCTGCCAGTATTTTTGTAAACCCAATACCCCGTATGTATAACCGGTAAAATGATGCACTTGCTGATTACCGTATAACACATTATGTTCATACATTACACGGATTTCGGGTATAAGAAAGGATTTTTCGATAAGTTCTGCATCTTCGGCGCTCACTATGTCTGAATTTTTAATTTTAGAGTACGCACGTATATAATCCTCAAAACTCAGAGCAGTGTGGAGAGAAGCATAGGTCATTCGCGAACGGGCGGACGTTGAAGAAAAACCCTGCGCGCGCATATACGGATAGAACCGGGCATATTCGAGGTAAATATCTCTGCATGCTGCACCATATTTACGGTTACCAGTAGTCAGAAACGCATCAGCGAGAAGGTTCGCCCTTTCAAAATTCTGACTGTGAATAAATGAAATATAGGCTGAAATTATCTTGTCATTTGTCAGTATTTCACCGGTGGAAGGATCCTTATGCATAAACCATGTAAGAGGAACTGGTTTTTTTGCGGTAATTTGATTATAATACTCTGATACGTGTCCGGCGGGTCCGTGAAGCGGAACGCCCCAATCTGATTGTAAGGCAGACTCAGCTTCTGAATTCATTTTTTTTCTTTCATCATCTGACAGGTTACGCATAATATTTTCAGGAATCTTTGACGGTGGAACAGTTGCCCACATCAGGCGGGGGCGGTATCCTATTAGAGGTGTGTGCGTAACATTTGCACCGATTGTTTCGGCAAAAAGCTGTACACACTCACTGTATAGAGGTGGACATTTAGTAATATCCTTACCGGATGCAAAAAGAGTGAGCGGAATATTTACATGCGACCCGGGTTTGATAATAATGTTTTTTGTTGTCCAATCCGCTTTAAATATTTTTAACCGGGAGACATCGACAGAAATGTCGGTTTTTTGCGTATCTGCCGTAGTATTTTGTACTTTCAGGGTGTAGGTATAACCGATGCCGGTTTGTTTCCCTTTGCGATAACAAAATTTTCCTTCAAACTCATCAAAATCAACTTTTACCGGATGCCGGATGAAAGATATATTTTTTATCTCCACTTCACGCCATAACGGCTCATCGGGATTTCTTAGCCATTGTTTAACAAGAGTTACATACAATATACGTTTATTAAGATCGCGGACAGAATTACCCGTTTGCCATCCGTCATCATCAAGCCGCAGATCAAAACGTGCAGTAACCCATTGATCGGGATCGGATTTTATTTTGCTATACCAGTTACGTCTTAAACCTTTAACCGGGTATGCGGTAAGTTCCGGAATCCATAAAATGCTGCTTCCTCTGACCTTATACTCAATCTGAATTTCATCATAATTATTCGGATTAATATCCAATGCAGCAAGATCAAAGGTTAAAGTAAGAGATACATCACCCGGTTCAAGACGAACAAAAGTTTCCGCCTCAGGTGTTTTAAATAATTCATGCGTGTTCGAAAATCCGGCTGAACCATGCTCAAGCGGCAAATCAAACCGAACTGATTTAGTATCTGAACTTTCCGCTGCAAAGACAGACTTCGCTGCGAGTGCGGAAGCCGCGCAAATAGTCATAATGCAAAAAGATTTAAGCGGAAACACACGTGTTAAATTTTATCTGCACAGAAACACCCTGTCTACCCAAACGGCATTTTCACGTTCTGAATCCGGCACATAGTGCGGCCCGGTTAACTTTACTGAGACATAGATAGTCCAGTCATTATCCTCATTTTTAAGATCAAATAATTCATTCACATATACTTTCATAGTTTGATGCCAGCAGAAAAATACGCTTGTCTTTTCGGTAAGAGTCACCTTTCCTAAAGCGTAAAGATGATATTTTTCATCATCAGGAAATTCTCTTTTCTCTATTTCCTTATTGTTTCGCGGATCAAATGTGCCGAATGCAACTGACGTTTTATGGTCTCCTTCAGCGACTCCGGTATATTTATACCCTGCACCTACGGCAGATTCTTTGTCCCGGACGATGTAAAGGCCCCGGTCCGGTTTGACATAGGACGTTAAAAAATACTTATTATCAAACTGATGTACTTCCTTAAAACCCTCATCGGAGATTTTTTCCGGTATCTGTTTAACATTCAGTAAAGTACTTCCTATTGCAAACTTTTGTCCCTTTTCCGGTTTTAAAAATATTATTCTGTCAACCCATATACCGTTTTTTTGTTTTGAATTTTCAACATAAGCCGGACCAGTTGCTTTTAATGATACACATACCTCCCATTGAGAATTTTGTTCCTGTTCGCTTGGGCCATATATACTCCCTGCCTGAGCATTAATTGTCCAACCCGAAGTAACCCACACCATAATGTCGCTGTAAAAAGGAGCGGTACCGATATGATAGAGATGATATTTTTCATCCTGCGGAAGTGACACCTGGGCAAGGGATTTCTGAACTCTGAACCCTTTTGTCTGACCCGCTCCTACTACAAGCGGTTTGTTATGATCACCTGCTTCTTTTCCCCGGTACACTGCAGCCATACCGGCCAGCGACTCCCCGTCATCAGTAATTTCTGCGCCGTAGGCCGGAGTCAGGTATGGCTTGCTGAAATGATGCGCATAAAAATTTACTATTTTTTCATATTTCAATTTGGGTAAATCTTCCGGCGACGGATAATCGCGAGCACCCAATAACACGAGTTCAACATCTAAATCTTTTTTTATTTCTTCGATGCGATGACTCCAGTATCTTTGGGCATACTGAATTCTATTCGACCGGAACCGTTCCGCAATTACTGCGCGCACGGTGTTAATTTTCCCCAGTTCATTTAATTCTTTCCATAAGTAAAGTGTAGCATTATCAAGAATGGCCTGTTCATCCCGAATATGCGCGATTCTTCTATCATTGCCGCTCTCTGTTTCAGCAGCTTTCAGAATCGCTTCCGAAGTATTAACAAAATCGGCAGTAATAAACTGATATTTCATATTCTGAACTTTTGCAATGTTTTCATTCACTGTCCATTGACTTTTCTGAAGAAACTCAAAATATTCTTTCATTTTTTTTTCAGCTGGACCATAATACCCGGTAAAAAAAGTATTGAATAAGAAATCGTAATTCTTTTCCGGATTTTGCATGAGCTGATATCCAAGCCATGTGCGCAGAGCGTAGAAACTGAGAATACTTCCCGCAGTCATGCCTTTGCCGGGTCTCCAGTTTTCCATTTCGGTAAAAAAAGATTTTACCCCATGCTGTTGAAAAATTTTCAAATCCGTGTGTATCGCTGACGCGTTATGATACGGCATATTGATATGACTTCCTACCGGCCAAAACGTTCTCCAGTAATCCCACAGTGCTATGTTCTGAGCGGCTTTACTCCAATTTTTAATGTGCTCAAGAGAATATACATTAAACTCATGGTCGACAGGCCGCGTGAGATCTGATATTTTGTACGGATCACAGTATTGAATAATTACATTATCACGCGCTTTTATTGTCTTCGGAGGCAGGAGAGAAAAATTATAAGCAAATGTCTGTACTAAAATATCGGGGTATTCCACCGCAATTGCAGCGGCGACCTTATTAATAAATGATATAAGGAGTCCGCTTTCGTTTTCTTTATTAACTATTTCACTGCATGAAGTACATTTACAAAAATAACTTCCCGTATCTTCCTGGCTGATATCATAAATAATGGGAAAATTATTATGACCTTCTTTGGTACATTTATCGCGGTCGATTTTAATATACCCGCGGAGTTTTTTAATCACTTCAGCGGTTAATGCGGCACTCGAAAGACAAAGTTGATTATTTGTAACCCTAACCCCTTTTTCGTTCATAGAAAAAAACTCAGGTTTTTGATTAAAGTATTCGGCCGATGGTGCGTAATAACGGAATGTGTGACAACTTCCGGGGCTGCCTATTGCATCACCAGTGTATTTCCCTCCTGATGCTTTATTACGAGTCAAAAACAGAGCATATTTTTCATTTTTATCATTTCCCTGATACTGATATTGCGTATAAATAGTGCGTGTTAAAAAAGCCGGTTTTCCCCGTTCATTCACTCCATCAATCCGTATTGTATTGCTTTTCCGGATGTATTCAGTATCGGGATCGAGCCAGTGACAACCCAAATGCTTTTCAAGAAATTCATATACCGCATAAAGTACACCTACTCTGGGCCATCCGGTCAAAATTAATGAATCTTTTACGCTGCGGATTATCCATTCCTCTCTGCTGAGTTGTCCGATCTTTATTCCGTTTTGTTGTGAAAATAATGTATTGCCTACATATATGCACTTGAACCTCCCTGCTGCTTTTTGCTCACTGACAATGGAAAGTTTGGCCCCGGAAATTTTATTAAGATAATCTCTCAATTCCTGAGCGGCAAACTGTTCATACTCATGAGCGTTTTCTGCGGTTACTATGACGTAATCGGAAACACCATCAGTAACGAAATTTAACCCGAGAATTGTATTTAACATAAAAAAAATCAGGCTCACATATATTGTTTTTTTAACAGTCATTGATCGTTTCTCCTTTGTTTATTATTGTATTTAAAAAGCATTGTTTAAAATTTCCATTATAATCCTTACGTAGATTCCCTTTTTACAACCTGTATTTTGAATTTTTTTTGTATTCGAGTGAGTGGATTGTCTAATAATTTTATTATATCCTTAAGGCATGTACGCAGTTCAGAAACAGGCTGAATTTCTATACTTGAAAGCGGCGGAATAATGTGAATATTTAATACCGTATTATCAATGCCGATTACTGCCACTTTCTCCGGGACACTGATACCGAGTCTGGTTAACGCCTGAATTGCCTGAAAAGCAAAAACATCACCGCTGGACAATATCGCATCAAAATTCAAAGGCCTGCTGAAAAACCGGATGAGCGAAGGATATAGATCTTCAATAGTATCAAAAATAAAAATATTTTCCGGAAAAAGGTTAATTGAAAAATGTTTGCAAGCTTCACGCGCAGCCTCCAGACGGGCTTTGCCTATTGGCAAATTGTTACCGATAAACGCGATAGAGCGCCGGCCTTGCCCGGCCAAATGAGAAAGCGCGGCATCTGCAATGCTTTTTTCGCTATACACATAATAATTTATTTTTGTTTTTTCTATATTGCTGAGGCGCGAATCTGACCCGACAAAAAGGTGAGGAATACAGTTATCTGCAAGCCGTGCAAAAGTTTTAATTAGAGGATCTATGTTTTTATAGAAAATAACAACACCAAGATCGGGATAATAATAACGCAAGTCATCTGCCTGGGCAATAAAATGTTCAGCAGTAAGAAGAACAGTGTTTAACACTGTGGAAAGCTCATTTGCGTACCTTGCGAGATTTGCCTGAAAACCAAGAAATTGGTAATCTTGTTCAAAAGAACTGTTATTTGTAAATACAATGATTATTGAAAGTTTACTGCATCGGGGAGAAATGAGTGTTCCTTTCCCCTGAATTCGATATATATACCCAAGTGCCGAAAGACGGGAAACCGCCTTGCGGACGGTGAGCAGATTATATCCGCTTTTTTTACATAATTCACTGTCAGTATAAAAACGCGAATGCGGAATCGGTTTATTTTGTTTCAGCTCACTAATAAGCAGTTCCGCGAGATTATGTGATTTTTGTCTTGAAGGGTCTTTTTTTTTAATAGAAATCTTTTCCATTTTCTGCAGTTTTAAGTAATATTAATAAAAAAATTCATTAAAACAAATCAGCGCGAATTCATATAAATATGAATTATATAACATATACATGTCATTAACTTTACAAGTATAACTTATTTTTTAAATTTTGTCAAATTTTCCTTTTAGCTCATAATTAATGTTACCGAAAAGATAGCGGATAGCTCATAATTCGTGTTACCATAGGGATTATGACTATGGCAACAAAAAATGAGATATTTAATCGATATGTAAATGAATA
>Ga0180007_10000307_pt1 | contig 87195 bp, 90 predicted proteins | sample MM_PC_MetaG_FD_121122 | JGI IMG/M metagenome (GOLD analysis project Ga0180007, IMG submission 121122) | Groundwater microbial communities from the Aspo Hard Rock Laboratory (HRL) deep subsurface site, Sweden - MM_PC_MetaG | ecosystem: Environmental > Aquatic > Deep subsurface > Groundwater...
AGAAATATCCAAGTTATCCACATCAATTTCTTCGATTATTTACGATTTTATTCAAAACTCCCTTAAATCAAGAAAAAAGAACCTAGTTTTCTTAAACTAAGTTCTTTTTGTCTACACTCTGAGCGCTTATTGTTGCAATAAGCGCTTTTTTTATCGAAATACAATATAGTCTGGTTCTAATCCTTTTAAATAACGATTGAGATTATGAACGATCAGTTTTTGAAGTCTTTCCTGCATAAAAGGGCTAGAAGAGGCATTGTGAGGAGTGATAAATACATGGTCCATTTTCCACAAAGGATGTCCTTTCGGTAATGGTTCTGGGGTTGTCACATCGAGACCTGCGCCACGAATTTTATTCTCTTTAAGAGCAGTTACAAGCGCATCCTGATTGATAACCTGTCCTCTGGCAACATTGATTAGGATGGCATTTTTCTTCATCCATCCGATTCGTTCCTTGTTCATAAGATCTTTGGTTTCTTCATTCAAAGGAACAGCAACGATGACATAATCACTTCTTTTTAATAGATTTTCTAACCCAGAATCACCGGTCAAAATTTCGTCAAAATAATCTATTTTCGCCTTAGTTCGCTTATATCCAATCACATAAGCATCGAACGCTTTCATTCGTTTTGCGACTTCTTTGCCAATCGATCCCGCTCCAATGATTCCTACTGTGGAATTTGTCAATTCAGGTTCTTTTCGAATCAGATCCCATGTTTCACTCTCCATGGATTTAATGTAATGTTTGACATTTCGATTAATCACAAGTATTTTTGTAAATACGTCTTCCGCAATCGACTTTGAAAAGATGTCAACGGCATTAGAAACCAATATCCCTTTTTCGTAAAAAGGGCTAAAATCAAAATTGTCGTATCCAGCCATTAGTAGTTGAACCCACTTCAAATTATGAAAGGATTCAATTGAATGGTCAATAAAAAAATTAGGCATAATCACACATACTTCAGCAAGATGTGCTAAGTGCTCATCTGTGATGAATTCGACATTTGGAAATTCGTTCAATAACAGTTCAAATTGAGTATGTCCAATTGATTTGGGATTAATATAAACAAGCATGGAAGTCTCCCCTTTCAGATATACTTATTATACCATAACCAACGATATTTTGAGTCTTGAAAACCTTTCATAAATGGAATTCAAATCTCATGATGATTTTACTTGACAGAGTATGGATGTTGATATAAAATACTATACTTGTGAGACTTAAATGTGAGGGATTTATCCTTCCGATTGGGAAACAAGCTCACTCTTCCATTTAAACTTCTTCTTTTCAATGGCTCTCTCCTCCTTGAAAGAAGATTTTTTTATTTTATAAGCGAAGGAAAAAGTTGATTGGCATAAAAATGAATCAATGTGATATAATATTGAAAAGGCTTGATGGAGGATCTTTATGAAAAAAATATTTACAATTACACTTTTTATTCTAGTCTCAATATCTGTTATGGCATGCGAATTTCTACCTATTCAAACCGAGTCTGCTTCCACCACTTTTTTGACAAGTGAGAGAACAACGACGACGACGACTCTGACAACGACTCAAGCAGAATTGAGTACAACTACTGACAGTCTTACCTCTAGTTTGACAACCTCAAATTCAGCTGTTCCTTTTCAGCTTGTCACATATAACACCATACAAGATGAACTAAACGTTGTAGGAATTCCATCTCTTGGGGAGGTTAAAATTCTTGTATTTGTTGTTGATTTTCCAGATTCTACCAGCATTTCAAGCCCAGTATCAATCAGTGAAATCGAAACAGCATTTAATGGGGATTCCAATGATTTAACATATGAAAGTCTTCAAAGTTATTATTTGAAATCATCATTTGATCAACTTGAAATTACTGCAGATGTTTATGGGTTTTACAGAGCGAGTCACACAGCGGACTATTATGAAGCAGAATACGAAAAATTGTACGCAGTAGACCCCTATACCGGAGATTGGTTATACGGAGAAGATGAAGTTACATATCCAGAATCTGACATTATCTATGAAGTCATGGAATTCTATGATGACGTCATCGATTACTCAGACTACGATGCAAATGAGGATGGATACATTGACGGAATCTACATGATTTATAATCATCCAGTCAGTTACACATCGGGTTCAGACTTATGGTGGGCATATCAAGATGTATACATCTACGAAGGTACTTTGTTTGATAATGTTGAGCCCTATTATTTCGTTTGGAGTGGAGCTGAATTTTTCGTTGAGGGAGATGACAATCTCAATGCAAGGACCATCATTCACGAGACGGGTCATATGCTTGGTCTAGAAGATTATTATGATTATGACGATTCGGACTTTATCAACAGAGGCGGACTGGGTGGTGCAGATATGATGGACAGTGCATTTGGTGATCACAACCCCTTTTCGAAGTTGTTGCTTGGATGGATTCATCCTTGGGTCGTGACTGAATCGATGTCTGTCGACCTTTCTTCTTTTGCGGAAAATGGAGATGTGATTTTGTTCACAAAAGATTGGAACGGAAGTATTTTTGATGAATATCTGCTTGTCAGTTACTATACTCCCACAGGCTTGAATGAACAAGATCAGGATTGGATATTCTCAATTTCAGGCGTATTGATTTATCATGTCAGTGCACAGTTGGGTGAGAACCCAGCACAAGAATATTATTATTCCGTATTTTACAATAACAATACTGAAACCGCTAAAAAATTAATCAAAATTATAGAAGCGGACATGGATAGAGACATCGATAATTTCTCTTCGGCAGAAAACTCGGATTTGTTTCAAGAAGGAGATGCCTTGGGAGGAACCATCTATTCTACCTATAGATGGTATGATAATTCATATCTTGACGCCACAATAACGATATTAGATTATTCATCAGGCACGGTATCAATTCAATTTGATTTAGGCAACTAAAAAGAGACTTTTCAGTCTCTTTTTTCTTTGTAACAAGCTCTAATTGTGGTTTCAATGCTACTTTTTACATCGAAAGTTTCATTGTATCCCAGTTCCTTGAAATGAAGGTAATTCTGATATTCCTTATCAGGTACTCTGAATTTCTTGTTTTGGATTTGGAGCATTAACCAATAATGGTTTAATCCACTTTGCTTTCCTTGAGAAAGGTATGACTTATCAATCTTACGAGCGAATATAGCGGCTAGAATCGGTGGAACTTCTATTACTTTCTTCTTTGAACCTTTTGCATTGAGCATGATTTTCAACATTTCCTTAAACATCAAGAACTCATCCCCAATGGGAATCAAGTCCCCGTTTTTACCGAAATAAGAAGATGCTACGATAGCCCTAGCGACGTTTTGAACATCCATTGCTGATGTTCCTCCTCCCCAAGGGAAAAATACATAGCGCATTTTGTCAAAATGATCTAAGAAGAATTCTTTCCATAAAGGCTCTCTTCCTGGAAGAACTCCAAAAATATATGGCAGTTCTAGAAACAGAAGTTCAAACTTTGATTGTTCTGCCAAACCCAGAAGTTCTTCTTCTTGTCTTCTCCTTGCTAAAATATAAGGATGTTTTTTCGAAAGTTTGTCTTTGAATAAACGATCAAAATAAGAAAAATAAGAATTCAATATAATGGCTTTTCTAATGTTCGCTCTTTTAGCAATACTTAGAATGCGCACTGGAAATTCAACAAGTTTCTGAACAAAAAAAGATAGAGCATCACCGTTTGGTACAAATCGGTCGTCTGGCCCCAGTGCATACACAAAGGTATCGATACCTTTGCTAAATAGCAAGCTTTCGATTTCGGAATCATTCATTTCGAAAAGATTTCCAAAATCAAGATGAATGTCCTTTGAGATAGCTGAACTGTCTTTCAATTCACCAGGCAAGGCAATAGCAGAAACCTTGATTCCTTTTTTGATAAATTCTTTCGCCGCAAAGGATCCAATGAATCCAGTACCACCTGCAATGAAGACGTGTTTCGGCTGATTCATTCAACTCATTCCTTTCTAATATTGATTCTTCCAATCTATCATATTTCAATTAGACGTGGTTGTAAATGGGACTCAAAAAAATATCATTGATTTATGACAAGATATCACATATAATGGTATCAGTATTTTGAAGTTCAAACCACTTTCAGTTCTCAAAGACCATGATCGCCATTTGCTTCAAAGAAAGGTTCTTACGATGAAGTTAAAAAAACTATGGGTGATTCTTATCACCATACTATTTGTATATTTGATTATTGTGTTTTTCCCAAAACCACAGAGTGTTTCAGGCATCAATTCACTTGTAATTTCATCAAATGAAATGCCGATCCTGATTGCACACGGAGGTGGAAATAAAGAATTTCCTGATAATACACTTGAGGCATTTTACAATGCGTATAGCATAGATCCCAACTGCATGATGGAAACGGACGTTTCACTAACGAAGGATGGTGTCATTATTTTAAGTCATGATACGACTTTGGATAGAAAAACAAACCTTACCAATGCTGATATCATCAATATCAACTATTCTGATTTAATTACCAATCAAGTCAATTTTGGTTATCAAAATAGTGTAGTTCCAAATTCAAATGGTTATAACGTAACGATGGAATTCTTCCCATATACCAATTACCTTGGGGAAAATGTGACTCCACTGGATGTATCCTACCCCGAGGGAGTAACACCAAGAAGTGATACTGTCTTTCTTGCGACAACGTTAGAAGAATTGATTACTACTTTTCCGAATAATTTCATCAATGTAGAAATCAAACAAACAGGAGAAACAGGTCTTGCGGCGCTTGAAAAAGTGATTGAACTGATGGTTTCTCTCGATTCAGAATATCACACTTTTTCAAGAATAGTCATCGCATCTTTTCATGATGAAGTGTATGAGGAGATGGTTCGAATTCAAAAAGAGGACTATTCAAATCTTCTCTACTCTCCAGAAACGAACGGTGTCATCAAATACTTTGTCTTGCATACACTCATGCTAGATGTATTCTACTTTGACAAAATTGCTGTCCTTCAAGTTCCAATGGAAGAATATGGTATTAACCTTTCTACGAAAGCATTTATTAACACTGCTCATGATCACAATATCGCTGTCCACTACTGGACGATTGATGATCCTGATGATATGTTGCTTCTGATAGAAAATGGTGCCGACGGAATAATGACGAATATTCCCTCTCTCTTAAAAACCGTAATTGATGAATATGAAACATAAGAATAGGGACTGATTAATCAGTCCCTATATTTATTTATTCGTTTAAAAATTTTAGAATTTCAGGTAGTTTCAAATTTGAATAATTCGTTGTATTGATAACAATTGAGTTAGGACTAAAATCATATTCATCTAAATGTATCAATGCATCATAGAATCTTTGACGTTCAACAAGCCCCACGCTTTGGTGTACAATATGTCTATTTGGATTTCTAGAAACATACCTGCTATATAGTACTTCTGGATCTCCCGTCAAAACAATCGTATATACAGTATAGTCACACTCTTGAGACAATAGGTTTAATTCTTTAATTTCGTAAGGTCTGAAGTTGCTTTCCAAGATTAACGTTTTTAACGAAGAAGGCTCGTTCCTTACAATATACTTCATAATGTCGAACGTCGCTTGTGAGAGTTTTAGGTTCTCCTCGCGATTATGAAACCCGATTCGATCTCCAAGCAATTCTTTGATATCGTCCTTTACCAAACAAAGAGAGTTTAACTTATCTGCGAGAGCTCTAGCCAAAGTGGATTTACCGGATGCTAGGTCTCCCAATATCAATATCAGTTTTCTCATTTTATATACCATGTCCTTTCAAACAAATAATACCATATTGTAACGAATATTGAGTCAAAATTTACACTCAAAATGAAACATCATTGTTTCTTTAGAGTCTGTTGAAGCAATTGAAGGGGTATGCTATAATCTCTGTGACGTTATGAAGGGGAGATAGACATGAGCACACAACTGTGGATAGCGTTCTTGACTTATGCCGTTGCAACAGCATATACGCCTGGTCCAAACAACATCATATCACTGAACACAACTACAAAATACGGATTCAGGAAATCGAATAGTCTTCGCATAGGCATCGGAGTCGGTTTTACTGTCATAATGATATTAACCAATGGCTTAGCATTTGCCATAGGTACAACCATACCTGGAATCGTGAATTACCTCAAATACATTGGTGCTGCATATATTTTGTTTTTAGCTTTCAAATTACTCGTCTCAAAACCACTTGTTAACGAAGATGCAAAGATACCAAAATTCTGGACTGGTTTCTTCCTTCAATTTATGAACATAAAAGTGATACTTTACGGTTTTACAGCTGTATCAAGTTTCTTCCTACCTTATTATTCAAGTTTAAGTGACTTATTATGGTTTTGTGGAATATTGATTCTCAATTCTCAAATAGCCATATGGGTATGGGGCGTGCTTGGCTATTCTCTTCGAAAATTTATCAATAAGCATAATTTGATTTTCAATATCATTATGGCGCTTCTATTAATCGAAAGTGCCATCAGTATCGTATTGATGTAAAAGCCATAATTGATGGCTTTTTTTATTGTTGAATAAGCTTCAAATAGAGATTCGGTTTATACTCTTTCAAGACATAAAGAACTCTTAAAGTATTAAAGCGACTCGGGGATCCGTTTTTTTCCATTGAAAAATGGACTTTATTGGGTCTGGCGGTTTCTGCTTTCCAAACAGATTCATCGGTTTGTTTTTCGATTAGATATTGAATGCCTTGTTCCATCCGTGGATCATAAGGAAAATGGATTGACGACAGATAAAACAAAGCTCGAAGCACATCATACTGCCACCTTGTTGGATAACTCATTTTCAACATTTTTTCATCAATGATTTCATTGGTTCTGACTGAGCGAAAAAGATTCTTTTTCAGAATAAATTCCACAGCATTAGGAATGACTTTTTGTGTCTCTTCCATCCGGTATGTATACCCACAATTTTTATAATCCCTGAAAGCTTCAAGAACGCAAATCGTTGTATGAAGAGAAGATTTGATTGCTCCTCTTTGCCAAGCGCAGTTCCATCCACCATCATCAAACTGATGATTAAGAATATAGTCCACAATCTCATTTAATTTGATTGATTGTATTTTTGCATTGACTGCCATTTGAAGAATCATCGCTGCTACACACATGTCTTGATATCTTTTCCGCTTGTCCATGCCACAGCTTTTCCACATTTCATTTAAAAGTAGTTCTGTGCTTTCTTTAATTTCTGGGATGGACAAATCGCAACCTATATTCAATAATTCAAGAATTGAATAATGTGTCGATATCCATTTGGGAGAATAAATTCCTCCTCCCCACATCTTGGATTCAGAATCTCGAAAAGACAATAATTTCTTTCCAAACCCTTCTTTTGATATCCGATCTTTTAAATTCAACAGTTCCTCATTAGGAAGATTTATCAAATAAAGTCCAACTTGATATTTTACGGAAGCATCTCCTTCATTGAGATATGAGATTAATTTAGATTTAATCATTTTCATTCACCACCAGAACTATAATATAATGAAATATGCCTTATTTTAGCGTCTTCCCAACAATAGAAAAGTCAATCTCTTTCTCTATTCTTTTAAAAATCTGATCTCGATCGTATAATACGATATACCCATCTGTCAATACTGCAATAGTCCCTTTGTCAAGAGGAGTACTCAACCAAGTGTTGTCTACAAAACCAAATTCAACTTCAATTCCACTGGAATAAAAGACTCGAACTGAAGTACATTCTCCATAATACTCAAGTTGTTTATCATCAACATGTCCGAATTGAGTGTAAAAATCATCGTTCTGTAAAAATGTCTCTCTTTGCTCTGTGACAATCATCAAATCGATATCCGATGAAGGTTTATAGTCACCTCTAGCGAAAGAGCCAACTAATAAAACAAGTGATACACTTTTTTCCTGCATCACTTTGTTTGTCAATTGCTCTATAAATTCTTTGTGATTCATATACGACCTCTCTAATCTGACAATTTTTCTTTCAGGTAGACAAATCTTTCTTCCATGACGTTTTTAACGATTTCGGTTTTTGAAAATAAGTCGGCTCCATGAAAGGACCCCTTCACGATTTTCAGAGTCACATCGGTTCCACTTTTCCCCATATTCTTTGCGTATTCAATGGCTTCATCGCGTAAGCAATCAAACTCGTGCGCTTCAACATAAGCAGGTGCAAGATTGCTACAATCCTTGTCTAATAGAGTAGTGTATTCTCCAAGGGCTTCTGGGTCTTTGAAATAGATATCACACATTTGTCTATTCAGTCTAGAATTCCATCCTGGAGTATCATCGAATTCTTCCATTGATTTTGTTTTTGCCTTGGAATCAATGACCGGGTAAATTAGCATTTGAGTTTTAATTTTAGGCCCATTTCGGTCTTTAGAAAGTTGTGAGAGTGCAGCGGCAATAAAACCACCGGCGCTATCTCCGATGACTGCAATCCGGTTTTTATCAATCATGAGTTCCTTGGCAGATTTAAACACCCACTCCAAAGCGAGGTAAGCATCTTCAATAGCATAGGGGTAAGGATATTTGAATGCTAGATGATAATCGACAAAAAAGACCCTCGCACCTATTTCTCTTGCATATATGCGCGCAAAATTTCTACTATGTTCAAACCCATTCAGCATGAATGCTCCTCCATGAAAAAACAGGATCGCAGGGCGAACTTTTTCGATACCTTTCGGAGTATAGCAAATGATATCAAGCGGTGTATCTTTGTATCCTTTGATTTTATATTTTACACTTGATAGATCAGCATCCTTAAGAAGTCGAATGAATCTCGGCTTCCCAATAAAATTAGCTATCCGTACAATTCTTGGCGTAATTTTTATCTTTCCAAGTCGTGTCAATTTAACATATTTTTGAAGTTCGGGATCGTAATCGTGGATTGATTGCATAATGCCTCCTAAATATAAAATAATTGAAAGTCATGAAAAGTAATATTCAGAAAGAATACCCACCAATCTAGGACTTGTTTAGAATCTCATTCATTCTGGCTTTAGTGATTTCACGAATCAACTCAAGTGGCAGTTCCTCGGAATGTTGGAACTGGATTGCACCTTTTGAGTGTTTATACTTTTGTAGTCTATGAGTGAAAGATGCTATTGAATTAGGTGTGGGATACAGCCCAATATGGTTCTTAAACAGTGAAAAGTGAATGACATTTTCTCCTTGCCAAAAAGTTGGAATTTGATAAGATATTTTCTCGATAGCATCTGGTAGTTCTTCTTTTAATATATGATAGATTGAGGACAATCGATCTTGAAATTCCTTGGGGCAACTTGCAATATATTCTTCTATTTTTGTCATTGAATTTACCTATTCCTTATGGGTGTCTTTTCCTGTGATGTGGTCAATCTCTATTTCTATTAACTGAGTATCATTAAAATCTGCATCAATGACCTTTTTTCCTTTTTCTTGAAAATCAGGAGAAAATTTATCAATGAATCCTTGTAGGACTTCCTTATTTGCATTTATTAATTTTGCTCTTCCAAAACAGATGATACTCGTATAATGCGTCGTAAAATGTTGAGGGATTATCTGTACCTTCTCTGCCGTAGCAAATGAAACGTGCGGATTAAACCTTATGCAGTCCAATTTATGTCCCTCTTTAGCACAGTGAATATAAATTTTTCCATTCATGACTAGGTGATTGACAAACACACTATATGGATACCCATTCGGTGAAATCATAGAGAGAACACCATGTTTGGAACGATCCAGTAGATTGTTCGCTTCTTCTTGAAGCATTGAATATTTTTCTCTTTTCAATGTTGGAAACATAAGGGACCTCTTTCTTCACACATTTCTATTTGATTATACTATGAAACCTTCTTTTGGTAAAGGAAACTAAGAAAGAAAAAGGTCCATTGTATAATTCACAACCGACCTTATCAATCATATGTAGCGATTTTTTCCCAATGAGTTGATATATTTTCTCACAAATGATTAATCACTGTCTAAAATACTGTATAGGTATTCTAAATGGATAACATTATATAAACTTTCAGTCATCTTCGTGCCAGAACTAAATCCTCCTGGAAATGTTGAACCCCTTGTATGTATCCCCCATACTATCCCAGAAGTATCATATATAGGCGACCCGCTTTCTCCCATTTCCGTTTCGAGACTATATTTGATTCTGGTAGTTAAAGTAGAAACAATTTCGCCTCTCGTAACCCAAATATCAACATAAGTTCTTTCAGAAGGATATCCTGCAGTGGCCACTTCTTTTCCATTCATGCTTCCGGGGCTCCATCCTTTTCCAAGCCATCCGGTTTCCAATCCGACTCTAGTATTCAATTTTAAAACCGCCCAGTCTTCATCAGCGCTCTCATTGAAATAAAACTCTTGAGATAGATAGATAATGTCCACAACAGCGGGAATATATGAGTAATCCCCCACTTTTTCAGAAGGAATATAGGTGAGCAACATTGCCCAACCACCTTCCTTGGTATTATACACACAATGACCGGCGGTGACCAAAATGTCAGGTCCTTCTAAGAACCCTGTACAATAGTGAAATCCATCAGCAATCCCGTCTAAATCCGTATCCCAAGAAGCGTAGAGATGTCCAATGAAGGTATAGGGGGGACTGTCTGAATCAGAGATGTATACTTGATCATATAAGGGTTGAAAAGGATCAATTAAACTCCATTCCTGGTTCATGTCAATTCCAGGGATAAACATTGGTGTTGTAAGTTCTGAGTGAAGTTCTTGTGTCGCTTCAGCAAAAGCATTGGTATAGTAGTTGTAATATACTTTTGTGCCTACTCTATCTTCTAGATAGTCCTTTTCAATGATTTGAAATGATTTGAGCTGATTTGTTGGTAGACTATGGATATCGCCTTGAAATGATGCGATGAATATGATGCCAAAAAACAACGATAAGAAGACAAATCGTCGCATTTTCATGTAATGGATGTACTTCTCGGTTGGCATGAATATCACCACACTTCCAAGTTAACTATATCATTATTATATCATTATGAACTGATATTTCCAGTCAACTGAGGATTTCACTATTTGTTATATCCAAAAACAACGAAAAAGAGCCTGAAATTAGACAGGCTCCACTATAAATATATTCATCTTCTTCTCCTAAAAATACCCATGCCTCCACTAGACCCTCCGCCACCTCTGTTTCCAAATACAGCGCTGCTTCCTCCATATAAAATCAAAAAAGCATAAGGTAAAATGGTGAACGTTTTCTCCCAAAATGTCGAGAATGGTGAGAGCAAATACAAGAACAAACTCATTGAAGAAGGTGTATCGTCAGCGACAGGTACATAATCCATTAGATACTCATAATAAACATCCATGTCATAATCGAACGAATCATATCCATATACGTTGACATAAAGCTCAGTCAAAAGTTCATATAGCATTTTGACGGCAGACATGTCAAAGAACCAGTCCCATTCTTCATTGTATATAGTATCGTCGACAATCGTTCCCAGTTTGGAAGGCGTAAGATATTGTTCCATCCGATATCCTGTTTCGATTTGGGTTTCAACCAATTCGAGCGAGTCTGATTCGTCTTTCATAAAGAAAAACAGAACTAGAACCCCCATGTCCTCATCCCCGATTTTCCAGTCTCGATACAAGTCGGTTTTGTCATAACTAGAAATGTCGCTAAGTGTTTCTACTTCAAATGTCGCAATTACAATCTGTGCCCCTCCATCGATTTCATCTTGAGTCATCTCGTATAATCGTTCCCCTTCTTCGCGAATCGATTCTCTTGTTGCCTGCATGAAGACGCCAGCGAAGTCATTAATATAATAAGCGTCAGTAGGACGAGGATAGTCACTTCGATTTGAAAAATAAGAAATGGCGAAAAGGACAGCGATTAGAATTAAGAAAAGGGGTTTGGCTGCCTTGAACATACTATTCTGTAAATACTATTTCTGGAACTTCATCGGCTCCGTCGTTCATCTTCCAGTAGGGAAGGTCTTTTTCAAATCCGAAAATGCCTGCATATAGAACTCTTGGAAACTTACGAACCGATGCATTATAATCCTGAACGGCATTATTGTAGTCTCTTCTTGCGACCGCAAGGGCAGATTCCATGGAAGAGATTTCATCGATTAACTGATAATAACCTGTGCCTGCCGTTATTAAAGGATTGTCCTCAACAACCGCTAGTAAGTTCGTAAGTGCGATCGCTTCTTGCGCATCAGCATCAATTATCGCCTGAATGTCGGTTCCGGTAATGGCGCTTGCATAGGCCGCTCTTGCACTAGTAATGGCATCATATATAGCTTCAGCATGTTCCTGAAGTCCTTGTACCGCGGCGACAATCTGACCAATCTTATCATGTCTCTCTTGAAGTCGAACTTCGATTTGTGCATATTTGGAGTTGATATCTTCATCGAGATCGACAAGGTTGTTATAACCTACAATTAATCCAATTCCAAAACTAATAGCAATTACGACAAACACACTCAATACAGAAAGCAATAGTGTCTTTTTCATATAAATTAATCCTTTCAGTTACTAATGTTTTGTAGTATTATAGCATAGAGATATTTTTTTGTCAGCAGACTTTCAATAAATCAGATTGTAAATAAATCTATCCATTATGAAACGAATCTATGGAAGAAACCTATCCTTAAGAATACCTATTTTATAGAATAAAAGAGTGCTCAAATTACAAATGATGGAATCATAAACATCTCTATTGACAAGCCTGAGAAGTCGATGTAGAATATCTCATTAGAGTCAACAGAAACAATCAGGTTTTGTTGAGGAAAGCGGAATTAAAAATGTCAAAACTGAAACCAAAATTGTTTTCTGTCATGAAACATTACACCAAAGAACAATTGATTAAAGATATCGTCTCAGGAATTATTGTAGCCGTCATTGCTTTACCACTATCGGTTGCTCTAGCGATAGCCTCTGGAGCTTCTCCAGAAGCGGGATTGTACACTGCAATCATCGGAGGATTCATTGTTTCATTTCTAGGAGGAAGCCGTGTCCAGATTGCAGGCCCTACAGGTGCTTTCATGGTCATTGTTTTTGGAGTTATAACCAAATTCGGACTAGATGGTTTGTTCATTGCGACCGTAATGGCTGGATTGATGATGATTTTTTTAGGTTTGACTCGTCTAGGAAGCATGATTAAATTCATTCCTTATCCAATCATTACAGGTTTTACTAGTGGAATTGCTTTAGTCATATTTTCATCTCAAATAAATGATTTCTTTGGAATGAATATTTCCAATGTTCCTGCCGAATTTTTTGGTAAATGGGAATCCTATTTTCATAACATCGGAAATATTAATCTTGCTTCTTTAGGAATTGGAGTATTGTCTCTATTAATCATTGTTTTTTGGCCAAAGGTTAGCAAGAAAATTCCTGGAGCTTTAATAGCCATCATTGTGTCTGCGCTGGTTGTCGGTGTGTTTCACCTCGATGTAGTTACTGTCGGAAGCAAATTTGGAGAATTGTCCACATCATTTCCCAAACCTCATATTCCCGAAATCACATTGGATCGAATCAAAGAATTGCTTCCTTCCGCCTTTGTCATAGCTTTCTTAGGGTCGGTAGAGTCTTTATTGTCAGCGGTAGTCTCCGATGGTATGATTGGAAGCAGACATCGTTCGGATATGGAATTAATTGCTCAAGGAACTGCAAATATAGGATCTGTTCTATTTGGAGGAATTCCAGTTACTGGTGCTATCGCAAGAACAGTTGCAAACATCAAAAATGGTGGTCGGACTCCAATTGCAGGAATGGTTCATTCAGTTACACTATTAATCATGCTTGTTTCTTTGATGCCACTCGTTCAATTAGTACCTTTATCCGCGCTTGCAGCTATCTTGTTTGTTGTTGCATATAACATGAGTGGTTGGAGAGAGTTTGTCCATCTATTCAAATCCCCAGTTAGTGATATTTTGGTTTTAGTAACAACATTTGCACTCACAGTAACCATCGATTTAGTCGTCGCAATTGAAGTCGGTCTATTCCTTTCAATCTTCCTCTTCATGAAAAGAATGGCGGACGTTTCAACGGTATCAAATAAAAATCTTGATTTCACTGAAAATGCAGATAATCAAAATTTCGATTTTGAAAAAGAAAATCAAAAATACCCCAAAGAGAATGAAATCGTGATGTATCAAATCAATGGTCCTTTCTTCTTTGGAGCCGCACATAAATATATTGAAATCATTAATAATCTCGCTTTGAAAACCAAATTCATCATCATCGGAATGAAACATGTTCCTGCAATGGATGCAACGGCACTGCACTCCTTTACATCCTCACTTCAAATCTGTGCAAAGAAAAACATCGTCGTGCTTGTTTGCGGTTTGAAAAGACAGCCGCTAGAGGCAATGAAGAAAGCACAAATCCTTTCCTTGATTGGTGAAGACAAATTGTTTGAAACGATTGAATCAGCCCATAATTATGCAAAATCACACTTAATCTCCACTTCTAGAGAATAAAAAAAGGTGTATTTACACCTTCATTCATTCAAAATCAGATTAGCGTCATATCATTTAACAAAACTTGAGCATTAGTCCCATAATAGATTTGGCAATTTCCTGAAATCTTCTTGCATATTTCTTCCATTCGGTCCCAATTATGATCTACATCAAATTCATAACTATGTCCCCAGATGTACAAAATCTGGGGATTTTTATCTTCTGAATTTAAAAAAACTTCGATTAGATTCCATAATGTAGAATCATTATGATGACAAGTTGGTTGAAATACCAATAGATTTTCTTGAAGAGAAAAGGAATGATTGTCCTCTACTGTCCTTCCGTATTGAATATGCTCGCTTTTGAGCATATCTACGATTGCATCATTATAGACACCATAGGGGTATGCCATTCCATACACTTTTGATTCAAACATCTTTTCAATATTAATTTTGTCTTGATGAAGCTCATATTTCGCTTCTTGAACTGAAATTTGTGTCAAAAAAGGATGTGTGAGAGAATGCACCGCCACCTCATGCCCTTGATAGACGTTTTTCATTTCTGGAAGGGTCATTCTCGTGACTCTTACATCTCCATCCATAAAAAAACCATTTTGGTCTTCCAGCCCAGAATTGATATTGAAGGTACATTTCAACTTGTATCGATTGAATAGTTCTATCAGTCGAATATCCTGTCTCACTCCATCATCATAACTGAATGTCACTGCTTTATTGAATTTATCAGTCCATTTCATATTACTTCACTCATTTCCAAATATGATTTTTATTTGATTCTATATTACTCATTCATAGAGAATTGGATTTCATTCGTTACCAATTCAATTTCAACTCGAGAAAGTTTCTTTACTTTCGCTCTTGAAAGAGACTGCATAAATTCGATTAAAAAATCTATTTTGTTCTTTTCTCCTTGAAACATTGATTCTACACTACCGTCTTTTAGATTTTTAACCCAACCAGTGAGTCCGAGTTTTCTTGCAAGAAGGAAAACTTCATAACGGAACCCAACATTCTGAACTCTTCCCGAGAAAAAGACATGCTCGCGAATTAGTTTACTTGATTCTACCTGAGGTAGTACGATTCTCTTTACTTGTCTATATACATATCTATCTCTAAGCTTAATCAAATAATCAATTAATTTCATATGCCACCTACTAAAGTTAAGATTATCAGTTTCTCAAAGTCTGTCTACAAAGATGATATCATTATTAACCCTTCTTTGCACTAAAAATGAAGATATTTATTTTTTCAGAGTACTGATTCGTTTGCATTTGAGTCTTGAATTTGTTAACATATATTGGATGATAATAAATAATATGTAAGTAGGTGGAAACATCATGGATCAACAAGACCAAAGCCATAAAAGGCGAGTAAGATATAAAGGCACTCATCCTAGAAGCTTCGAGGATAAATATAAAGAATTACAACCGGATAAATATCAGGATACAATTGAGAAAGTAATCCAAAAAGGAAACACTCCAGCTGGGATGCACCGCCCAATATGTGTGAATGAAATGATGGATTTTCTTCATGTTCAACCAAATCAAATCGGCCTAGATGCAACCTTAGGATATGGAGGTCACACGCTCGAAATTCTAAAACGGTTGACCAAAAAAGGCCACTTATACGCAATAGATGCAGACCCGATTGAACTTCCAAAAACAAAGGAAAGATTGGAAAAATTAGGGTTTGGACCAGAAATAATAACTGTTATAAACATGAACTTTTCCAATATTCATGAAATTCTGCCTGAAGGTAAATCTTTTGATTTTATAATTGCAGATCTTGGTGTTTCTTCGATGCAAATAGATAATCCGGAAAGAGGTTTTTCGTTCAAGACCGATGGCCCTTTGGATTTGAGGATGAACCCAACAAAAGGAATCACCGCTGCTCAAAGATTGAGAGATCTGACTCAAGATGAAATTGAAGGGATGCTCGTAGACAATGCTGATGAAACATATGCAAAAGAAATAGCTCTGGGAATAAAACAAGAATATAAACGTGGCGGAATGATTTTAACTACTTCAGATTTTAGACGAGTAATTGAAACTTCACTTGCTCATTTACCGAAAAAGGATCAAGATGATGAGATTAAGAAAGCCTGTCAAAGATCTTTCCAGGCTCTTCGGATTGACATTAATCGAGAATTGGAAGTACTCTATGAATTTTTGGAAAAAATTCCAAAAGTATTATCTCAAGGTGGAAAAGTAGCGATACTTTCTTTCCATTCAGGGGAAGATCGACTTGTCAAAAAGGCTTTTCAATATTACCAAAGAGAAGGAATTTATCAAGAAATCGCAAAGGATCCAATTCGTCCAACACTAGAAGAACAAAACTCAAATCCGCGTTCAAGATCTGCAAAACTTAGGTGGGCAATTAAATCATAATGATATTTAAAAAAGCATAGTCACTTCAAGTGATTATGCTTTTATTTTACAATTCCAACTGAACCGATATTACATAGACTAAATTGTCTGCAGATACTGTCAAATCTTCAACAAATGAATAGTCAATATGTAATTCTTGCAATCCTAGTTCTAGGTGACAAAGTGCTATTCCCATGTCTATGGCTTGAATGTCAAAATTCAACATGTTCGCATAATTTGGTGTTCTTTCCAAAAATAGATGTATCTTGTCTTTTTTAAGTAGAATCCGCCAAGGCTGTTTATTCGATGCGGATGGCGCAACCCTAACAAGATCAAATACCTTTGCAAGACTATGATCTTCAGAAATGGGGATGGACCACTCTTCATCAAAGAATAAATGATTGAAAGGTTTCCTTGAATTGGCTTGAATTACATTTCGAATGATCCGTTCTTTTAAATGTTTTTTATTGGCTTCATATCCTATCGCAATGATACAAGGAATGACCTGATCTGGATTCAGTTTGTCGGAAAGCACATCGCGTTGAAAAGTGCCACCCAGCCAAACGGTTCCAATCCCTCTTCCAGTTAAGTTGAGAATGAAATGCTCAAGTACATAGCCATAATCAACCATTGATTTGAAGTCTTTAAGTGAGGTTCCGCCTATGAATGCAAAAGGGTTTTTTATAAAACCGTATGTTCCTATTCTTCTAGCTGAATCCGGACTTCCTTCTTTGTTTTCTAGGAAGAAAAAATCGAATCTGTTTTTAAATGGGCCACTGTTCGTATTGAGAGATTGAATTTCTTGAAGTACAAAGTCATAGTCTATCTTAGACAAGGGGTTATTTTCAAAATTGCGAACCGATTTTCTCCTATAAATTGTATCAATCATACAGAACCTCCGCTCCTTTGACAATCTAGAATAAGATCATTCAAGTTATTTTAATTCAAGCAAAGAAACGCTCTCAACATGATTTGTCTGAGGAAACATATCAATAGGACGAACTTGGACCAAGGAGTAATGCTCTCGAATAAGGTTTTGAACATCTCTAGCAAGCGTTTCTGGATTACAGGAAATATAAACAAATTTCCGAGGCTTCATTATTTGAACCAATTTTATAAATTCCGAATCCAGACCTTCTCTCGGTGGATCAACAAGCAAAATATCGACTTTACTTTTATCATCAATCATCTTTTGCATGTAATCTAATGCATCGCTATGGAAAAATCTAGCATTATCCGCATGGTTTACCCGGCTGTTAAGAATGGCGTTTTTAACGGAATCTTTATTGATTTCAACTCCGATGACTTTTTTTACGTGATCAGAGAAAATGATGCCAATCGTTCCTACTCCACAATACAAATCTAGCATCGTATCTTCTTTTTTAGGCTTAGCAAGTTCTAAAGCCATACGATATAAAGTTTCTGTCTGTCTTGAATTTATCTGATAAAAAGTTTTCGAAGATATCAAGAAAGTTTTTCCTAATATGATGTCTTTGATATTACCACTTCCGAAAAGTACTCGTTCAAAGTCTCCGAGAATCACGGAAGTTGCTCTTGGATTGATATTTTGAACAATCGTAGAAATTTCGGGATGTGCTTCCCTTAATGCTTTAACAAAATTGTTTCTTCCGGGGAACATCTCTTCTTTGGTAACCAATACGACTAAAATCTCTTTTGTTGAGTCAGAAGTTCTAACCAAAACATGACGTATCAGTCCTGTTTTTTTATCTTCATCGTAAGGTTCGATATGTTGAAGTTGAAATAAGTAACGCATCGTCTTGATGATTTGGTTGGCTCGGTCATCTTGGATGACACACTCATCCACGTTAACAATATTGTGTGTAAATTCTTCATAAAATCCAGACATGACCTTTTTACCCTTTAAGGAGATTACCATTTGATTTTTATTCCTGTAATGAAATGGTGATTTCGCAGCTATGATAGGTAAAAACGTTTTAATTGAAACTCCATATTTTCCAAATGCATCTTCAACGGATTTCGTCTTAAGTTCAAGCTGTTTTTCATAGGTAAAATGCTGAAGTTGACAACCTCCACATTCAAAATAACGTGGACACTTCGGTTTGATTCTTTCGTTTGAAAGAGAAATGTATTCACGCACTTTTCCAGTACCATTGTTAAATAATTCGACTTTGGCAGTTTCACCAGGAAGAAAATTTGGAATCTTGTAAATTTTATGCCCTTGTTTGAATTCACCGTAGCCGTAATTATCCATGGACAAACATTCAATATTTGTAATCATCTAATCACCCATCATTATTATACTTTATTTCCCCGTAAAAAAAGCAAAAAGCAATGCTTTTCGCTTATTTTCCGTACATGACATATAGAATCCAGTTTTCAAATCTCTTAGGTAGAATTCTTTTCAAGAATATGAATAGTTTGTATTCAAACCCCACAGTGACTTTCACTGGCATTGATTTTCTTTTTATTAGTTTATTGACAACTTTGACAACCGTCATAGGAGATTTTCCGTTCTGCTCATCCTTTTCCATTCTGGCGATGGAACGTTTGATTCTATCCTTATATACATCGTTTTCCATAACAAGAGGTTGTTCTCTGTTCTTAGTGAAACCTGTTTTAGTATCTCCAGGCAATACACAAGAAACATCAATTTTAAATGGTCTAAGCTCCATTCTTAATGCTTCTGAGAATGCATGGACGCTTGCCTTGGTCATTGAATAAAATGCTTGGAATGGAATCATCAAATCGCCCGCAACGGAGCCTATATTGATTATTTTTGCTTGATCTGATTTTCTTAGAAGAGGCAATGCCGCTTTTGAAAACAAGAACACTCCATAAACATTGACTTCAAAAATCCGTTTGACTTCTTCATATGTTGTGTATTCAATGGCTCCACTAACACCCATACCGGCGCAGTTGATTAGAATATCTATTTTTGATTCCGCTTGTTCAATTTGTAAAATGGCAGAAGAAATCAAATCTTCTTTTGTAACATCACAAGCGATGTAATGATAAGGAAGTTTTTCGGTAGGAATGTTTCTAGAAATTCCATAAACAATAAACCCTAATTCATGAAAAAACTTCGCTATCTCTTTACCGATGCCGCTAGAGGCTCCGGTTACAACCAATACTTTACTCATGATGTGAATGCAAAAACTCCATTAAGTCTTCTTCTTTTTTAGGAAGAGTGTGTAAAACATCCGATATAATCGCGACAGCTTCATCCATCAATTCTCTGGTATGGGTTGAAGTGTAGGACGTTCTGATTAAGCATTCGCCTTCAGGGGTAGCTGGTGGCAATACGGGGTTTACATAGACTCCACGATCGTAAAGAATCTTGCATGCGACCAAGGTTCTAAGCATCGTATATGTATATATTGGAATGATAGGAGCGATGGAGTGGTCAACAATCGGCAAGCCCTTTTTGATTAATTCCTGACGAACGTACTTGGCGATATCAAGCAAAGCCTTCGGACGTTCAGGTTCTTGTCTTAATATTCTAAGTGCTTCCAAAGCGGTTGCTGCATTGGCAGGTGTAATCGCAGCACAAAAGATGAATGGTCTTGACTTGTGCTTCACATATTCAACAACTTGACGATCAGCCACCATATATCCACCCAAACTAGCAAGTGATTTGGAGAAAGTACCCATAATGATATCGACTTCGTCTTCTAGGCCAAAATACTCTGCAGTTCCGCGTCCTGCTTTTCCAAGAACTCCAAAACCATGAGCATCATCTACCATGACTCTTGCGCCATAGATTTTCGCGAGTCTAACGATATCAGGAAGATTACAAATATCGCCACTCATAGAAAAGACGCCGTCAGTCACAATTAGTTTTCCTTTTTCAGGGTCTGCTTTTTTAAGTTGTTTTTCTAAATCAACCATGTCATTATGTTTAAAGCGAACCAATTCAGCATAAGATAGTTTCGCTCCATCATAGATGGATGCGTGATTTTCTCTATCGCAGAAAATCAAATCATTTCTACCTGCAATCGCTGAGATGATTCCAAGATTTGTTTGAAAACCTGTAGAAAATGTCACACAAGCTTCTTTATGTAAAAAATCGGCAAGTTCACTTTCCAAAGTAATATGTGTTGTCAATGTTCCGTTTAAAAAACGAGAACCTGATACACCGGATCCGAAATCTTCAAATGCTTTTATTCCTGCTTTGATGACTCTTTCGTCACCAGTCAGTCCAAGGTAGTTATTAGATCCGATCATGATTTTTCTATGACCTTCCATCACTACTTCGATGTCTTGTTTTGTCTCCAATGCATGAAAATAAGGGTATACACCCAATGCCTTGAATTCATCTACTGTTGTAAATTCTTCACACTTTTTAAATAGATCCATATTTTCTCTCACCCTATTCTAATTATTCTTCGCTTACTATGTTACCGTGATAAATGGTAATTTCGTCTTCTAACTCTACTGGCTCCAGATGACTAATGAAAAATTCTTGATGAACTTCAGATAGAAGCTCAAAGGCAAAATCATTAATGACTATCGGATCTAGTTCACCTGTACCTGCGATTTCTGATAATTGTGAAGCTGTATTGTCAAAATCGATTCCATAATCATACTCATCTTCTTCGTGATGATGGTCATGTCCACAAGCGCATTCTTCATCATCTTCGCATTCGCATTCATGATCTTCTGTTTCTAATTCTTCTTTGACAAATGCGGCGATTCCGATTCCGATATCCATTCTAGGATACTCGTTTTGAGCCAATGCTTCGTTGTAATGTTCCACCATCGTATTGATAATAACCGCATCTTCGAACACGGACATCAATACTTCTCCGTCAGGCGTAAAGGAAGTGGCTTTCACATAAAACTCTCCAGATTCGACAACGATGTTCTCTGGGTTTTTTTTGAGTAAAATCATTGTCTCTAAAAGAAATGATTCAAGTAATTCAGCTGCTTTTTGACTTGAGTTGACACCATAGAATTCGTCTATGTTTCTAATCAAAATGTAAATGTCGCTATAAAATTCATCAAATTCAAATTCCTCGTATGACTCAACAATCTCATCATCTTGAGCAGATAGAGGTTGTTCAGATGTTTCCGAAGAAAGAATCTGATTGATTTTTTCAATAATATCTTTCACGATTTTCTCCTTAATTCATAATGAGAATATTATATCACACAAGCGTTTTTTTGTATATATGATAATACTCTGACAAATTCCAGAAAAAATAGAAAAAAAGCCAACCGCGAAGGTTGACTTTCTTCTATTCAGTTCTAAGTGCAACTACTGGATCTTTGTTCGCAGCTATTCTAGCTGGAATCAATCCCGCAATGAAGGCTAAAGCAATGCTGATTGCGACTAAAGCTAGCGCATGAAGAATAGCTAGACTTGCGACGTTAGGCATATCTGCCAATTTGTAGATAATGAAATTGATTGGGATGAGTAGTATTAAACTTACTCCGATTCCAACAATTCCAGATACAAAACCAATGATGATATTTTCTGTGTTGAAAACTCTGGAAATATCTTTCTTTCTCGCTCCCAAAGCTCTTAAAACACCAATTTCTTTGATTCTTTCAAGTACGGAAATATAAGTGATAATGGCTATCATTATTGATGAAACCACCAATGAGATTGCCGCAAATGCTATTAAAACGATAGAGATCGTATCGATGACTCCCCCAACCATCGCAGTAAAAGTAGCTGCTTGATCAATGTATTCAATTCGAGCTGGGTCATCGGTGGCTAAGCCATCGTTGTAAGCATCTAGATATACTTTAAGTGCATCCTTATCGTCGAAATTTCTCGGATAAATGTAGATAGATGAGATTGCGCCGATTTCATCAGGATATTTCGCTTCAATATAATTAACAAGTTCTGAAGTATATCCAAGCCCATTAAAGAGCAAAGATACATTTGACCCGTCTTTGATTCTGATAATTCCAGAGATTGAGATATCAATTCCTGTGGAACCATCACTTAACAAAGGATTATATTCGCCAACATACAATTCAAATGTTTTACCAACGATGTCAGAGAATTGAAATTCCGTTTGAGATTCTGGATCAAACCCCAGTGCTTGTAAGGTCGAAGTATATATGCGATTATACTCATCTACGACTAACATGACTTGGAAAGATCCATCAGTTGTATTCGATACAGGATAACTACCGTAAATAACATCATAATTGTCAGAAAATACATTGCCATCTGGAAGTAAAGTAAAGAAAGATGACATTGCCGCAAAAGGAGAGGTAGGTGTATCGTCAGACTCAATCGATTCAGAATACAAAGGTACATATCCAGTATAGAAATCGGTTGTAACGTATGTCAATAATGAGAAATTCATATCGTGGACATATTTCGTTCCATCAATAGTATCTGGAGAGATATTAGTAACATATTCATTAACGTAATCAACATAATCATCAGTAATGACGTTTTCCGTAAAAAATGATGCCAGTCGATTTTGATCATAGGCAGTCGCATACTCCTCTAATGGGTAAGGAGTCATATCTTCCACTCCCGCTTGTCTTAATTTTTCAAAATCAAGTCGAGAGGAAGAAATCATAATCGGGTATCCACCAAGAGTATCTTGCTCGAAATTAGATATTTGTTGATCCATTCCGTTTGATAAAGCAAGAATCAAAGCGATTCCAATGATTCCAATACTTCCGGCAAAAGCGGTAAGAAGCGTCCTTCCAATCTTTGTTCTAATGTTATTAATAGAAGAAATGAAAGCCGTTTTATAATTCATCGCCGTTTTCTTTAACGAAAAGGTCGTTTTCATTTCTTTACTTTCTTTGACTGGATTCGTGTCGTCTAATACTTCGCCATCCTTGAGTCGAATGATTCTAGAAGAATATTCTTCTGCGAGTTCAGCGTTATGAGTAACCATGATGACAAGTTTGTTTTTTGCAATTTTTTTGATTAACTCCAAAATTTGAACACTGGTTACGGAATCAAGAGAACCCGTGGGTTCATCGGCTAAAATTACTTCTGGGTCGTTGGCAAGTGCTCTTGCAACGGCAACTCTTTGCGACTGTCCTCCGGACAATTGATTTGGATGTTTGTGAATATGATCAACCAGTCCAACTTCTGTCAACACTTCGATGGCTCTCTTCTTGGTTTCAGATGCTGAGATTCCACTCAAAGTCATACCCATTTCAACGTTTTGCAAAACGCTCAGGTGTGGGATTAAGTTGTGGGATTGGAAAATGAAGCCAATCGAATTGTTTCGATACATATCCCATTCTTCTTCTAGGAAGTTTTTCGTCGATTTTCCACTAATGATTAGATCACCTTCATCATAGTGGTCCAGTCCGCCAATGATATTCAAAAGTGTCGTTTTTCCGCATCCGGAAGGGCCTAAAATTGTCACAAACTCATTTTGTCTAAATTCAAGTGATACCTTATTCAAGGCGACTTGTTTGAAGTCACCTACTTCATATGTCTTTTTTATATCTGTTAATTTTAGCATTTGATTTCCTGCTTTCTTTGATATCCAATTTGGAGTATCTTTAAATATTCTGTTAATTTAGCTTTAGACTCTTCAATGGTTTGATTTTGAATAAAAGCTGTTACTAGTACCGATTGAAGAACCGAGAATACAATATCGACAATAGCTCGAATGTCTTCTTCTTTTTGAAAAGCGAATTGATCTTTATTCAAATATGGAATAATTCGAAACAGTCCCTGTTTGAATGGTTGCTTCTCTACATAAGGAGATAGTGAAGATTCATTTTCCGATTGCATAAACATCATCATATGTTTGACAAATCCTTGGTTTTCCTTTACTTCATAAGTATGATAAAAATAATCAAACAATCCCAAAACGGTTTCGGTCAAATCCCCACCTGAGCGAACAATGTTTTCATTTAGGCTCTTCTTGATTCCATGAATGAAATTAGTAAGAACCAAAGTAAGAAGATCTTTCTTGTCGTCAAAATACATATAAAAACTTCCCCTGGAAATTCCAGCATCTTTGATGATTTGGTTAATCGAAGACTTGGAAAATTCTACTTTGGAGAACTCTTTTTTTGCGGCAGACAGGATTGAATTTTGTTTCTCAATTGGTAGATTCAAAAAAGTTTGAGAAGGCATCTTTTCACCTCATTCATTGTTCCTCTTAATTCTATATGACAGGTTGTCATATGTCAAGTGGAAAGACTCGGGTTTGACAAACCTCACAAAAACATCAAAAAAAAAGATGGATTTCTCCACCTTACTTCTTAGCTGCATTCCTGAATATTTCCAATCCTTTGGTTGTTAAAGGATGTTCTATCATTTGTAACAATACCTTATAAGGAATCGTTGCTACATCACTTCCTGAAAGTGCTGCTTGAGTAACATGTTCGGTATGTCGTATAGACGCCGCGATAATCATTGTTTCATAACCAAAGTTATCAAAAGCGATTCTGATGTCTTCTAATAGTTCATATCCGGCTGTATTTGAACCTGTAGCATCATCTAGTCTTCCCATGAAAGGAGAAACATATGTCGCTCCCGCTTTAGCGGCCATCAATGCTTGGCTAACCGAAAACACAAGTGTTACGTTCGTATGGATATTATGCGATGTCAATATTTTGGTTGCTTTGATGCCTTCAAAAGTCATTGGAATCTTAATGACAATGTTTGGATGAATTCGGGCAAATTTAAATGCTTCTTCCACCATCTCTTCAGCTGGGCCTTCTTGAACTTCTGCGCTGATGGGTCCGTCAATAAGACCTGTTATTTCTTTGATTACTTCAACGAGATTCTTTCCTTCTTTTGCGATTAATGAAGGATTGGTCGTAACACCATCAATAATTCCCCAAGTACTAGCTATTTTGATTTCTTCTATATTTGCTGTATCGATAAAAAATTGCATAATGAAACCTCCTTTGATTCTATATAATTATAACACAGATCGATCTAAATATGTATGTACATGCAAAAGGAACTTGGTTCTTAATTCTGACATCTCATTCATAAAATTCTGAATATCTTGAAGATAATTCTTAACTAATTCTTCATCCGTTAATCCAGGAAGATTGATTTTCATGTTGAGTACGGCTCCTTCGATTCCTGAACACATCATCAAAACGCCAACTCCAACATCGGAAATTGCTGATTTGTTTCCATATAAAACAAGAAATTCGAGTTCTCGAAGACAAGCAAGTGAATGTGTACAAACCGCTCTAGGGACTTCAATCCCTTGTATAGTAGCTACTTGAACCGCACTCTCTCGAGCCTTTATTTGTTCTTGAGTGTCTTTTGGCATACTGTATGCTTTCATCATCTGATTGAATGCGTTGGTGTCTTCATCTACCAAATCTAGCAGTGCTTCTTTTTCTTTTAGAAGAAGACTCATTTGCTTGGGAAAATCTTGTTGAATCGATATGTCAAGTTTTGCAAATGCTTTTTTTGACATAGTAAGATGACCAACCATTCTCGTTAGCGATACCCCTAAAGTAGATGCAAGAGCACTAACTGATCCTCCTCCAGGAGCAGGTTGTTTTGAATCCACTTCTGAAATGAAATCCATGACTGTTTTTTCTACTAGTTTCATCCTATGACCTTAGTCGGCTTGACCATATACCAACTGCCCTTTCTTATATACTTGTTTAATTGGATTAACTCCAAAATTGATAAGTGCTGTTTCAAAACTGGATGTATCCATCAAAATAAAATCTGCTTGTTTTCCTAATTCAATAGAACCTACTTTTTCACTGCATCCTAAAAGGAATGCAGGATTGATTGTGGATGCGGTGATGATTTCATATGGCAACATTTTCATTTTGTTAAAGGCAAGTTGCAATGCAAATTGATAATTTTCGGATGGCGCAGATCCAGGATTGTAATCACTTGATAAGGATACAGAAGCGCCATTATCAATCAACTTTCGAGCAGGAGCATACCCTTTGCTTAAAAAGAAAGATGTCGTAGGTAATAGATTCGCTACAGTGTTTGAATCTTTAAGCGCAAGAATATCTTGATCTGAAATCGCCATTAAATGGTCGACACTTGATGCCTCTAATTCTATTCCAAGTCCAGCTCCTCCAAGTGAAGTGATTTCATCAGCGTGAAGATGAATTCTAAAATTTAGTTTTTTCGCCTCACTTAAAATCATCTTTGTTTCCTTGTAATTAAAGACGCTATCTTCCATAAAAACATCGACTGCGCTTGCCAAGTTTTCATTCTTCACTTTGGAAAGTGATTGAATAACAAGGTCGATATACTCATTTCTTTTATCATGAAATTCTTTTGGAATTGCATGTGCACCTAAATAAGTGGAAAATAGCTCAATTGGGTGATTTTTCGCACATTCTTTTGCAACTCTAAGCTGTTTGATTTCCGTATCAAAATCCAATCCATATCCCGACTTTGCTTCAATGGTGGTTACTCCAAATGATAGCATCTTATCTAAAGTCTTCATTGCTTTGTCATAGAGTTGATGAAAGGATGCATTTCGGGTTTCTTTTACGGTGGATAGAATCCCTCCGCCTTGTTTCAATATATCGATATAAGGAATTCCTTGTGCTATTTTAAGTGCCTCGTCAGCTCGTGATCCAAAGTGCACAAGATGGGTATGAGAATCCACAAACCCCGGAATCATGATGAGTCCGTTCGCGTCTACGACTTTGGTGTTCTGACTTACATGACTGCTCAGATCACTCGTTGTAACTTCTACAATATGACCATCCTTAACGGCCACAGAGCAATGTTCAATTACCAAGATGTCTCTCATTAGTTGCCCCTTGATTGGTGGTTTATGAAACGGTGTATACAGTTTTGAAATATTGGTAATTAATAGATCTGCGAGCATTGGTTCTCACCTCCTTATAAATAAGTTTCGATAATTTTTGACTCGTCAAAGTCTCTTAGCTTTAAATATTTTTTTGACAAAGAGACCAAATCCTTGATGCTGATATTCTTTTCTGGTAAGGGTTGTCCTTCACATTCTAAATAATATTCAATCGATTTAAGTAATGCGTTCTTTGGGATCAGCCCAATTATCTCTGCACTTGGAATTTCGGTGTGATATCGATTGGCTTCTGATTTGACAATCTCAAATATCCTATAGATGGGGTTTTTCTTATAGTTTAAAATATTCATTGTCACTTGAGTATGTCCTCTTGCCGCAAGTGTAGCCGGACCGGACTGAACATATTGAAACCCTCCACTGGATTTTCGGATTGATTTTGCAATCTCATTGGGAATTGATTCATCCATCGTCATAGTATCAATATTGTACGCAACCAAAAACTCGCGTGCACCAACGGCCACTGCTCCAAAGGTAGGATGAATTTCAGGTTGACCATAATCAGGAGCCCAATTTGGATCCTTGATTTTATCCTTCATTCCTTCAAATTCGCCTTTGCGAATGTTTGGCAAAGACTCTCTGTCTTCTTTTCTCGATGCTTCAGCATAAAGAAAGACAGGGATGTTGAATTCGTGAGATAACCTTTCACCGAGAATATTGGCATATTCAATACATTCTTTCATTTTGATTCCTTCAATGGGGATGAAAGGAATGACATCGACCGCTCCCATTCTTGGGTGTTGTCCAGATTGATGATTCATATCTATTTTTTCAATGCATCTTCTCGTAAATTCTATAAGAGAATCAATTATTGCTTGTCCATCTCCAATCAAAGTAACAACGGTTCTATTATAGTCGACATCACTTTCAACATTCACGAGTTTTACGTTCTCGAGGTTTTTAAAAGCATCGGTTATGTAAATTATTTTTTCTGTGTCTCTACCTTCACTAAAATTAGGAACGCATTCTACTATTTTATTCATGTTGATGTTCCTCTTTTTTTATATAATTTTTAATCTTTTCTTTCATTGATTCCTCATTTGATAAAAACGGCATCGTTACACAGGAATCGTTATCCATTTGGTTAAATTCATTTGCCGTCTCTATTGCATTTTCATTTCTTGCCCAGGCTCTTCGAGACACGCCTGCCATTACATCAAAAATCATCGCTTTTTTAAGTATTTCATCTACTCTCGCTGAACCGTCAAGCACCATGCCATAACCACCGTTGATGACTTTTCCGATACCTACTCCGCCTCCATTGTGAAGACTGACAAGGCTCATTCCTCTCGCTGCATTACCTAACGCCACATGAGTTGACATCTCTGCCATAATGTTGGAACCGTCTTTTATATTCGCAGTTTCTCTGAAAGGAGAATCGGTCCCTCCGGTATCATGGTGATCTCTGCCCAGCATCACTGGGCCAATTTCATGATTTCTGACCATTTCATTGAACTTGAGCGCTATTTTCAATCTACCATAAGCGTCTTGATATAGTATTCTTGCTTTTGTGCCGACGACCAGTTGATTCTTTTTGGCGTTTTTAATCCATAGATAGTTATCCAAATCTTGAAATCTTCTATTTGGATCAATCGATTCCATTGCCGCAAGATCAGTGAGATCCAAATCAGAATCCTTCCCTGATAAACAAACCCATCTAAAAGGGCCATATCCATAATCAAAGAGCATAGGACCCATCAAATCTTCCACATAACTAGGGAAGATGAAACCATCAAGATCGTCTTTACTATTTTTGCATATTTCATGAACTCCGGAATCATACACCGCCTTCAAGAAAGAATTCCCATAATCAAAGAAATATGTACCTTGAGACACAATCGATTGAATGAGTTCATAGTGATGGCGAAGAGAAATGTCAACCAATTCTTTGAATAAAGGTTTATTCGTTTCAAGCAAAGCAGTTCTCTCTTCAAAAGTGATTCCTTGTGGCGTATATCCGCCATCATAGACAGCATGACAGCTTGTTTGATCACTTAACAAATCAATGTGGATTTTGTTTTCAGAAGCGTATTCTAAAAGATCAACAACATTTCCATGGAACGCTATGGCGATGCTCTCGCCACGTTCCTGCGCACTCGACGCAACTAGAAATGCTTCCTTTTTGGAATCTGTAACAAAATTTACCCAGCCTTGTTTGTATCTAGTATCAATTCTTGAATAATCAACTTCAGCTATGATACCAACCCCACCACTGATGACGATGGCTTTCCCTTGTGCACCGCTCATGCCACCAAGCCCGGAAGTAACGAACAACTTGCCTTTCAAATCTTTATCCATTGGAATTCCTAGTTTGCTTCTTCCAGCGTTTAATAGGGTAGAATATGTGCCATGAACGATTCCTTGAGGACCAATGTACATCCACCCTCCAGCGGTCATTTGCCCGTAAGAGGCTACGCCAAGGGCAGAGGCACGGTTAAAGTGATGTAGATTATCAAATTCTCCAATCATTAATCCGTTTGTCAATATGACTCTAGGGCTCATTTCATGAGAAGAAAATATTCCTAAAGGGTGTCCGGACATCACGACAAGTGTTTGATTGTGTTCAAGCAGACTTAAATATTTCATCACAAGAAGGTATTGCATCCAGTTTTGGAAAACAGAACCTGTTTCACCATAGGTAACAAGTTCATATGGATATAGAGCTATCTCAAAATCTAGATTGTTTTGAATCATGACTTGAAACGCTTTTCCTTCGATGCATTTTCCTGTGTATTCATCGATGGGTTTTCCATAAATTCTCCCATTTGGCCGAAAACGATAACCATAGATTTTCCCTTTGGTCATCAATTCTTCAAGAAATTCATCTTCTAATTCTTTTTGCCATTCTTCAGGAATATATCTCATTGCATTCTTCATGGCCAGAAGAATTTCTTGTTCATTTAGATTCGCTTCTCTTTTTGGAGCTCTTCGAATTCCTTTTTCAAATTCGCATTTGGATGGAATTTCAATGAATAGATCCCGAAGCGTGATTGATTTGATTTTCTCCATGAAAGCCTCCTTATGAATTGAATTGATTGGTTTTAATTAATTCTTCTACCTTATGAATATATGGATACATGATAACGTCATTCTCAATAAAAGGAATGTGATTACGAATGACTGAATATGCTTTATTAGTGGAAGATGACATTTTATTTTTTCCTCTGAAATCAATCGCTTGAGCGGCAGAAAATAGTTCCATGGATATGACCTTGCGTACATTATCGAGTATCATAGCTGCTTTTCTTGCGGAAATAGAGCCCATAGAAACATGGTCTTCTTGATTGGCTGAAGACGGAATAGAATCAACGCTTGCAGGATGAGATAAAACCTTGTTTTCGCTGACTAGTGAAGCTGCGCTGTACTGAACGATCATAAATCCTGAATTGATTCCAGGTTTCGCAACCAAAAAGGGAGGGAGTCCGTTTGAAAGAGCAGGATTGACCATTCTTTCGATTCTTCTTTCAGATATGTTTGCCATTTCAGAAAGCGCAATCCCAAGATAGTCGAGAGCAAATGCCAAAGGCTCACCATGGAAGTTTCCTGCACTGATGGCTTCTTCGCTATCAGAGAAAACAATCGGATTGTCAGTCACTGCATTCATTTCAGTCTCGATTGTTCTTTTTACAAAATCTAGTGTATCAGTGACAGCTCCGCTGACTTGAGGAGCACAACGAATGGAATAAGCGTCTTGGATTCTCAACTCACCTTGTTTGGAAATTAATTTGCTGTCACGTAACAAACGAATGATTTTTCTTGCGAATTTTATTTGTCCGGAATGTCCTCTTAATTGATGAATTCGATCATCGAATGCATCAATTACAGCATTCAAAGATTCCATCGTCATTGCTAAAGCAATCGCAGAGACATCCATCAACTGATAAGCATCATATAATGTAAGTGCACCGACAGAAGTCATGGATTGAGTTCCGTTTATCAAACATAAACCTTCTTTTGCTTCTAATGTTTTTAGTGGTTCGATTCCCGCCTCTTTCAAGCCATTAATTGAACTCATTCTTTTACCATTATAGAAGACTTCTCCGAGTCCTATCAACGGCAAACTCATATGAGATAGAGGAGCAAGATCACCGCTAGCCCCAAGACTTCCTTTTTCAAATACCACTGGAATAACGTTTTTGTTCAACATTTCAATTAATTTTTCTAGAGTCTCGAGGCGAATTCCACTATACCCTTTTACAAGAGCATTAATTCTGAGAAGCATCATTCCTCTGACGACTTCTTCAGAATAAGGCTCACCAACTCCGCAAGCATGAGACATCAATAAATTCTTTTGAAGTGTTGCAGTATCACATTTATTGATGGTTACATCAGACAACTTGCCAAAACCAGTATTGATTCCGTATACTGGTTTTTCTGTTTCTATGACATTATCAATGTACTTCCTGGATAGTTTTACTTTCTCTTTTCCTTCATCTGATAAGCCAACCAATTCATGATGTCTTACAACATCGATGAATTGTTCTAAAGTACAATTATTTCCATTTAAAATTATCATAATATCACCATGTCCTTTTCTTCATTATACTCCATCATTTTAGAAAAAGATAGATAGTTTAAAAAATAAAGAAATGGCTTGATTTAGCGCTTTATCACAATAAAATAGTGAAGTAAAAGAAGGTGTGAAACAAACCAACACTCTTTTTAAAAAAGAAAACTTGCGTCCCATTTTCAAAAGTGTTAAAATGAATGTTGGCAGGAGGGATCAAATATGAATTTGTCCAAACGAGTTAGTGCTATGCAGGCTTCGCCCATTCGTAAATTAATACCTTTGGCTCAACAAGCCAAAAAAAGAGGAATTCACGTTTATCATTTAAATATCGGTCAACCGGACATTGAAACACCAAAAGTATTCTTTGACGCAATTACTCATGAAAACATTAAAATCTTGAAATATGCCTTATCACAAGGTGAACCTGAACTGATTCATTCCATTCAGAATTATTTTATGAAAGACGGTATTCGCTTTGAAGATGACGAAATCATTGTCACAAACGGAGGTTCCGAAGCTTTAATCTTCGCACTTACTGCTATTTGTGACGTTGGTGACGAAATTCTTGTCCCAGAACCATTTTACACCAACTACAACAGTTTTGTCCAGCAGACGGGCGTTATTGCGAGGCCAATAACAACATCTCCTAGTACTGGATTTCATCTACCAGGTTATGAAGAGATTGTCTCTAGAATCACGCCAAAAACAAAACTAATTCTTTTTTCAAATCCAGGAAATCCAACCGGTACGGTTTATACAATCGAAGAATTGGAAATGTTGAAAAGAATTGCCTTGGAAAAAGATTTGTTTCTAATAAGTGATGAAGTGTATAGAAAGCTTGTTTTCGATGGTGAAGTCGCTCCTTCTCTTGGAATCATTCAAGGGATAGAGGATAGAGCTGTAATTATCGAAAGCGTTTCTAAAAGATATTCTTCTTGCGGGGCAAGAATTGGAAGTGTTCAATCAAAAAATAAAGAATTAATGAAACACATTTTGAAGCTTGCTCAAGCAAGACTCAGTGTTTCAACAATCAATCAGATTGGCGCGACCCAACTGTATCTTCTTGACGATGACAATGTTGCAGCTACAAGAGACGAATACCAAAAACGTAGAGATATCGTTCTGTCTGAATTAAGACAGATTCCAGGCCTTCAATTTGAAACTCCAAAAGGGGCTTTCTATATCATAGTGACTCTACCTGTACAAGATGCAGAAGAATACGTGAAGTGGATGCTAAGCGAATACAATTATAAGGGCGAAACTGTTATGCTCGCTCCGGCAGAAGACTTCTATGTAAACAAAGTACTTGGAAAGAGTCAAGTCAGAATTGCTTATGTTTTAGAATCGGTTCAATTAAAAAAGGCAATGCAAATTGTTAAATATAGTTTGATTGAATATGCTAAAGTAACAAAAAACGGCTAAATAAGCCGTTTTTTTTATTCATATACTAATATTAATCAAATAGATCCTTGATTGCAGATGACAAAGAACTGAGAATATCGTCCTGTGAAAGCGGTTCTGATTCGGACGAGTTATCATTAGAAATCGTCGTTGTGTCGTTCCCGACACAGGAAATCATAGTCATGGAAAGCATTAGCAGCATCAAAGTCAAAAATAGTTTTTTCATATTATTCATCCACCTCTTCATATGCAGAAATGATAATCGACAATCCTGATTCAGATGCATAAGTATCTGGTACAACAGGCATCTCAATACCATCGTTGTCTAAAAAAGTCCAAGTATCAGATTGCAAGTCATGAATAACTGAGAGTTCTTGAATGCCGGCATCTAACAGGGTTAAATCTTTATAGACTCCTACCTCTGGATCAATCAAAATATGAGATGCAAAACCAAACGCTTCAGAGATTCCCTCTTGGTAGCTATATCCATTGATGAGAAACTGAAATAAATCATTCCCTCCACTATCGGAAACGATGATTACCCTTGATGAACCTTGCACTTCTACCCCGTCTAGAACAAACACTAAAGTGCCTACATAAATTGAAAGAATGTCATTTTCTTCCACTAAGCCGTAAAAAAGTGAATCCTCAGTAATCGTGTTTGGAACTGTCACATCGAAAGTAAATGCCTCCACAATTGTAATCGAATCAAACGGGTAAGATACCGTATCAGCATTAATTCGATTAACAAAAATATAGGAAAATGATAGTAAGGCGAGAAAAATCACAACCAAAGTTTTTTTCATACTTATACCTCCATATTCTCAATCATACATCTCTTGTGGATAAAAATCAAATGGACTAGAACAAATAGATTCACAATTTTCATACAATCACGGAAATACTTATTCAAAAACCTGCGTTATAAAATATTGAAGTGTATTATAGTATCTTTCTATGAAGAAAAGCATCTGTTTTGGGATTAATCCTCATATGATTCATGCTTAATACTTTTAAAAAAAACTCAATATAATAAAATCAAAGCTAAGCATAAAATAATTAGATAAAAGAAAAAGACGACTTCTCGTCTTTTGTGTTTATCTGGTGCGCCATCACGGACTCGAACCGGGGACCCAATGATTAAGAGGCATTTGTTGTCAAAAATAAAAACCGCTGTATCTGGCGGTTAAAACGGTCTATAAAGCAGTCCTGACACCAGTCGTGACACCACTTAATTTTTCTCAAGTTCGTTCCAGAATGACTAAAAAAACGTTAAAAATACACTGCCTTGCTACTAGATATTGATATATTGACCAGTATAGAAATCCAACCATGAAAAAAGCCCTTTGAGAGGGCTAATTTTTGTCATAATAGAAACTGGGTCTGGGATTGAATCGGCGACTTATAGGTTTTCGTTCGTCTAAATCTGCAGAAAATGAGTCCTCATAAGACAATGTGCAAATTTGTATAAGTCAGTTCTATATCTCTTCAATTGGATAGGCAAGTAAATTATCCTGCAAATACATTCTTTTTTTCACGAGGCATAAAATCATTTCATTGTTAATATCATATCCGAGTGCCCTATGAAGAATTACAAAATGCTTTGCCATAGATACATTTGGATTCATTGTTTTTTTGATTTCTATCGGATATAAAATACCGTCGTGATTGATGATTAAGTCAATTTCTTTCATGTCTTTATCTCGATAAAACGTGATTGGAGCGTCAATATAACCGTTATTTCGGAAGGATTTTACGATTTCAGAGACTGTATATGTCTCGAGGATCGGCCCACTCATCGCACCATTTTGCAGTGTATCTTTTGTATACCACTTCAATAAATAGCAAACCAATCCAGTATCCATAAAATATATCATAGGAGTCTGAACGACTCTCTTCAAAGCGTTATTGGAAAAGGGAGATACAATAAGAATAATTCCGGATGCTTCCAATACTTTGGTCCAGCTTTGAATCGTCTTAATATCTACGCCTATTTCGTTTGATATATTTGAATAGTTGATTAATTGACCAGTACGAGCTGCAATGCTAATCATAAATTTGGCAAAGGTGTCTAAATTCTTTATGCTCAATAAACTCCTTACATCTCTTTCGATATATGTTCTTACATAAGATGCATAATAGATACGCCAATCTGTATCGCTTCTTTTATATAATTCGGGCATGCCTCCACGATGAATAACACTCCACAGATCCCAATCTTTCTCAGATTGGCGTTTTTCTTGTAAATATCTATGGTCTGGAATAAATGGGAGAGAATAATGATCTCCTACAATTTCTCGATATGAAAGTCCAGAAAATTCAATAATGCCAATTCTTCCAGCAAGTGTTTCAGTAACATGTTGCATCAAATGGAATGTTTGTGATCCTGTTAAGATAATCTGACCATATTCCTCACTATTATCAACAATCCTTTTGATTTCACTGAATATACTAGGACTCAGCTGAACTTCGTCAATAATGATTGGCAGAGAATGATTTTTGAAAAAGAGTTTAGGATCATTTTTAGCTATTTCTATTTCATTAATATCGTCTAGTGTAACATAGTGATACGATGTGCCGAATAAATGTTTCAAGGTTGTAGTCTTTCCGATTTGTCTAGGTCCGGTAATCAAAATCACCTTAAACATTTCCTTAGTTCTAATAATTTCAGATTCAATATGTCTATTAATATACACGAGAACACCTCATTTCGTATAATTTGGAATACAACTCCATTTTAGACGATTTTATTATTTTTGTCAATAAAAAATGGATTGAGAATTAAATAAACAGATACCTTGGATTCATATAAAAGCAAAAGCGTCTGTTCGTTTTCCATAACAATCCAATATTGTGAGTTCATAAAATGAGGGTACCTGAAACCCAACTAGAATGGTTGGTCAAAGAAAAAAATAGTTACCCCCTTATTCATCTGATCTAAATCGGACATATGAGTCCATAAATTGAGCCATAGATGTGATATAGTCAAGACTCATATCTTCAAAAAAAACATAGGATATTTGCGGTGTAATGTCATGGTACCCGATCATTCCGAAATAATGAGGGTATTGGAAATTAAAATCATCCTTTTCATCATCTACGACTTTGAAAAGAAAACCTTTATAATCAAATTCAACTTCTGGAATGAAATATTCTCCCTCGTTATATCCTTCGACTGGAATCTTTTCCAATATGGCTCTTTTTATTTTATGTCTGTTTTAAACGAACGCTTTCTGAGAGGGCTTGTTTTTGTCATAAGAGTAAATGAATCTGTCTTTGGATCGGCGACGCATGGATTTTCAGTCGATTCATACAACAAAAAATTCTTCTAATACTCTCTTTTATCTATTGTATTCCATAATGCTTACACTTTCAGGATAGTAAGTATCATAAGATATAGAGAAATGGTTAATTATGCCAGTTACTGAGTCTTCATAATTAGCCGAAACTGTCACAACAAAATGATCTTCCTTCAAATCAAAATTTACGATATATATGCAATCATTAAAAAACACATTTGATGCTGTTATATAAACTTCCATGGTAATATCGGGATAGTCATTACCTAATTCGCTAAATGAAAGTTCAATTTCGTATGATCCATCTTCTTCTAAAGATAAACTGTCTATGTCAGGAACGCCTATATAGAAAGCTAGTTTATCAGCCATTATAGCAAAATCAGATTCTGGATTTTCATGTTCAGTATTTAGAACATGCTCATTCACCACTAAACCTGTTTCATCCACAAACAACTCTATTAAATCGTTTCCTTCAGCAAAAAATACAGAATTCATAAAAACAAGAGAGTCAGGATAAACTGTATATGCTTTACACATTATTAGATTATCATAATCAATAATAATTGAATACTCAAAGTATGTTGAATGTAACCCTGGCGGTAATGTTTCTGAAGATTCTGAAGCCATGTCATAGGTAGTGTTCAAAATAACATCTACTTGTTTATACTCATTGTTGGTGTTGTTGAAATCTGCCACTCTTTCATCAAATGATTTGTTTGAATTGCACGACGTGACTACAAACATACTAATAATTATTACCAAAGCATTAAGAATTTTTTTCATAATATTTCCTTCTTTTCAAAATAAGAATGGTTCACTTGTAAGTGAAATATATCAGTTCAAATTGACAATTATGTGACAAATCGAAAAATGCACTGGATGATTTTTAAACAGATAGTAATAATGAATTCGAATATAGACTAATAATATCATAACTTGTTATACATGAACATAGATAAACTAAAAAAGAAAAAGACGATTTCTCGTCTCTTGTGTTTATCTGGTGCCCAACAGTGTGCAATTCCCGAACTATATCATACGAAAAGATTGTCTTGTGATCCAATATCAACTTAAATAGGGTGTAAAAACGTCGTGGACTTCTTTGAGGAACCTTCGTTAACAAAATGCCTCACAGAACATGAATCAATATAAAATTATCTCACATACAATTGAGTCGAGTAGTGAAAAATACAAAAGCAACTTCAAGTCTCATCGGCCGCACTGTGTTGCATGACCTATTTTGATACAATTACGCACCCTTGTTACAATCTACGCACCCCTATCGAAATTTACGCACCCTCTATAAAATGGCTATATTAAGCAATTTATGTTGTGATGGTTTTTAAGTGATAATTTCTTTGTGTCAAAATAGGGTATTCGACTATCTGATAATTGTGGGGTGTTGAACCCGTTTTTAAATAAATATCAATACATCAAAGTTCAATTGCGATTTCGACCATAATTCTGTTAATTTTCTCCTTAATTGATGCACGAGTATCAAGAAAATCAGACCATCCTTCTTGTTTTACAATATCTGAAAAATATAAAACCTGAGAGAAAGGAACTTGTCTGTACTTACATACAGCTGCCATAGAAGCACATTCCATTTCAACAGCAATCGCTCCTTGTTCTTTACGCAAATTCATTCTTGATTTTGTTTCTCTATAAAAAGCATCTGTTGTCCATGTGATTCCTTCTCCATATTCAAGATGATGCTTCTTAATTTCTTCTTCTATCTTATTATTTTGATTCTTATTTGTGTCAACATATACACTAGGTTCTAGATAGTAATAACTTAATCCTTCATCTCTAATCGCTTTTGAAACAATCAAAAACTTTTCTGCAGGAAAGTCACCTATTAACCCACTACTACCACATGCGATTACTTTTTTGATTCCAAATGCTAAAAGTTCTTCTACTAGCCCACCAGCTGCAGGACCTCCTAGTGGAGAATATGCCACAACTATTTTTTCATCATAAACGTATTGTGGTAAAACGCTTGATGCTGCAACAAACTTAAATAACTCTTTTGATTTATCTAATATTTCTTGTGATGGGCTATTATCAAATAGAATCAATGCAGTTGTAATATGCTCCGGTAATTTAGGCAGTTTTCTTGATTCAAACATTTTTTTAGCAGAAATTATACCTTCTTCATTTAATCCAATTGTATCTATAATTGGGATATCTTTCTTCATAAAATTCTCTCCTCACAAATTCTTAATCATTCTAATGACTTCTTTACCATGAAGCATCTTAGTTTTTCCATCAGCAATGAATCCTTGTCTTTCATAGAAACCTACTGATTTCTTATTACAACCAAGTACCCAAAGCGATAGTTTGGAATATTTACTTATTTCCTTATAACAAACTTCCATTAGTTTCTTTCCTATTCCAAGACCTTGATATTCTTTTAAAATATATATTGCCATTATTTCTCCAGTATCATCTAAATCTTCATCTCGTGATTCAAGATAACAACTGAAGCCAATAATTTTATCATCTGCAATGGCTACATAAGTATTATCTGGATAATCCTTTGCTAATTTTACAGATCTTTCTAATGTTAAAGAATTCATATATTCATCAGGAAATAAACCAGTATAAGTTTCTAACCAGCTATTGTAATGTACATATCCTTTCCCTTCCGCATCATCAACTGTTGCTTTTCTAATAAATAGATTCTCCATAAGTTCCTCCAATCTCACAATAGAATTACGGTTTAAGTACTAATTCTTCCAGTACTTCAAATCTAGGATTAAGGAAATATACCTTCTCGTAATTTTCTCTATCTCGCATAAATTTATTAAGAGCATAAGCAAAAAGTTGAGCCCTCTCAACAGATGATAATTTATGGTCTTTTTTTGTTTTAAAATCAATTAAGCAATTATTAATAAGTAAGTCAGAGTCACCTTTTATAGCCAATTCACCGTTAAACATAACATGCCCTTCAGGATGAAAATCGACCTCATTGATGATCGGAAATGTTTTGTCAATAAGCTTAAGAGCAATATCTGCCAAATAACTGGCTTTTTTGATAATGTTTGCTTTGTGCTCAAATATCTCTGGCGTATACCCATAACCCGAACGAGAGATAATATCAGGTTCGTACATTGCAAAGGCTAGTTCCTCATCACTTAACTTTGAATATATTTTCTTGTTTACATCGTCAAAAAATTGTAGATCTTCCATACTTTTACCAAGTTTTCTTGCTAACTTAATTTTTGTGATATACTCCGTTACGCCACCACATATAGTAGGATGTTCTTCTTTCGAGACATCTACATAGTCACCGACTTCAAAAGATCTAGCATATACTAAACTATTTTCAGTGTAGAAGTCTTTTATTCCTGTTGTCTTTAATTCTGGTTTAGATAAGTAATGAGTGATTGCAGCTCTTCCAAAAAATGGTGTTTTTGATAAATATTTCAATCGTTCTTCATACTCTTTTGCAAACTTTGATATATCCATACTTAACCCTCCCAAATCGAATTTGTAACTATCAAAATTGAAAGCCTTTAACTGTCGTTACTTTCTTTCTTGTATTATAACATTTGATTGTTCATTTATCCATATGATAAAGACAAGTTTATTAATCAAATCGTATAGGAATCCTGTGTAATCGTTAAAATGTTGAGTAATAGTGTAAATTGTAAGGAACTCGTGTAAATAGTTAAGTAATCGTTAAAAGGTTAACAAGTAATTAATAAAATACCTGACGAAATCTAAAAATGACCTCAAAATCGACCGATTTTAAGGTAAATAAGTCGGATTACACACTTTTCAACAAAAAAAGGCTTGATATTTTTGTATCAAACCTATTCTTCTATTGTGTCTCTACATACCCAAGTTGCTGCTAGTTTTCGTTATCAGATACCCAAGTTGCTGTAGGTTTACATACCCAAGTTGCTGTTTTTATTATAAAGTAGTTTTTAGATTAATAAAATAGGCTAATGTATTTTTCATGAGAAATCTCATATTTGACTCATTCCTATAAAAAACTGGAATTGTGGAAATTCCAGTTTTTTGTGTTTGAGTATGAATATTTTTTAGTTAAGACGACGGTGAAATTGATAAATATGTTTCCACACACCAGCTGTGTCGAGTGGTGCCAAGTGCTATATAAAAGTGCTTCGACTTCTCCAAAGTAACATATTTTTAGCCCTTTTTATGTTTACACACACGAGGCTATTGTATGCTTAATTGTTCAGAAGTAACATATTTCGTCACAAAATCAAAGCTTCTTAACTTCATATCGAATTGTACGACAGACTCTAGATAACCTCGTTGCTTCTTTCGAAAACAATTCATATGCATATGAAGAAATTACCCTCTGTTCAATTTCCATACCAATCCACAATTAAATATGTAATGAATGAAGAAGTTCTGTCAGAATACATTGATGAGATGCTTGCGGCTCAAAACAGAGATAGTTCTGTTGATAACACGATTGCTAACATTTCAAAAAATATATCCCGAACCAATAAAGAGTTAGGAAACATGATCAGTGCAATTAAGGCTGGCGTAATTTCTGATACACTGAATAAGGAGTTTGCTGACCTTGAACAACAAAAAAGAGAGTTGGAAACCCAACTCTCAATGGAAAAACGAAACAAAGATTCCTTATTAACAAAAGAAGTCATTACGGCTTTCTTCACTCAATTAAGCCGTAATGAACACGACTTTAGCCACATGGCCATTATAGACATGTTTGTTAATAAGGTTATCATCCGAAATAATAAATTGTACATTATATACAATCTACCAGGAAATCATAGTTCATCTATTGATATAACCGAACTCGAAAGTTCGAGCGATACTCTAATGGTGCGCCATCACGGACTCGAACCGGGGACCCAATGATTAAGAGTCATATGCTGTCGAAAATTTAAAGCGCTATATTTAGCGGTTAGTTGGACTTAACAAGATCATTTGACAGCCATTCTGACAGCCGTTATATTTTCTCAAACTCATTCCATAAAGACTAATAAAACGTTAAGAATACACTGCCTTGCTACAAGATATTATCTTTGCTTATAATGTTTAGAAATCCAACCAAAAAAAAATGAACCCATTGACAATAATGAATAATGAGAATACAATATATTTAGTTAATAATAAAAGAGGTGAATGGAAGATATGAAAAAGATCATTGTTGCTTTCGCGGTGATGCTCATAGGGATTCAGTTGTCTTGTATGTCAATTAATGCTGACTCGCCAATAGATAATGAAGTATCAGTTTTCATTCAAGAATACTCTCTAGTGGAACCAACTTGGGTCAATGCAAAAGTTCACTCTTTTGAAAGATTGTACAATATTGATGATGATCAAATTGGATACCTGTATAGAATTTTCCAAAAAAACAATCAGCAAGGTTATATTATTTACCTCTTTGATTCGGGAATTATCGAAGCAAGGTTTGCTGGGATTGATAGAATTTCCGATATAAATGGGAAAGTGTACTATATATTTCCGGGAGGTTTTTATTCAAAAGAGCAAGTAAAAGAGTACTATGATATTCTTGTTTACAATTCACAGATTTCAACTGACAAAACTGGATCTGGAACCGGGGAAGATATTACTAAGGTTTTTTATAATGATAATGACGATCCATACGAATACACTCGAAGCGTGGTTACTTTTATAATAAGTACCTCGCATGTCCCAAATTTATCCTCGCAAGTTTCATCATATTATAACTCCATGGTTAACAAAGTGTGGATTGAAGATATCCCAAGTTATTTGAGTGGGAGTAGCGGAATTGCCAATAGTTGTGCTCCAACCAGCGGTGCTATGCTGATTGCCTATTATGACAATGTGTTATGGAATAATTTGAGCACACTCGAGGGCTCGGGAACAACAGATTATTTTCCTCTATTGCATGAAGAAGACCCTGATCTTGTTAACGACCTAATATATGTTATGGCTGATTATTTTAGAACCTGCAAGGATATGGATGGAGATTTGTCTGACCCAACCAACTGTATTGGTTCCAATGCCGAGGAAATCGCTTTAGGATTAGAGCGATATCTACATTCGCACTGGCATTTGTTATATACTAGTTTGAAAGCTGTTATGAACGATGATTATGATGATTATACAGCGCTTATTGCATTGGGAAATCCGGCAATTGTTAATTTGGAAGGTGGCTCCTATGGTGCCCACACAGTCATAGGAATAGGATTTTATTCAGCGTATATGAGCCCCTCGGGAATAATCGTGTACGATAACTGGAATCACAGTGAAGTATGGATTAATCTCTCTACAGTAACATATTATGAGTTTATTTATAAATAGTGAGGTAAGGTGTTATGAAGAAAGCAATCACTTTGGTCCTAATGATAATTCTATCAATTAGTATGTTAGCGTGTCAGAACACCACCAATGACTCTGGTCTTGTGACGCCTACTGTGCCTGAAATTGATTATTCCAGTTTCACAGTAGATTTTTTGGCGATTAGGACCAAAGATGATGTTGGCAGGACAATAAATATTGAGTATTATTATAACAACCTTGATTTGGTTTCTGATGAAGTTTCTTCAATATTGTTGGAGTTACCTAATATTGAGTTTAATGGGGGATACGGTCCTTTGTATGGGAGGGTAAATGACGGGTGGGTATCTTTATCTGGTGAAGATGATTCTGAACTTGTCCTTAATCTCTACTTATATGATGATTTCACCATCTTGGGCCTTAGGTTTGAGAATGAGGAATCACCATTCGAGTTCTATTACAACGGATTATTTGATACTCAGATTTTGGCTATTTTTGCTTCATTGAGTGAATAAGTTAAATATGACTATGTACCCTCAATACTGCTAACTATTACAAACACATATTGTAACCTCTGACTTATTTGACACAACTAGTCACTTCTAATGCCTAAATACGTCAACACACAACTGAATCAAAACAAAGCTTAAAAGGCGCGAGAAATATTGTGAACCCCCTTTAGTGGATACAAAATTAAAAGCCTAATAAAGAGATGTTTATAGACAATCAATTGATGTTTATTGGCATCTTTTTTGTTTTGACATCTAGTCGTTGCTTCTGGATTTTCATTCCCGATTGAGATAATTGGTTATTCCGGTATACTAAAAAGTCCTAGTAATGTTGGATGTTCTTAAGTCGGTATCCTAAGTGCTTGAAAAGATATCGTTTCATGTTACTGTGAAGGTAGTCTACGTAGCCGGTTGAATAGTTCCTGTTGGCATCTGTTTTCCCGTTTATCTTTTTTGGAATCAAATCGGTTCAAGTAAATATGAGCCCATAGAATTTTATGAATTATACTGAGCCAAATTCAGAGCAAATGATCACTAGTCTTTTGGCTATATTCGAACGAATGGCCGTCTATGGCGCTCCATTTTCCCAAAATTATCATTTGACTCCTATTTTGACTACTATTTGGTGCCGAAAAAAGAAAAAATCTAGAGAATCAGTATTGTACTGAATCGCCAGATTTAGAGTTCACTGGTGCGCCATCACGGATTCGAACCGGGGACCCAATGATTAAGAGGCATTTGGTGTAAAAAATTTTAACCGCTGTATCTGGCGGTTAAAACGGTCTATAAAACAGTCTTGACACCAGTCCTGACACCACTTGTTTTTTCTAAAGTTCATTCCAAAAAGACTAAAAAAACGTTAAAAATCCACTGCCTTGCTACAAGATGATGTTAAAGTAATTTAGATCGATTTGTCCATGAAAAAAGCCCTTTGAGAGGGCTAACTTTTGTCGTATATGTAGTTTAATCTAGAATAAGCATGAGGAACATGGATTTTCAGTCGTTTCATGCTTAGGGTTAAAAACTCGCGGTTCAATAACCATGCCTATCTATTAATTTTATTTCCATAGAGTGAGCCGAAATTATAGGCATAACTATCCATAAAAAGCGCAATTCAATTAAACTTTATCTTTTTTGTTAATATTAGAAAATACACTACCTCAAATGCAACCAATCCAATACAACCCCAACCCCACCAAGGTAATAAAAAGTAATGATAATTATTGTTCTGTGTTACAATCCAATTTAAAAATTCATGAAATGAGAAAATAGTAAAAACAATCATAGCGCCAAATATGTTGATAATAACTTTAATAATTTTATTCATCATTTTTTACCTCATCTACAAGACCAATGGATATTCAGTCGTTATCTAGAAGTTGAAGGGCTTTGTATGGCTGAGTATGTTATAAATATTCATTCGCTTTTTTTATTAAAAAAATATAGTTCCAACAGAAGACCAAGAGATCCTATCAAAATGAAAATACCTGAGAGAAATGTTTCGGTGGTTACTGGCTCGTAATCTCCGAATTGCTCAAAAGCTACCAAGTTCCCAAAAATAATAAGCAACACAAAAACAATGCTAGCATATTTGTTGATTGTTGTTTTCATGACTCACCTCATACTTAATGTGTGTAAAACAATGGATTTTCAGTCCATTCCAGCGTTTTAAATCAGTTACCCTCTATTCAAAAATCGTACTTATCTAAAGAGTAAACATTTTAACATTAATACATTTTCTTGCGTAGTATCAATGCAATTGAATTATTTTTTGATGAGATAATATTCCGATGATTGAATCTGATTCATAATCAATGACGATGTACCATCCTTCAAATGAAGTTACGCTGCTTGGCAACTCCCAAGTAAAAAACTGTTCTGAAGCCTCCAAATTACTATGTTCTGATATGAGTTGGCTACTGCTATTGAATAGTTTCACATTGAGACTAACCACATTTTCAATATTATTATCAAGCAATTCAAGGCGCAAATCATGATATATCGAAACAAAAGCATTAAAACTGACATAACCGGGATTTACAACGTAATTACAAAATTCCAACGTATTCCGGAAATCATAGATTCTAATGTTTGCGCCTTTAGACGCGTACTCATATGGAATACTGAAAGATCCAATCAATGGGTCCAATTCAAATGTAACATTGTATTCGTGTTCATAGGTTTCATTAATCGAACCAGCCATCGCACTCACCATGATTGTTACAGGTTCATGTGTGTCTGAATAGGTGTAGGACTCATTATTAATTGCTTTATAGTAGAAGACGACTTCGTCACCAATGACTTCAGATTTGGTGATGACTGCAAATAAGTTATAGAAACTATCTTCTATATCACAATTTTCAAAAGCAGGTGCCACAACCAGTAAAGAATCTAAGGTTAATTGAGTGAAACTATCCACGCCATCATTCCCTGAACCATAAATTTGTACAATGTATTCTTGCGCTGGAGATAATTCAGAAAACAAAATATGATCTAAGGTGATAAATCCATTATCATAGTAACTTGAATCTATGTCAATCGTCATATCACTGATTAATGTTTTGTCATAATTGCTATATAATGCGATGATCAGTTGATTGATTGCCTGATGTTCATCTGCATAAACAATACTTACATCAACAAATGGCATCTCATCCGCTTCTAGAAACTCTGGGGCGTTGTTCGTTGACGATTCCTTTGTGACTTCATATCTTTCAGATGCATGTGGGTCATTTAGTTCAAGTGTGCACACAGAAAATAAAGTTGAGGATGAGTTCAAATCATCAGAGTCCACTTTTGTGACAAGAACTTCATACGTATTTGACAAATCAACATTATCAAATGTATATGTCAACTGTCCTGAAGATTCGCCAAAAACAAAATGCTTTCGTTCTTCACTAGGACTGCCCTTATAACGCCCAACTAGGTAATATTCTGCTCCATGATAATCTGCATCACCAATGACCACAGTTACGGTTAATGATTTTGTGATTGGAAAATATTTTACACTTGAAAAACTGGCATAAAAGAATTGTTGAGGAAGACGAAATTCTTTTGACATAATAGTTTGTTTTATAACAATATCGGATGCGTAACTTTGATTTTGCAAATAAGTGCCACTTGAACTACTAGTTGTAGTTAAAACGGACGTTGTTAAATTCGTAGTCTGCTCGGTTGTTATATCGATTGCATTGCAAGAAATTAAAATAAATACAATTGGGATTAAAACATATAATTTTCTCATGATTGTTGCTCCTACAATTGCTGCAATTTATAAATAGCTTTCATTTCTGTAATCCTTACTTATATAATAGGTTCAATTAAATTCTATAATAACTCTGCTTTTGTTGTTAAATTGACATATAGATTTTCATCTTTTCTACTTTTTATGTAATATATTAAAAATTAAAAATGTTAGCTAATCAAGAGGTTTTCTTCACAGAATTATTAATTATTGCGATTGCTATCTGATTAGCTACTAGATAAAGTACTAGGGCAAGCAGTAATGAATCATTGTTTATTTCGATGGAAAGAAACAAATAAATACATATGCCGATAAAAAATATGTTTATGATTAAATGAATATATGATATTGTCCTAAGCTTCTTCATGTTTCGAACAAAGCCTGAAACAATATTGGTCAATGGTATAACAATAAAAAAAGGAAAGCTTAATGAAAAAAGCAAGAATGTATATTGTCTTGAATACAACACAAAATAGGCAGCATAATCTTGTATTGATCCTGCCAGTAATGCTTCATTCATTAAGTCAGATAAACGATTGGATTCTTTTTTTAGAATAATGTAAATAGGCAAAACAAATAAAATGGTGATTAACAACATTGAAGTTGTGATTATTTTTCCCTTTTTCTCTATTTCCATAATTCCTCCATTAGAAATTCAATCTATAAAAAATTATATCACAAACAAAACTGCAAGTAAATTTCCTCTCATGTTTTTTTATGAATTAAATTAGGAATACAAACCAAATGAGCAGAAATCATTTGCTGTATAAATTCAAGATGCCTAGCTTTCGCCATCTAGCATCCTCTAAAAATGATTTGACACCCATTTGACACCCATTTATTTTTCTTAATGTATAAAAAAAAGGAAGCAACTTTTAAGCGGCTTCCCCAGAACTGGGCAAAAAATGGTGCGCCATCACGGATTCGAACCGGGGACCCAATGATTAAGAGGCATTTGGTGCAAAAAATTATAACCTCTGTATTTGGCGGTTAAAACGGTCTATAAAGCAGTCTTGACACCAGCCCTGACACCACTTGTTTTTCCTAAAGTTCATTCCCAAAAGACTAAAAAAACGTTAAAAACACACTGCCTTGCTACAAAATACAATTATTCTAATTAAATATAAATATAGCCATGAAATATGGGCTACATTTTGTGTTTAATGTTATGTAGTTCCAAGCTTGAACACCTTTAGAGATTGTAAAAATCATCTAATCAAGTGGTATATAATACAACAGATGTCAACATTATCGCAATGATAGCATTTTCAAAATCTTCATCTGGGTTCGTAGCTGAACTTGAATAGAAGAATGTCAAATGGAATAAATAATTATCAGGGTCATCCGCAAGATAAAACGAATATGATTTTGGAGGACTATACTCGTTTGATATTATTCGATCTCCAAGTTCTAATACAAAGGGTCGAATGACAGTAGATTCAAGTTTGGTGTTAATTTCTTCATTAACACTAAAGTCAGCCCACATTGCATTCTCTGTTTGATATTCGATATCAAAATTTGATTCATCTTCGATTTCTCTTGCTACGACGTAAAGTATAACAGCGTCATATGCTTCGTTTGATGGTTTGAATGCTAACGAAAGTGTCGGGGGGATTTTGTCCGCTTGCTTTAGCGGCTCGTCTGTACCGACATATCTTGTTGTGAATGAATAGCCTGAATCAACGAAAAAGGTATTTGATTCAAGATCAGTAAAAACATATGAATGACCAGAATTAAAGTTCATTGAATCCATTATTTCATAAAGTCTATCAAGACTGTCGAACCAATATTGTCTAGATGAAATTCCAGCATAAATATCGCAAGATACCATAATAAAGCTAGCAAGTACAAGAAATAAAATTAACAACTTTATTCTCATTTTTTTTGCCTCCTTGTGTTAATATACTTTCAAATATCTTGGATTAAGTGTTTTTTATCAGTATTTAATAATAAACTCATATACATAAATATTATATCATAACTAGGGATACTACAGAATAGATAAATGAAAAAAGAAAAAGACGATTTCTCGTCTCTTGTGTTTATCTGGTGCGCCATCACGGACTCGAACCGGGGACCCAATGATTAAAAGTCATTTGGTGTAAAAAATTATAACCGCTGTATCTGGCGGTTAAAACGGTCTATAAAGTAGTCCTGACACCACTCCTGACACCACTTATTTTTTCTCAAGTTCATTCCAGAATGACTTAAAAAACGTCAAAAATACACTGCCTTGCTACAAGATATTATCATAGCTTAATGAAAAACTTAAACCATGAAAAAAGCCCTTTTGAAGAGGGCTAATTTTTGTAATAAATATTTCTTAATCTAGAATCGAGCATGATGAACATGGATTTTCAGTCGTTTCACGCGAGGCGATCACTGATTCATAGACTTAATCATATCCGTTATTTTTACCTTAATCTCACTTAGCGTTATGGAGAAAACATCTTGAACTCGGTATTTTTTTGAATGAGTTTCGATGATGAGAATTCTCCCAAAAGTTCTTTTACTAACTGTTAGGGTGCTTATTTGTTCGTATGGAATGCTAATTTCTTTGAAGAATGATCTTTTGAATTTGACACTGTCATTTCCAATGGTTACATGAAAATCCCCAGTTAATATCCGATGCGCCACTAATCCAGATAGAGGACTAAGTATTCCAAACAGAACAAGGCCGATGTAGTCGAATAATACAACGCTATTGTATACATATAACATTTTAAATAGGCTTGACAGTGCGCCATAACCACTTATAACGGAAGTAGCTACATACGCATGACTAATATTTTGTTTCCAGAAAAATCTTTCATTCATAAGATAATCTCCTTCAGTAATCCGGGTCTACATTCGTAAAATCAAAAACACGGATTTTCAGCCGTTTCATGCTACCAAAACGTGTGTTATTTTCAACTAATTGCAAATAAACAGCTAAGAAAATATAAATGTTTATGCAATATATGATACGGCTCGTTGTATCACTATTAAAAAGCACTTGTTATTGTATGCATATGCTATCATAACTATCTGTTAAATTTCCATACCAATCCAATAATATTTTGTTTTTTAATCAATCATTATAAGGACTTTTTTCTTCTAACACGAATCTCCAGTTTGTAAACCCTGACCCAAATTCTCCATTATCAGAAATAAGAGTTATTACAGCTGTTTCACCCTCGGATACAGGTATGAATAACTCACCATTTTTAACAGTATAATAAGAAATTTCATTATAAATAATCTCAAAAGTAAAATATGATGATCCAAAAAAATAGAGGTAGCCATCTTCAGGTATGTAGTTAATTAATGTAATCGTTCTTGTTTCTACTGGGGCAATCCCACTGATATTCCCCCCGTATCTAAATTTAAATTCAACACTTTCTCCTCTAGCAAAGAATAACCTACCTACGGATGTTCTATTTCTAGTATTTTCAATTTCTAAATAATATATGCCTGCCTCTTCTATATCATAAGAACCATCATTTTTCTCAATTAAAGTCATTTCTTCATTATATAGATTTATACCATTATACAAAGTTTCATTTCCTGCTAAATGAATGCTATAAGTATCAGCATCAAGAGATAGTTTAACATACGTATTTGAATTCGCATTAATTTTCATATCTATATATCTTCCGGCTTTATAAGCAATATCACAATCTTGATAATCACTTGGGAAAGAGAAAACTGGTACATTCTCGTAATTGCGGTCCAACATACTTTCTCTAAGCAAGTATATTAGTTCATATTCAAAAAAGACATCTCTGTTATATTTACCTTCAATATAGAACTCAGTAGCTGTAATATGAAATTCAAATCTATTTTCTACTGAAAAGTCAAAGGATAGAACGATTTCTGTATCTTGATTATTGCTGATTTCTGCATCACTAAGCATTAAGACATTATGGACAAAATCATTTTCTTTTTCAATAAGTTTGCTTAAAGATGTTGTTACCAAGATAACTGTATCATCATGATTCTTAGAATACGTTCCAAAGTCTGGAAAAATATATCCCAATCTTTTCACAAGTTCTTCGAAGTTTTCACGAGTGTTAGTCATTTCTAGTTCTTCTGTTGTTATACTATCATCTAAAAAGTCTGATACCAACAATTGATTTTCTCTACCATCAATGATTTTACCTTTATACATATCATAACGATTAGTATAAATATATCCATAGTTATCTTGAGCATCAATATATCCTGCGATATCTGAATTTTCATGACTAGTTAAACTTGTATCTAGATTACCTGGATAAGGGCCATCAACATAAAAGCTTATGCCTCCCCATATGTATACTTCTGAACCTTCAGAAGCTGACAACTCATAAGCTTCTAACTTATCATATAACTCTTTTTGATCTTCCGTTAAAGGTCTTGTATTAACTGCATCAGAATTACAAGCAACTAAACCAAACAATAATGAAAATGATAGAATAAATACAAGCAATCTCTTCATAATTCCCTCCATTATGTGTTGTAGCAGTTTGTATTATAATTAATATATTTTTCTTAATGACACTCGGTATATCTATGCATATAATAATGTACCCACTGTTTAATTCCCATACCAATCTAATGCTACATCAACGCCAATTATATCACATGATTATCAGCAAGTAAATTTCCTCTCATGTTTTTTTATGAATAAAATGAGGAATACAAACCAAATGAGCAGAAATCATTTGCTGTTTAAATCCAAGACGCCTAGCTTACGCTAATTTGCATCCTCTAAAAATGATTTGACACCCATTTGACTCCCTATAATTTTCCTAAATGTATTAAAAAAAAGGAAGCAACATTTAAGCTGCTTCCCCAGAACTGGGCAAAAAATGGTGCGCCATCACGGATTCGAACCGGGGACCCAATGATTAAGAGGCATTTGGTGTAAAAAATTATAACCGCTGTATCTGGCGGTTAAAACGGTCTATAATGCAGTCTTGACACCAGTCCTGACACCACTTGTTTTTTCTAAAGTTCATTCCCAAAGGACTAAAAAAACGTTAATAATACACTGCCTTGCTACAAGATATTATTGCCAACTATATTGCAATTTAATAATAGAAATAGCCCTCAAAAAGAAGGGCTAATTTTTGTCATAATAGTAACTGAATCTGTTATTGAATCAGCGACACATGGATTTTCAGTCGTTTCTTGGAGCTAAAAATTCCAAAAAGTAATATGTATCCCATAGTCACTCTCTATGATTTTGAGCTTATTCCATTGTTTCAATCGTCGGTTCAACTTTTTCCAATTTCTTAACATATTGTACAGCATATAAATAATCTTCCATTATTTCCTTTGGTGCTTCACTTAGTTCAACCTTATCTATCCTTCCATAATCAATATTATCATGGTCCATATAAAATGCATACCGACCATATTCATCCTTTTGGTCCATTGTACGATTTTGAACATATGAACAATTAAGCATAAAAATCATAGCGTCTGAATATTCATCAAAATCATGGGTGTAATAGTAGATACCATAAATCATATAGTTAACTGGCCTGATAGTATGTGATTCGATACTATTATTTATATGATACTCTTCCCACTCTGGTTTATAGGCAACTAAATCAAATTTACTAAGAAATGAAGGGAAATTTACATAGTGTGAATATAGAGGAATGTGTTTATTTAATTCACGTTCTGATAACGGTCTATCTGAATATTCATTGTTTATGTTATACATTGAAAATGATTTTGCTTTCAGTTTATAACCCAAAATGCATTCTCCTAATTCGTCACTCTTTTCGATATCACTGGGTTTTACTGGGTCAACTACGCTTCTTTTTGAAATGGTATATCTCGACAATATGTTATCTTTTGTTCCGAGAGAACGATAGGTTTTATTATAGCAAAGAATAGTTGAAAGAGCCCCTTCATATGTTTTTGCCAAAAAAGATTCTTCACGGTTTTTAGGGTTTGTTCTTATTTTTGTATCAAATACTATATTATCTACATACTTAATAAACTCCTCATAGTTTCTTGTTTCAAATCTTATTAGCTTTTCTGCGTGTTTAATAGATTTTTTTTCAGTAAATACCAATTTTGCTTGATTGTACAATTGAATCTTTTGCTCAAAAGTATTTGAAAAATCATGAATTATTTTTAGAATGTCTAAATCAGAAGGTTGGAAATGAGTCTCCTTAATAACTTTAATTAGTGATTTAGAAAAAATCAAATTAACCACTTTGTCTTCAAAACTAGCTCTATTCATAGAAACTCCTTAAAATACAATATTTTTCTTGTAGGTCGCGAATCTATATTAATACAATTTTTCCAGAAGTGATAATAGTAAATTCTTCGATTGGAACCGTGTGTATTACTGGAGTGTTTGCACAATACGCTAGTAAAAACAATATTATGTCAACCCCAATTATATCACATGATTATCAGCAAGTAAATTTCCTCTCATGTTTTTTTATGAATAAAATGAGGAATACAAACCAAATGAGCAGAAATCATTTGCTGTCTAAATCCAAGACGCCTATCTTTCGCCATTTTGCATTCTCAAAAAATGATTTGACACCCATTTGACACCCATTAATTTTTCTAAATATATTAAAAAAAAGGAAGCAACTTTTAAGCTGCTTCCCCAGAACTGGGCAAAAAATGGTGCGCCATCACGGATTCGAACCGGGGACCCAATGATTAAGAGTCATATGCTCTAAAAAATTTAAACCGCTATATTTGGAGGTTTAAACGGATAATCAACATGCTTTGACGCCCATTCTGACGCCCGCTATATTTCGTCACCCAAATACTTCAAATGCATTAAAATACTGCCTTGCTACAAGATATTATTATTCCAGTTTATTATCTATCTGTCTTTTGTTTTTTGAGAATAAATTAACATTAGCAAAAGACAGCAATAAACCTCCAACAACAAATAATAGAATTATTTGTTGTGAATAATTTATAACACCTGATGTAAATATTCCAAAATAATCTATATATGTCCAATACCATCCTTCTCCAAGTTTTATAAGCCAAGCAAAGGAAATGGTAATAATTGGTAATAGCGTGGTTGCTATAAAAAGTGATTTTCGAAAGGCATTTAAATGATCGATTTTTCCAAAATACAGAAACATATTAGAAAACAAAACTCCTGATATGGAAAGGTAGAAATATACATCAAGAAAAGACGTGTCAACTGGAAATGATATTCCCGTTATAGGTCTATGTGAATAATATATGATTGTATATATCACTGCTGACAAAATGACAAGCCATACAAAACTACTGACAAATAAAAATACTAAACGAAGCTTTTTCATAAATACCTACTTTCTTCTATTTAGGATTTTACAGACTGAAAAAGAAATTGAATTCGGTTCTTTTAAAACCGTTATTAATAAAAACATTTAAGCATATAAATCATATCATAACTATTACATAAAAGGATAAACGATTGCCTTGCTAGTAAAAATTATTATTTTAATTATAAAGAAATCTTGTCTATAAATTAGCAATATAATGATTTATTCAATTTTATTCTTCTGTAGGTTGCCAAGGAAATATTGGAAAATAAAACATAGCGTCATCTATTGTTATAATTCCTTCATCAAGAGCTTCAATAATGTAATACTCTTTGAGACCTTTTTTTACTAAGTAATATTGAGACGATATGCACGGCAGATAGTATATCGTAGTACCGTCGCTGTAAACTGATTCTAGCACTGTTGCACAACTACCATTTTGTTTTTCATAAAGTCCCCACTCATCAACTTGTCCTACTTTGGTGAATCCTCTAAGTTGCATGTGAAAAACACAACCTAAAATAGATAGTGTAGTTATAATGATTAAAAAAATATATATAAACTTTCTTTTTATCATTTTTCGCCTCATTAAATGGACTCTCAATTTACGCAAACTTTCCTAATGAACCTGAATTTAAGTTACTATTTATTTTCAATCATCAACGCTGGAATCTCAGACTCAATAACGTCATCTATGGTAATTATTCCATTTTCAATTCCATCTGCGATATCGATATATGTATTACCACTTTTGATGAAATAATAATGTCCAGCTGAACAGCCACCTGAGGTTAAATAATAAATTGAATTCTCATCTTCAAATATTGGATCCTGAATGAACATTTCGCATGCGCCGTGATCAAGATAATAAACTATATAATTTGCAAAATAATAAGATGTTTTATCGTAATTCGTACATGAAACTAAAAACATTGTTAAACCAATAGTAAGTACTAGCAAAATTTTCTTCATAGTTTGATACTCCTTCCATAAAAACAGACTTGTCCATCAAACAAAATTATATATGTAAACAAAACAACTCAAATTATTTGGTTAACTAATGAAATGTTGCTCCCATTGCCTTTTTCATCATACAACTTCTACTACAATTGAATCTGATAACGAAAAGTCTTTCCCTTTCGATGAAAATGCGATATAAACTTTTACTAGATACCTATCTGTTTCAGAGAAAGTATATGTTCTTGACTCATTAACAGTTCTCAAAGGAAGGATAAATTTATAAGCCTAGCAGTAAAAGGTAACCATAATCATCATTCGGAGTGATAACAACGGAGAATATACAAAATAAAATAATAAATGCAAGTGCTAATAATATTCCTTTTCTCAAAATAATCACTCTTATAAATAATTTCTATATCTGTTTTTTAACACAAAAAACAATATCAAAGATATGTTGCTTAGCAATCCAAAAACAAGAAGTGAAATTATGCTTGAATTACTAATGGCTAACACGGATTGAATAGTAGATGTGGTAGTATATGCTTCTGACAAACCGATCCTGCTATTTATAAAAGTGAAGACAAATAATAGCGTGCAAAGTGTAAAACTAGATAAAGTTGTTATCTTCATAATTGAGTATTTCCTTATTTTGTTCAAGTAAGGAACATAATCGATATTTTCACTTAAATAAATAGCATTTACACGAAAAACTAAAGTATCGTTTATATGTTTATAATATTCTCTTTTAAACTTATCAATCGTTGTTTTCATTCAAGATTACCATCCTTATAATAGTTTTTAAGTTTCATCAAAGACCTTCGATATAGGGAAGATATCGAATGAATAGTCACTCCTTTATATTCAGATATTTCTCTAAATGACATTCTATAAATTAGATGCAGTGAAAGTACATCGATCTCATTCTCAGATAAAACTGAACTTAGTTCATTCAAAAGTTCTTTCCATGGAGATGATTGGTCGGTAATTAATTCCAAAATATCAGTATCTTCATCCATTGAAACAGTTCTTACATTTTTTTTATTATATGAATCGATTGCCAAATGCTTTGCGGTGGTGGTCAGCCAGTATTTAAAATTTCTTGTTGGATCAAGGTTAGGAATATTTTCAAAGAACTTCGTGAAAGTATCCATCACGATATCTTCTGCGGTATCTTTATTTTGAATAATAGTAAGGACTATATGATATATAAGTCCACTATATTCTTGAAATATTTTTTCAAAAGCGAAATTTAGTTGATTTGATGAGCCTGATTTTAATGCTTTTATTAATGACTTTTGCATTGTTTTGTCTATTGGCATATATCAATTGGCTCCTAACTGAGGTTAAATATACCCTCTCATATAATAATACAGATTTAAACGCTGTTTTCGTCGCGTTATATTTAAATAGTTAATTTTTTATGATTTATATACAATATATCTTTATTATACAAAAAATTAGTTTCATTTGTGTATTGTCTTCACAAAAAAAGCACAAAAAATTACCATAATTACTTATTCCAGCAAATCGACAAAAAAAACGACTAAAATTTAGTCGTTTAATATTTAGCTGGTGTGCCATCATGGACTCGAACCGGGGACCCAATGATTAAGAGTCATTTGCTCTACCAACTGAGCTAATAGCGCGTGCAGTAATATAATAAATGATAAGGACGATTTTGTAAACCTTTTTTACTCAGTTTTTGAAAAAAAGATTGATTTCTGAAAATCTAACAAAATAGACTCCATAAGCGCTTTTCTTGTAAGTGACTAGTTCGACATCAGACTCATTTAAGTACCTGGTTATATTGTGACAATCCGGGTAAATTAACCCTACTTTCACAACCTGTTTAGAGGATTTAACTTTCATATCCACAAACTCATTTACGCTAGAAATCAAATTAGGTGCAGAAGAACGTTTCCAATTCTTGATACTTTCATTGACACACCAAAAATATGGATTTGTAATAATCAATTCGTGCTTTGAATTGAAATGTATCACCTTAATCAAGTATATCATCGCATCCGTTTCAATTTCATATTGATGGCTTTGTCCATTGACAACATGAACGGCATTATCTCCAAAAATATCCACAATTTTATCATGGATAATCTTAGAATTTTTTACTTTTGAAATCGAAGCCAGAATCAAAATCAAAACAACTAGAAGAGCGAATCCAATTGCGATAATGATTAGCACCTGAAAAGCAGTCATACTATCACCTGAACTTAATTATAACAAAAACCCTATGGTTTATAAAGAAAAAAGTTGCCATAAGGCAACTCTTTAATGTTCAATTCCTAATCCAGCTCATCTTCGTCGACAGAGCCGAACAGGTGAGACAAAACAAGAAAATACGTCGAAGTTGAAATTGTAACTCCTGAAGTCCCATCAATAATGGTAACTCCATCCAGAGACATTCCTTCTCCGTCCACAGGTTGCAGGTCCCCTGTCCAACCATGTTGAATCACATAGTCAGTAATCACCTTTGCTTGCTCAAACCATTCGAGATGATTGGTCTCGGATAACCACGCAAGATATCCTTCTTGTGTTGCTGTTTCAGGATTATCAAGAGTGGCTAAATAGGAATTGTAAAGCATTCTGTAATTGTAGCCCAGTTCCTGTTTAGTTTGTTCTTTCCAGGTAAATGTTCCTTCTGTGGTACTTTTGTTTGCTTGCATAACATCGAGAATTAAATCACTGATTTCACCTTTTGAAGAGATGATCATGGAAGCACTGTACAAGTCCGTACCAGTACACACGATTGCTTGAAACTTACCTTGTTTTGCGAGTTCAATCGCTTCAAGAGCAAGTTCGACATAATTAGAGTTTGAAATTGTCACACCGGCAACATTCAAAATCTCTCCTTGATCATCAATTTCAGTGAGTTCAACACCATGAGCCAGCCAAAAGTCTTCGAGTAGCACAGCTTGCTCAAACCATTCATGTTTCTCGCTCGCATCAAGCCAAGTAATATAGCCTTCTAATGTTGCGGATTCATGAACATCTAGAGAATTGGCATATAGTGAGTAATGCATTTTATACTCATATCCCAGTTCTCTTTTTGTTTGCGCATTCCAACCAAAAGAATAAGTTGTCACATCATCTGTCGTGTCGGGTGTTTCCTGATCATCTACCGTTGCAGTTCGAAATCCTTGTCTTACATCGATGTAATATTTGGAAATCTTTCCTTTGTCAATTGTAACTGTAACAGTGGTAACCTGAGGTTTACTGCCTGAATCACTTAGTGCATAAGCCGTGAATTCTCCGTCAACCGGAAATTCGCTGTTTGAGCATCCCAGTAATGCGAGTACGGCTAATACCATCAATAATGGTAGTATGAGCCTTTTCATAAAAAACTTTCCTCCTTAAGGTTTATTCCTGCACCTTCATTATATATATAAAAAAAGAAGTTTACAAGCAATTCGAGAAAATAAGTAATCTGTTACATGTCATATAAAAAGCACTTTCAAAACGAAAGTGCCTTTTAAATTATTCTTCAGTTTTCGTGGAAAAAAGTTCATTTAAATGTTTTTGTAAAACATCAGCGTCATCTTTTTTCATCGGTTTGCATTGAGCTGGTTTAACTTCTTTCGCAAGAAGTCCGATGGCCATCTCTTTACAGCCGGGATACCCACACGCACCGCAGTTATATTTAGGTAATAAATCGACAATTCCCTCAATCCGGTTGTCTTCTTCAACATAGAAGTATTTTCCAACAAGGAAAATTAAGAAGCCAAGAACAAACCCGATTCCTGCAAGGACTAAAGCTGGAAGTAATATCTGCATTAGATAATTCCTCCGAACCTAGAGAAAATCATTGCTAGTATTGCGGCTATGATCAGCGCAATTGGCGTTCCTTTGAATGCTTTCGGAACTGGAGCGAAATCTAATTTCTCACGCATCATCGAGAAGATGTACATAACAAACAAGAATCCTAGTGAAATAAATGTCGAATAGACGAGCATTTCTATGAAATTGTGTCCGTTATTGACATTAATAATTGCAACACCCAATACTGCACAGTTGGTTGTAATCAATGGGAGAAAGATTCCAAGCGCTTTGTAAAGAGCGGGACTTACTTTTTTCAAAAAGATTTCTACCATTTGAACTAAAGCAGCAATAACCAAAATGAACACGATGGTTCTTAAGTATTCAATGCTTAAAGTAACTAAAACATAATGATACAATACCCAGGTTATAGATGAAGAGAGGATAATGACAAACACAACTGCTAGTCCCATTCCGATTGCAGAACTTCTTTTACGAGACACGCCTAGGAAAGGACAAATACCTAAAAATTGAGTTAAAATAATATTTTCAACGATAAAGGCAGCGAATGCCAGAGAAATGATGGTTGACATTATTTAGCACTTCCTTTCTCAAGTTTAGCTTGTCTTTTGTTTCCAAATGCCAAGATGATAGCAAGAAGGAATCCAAATGTCATAAATGCCCCAACGGGTTTCGTGAACATATCAAGTGGTTGAATCCTCAAGTAGTCGAATACTGGCATTAAGTTGATTTGAAGACTTCCCCAAATCGTGATTGTTCCACTTCCGAGTGATTCTCTGACCAAACTAATCAAAACCAATGCAAGTCCATATCCTGCAGCCATTCCCATTCCATCGACAACGGCGTCAATCGGTTTATGGTTGCTTGCGAATGCTTCGGCTCTACCTAAGATAATGCAGTTGACAACGATAAGAGGAATAAATACACCAAGGCTCACATATAAGTTATATACAAATGCATGTGTTACCATTTCAACAATCGTAACGAGCGTAGCAATGATAACGATGTAAACAGGAATCCGAACTGGTTTCACAAGTTCAGCTAGTTTCTTGGATGACATCAAAAGAGATACTAAGAAATTAGAAAGAACTAAAACAAAGAACACAGCGACACTCATTCCTATTGCATTTTCTAAAGTGGTCGTAACAGCTAAGGATGGACACATTCCTAATACAGAAACGAATAAAGGATTTTCTTTTAAAATACCTTTAAAGAAATTTTCTTTTTGGTTCATTAGTTGCCACCTCCAAAATCACTGGCAACTCTATCAAACACCGCTTCAAAGCAGTCTTTGACTGCGTTTGAAGAATATGTTGCTCCGGCAATAGCGTCAAAAGCATCGATGTTGTCAATGCTCTCACCCTCTAAACCAAAATCAAATCCTACCGATTTGGAACCATATCCTGGAGTCTCTGCCTGTTCAACGACTTTGTATCCATGGACGGTATAATCACCATTGATTGCAATCAACATTTTTATGTCTGATTGATATCCATATTGTTTTACAGAGTAAACAATGGAGTCAAGTGAGTTGGTTGTAGTATTTGTTAAAAGATATAAAGTATCTACTATGCTGTTTTCTACTTTTACTTCTTCTATTGTATAATTCGCCAAATTGTAGAATTCAGCAATAGCGTCGTATTTGACTTTGTTTTCAGTTTCTAATATTTTAGGTGCGGTAAAAGAATTGATCGTCGCAAGCAATAGTCCGCAGACCAGTCCGAGTATTAATAAAACCGTACCTGATATGAATCCTTTGCTCATTTTAGTTTCCTCCTGTTTGTGCCGCTTGGAACATTGCTAACAGATCAACCAAATCCTGCATTGCAGGTGAAGTTCCGTAAGAAGCTCCGGCAACGGAGTCTAAATTCGTGTTTCCGGCTACAAACCCATCCATGTAATAATTTTCAACTGCTGGAACAGCTGAACCAATGTAATCGGACTCTTCTACATAAGTTTCGTTTGACTCTACAAGGTAAGATTCAACAGTAGTGAAATCACTGGAGAATTCTACGGTCACAGTTATTGCTCCATGGAACCCAATCGTTCGAGCCACCAAAGTATGTGTGGAAGGTGTATAACTTATAAAAGAAGTATCATTGTAGTATTTCCCTGACTCTTCATCCAGTAACAATTGAAGCCCAGTTAGTTGTTCTGGATCCGGTTGAGCACCGGAAACAACACCATTGATTTGAAAGCTTTGACTAATGTATAGAATCACTTGAACCTGAGGGACTCCGTATGATATTTCTACAATATATGGAGATTCGATGAAAGTTGACAATTCGTAATTGTAATCTAGGTGTGTGATTTCTGCAGTACAGTGCTCTTCGGCATGGACAGAGATTTGGTTACTCATATATCTTGAATACATTCCCCCAAAAAAGAAAATCAAGAGTAGTATCAAGGTAAAAATGGTGATTAATCCGTGTTTTTGAATAAATGATTTCATTTAAAACCAACCTCCAATCATCAAGACTGCAAGGGTGTATAAATTTCTGGATTTCATCACGGCATAAACCATGATTCCAATTAGCAGTATAACCATCATCAGGAATGGCACAATTGTTTTTTTGTTTAAACCTGAAGAACGAATCATTGCTGTACTTTTGTCAATTGGCATTGTAAAGATGTTCATGACGATGATTGCGGTCGCAACTCCTTCAGGAAAGACTCCGATATATCGGAATAACACGGTCAATGCTCCTAAAAACAAAGCAAAGAAAACCTTTCCGAGTGGATTTCTTGGGGTTGTTACAGGCTCAGTAGACATGAAAACAGCTCCATACATCAATCCACCACTTAAAATACCGTAGAGAGGGAACCAAAGTCCAGCTTCTCCATTTACGATTCCTATTAACCATGTCAGCAAGAATACGACACCAATGAAGATCAAAGGAGTAAACCATTTAATGACTTTTCTAATTACAAACCAGACATATGCAATTAAAATGACAAGTGCACTTGTTTCACCAATCGTCCCTGGGATTGTCCCAAAAAAGAAATTCCATAGTGAGCCATAAGGCGCAACCAATGCGTCATAATTGATTGTGCGAAGTTGAGAAAACAGTGTTAGTGGAGTTGCTCCAGCATAAGCATCAATGACTACTTCGCTAGGATTCATAAAGCCTCCTGCTGCGAGAACTACACCGTACAAGGTAAACATAATAGCAATATTACCAATCAAAGCCGGGTTAAAGATATTATTCCCGAATCCACCAAACAACATCTTTCCAACGATTGTGGTCATAAACACACCAAACATCAAGACCCATATCGGAGTATAAAGCGGAAGAATCAAAGCCAATATTACTCCAGGAACGAATCCATAAGAAGTAGATAGAGACTTTTTTAAACCCTTCATTGTTTTTGCTTCTGGATTCGTTAAATAAAAATAGATTGCTTCCATCACTACTGCCATGATTCCAGCGAGTAATATGAATACCATAGGATAGATCATTTCAAGGAAGGTACAATCGCCATTCACATAAACCAGAATACCATTTTTAAACCAAGCAAACAAAACGACAAGCGATAACCCAATTCCAAAATCACGCATAATGGTTTTGGTATCTTTACCCTTTTCTTCAGACAGGCGAACGAAGGGGGCTTTCGCATTTGCAAATCTAGCCATGTTTTATGCTCCTTTCCTTAATAGATCTTTTGCACGAACAACGTAATCAGTAATTTCAATATGAGATGGACAAATGTGGGAACAAAGTCCACATGCAATGCATTTGTCCGCACTAAGATTTTTAATCGATTCAACATCTTTCATTTCAAAAGCTCGTTGAATTTCAGTTGGCGCAAGGAATACCGGGCAGACATCACTGCATTTTCCGCAACCTAAACAAGCTGGGTGGTTCTTTTCTTCCGGAAGAGGCTTGACAATGACTCCGCCTAGCGTGTCATTGACAATTAAATCATCAATTAATATTGCTCGTCCAGTCATTGGTCCACCAGCGATATATAGTGCTTTAGCAGGATCAAGTCCTTTTTCGTATCCGCCTGCGATATGAACCAAATCGGAAACTTTGGTTCCAATCGGAACGTAGAAGTTCTGAGGATGTTTTATACCTTCTCCGGTAATCGTAATTGCTCTTTTGATTAAAGGCATATTGTTCTCGACTACATCCGCAAACACCATTGCTGTTGCTAAATTATCTACGATGACTCCGGCTTCTGCAGGTAAACGAGAATACGTTTTTCCAGTGATTTGTTCAACGAGATATTTTTCCCAACCAGCAGGATAGACATCCTTCACGGGATGCAAAGAAATATTAGGAAAGTCCTTTAATAAAGGATTGATTAAATCTGGATATTCGTGATTGTATTTTTTGTATCCAATGATTCCTTTTTTTGCCCCAATGGCATTCATAAAATACTTGAGACCTTTTAGGACTTTTTCTGGTGCAATCTTGAAAAGTGCTAAATCACATGTCAAGTATGGTTCGCATTCGACCGCATTGATAATCACGGTATGAATTTCACTTTTCGACATGTATTTTACGTAAGTAGGAAAGCCTGCACCTCCGAGTCCGGATAATCCTGCTTCCTTCATCTTCAAAACCAATTGTTCTTTTGTAAGTGAATCAGGATGTGCTTCTTTGACAACAGAAGGATCGTTTTTATATTTCAAATCGTTTTCAATTTCAATCGCTTCGACCATTTTACCGCTTGAATGCCATACTTTTTTGAATGCAGTTACAGTGCCGCTCACGGAAGAATGAATTGGCATTTCACCAAATCCTTCTCTTTTCGCAACGGTTTGTCCAACCAATACATGATCTCCGACTTCACACATTTTTTTGAGCGGGGAAGTTTGTTGAAGAAGATGGATATAAACGAACTGTGGATGCACATCTTGATAGATATGCTTCGATTTCGACATCGATTTTCTTCCTTCGATATGAATACCTTTCACTTTTTTTAGCAACACCTGAGGATCCTCCTAAATGATTCGACATAATGCCCTGTGATATTATAGCACAACTTGTTTATGACTAAAACCTTTTTCTGTAAGAAAGAGTGATGAATTTCACTGTATTAATTGAAACATTTCTCGCTTTTCAAGTTCAGTCAAATGACGGTACTTTCCTGGTGATAACTGATCGATTTTTAAGTTCATGATTCTAGTTCGATGAAGTTTATTTACATTGAATCCAAGGGCTTTTGTCATTCTCCGAATTTGAAGATTCAATCCTTGGGTTAATACGATTTTAAAGGTGTTATTAGAAATTCGAGTTACTTTAGAAGGTAGAGTAACTGTGCTTACATGCTTAACGGGATTATAAATCTCGACCCCTTTTTCCATGCTCTTCAAAAACGATTCTGGGTAAGGTTTATCCACCTCGACGATATACTCTTTTTCATGTGAATTTTCACTTCTTAAAATTTTATTGACGATTTGACCGTCACTGGTTAAAATAATTAATCCCGAGCTGTTTTTGTCCAATCTTCCAACTGGAAAAATGCGCTCGGGATAAGAAATCGCATCAATAATATTATAAGGCTTTGTTTGATCAGTGGTTGTTTCAATACCCACTGGTTTATGGTAAAGAAGATACACAAAATCCTTCTGAGTTTTAATAATAATGCCATCGATAGTGATGATATCATCATCTGTGACATCCATGCCTATAGATGCAATTTTTCCATTCAATAAAACTCGTTTGTTTTCAATCAAACGATCCGCTTCTCTTCGTGAACAATAACCACTACTGCTGATATAGACATTAATTCTAATGAGAATCCCTCATTTCCAGTAAATTCTTCATGACTAAAGTATCCCGTTCTTTCCAAGGTATCCAATCATTGGTTTGAATGCTTTCATTGTTTCTGATTGCTTCTTCTAAGGATACCCATATTGGAGTGTATCCGTATTCTATTTCATAACTAGAAAGGTTCATTTCTCCTTGGTTTTTGTGTACATGACAAATATAATATCTAGACTCCTGTTGAAAAATGTCGAATACGCCTTCAAAATCCTTGGCGTATTCCATTGTCCAACCGAAAGGGGTGATTTTGGTTTTTATTTTATATCCTGTTTCTTCTAAAGTTTCTCGATAAATGACTTCAAAAGCTGATTCATTTCCTTCTTTTCCGCCACCCGGAAACTTATACTCACCATATTTCTTGCTTTTGATCATCAAGACTAAATCATCTTGAATGACAATAGCTCGATACGCTTTGCGAAACAAGGTCGACCCTTTATATTCGATATCTTTATGTCTAACAAGAGTAAAAAGATGCTCCATTAAGCAAAAAACTCCTTAACCAATTCAATGGCTTGTTTTATTTCTTCTCTCGTAATGTCTTTGTGAGTCACAAATCGAAATGCGCCTTCATATCCCAAAATCTTTACACCATGTTCAAAAAGAAAGGATTCAAGTTCATTCTTCTTTTCGCTTTCAACGTCAAAGAATACCATGTTGATATCCCTTTGGGTTTCATCAATTTGAATCCCTTTCACTTCCCGTAAAAGAGATTCCATGTATCTAGCATTTTCATGGTCAATGATTAGTCTTTTTGACATTTTTTCAACAGCAATTTTACCTGCAGCGGCCAGAATTCCGACTTGCCTCATTCCTCCACCCATGACTTTTCTCTTTAATCTAGCTTCATCGATAAAGTCTTTTGGTCCGACCAAAACGGTGCCAATCGGTGCGGCTAACCCTTTCGATAGACATACGCTGACAGAGTCTGCGTATTTTGCAATTTCTCTTACTTCACAATTCAGTGCAGTGGCGGCGTTAAATATTCTTGCCCCATCAAGGTGAACTGAAAGTCCGTGCTCTTTGGATATTTGATGAACTTTTGCCATATATTCAAGCGGAAGAACTCTGCCTCCAAAAGCATTTTCCATGCATACTAGTTTCGTCCTCGTTGTAGAAATAGTTCTTTGCTTAATACTTCTTTTTAACTTGTCCAAGTCCCAAATTCCTAGGTTGCTTTCAAGTGTAAAAAGCTGAACTCCCGATATGACTGGTGACGCTCCTGATTCATGCTGAACAATATGAGCATTTTGATCAAGGATGACTTCGTCACCTTGACGACAATGTGTAAAAAGCGCAAGCTGATTAGAAAAAGTACCGGAAGGAACAAACACGGCAGCTTCTTTTCCCAACATTTCAGCAACAATTTTTTCAAACTCGTTCATCGTAGGATCATCAGAAAAGACATCGTCTCCAACAACGGCTTTCATCATTTCTGTTAGCATTTCTTGGGTTGGAATTGTAACTGTATCGCTTCTCAAATCGATATATTTCATAGAGTACTCCTTACGATTAGGTATTTTTGATAATCTTTAGACACTTTCATTATGGCGTTTAAGACCTCGTGATAGTATTCTTGAAATAAAGGATCTTCTATCTTTGAAATGTTCTTTTCGATGACTTGTTTTTCTCTAGAAGAGTCATAGACGGTCATGTCTTGACTCATTTTATAGTCTGCGATTTCATAAACAATACTCATTCTTCGAATGAATAAGAGACGAATTTGTTCGTCAATATTGTCTATTTCTTGTCTCATTTCACTTAAGTCTCTCATAATGTTTCTCCTTGATTTAAAGCATCCACTATGCTCTATTATAGCAAAAAAAAAGCCTTGATTACAAGACTTTTCAAATATGCCTGTTTTTGTTTTGAAAAACAGAGATTTATGCTTTTTTCTTTCTCAAATATTTGTTTATTGCAAACGCGGCTTGAGAACCGTCATCTGCTGCTTTTACAATTTGTAGCCAACCTCCGCCGATACAATCGCCTGCAGCGAAGAGTCCGGGGATATTGGTCATCAGTTGCTTGTCAACCACAATATCGTTCTTGTCTGTAAATGCACCCATTCTGACTGCGAAATCCGCAGCTGAAGGCGTACCCATAGCGACAAATAGAACATCAATGTCATAACTACCTTTGCTGGTAACAATCGACTTCAGGGTTTCTTCACCCTTGATTTCGATAATCTTTTCTGAAACTAGTTTGGCTTCTTCAATTTCGCCTTCTAAAGGCATGTCATTGGTAAAAACAGTAATGTCAGGGCTGAAATTTTGAAGTACTTCCAACTCTTCTAACATGAACTCTCCACTACCGACGAGGCCAATTTTCTTGTTTCTATATAAGAACCCATCGCAAACAGCGCAGAAAGAGATCCCTTTACCTACAAAGTCATTGAATCCCTTGACTCTTAAGGAGGTTCGGTTCGCTCCGGTTGCGAGCAATACGGCTTTGGATTCATACTCATTCTTGTTTGTTTTAACCGTAAAGGTATCAAAAGAATCGATTCCAAGTACTTCTTCTTGTATTACGGGTATTCCAAGCCTTTTGGCTTGTAATATTCCATTTTCGAATAGTTGTTTACCTGAGATTGGTTCGATGAAACCATAGTAATTTTCGATATGATCGGTTTTACCCAAGGTTCCATAGTCCTTCATGATGATAACGACTTCGTTCTTAAACCTCTTTAAGTAAATTGCGGCGGAGACCCCTGCAGGGCCTCCGCCGACAACAATTACATCAATCATGTTATAAACCTAGGCGTCTGATTAAATCTTCTTTTCTCAATAATCCAACGACTTGTGCTACAGGTTTTCCACCTTGAAACTTAATAACGGTCGGAATACTCGAAACTCTAAATTGGTTTGCTAAATATCCTTCTTCATCTACATTCAATTTTCCGATTTTTACTTTTCCTTCGAACTCTTCAGCGATTTCTTCGATGATCGGTCCCAACATTAAACATGGACGGCACCATGCGGCCCAGAAATCCACTACTACGGGGATATCGGACTCTAATACTTCTTTCTTAAAGTTTTCACTTGTGATTTTAATTGGCATACATTTTTCCTCCTACCAAGGTTATCAAATTTTTTCAACTTATTTTACCAAAATAAAGACATTAAATCTACTGTTTTGCTCAAAGTTGCTTCAGTGTTGATTCATCTATTCTAAATATGGTCCAATCGTCTAGGGATTTGGCTCCCAAAGAATGGTAAAAATCTATTGCCGGTTGGTTCCAATCCAAACAAACCCATTCCATTCTTCCACAATTTTCTGACTTCGCTATATGAATCAGTTCTTTGAAAAAGGATTTTCCATATCCTTTGGATCTGTATTCTGGAAACAGAAACAAATCTTCAAGATAGAGTCCTTTCCTTCCTTTGAAAGTAGAGTAGTTATAGAAATATAGAGCAAATCCTACATTGACACCATTTTCGAAACCCAGGAGTACATGTGCATCTTCTTGAGTGAATAATGATGTTTCCAAAGAGGCAATTGTGGCCTCGACTTGATGGGAGAGTTTTTCGTATTCGGCAATCCCTTTGATACAGTTCAAAATTAGTGGAGTGTCTTCAATGTTCGCTTTACGTATCAGAAAATCATCCATAAGCTATAAGTTCTCCTGAAATAATGACATTTGTCTATATCCTATTTTTTTGTTTTTCAATATTTCAAGATAAGATTCGTAGATGTATTTTGCTAATTGAGGAAGATCAATGTCCGTGGTGTCAATGATTAAGTCCAGCCCCTCAATTTTGGAGATATCAAAGTCTATTCGATCAGATTCGATTCTCTTCTTGATGTCTTCTTCTTTGTCTTTCCGATTTCGCATCCGATCTATCCTACATTCTTCTTTCGTCTTAAGAAAAATAGCCACAATCGAAGGTAAATCCAATTTCAAAAAAGAGGCTAATCCTTGAGGCTCTAAAATAATGAGTTTATCATCAGATATCTCATTCAGAGGCGTTCCGTACCGGTAGCCGTTATAACTGGCGGTCTCGGCGAAATAACCCTCTCCTTTTAAGTTTTCATATTCTTCATCGCTCAAGAAATGGTAATCGAATCCATCAATTTCGCCAATCCTTTTTGGACGAGTCGTGCATGTCACCACTCTGGAAATGGGATATCGGTTTAGCATTATTTTTGCGGATTCTGTTTTTCCGGATGCACTGGGACCGAGCAATACTAACATGACTTCACTCCCTCCTTGTTTGTTATGTCCATTATATCATGAATAAGTTGAAATGTGAGTGGCTTTTTCTATGAATTATCATATCCATTTTGATTCAAAAACAGACAAGAACTACAATACCATTTGATTATAATTTGAATTAGTAGTATAATACTTTACGATATTTTTTATCAATAATGCGGGGTGTTCTTCTTATGAAGAAAAAGAAACGTCTTTCACCGCTGATTGTGATTGTCCTAAGTTTCTTAGGAATTATCGTCTTCGGCGTCATATTACTAAAACTTCCTTTTGCCGTACAAAGTGGAGAAAGTCTTGATTGGGCAGACGCTATATTCCTTTCGACTTCCGCTGTATGTGTCACAGGACTCTCAACGATTGCAAATCTCGCTTCCACCCTTTCTGTTTTTGGAAAGGTTATCCTCGCGCTATTAATTCAAGTGGGCGGCCTAGGAATCGTTACAATTGCGGTTTATGTTCTTGTCATTCTAGGAATTAAAATCGGGGTTACCGAGAGATATGTACTTAAGGAAGCATTAAACCAACATACGATTGCAGGGATGGTTCGTTTAGTTAGATCCATCGTATTCACAACCTTGATCATTGAGTTTGTTGGATTGGTCATCAATTTTATCGTTTTCATTCAAGACTATAGTTTTTGGAACGCTCTGGGAATCAGTGCATTCCATTCAATTTCATCTTTCAACAACGCAGGATTCGATATTTTAGGAGATACCAGTTTACAGGCGTATTCTGGAAATATATTGCTAAACATCAATACGATGGTTCAAATTGTCATTGGTGGTATTGGATTCATTGTCATTCAAGATGTCATCAAAAAGCGGAGTTGGAAAGGACTTAGTTTCTATTCGAAAATCGTTTTAAAAACAACTTTGTTTTTAATTATAGTTGGAACGCTTTTAATTAAAATCATGGAAGGCGACAACGCTACTTGGCTTCAAGCAATATTTCAAAGTATTACCACTAGAACCGCAGGTTTTTCGACCATTGACATGAATCTATTTTCTTATACCACGTTAACTGTTATCATGGTCTTCATGTTTATTGGAGCTTCACCAAACTCTACTGGTGGTGGTATCAAGACGACGACTTTCTATGTCATGTTTAGAGCAACTTTAAGTTTCATTCGGGGAAAACCTACGATTATCAATAACAGAAAACTGGATGATGCGAACCGGGCAAAAGCTTTTACTTTGCTTCTGCTTGCATTGTCATCAACCTTTGTCATATTCATCATCGTCGCCTCTATCGAAATGCATAATACCGTCTATGAAATGACCTTCATCAAAGTTTTATTCGAGACTGTTTCTGCTTTTGGTACCGTCGGTCTGTCGATGGGAATCACTCCTTATCTAATGCCTGCATCCAAGTTGATTCTATCATTATTGATGTTCCTTGGAAGACTTGGTCCGATTACTATTTTTGGAATTGTCAATACCAATTGGGGTCATCCATACGTTTCTACTGTGGATTACCCACTTGAGAGAATAATTGTTGGATAAAAACTCGAGAATTTCGAGTTTTTTTCTTCTTGATAAGATATAATCTTTTTTGGAGAGTGACCATATGGAAAGTAAAATCAATATCATCTATGAAGACTCAAACATTCTAATCATCAATAAACCAATCAAAATGCTATCGCATATTGAAAATAGGAACCAACTCCCCGATGTTCTTTCTGTTCTCAGACATCCAGAGTACCATGTCATCACTCGGTTGGACACGAACACGACAGGCTTGATGCTTCTAGCAAAAACAAAAGAAGTTGCCTCGATTCTCTCCAAGTGGATGAGAGCTGGGATGATTCATAAAACGTATCTTGCATTAGCTGTGGGTTACTTTGCAAACCCAGAAGATACGGTTGAAGCCTACCTATTGAAGGATAGCGAAAACTCAGTTGTAAGGTTAAGTCATATGCCAATAGAAGGCGCAGAAAAAATTATTACGAAGTATAAGGTGTTACAAGAAAAAAACCAGCTTTCACTGGTTGAAATCGAGTTAATAACGGGTAAGACTCATCAAATACGTAGTCATTTGGCAATGTTAAAAAACCCTTTATTAGGAGATCCATTATACGGAAACAAAAAAATGAATCAACAGTATCGCCTAAATGTTCAGTGCCTTGTATCATATAAATTATGTTTTGAAGCAAATGATCATAGTACTTCATTAGATTATTTGTTTGAGAAGAAATTTGTTTTACCAAAAATACCTTTCATAGACATCATAGAAAAAAAATAACACTTCTTCGTTGAAAAGGTGTTATTTTTTTTCTGATATAGGATATGAAATTGAAAGCATTCTATTTGTTTTGTCCCATAACAAGTCTCTTGCTTTGTCACTACTCGCGGCTTTTGATACTTTTTTGGGGAGCTTATTGCAATAAGCGTAATGATTGCCAATTTCACAGTCATATACGAGATAACCATAATTCTCGCCAATTTGATCTGGTCTCGTTCCTCCACTTGTAAAACTCCGAAAAGCCCATCTAAAAAATGAATTGGAGTATTTTTCCATAATACCGGTTTTGACTAGCCCGGGATCAATCGTAAAAGTATATATCCCGGTTGAAGGATAAATATATTTATTCATTCCTCTAGCGAATAAGATGTTGTATAATTTTGTCTTTGCGTAGGATTTTAGTAGGAAATAAGGTCTGGTTGCTTCGATGTTTTTTTGATTGAAATGAGCAACTTTATGAATCATACTTGTTGTGGTAATGACGATTCCTTTCTTTAAAGATAACAAAGGAATCAAACAATACGTTAACTGTACGGCTGCTAAATAATTGACCTGAAATTGCATTTCGTGTTTATCGATTGTTATTTCTTTCACCTGTGGAATGATTGCAGCATTATGAATTAAGACATCGATTCCTTTAGGAAACTCAGAAGCAATCTTTTTTCCTGCTTCTTCCACTTCTTTCAATACTGAAAAATCAGCCTTGACAGAGTAAAACTTTTCATATCCCATCTCTTTAAATTCAGTTTGGATCGAAGATAACTTTTCTGTGTTTCTGCCGATTCCGATGACCTGTTCTCCCTTTGATAAAAAGAAGCGCACCAATTCTTTACCAATCCCGCTCGTTACGCCGGTGATTACAATTGTTTTCATGATTTCAGCTCCTATAAAATCTTACTCTACTTGATAATCTTTCAGTTGCTTTCCTAGCAAGATATATATGGAAAGCGCCCAGACTATCAATAATACGTGCAATACATCATTTGCATTGAACCAAATTTGATATAATTCATACAGCTTTGTGGACACCCCACTGAACAAATAAATGAAATAGAATAGATTGACAAGTAAAAACAAAATCCAGACAACAACAAAGTTTTTGTTTAGTCTATCTTTATGCAAAAGATGATTCCTTAGATTCATTGCGAACATCAATATAAATTCGCCTCCGACAAACAACATGAATCCCTCATAAGAAACCATAAACTTATTTGGAACAATGACTCCAATCAATAAAAAGAGGGTGTAAGCCAAACTATGATAAATTGCAAATTGAATAATCTTCTTTCTGCGAAATTCATCTTTTTCCAAATAAGCAACTCCCGCAAGAATGAAGTTAATGCTATAGGCTGTCATCAGTAAATAGAGTAACTCAAATTTACTTGTAAACACGCAATAATCCAATCCTTGACATTTTAATACATATCCGAAGGCTTGGTAACTAGTTCCAGCTAATAGCGCTCCTACTCCCCATAAAATGAGACCAATACCAAACAAAAATCTAGATTTTTGATTGGCTTTTGTCCAGAAAAAGAAAATTCCAAGTAGAATCATCAATAGACCCAGTAAATAAATGAAAAATGTTGAGCTAGGCTGAATCAATACCACCTCGAAATCGAAAATGGTTATCGTTACATAAGGCATGCTTTGTAAAAAAGATGAAGGTGTTGAAAGTGGACTCATCAATAATGCCGACGTGTGATCAAAAAGCAGAATCAACCCTACCAGAATAAACAAAATGAATGCGATTAGTCTTTTTCTCATATTCTTCACTTCTTTCTTCAGAATATAACGATGTTATTTGAAAAAAACAGGCACTGTCTTATGCCTGTTTTGAATTTTTATAAGTGAAACCTTTTCTTGAATTCGTCTTTGATTGACTTGGGAAAAAAGAACAGAATAAATAAGAAAATGAACACTGCTAGACCAAAAGCTGTAACGGATGGCCAGAGCACAGTAATCAAGTGAAACAGATAAAGAATGAAAGGAACAAGAGAAAATACAATGATGGTAAACAAATAGAACAAATAATCTCGGTAATCAATCCTTCTTACCCAAATGATGACGGTAATTGCTAAATTGCAGGCGAGTAAAGCAAATGGAGTCACATAATCCAAAGCCCAACCTGCATGTTCTCCAAAGTTCCGGTCAATTAGATTCAAAATAATAATCAAGATCGTGGTTAAAAAAGCCAATTTGAAGGCAATGTTCTGTTTTGATAAAATTCCAAAACGAACAATCGCCCAGAAATATAAAATAGCTCCAATGGGGATGAATGACCACATTACTCCAGTATAGTTGAATAGGTTTATTCCTAAAAGAGTCAAAATCGAGATTACGGTAACAAATAATAAAGCTTTTTTTGTAATTGGCAATATTTCTCTTCTTTGAGGTATATATTCCGGGTAAACTTCTGGAATGCTTGGATCTCCTTTACCTTGAAGAACTTGATGACAAAGGGGACAATATTTTTGGTTTGTCTCTATCACGATATGACACTTGTCACAGTGTTTCATACGTACACCTCCACGTAGTTGCTTTCAATCTCGACTTCCATGCCTAAATTAGTTAGTTGGCGGAAAAATTCTTTCTCAATGGTCGTTTCGATGATTGAACGAGTAAAACTGATTTTAAACTTGTCTTCAAAAGAGACGATGGCACAGTTTAGTGTATTGAACTTGCCTGAATAAACAGCCGCTAATACATTGTCAATATAAGGTTTCATAGAATTCGGAAAATCAACTTTTCCGATATTCGAAAGGCTCATCGTGTTTAAAGAAAGACCCATGATATTGTATCCGATTTTCATCGCATATTTTTTTAGATGAAATGGCGTCAGTTTTAAAAAGACATTCTTTTCAAAAGCTACATTTTCACTCATTTTACGAATGAGTTCCGACTTTTGAAGTCCATATCTAAACTTCTCTTTTGTATGAGCAATAATCTCATCAAATGTAATGTCCTTTCGATTCATAACCATATCTGTTTTAACGAAATTAGAGAAATTCCGCAAGGTTTTCGAAGGAAAATGATTTCTGAGGTTCACAGGCACAAAAATTTTAACGGGCTTTTGATGATATTTTAAATGTTCTCTATGTTGAATTTGAGTCGTATAGATACAATACATCAAAAGAGAGGCTAAGTATTCTGTGACAGTCGTTTCGTATTTTCTTGCTTGTTCAAGTATCTTCTTTGTCGATACCGTTCCGGAAATCATTCCGATATTTCCTTCGTTGATGGGCGTACCTTTAATTCCAAAGGCCTTTTTTTCAGGAACATGCTTACGGTTTTTTGGATCATAATATGCCATATGAGCATCTTCATATTCTTCGATGGTCGGACTACTGTCCTTTGTAAGTACCAGATTATCTGGTGTTACGGGATATCCCTTTAAAGAGAGGTATTCATATACAACAGATTTCAAAAACATAAAAGATCCGGCACCGTCTGCGAGAGAATGAAAAATCTCAATTGCAATCAGGTTGTTTCTGTAATATATTTGAAACATGTAGCCATTATTATCCTTTGGGGATAAAGGTCCGCAGACCTGATGCTGCATCGGTTTCACAATGAATGGACTGCTGTTATAATCAAGATATCGCCAAAAAAAACCCGTTTTGAGTCTTACTTTAAACATCGGATATCTTTCAAGCATTGCATCAACGGCAAGTTGTAAAAAATCAGGATCAACAACTTCCTTTAATGCAATTTGAACACGGAAAGTATTCGTCTCTTTTGTGTTTGAAACTTCAGGAAAGATTTTCGCTGAATTATCTAGTTTAAACCATTCTTGAAATTTAGGGTTTGCCTTCATCATAAATCTCCATTATGCAAAAAGAATCTAATATTATTAAGAAAAAATTATCAAAATCAATCATATGTTAGTCCATATTGATACAATAATTATATCACAAGAATTTGAGTTTGAATAAGAAATCCCAAAACGTTATCAACAATTTGTTAAAATGTAAAAGTAGTGTATAATATCTCTAGAGGTGAAGATATGAAAACTTTTGAAAGACTCATTCAATACACAAAATACAATACACAATCCGATGAAAAATCCACTTCTTTTCCTTCTACAAGAAATCAACTTGTTTTAGGAAATGAATTAGTAAAAGAATTGATTTCTCTCGGAGTCAATGCTTCCATTGATGATTATGGTTATGTGATAGGAAAAATTGCATCTAATATTGACCATGAAGTTAAAACCATCGCATTGTTTGCTCATATGGATACATCCCCAGATGCGAGTGGGGAAGATGTAACTCCCAGAATCATCCGTCAATACGATGGATCAGACATCATTTTAAACGAAGATAAAAATATTATTCTTAGTCCAAAACAGTTTCCTTCCCTTAATGACAATAAAGGCCATGACTTGATTGTCACAAATGGACTTACACTCCTCGGCGCAGATGACAAAGCAGGGTTGGCTGAGATTATGACTTTTGTTGAGTTCATCCATGCGAATCCAGAGTTCAAACACGGAGAAATTGTCGTTTGTTTTACCCCAGATGAAGAGGTCGGAAGAGGCACGGATTTTATCAACATGAATTCCCTCGGTGCGGACGTCGGTTATACAATGGATGGCTCAAGGGTTGGAGAAATTGCATTTGAAAATTTTAATGCAGCTAGTGCTTCTTTAAAATTCAATGGCGTTTCCGTTCATCCCGGAGGTGCTAAAAACACAATGATTAATTCTGTGTTTTTAGCCTACGAGTTCGACTCTTTATTACCAAAATATATGAGACCTGAAACAACAGAAAAATATGAAGGTTTCAACCATTTGACGAACATCCATGGACATACAGAGTTTACAGAAGTCAAATACATTATCAGAAATCACTCCAAAGATCTATTCGAAAAACAAAAAATCGATTTTTTGAACGCTCAAGCCTTTATGAAACAGAAATATGGATATAACGTCTGTGAACTGACAATCGAGGACTCTTACTACAATATGCGAGAAATCGTCGATCAACATAAAGAAATCGTTGATTTCGCCATCGAAGCCATAAAAGAGGCTGGTTTAACCCCGATTATTGAACCGATACGCGGAGGAACCGATGGTGCCAGACTGACCTATATGGGGTTACCTTGTCCCAACCTAGGTACCGGTGGATACAATTACCATGGTCCATACGAATACGCATCTATCCAAGAGATGGACCTTGCTGTCGAAGTCATTAAAAAATTAGTACAGAAATTTATCTAATTGATTTCTCTCGATTTTATCCGTATTCTCAAAAAAATAAAGCGCCACTATGATGGCGCTTTCGTTATTATTACTTGTCTTTTTTTAGACACATGAACCAATCTAAGCAATAAACGTCGTCACTCTTAGATTCCATTCTCTCTTTTGCTGTTCCACAAGATCCGGCAGTTGGAACGATAACGTCCTGTCCTGGTCTCCAGTTTGCTGGTGTAGCAACATGATCCTTATCCGCTTTTTGAAGAGCCTGGATAATTCTTTTGATTTCGTCAAAGTTTCTTCCTGTTGTCAAAGGATAGTATAAAATTGTTCTAATTTTTGCGTTTGGATCAATCACGAACACTGCGCGTACTGCTTGAGTGTTAGATTGATTCGGTTGAATCATTCCAAACTTATTAGCAACATCCATAGAAATGTCCTCAATTAAGGGGAAATTCACTTCAACGTCGCTCATGCCATTCCATTTGATTTTTTCTTTAATCGTTCTGAGCCATGCGATGTGAGCATATAGACTATCTACACTTAATCCAATTAATTCTGTATTCATTGCCTTGAATTCATTTTGCATGCTAGCAAATGTCATAAACTCACTTGTACAAACTGGAGTAAAGTCAGCTGGATGTGAGAATAAAATAACCCATTTCCCAGCATAGTCTTGTGGAAAATTGATTTTCCCCTGTGTCGTTGTGGCTGTAAAACTTGGCGCATCGTCTCCGATTAAGGGCATGCGGTGAAACTCTCTTACTTCTTCCATTTTTTTCTCCTTTGGATTTTTTTTATTTTTTCATACACGAATTGCAAACTCCAAGCAAATTCACCTGTTCATGAACAATGTTAAATTGAGGAAGTTTGGACTTGTCGTATGTTGTTTCTACTCGTGGAATATCGAAAATGGTACCACATTCGATGCAAGTGAAATGTGAATGATCATCAATTTTTAGTTCATATCGCTTCTCATTGTCTGAGGTATTAATCGCTTCGACCAAATCATTTTTAATCAGCAAATTTAATACATTATAGACTGTTGTTTTAGATAAAGTCGGAAGAAACTGATTCAATGCTTGATAAATCTCATCCACGGTTGGGTGGTTTTTGTTTTCGCTTAAAAAATCATAAATCATCATCCTTGTATGTGAAGGACTGATGCCTAATTCTTTAAACAGTTCTAGCGTATGATTTCCCATAATCGTCTTTCCTTTCAGTCCGATTTAGTTCTAAGTATATTTTTATGACAAGTTATTTCAACATCGAATTCATAAACCACAATTCTTTTTCATAAAAAGCAATATGGTCATCAGACATCATAACACTTACTGATTCATTTTCTTGATCTGAAACTGAACGAATTTCTTGAACCAACGTTAATAGTGATTTGTAATCTTCTCTGGTGATTTCCAATGCTTCTTTTACTGACCAGTTCTTGTTTGGAAGTTCTTTGATTGAAGTGATATCCAGATAGGCTTTATTATTCGCATCCGGAAATCCTCCCAGCATTTTCATTCTTTCAGCAACTTGGTCATATTTCTCGAATAAATCATCATATAGTTTTTCGAGATAAAGATGGGCTTGAACAAAATTTTGTCCGACAACATTCCAATGCAGATTATGTAGTTTTGTATTCATGACGGCAATATCAGCCACATACTTATTCAGTAATTTCAATAGTTTTTCCATAAAATAAATTCTCCTTTAGTTTTTTTGTAATCATTACAAAATTATTATAACATCAATTTGCTTGTAAATCAAATCATATGCCTAGTAATAAATAAATAAGTTTCTAGTCATGAAATTCAAGGTGAGAATGAAAATGAACTTCTTTCTATGATATAATAAATTTAGTTTTAAAATGCATTAATTATGGGTTGGAGGGCAATTATTTTGACACAATTTGAAACCGATCGTTTGATTATTAAGCCAGTCTCGTTTTCAGATTTATCTGACATTTATGAAGTATTGAGTGACTCAAATTCTATGACATACTTTGTAGAAGGCACCTATTCTTTGGATCAAGTTAAACAATTCATTCAAGAGGATTTAGAGAAAATGCATCATTTTTCTGTTTTCCTGAAAGAAACGGGAAAGTGGATAGGAAAATTGTCATTTCATCCATGGTTCATGAAAGACACTTATGAAATCGGTTGGATATTCAGCAGCAAGTACACGAACTATGGTTATTGTACCGAAGCAAGCAAAGCAATCTTGGATTACGGTTTCAAAGTGATGAACTTACATCGAATAGTCGCGACCTGTCAACCTGAAAACATCGCTTCTAAGAGGGTGTGTGAAAAGCTTGGAATGAGAATAGAGGGTTTATTTAAAAAGTGTATTTACTACAAAAACAACCTATGGTGGGATGAACTTTTTTACGCCATTTTGAAAGAAGAGTATCTATGAAAATAACCATTATATCTGTTGGAAAAATAAAAGAAAAATACCTTATAGAAGGTATAAAAGAATATGCAAAAAGATTGTCAAGGTATACTGTTTTAGACATGATAGAAATCAAGGATGAGCAAGAACCGGACAATCTTTCCGAAAAAGATCTAGAAATTATCAAAAATATCGAAGGCAAAAGAATCATTGCTAAGTTGCCACCTTCTTACGTCATTTCACTTGCTATTCAAGGAAAACAAATGGATAGCATAGCTTTATCTGAGTTGATAGTCGAAATACAAAACTACACAAGTTCTAACATAACCTTTGTTATTGGAGGATCGAATGGGTTATCAGATGAAGTGTTAGAAAAGTCTGATTTCCTTTTATCTTTTTCTAAAATGACCTTCCCACATCAATTAATGAAACTAATCCTATTAGAACAGGTTTATAGAGCTTTTAGAATTATGAACAGCGAGCCGTATCACAAATGACCTAAAAGAACATCTAATAACAAGTATTATGAGTCACTATCTTGAATGGTAGTGACTTTTTGTTTGTTTTTGTGATAAAATGTGTTTTGGAAAAGAATCATGTGTGTTTTTGAGAAGAAAGATCAATAATGAGAAATAATCCTTTGGCGAAATTATCGCTAATGAAGAATTGGTTATGTGTCTCGTGTCAACTCAAAAAGATGTATGCTTTGAATAATCATATTGGAAATATATATTATACAGACTCTATTTGGGGAGAGAAAATTATGATTGAAATTTATGAAAACCTTTATATAGGCAATCAAAACGATTTTGAATCTCTTGAAAGCAAAAACAATTACTATATAGTACAAGCATGCAAAGAACCCTATCACAGAAATGCTTTGAGATATACCGGACGAGGAGCTCCAAAGGACCACCCTGAATATTTTGTTGCCAGAAGAGGAAACAGACTCATTTGCAACCTCGTTGATAGTCCAGATCCTTCATTCATTCCAGATATAATAATTAGCGAGGCATTAAATTTTATAGATGATCATCTTAAAGAGTGCCACAAAGTATTAGTGCACTGTAATCAAGGGATGTCAAGATCCGCAGTCATTGGCCTGCTATACCTTAAAGAAATAGGAATAATTAATGGTTCATTTTGTGATGCAGAAAAACACTTCTTATCAATATATCCTTTATATAATCCGGGGCACGGCATGAGAGAGTATGCTAATAATAATTGGGATACAAATTTTCTGAGAGAGAATCAATGAATAGTCTTTCGGATCAAAACCAATTAATTACGCTTATCAATGATAAGCTTACTTCCGACTGTTTTGTTGATGCAGCGAATCTTCTTTTGGATTTAAAGAAGAGATACCCTGCAACTTGGATATCTCAACTAAAAATACGAGAATTCTTGATATCAAAAGAATCATCTGGAAAAAATGAGCTTGTGGCACAAAAACTATATGAGCTTTTAAATACAAATACAAGGTTTCAAAAATATCTTGATGAAATTCGAGTTGTAAATTTGATATTTAATGATAAGAACAAACTCGACTCGCAAGAGGTATTATCTTCAAAGAACGCATTGAAATATTACTTTGGGTGCCTTCCATATATTTTAAAATCTGCTTATAAAGAGTCTTTGAAAAACCCTCATACCCTTGATTTTGTTTTAAAAATATTATTCGATTTGTTTAAACAAATATACTCATTGAATAACATGAAAAACAAAAAAACTTACCGTAAACTTATATTCCCTTTTTACAGAAGAAAATGGATTAAAGCATATTACGATTATGTATACGCTCTTTCTGAATGGAGCAATATAAACGTAGTATACGGTTATTGGCGCAAGGACTATTATAGTTTTCAAATTGATGAAAGTCTAGTTATGGGAAGAATAACCAAAGAACAAAGTGTAAAAAAACTTTTGAACATAGGTCTAGAAATAGAAAACAGAGAAAGAGAACAGTCCGTTAGATGGAGAATGAACCATAGTAATGAATATCAACAATTGATGCCAAATAAGCGATTTCTAAGTAAAGAAGAAAAAGCAATAACCAATCACATGTTTTCGTTTTATTTTTTAGATGACAATGTTATTGTCGGAAAGGTTAAACTTACTGAATGGATTCGTGCATATTACATAATCTATATGATATCAACTTTTCGAACAAAACTTGGTTTATTACTTCCTATTCGATCGTCATTTTTTATCAGAAGCAAAAAATGGTGGCTATTCATTTTTAAGTTATTCGGTATATCAAAAGAAAGTTGCCGATATCTTTTTGATAATATGATTTATCGTGAAAATTCTTCAGACTTTTATGATTACCCTTTTATAGAATTGTACAAAGAAAAATTTCTTGTGGTCTCAAGTGCCTATTCTGTCGCTTTGGTAGATTATATTTTGGAGTCAAGATTGAATAGAAATGGTGCAGAACCTCGAATTGCTGGAAAAAGTTTTGAATTGAGAATTATCGACCTTCTTGTGACTTGCGGCGTGGAGGCTGATAGTTTTATGCAAAAGAATGGAATTCAGTGTGATGTTGCATTCGTGTTGGATAAAGATATATACCTTTGCGAATGCAAATCAAGAGGAAGGTATCGGAAGGATTCAAATATTCTTGACATTAATTCAAGTGACATTGATCAAATAACAAGAATATGGAATTTTTATAAAAATAATGCTGAAATAATTAGAACCAAATTTCAAATTAAGAATAAGATTGATAATGTATATAGATTGGTTATTTATTCGGAAATTCTTGACAAATCTCAACTATTTGAGGGAGTAATGTTTGCTGACTGGAGCATGATGAGTCAGTACTTTACGAGTCCTAAAAAGACATTTACGTCACTCGGTTTCAGAAAATACCTTTCAGCATATAAATTGCCATTTAAACATCTAAATAGTATAGGTATCCATGAAGTCGTTTTTAAACTTAAGGATCTGAATTTTTCTTTGGAGACAACAAAAATCATAAATTAATTAATCTTCTTAAGTATTGTTACCAAATTATTGTCAATTACAGGATGATATAATATATTCAACCAGTAAATATCATTTAAAATAGTGATAATACGAAAAAAACTTCTTCTTCAATTTGATAAAATTCACCCAACGGTGGAGGAAAAACATCTATTGTGTTATACTATTTGAGAAAACGTATACTTACATTAATCAGAATAGAGGAATGAATATTAATGGAAAAGAATCTTTCACAAATAAATCGAGATAAGATAATAAACATGATTGACAATCTCGTCGATGAAACTAAAGACGAAAAGAGAATTAAGGATTTGCGGAATATTCAAGCTTACATTTTAAGCCAAAAATTCGGCTTGAACTTCGAAATGCATTCGGAAGATCTATATGAAAAATTGGATGATTATTTTCTTGTGTATTCAGAAAACGAAGAAAAAAGAGTAATTACAGACAGTAAGTTGCCCCTCAATTTTATCATTGAGGGCGACAATTTGCACAGTTTACATTTGCTCAAGAAAACACATAAAAAAGCTATTGATGTTATCTACATAGATCCACCATATAATACTGGAACAAAAGACTGGAAGTACAACAACAATTATGTTGACAGTAACGATCTATATAGGCATAGTAAATGGCTAAGTATGATGCATCATAGATTAGATTACGCAAAATCACTTCTCAAAGATGATGGAGTATTAATAACCGCCATCGATGAAAATGAGTTGGCAACACTTTATTTGTTGATAGATGAGCTATTTGGTATGAATTTTGTTACGGATATTATATCAATAATACATAATCCGAGAGGTGTTCAAGGGAATAATTTTTCTTATACAAACGAGTATGCTTTATTTACATATAGAAAAGGGTTAGTGGTGATCGGTAATAAACATATTGAAAATGAAGAGATTGATTGGAGAGATTTACGCGATAATGGTGGAGAATCTCTTCGGGAAGATGCAAAGAATTGTTTCTATCCCATTAAAGTCAAGAATGAAGAAATAATTGGATTTGGTGATGCTATTTATGATGAAGATTATCATCCAAATCAAAACGAATATTCTGTAGAAGAAGGGTGTTATTTTGTATTTCCTATTGACATTCAAGGAATTGAAAGGAAATGGCGTTACGCAAGACAATCTGTTGAAAGTATTAAAAATTTGTTACGTGTAAAAAAGAAATCATTTGGATTTGACATTCAAATTGGTAAGAATTTTACGAATTATAAGACGGTATGGACTGACAAGAAATTTGATGCCAATGAGTATGGAACAAAGTTAATAAATGACATAGTTCCTACTAACGACTTTAATTTTCCAAAATCACTATACAATGTATATGAGTGCTTGTATGCGACAACAAAAGATAAAAAAGATGCGATTATCCTAGATTTTTTTGCCGGTAGTGGTACTACTGGACATGCAACGTTGCTATTGAATCGTCTTGAAGGCGGAAATCGGAAATTTATATTATGTACAAATAATGATATCGGAGAAGTAAAGGAGAAAGAATTAAAGAAAAATAATCCCCTATATCAAGACGATCTATATAGTATGCCAAATATTGAAGAATATATTGAAAAATTCGGCATCGCTTCATCAATTACATATCCAAGAATTCGTAACGTAATATTGGGATATACTGCAGGGAAAAATAATAAAGCTTTGCTGGAAGAAATCCAAATCTCAAAAGGTACCTTATTAAATTCTAAGAACTATGAGAAATTCATAATACAGATAACAACAGCGATAAGAAAACATGAAAAACAAGGTATTTATATGCAAGTAGAAACAGAACTTGATGGAGACTTGTTTAAAATTTATGGCGTTGAGAAGAAAGGATCCAAAGTGCAGGGAATTGCTGCCAATTTGGAATATTTCAAAATTGATTTTATACCTAAAGCGTCCATACTAGACGAAGGAATTGGACTGTTCAAGAAAAATATAGAAGAAATGATACAGTTACTTAATCATAAGATTATTGATAAAGAAAAAATACTAATCATTGATGATGAAGAACAATTCTTAGAACTTCTAAACGACCTAGATCGAATGAGCGATTTGCAAACTATATATTACTCTTCTGATATTCTCATAACCTCGGACGAAGAAATGATTATTGTTGGTAAAGGAATTGAATTAAGAAAAATACCTCATAGCTTTTACTTGAATGAAATAAAGGAGATGGGTGAACTATGATAGGAGTGAAAATCACAAAAAGTGGATTTCAAGATAGATGTGCAGGATACCTGTTTGATAAACTGTTCGACCCTGAACATAAAACCATTATCATAAAGTCACCTACAGGTTCAGGAAAAACAGTCATTTTAAATGATTTTATTGAAAGAATCTCTGATACTAAGGCAAACTTGGTCTTTGTTTGGCTAACTCCTGGAAAAGGTGATTTAGAACAACAAAGTAAGATATCTATAGAGAAGAGATCCCCTGAGTTAGTAACCAAAGATTTATGGGAGACTATTAATAGTGGGTTTGAACCAAATGACATCACATTTGTTAACTGGGAATTGTTAACAAAAAAAGGAAATAAAGCTCTTAAGTCCTCTGAAAGAAAAACTCTATTTGATCAAATCTCAATTGCCCATAAGAAAGGCTATAGTTTTATTCTTATAATTGACGAAGAGCATAGCAATGATACTAGAAAAGCTCAAGATTTGATTGATGCTTTTTCTGCACTAAAAGAGATTAGAGTATCTGCAACCGCAAGATTTACAAACGATTCATTCAATTATGAGATATCTGAAAGAGAAGTAATCGATGAAGAATTTATCACAAAAGGAATTTACATCAATATTGATGTTAATGAAGGTGAAATCGATGACACAACAGAGTATATCAAGTTGATTGACCATGGGTTATCCAAAAGAGAAGAAATACTCAATGAATACAAAAAGTTACCTGGTGCTGAATATGTGAATCCATTGATGATTATACAATTCCCTAATCAATCTCAAAAATTGATTTCTATTGTTGAAGACTATCTTAATCAAAAACATGACATAAACTACAGTAATCTTACTCTTGGTATTTGGATGGCAGACATTAATGACAAAAAGAATATTGGGAAAATTTCTGACGATGATGATTCCGTTCAAGTGCTATTAATGAAACAAGCCATTTCAACTGGTTGGGATTGTCGAAGAGCAAAAATCCTTATAAAACTCAGAGAAAACATGAATGAAGACTTCGAAATTCAAACTATTGGTAGAATTCGAAGAATGCCTAGGCTGAGACACTACAATGTCAATCTTATTGATTACTGTTTTCTATATACTTTAGATGACAAATACGTGTCAGGGGTTAGAGAAAGCACAAAATATATCTTCAGTGAAAAGCAGCTTGTCATAAAGGAAAAAGGAAATGAATATCATTTAATTAAAGAATCTAGAGATGAAAATATGCAGACAGTCGATGAAAGACAAGTTATGAATGCTATTTTCGAACATTTCGAAAAGAAGTATTTTGTAAAAGGAAGAATAGAAATTAATTTGCTGATAGATGCCGGTTATACTTTCAAGAAGACAATAGTCTTTCGAGCAAAGAGGGGATTGTACGAGACAACAGATGAGATAATAAACTCTGGAAGCATTCTGACTTTAGAATCGAATGTTGACACAAGTATACACGGTATTGATCTACTCCATAACATATACAGTTTGACAAAAATCATCTCAATTGAATACGAAAAACTAGTTACAATCCTTAATGGCCTATTTAGAAAAGGATTTGGCAAAAGAAGTAATAAAATTCTATCACTAGACATAAAAGAGTTTTATGCTTTTATGCTCAATAACTATGATCAAATTGAAATCGATTTCAAAGAAGCTACAGAACGAGTTTATAAATATCAAAGATTATTCATCCACCCAAAAGAAACTGATTTTAGCATTCCAAAAAGTGATCGGGTTAAGTATGACTCTTTTTCAAGGTCGAAAAGAGTAATGAACTCAAATATATATGAAAACTATACCGAAGAAATGCTAGTTGAAGGTTTGAAGTCTAAAAGTGAAAGATTATTCGAAAGATATTGTGAATTGAATAAAAATATTAATTGGATATATAAAAATGGGGATTCCGGTGAAGACTATTTTTCCATTGTATATCAAGACACGTTGGGAAAACAATGGTTATTCTTTCCTGATTACATCGTAAGGATGAATGATAATACAATATGGATTATTGAAACCAAGGGTGGGGAAGCAAATCATCAATCAAAAAATATTGATAAGAAGGCTTCTCTAAAATTTGACGCACTAAAGGATTATTGCGGCAAATATCAACTAAACTGGGGGTTTGTGCGAGATTCAGAAGAAAATCTATATTTCAATAATACTATTTACTCTGAACAGCTTGATGAATCATTATGGCTTGATATTAGAGATATTTTCTAGTCCATAATCTATAGTCATGTGTATTTTAACAAATCTTTAATCACGCACTATAATTATAATGTTTTTTGTGAGGTGACATTAATGCAAATATATGAAGATGAATTAAGAATCATAGAAAAAATTAAAAACTCCATTGTACAAAAGGTTGATAGTAGCTCTGGAATCACAGTAATAGGAGAAGACAATAGGATGAGGATTATTGGGTTTGGATCATCCTGGAGAATATTAATTAATCACAAACTTGAAGTAACATCATTTAATAAATATAATTTAGTATATACCGAAAAACTCTTGATTGGCAAAAAAATCACCTCAGTTAAGTACTCAAAGACTACAAATGATCTTTCTATCAAACTTAATGGAAAAATCAAAATAGACTATTTTTATATTGAAGAGGACATTCGGCCTTGGGGAGTACGAGAGTTATCATAAACTAGTCACACTGTTTCGATACTCACTATTTCAACATCTATTGCAAATTGACTTGCGAATTGATCTCAAATGGGAGGGGAAATATGCTTGATAAATCTTTCTACCTGGAAAAAAATCTTGAAAAATTATCCGATACAAATTCTAAAGTTTATTTTACTGAAAAGAACAAGATTGAAAATCTGAATGATTATAGCAGATACCGAACATTAGTATTCAATGTTTTAGGAGTTTTTACTTTGAGTACACAAATGCTAGAAATAACCATTCAGGGTTTTCTTACAATACATGATCAAATTAATAGCCAAGGAATTGAAATTGAGCAGGAAATTAAGCGGAATTTTTTCAAATATCTCGATGAAACCGTAAAAGAGAATGTAACCGTCGAGAAAAGCAATTCTAATTTGAATAGATTGTTAACTGAACTTAAATCAAATTGCCTCATTGATGAAGATTTATACATCGAACTAGATCAATATAGAGAGATTAGAAACGAACTGATTCATGCAAGCCTTATTGTGAATCCGTTTATGTTTTATAAGACCGCCAACATGATACAATATATTCTTCTTGTGATATATCATACGTTAAGAATTGCTCAATATATAGATCACTTCAAACTATTGTTTACTAGCAAATAGAGAGTATATAATATCTTGTGGACTTTCAAAAAGCAGTGAAATTCAGAAAACGAAATAAAAAGAGAAATCCTTTGTGTATAATAGAGTTTGCGTACACCACAAACACAGGAGGATTTCCCA
>Ga0180007_10000308_pt1 | contig 87157 bp, 65 predicted proteins | sample MM_PC_MetaG_FD_121122 | JGI IMG/M metagenome (GOLD analysis project Ga0180007, IMG submission 121122) | Groundwater microbial communities from the Aspo Hard Rock Laboratory (HRL) deep subsurface site, Sweden - MM_PC_MetaG | ecosystem: Environmental > Aquatic > Deep subsurface > Groundwater...
AGCGCTGTGTTACCACATCGCCTCCAAAGACTCGCTACCCGGTGGATGGCCTTCCTTCCGGGACGGGATTCTCACCCGCTCGATTACACGACCTTGCCCGGCCGCACTATTTGCCTGTCCCCGAAATTCCACGTTTTTTTGTCAGGCGACGTTAAGCCCACTAAGGCTCACGCGGTTTTTACCGCTGTGCTTCGAAGTGTAGAGGGCCGCGTCGGCCAAACGGATAAGCTCTTCTTTTTCCCTGGCATCCCGCGGAAACTCGGCAACACCCAAGCTGATGGTCACATGTAAGCACTCCTCGCCATGCATGATCTCAAGGCCCTCCACAGTGGAGCGTATCTTTTCTGCGGCGATCATGGCTTGGGCTGCGTCTGTTTCGGGTAGGATCATGACGAATTCTTCGCCACCATAGCGCGCCACGATATCTTCGGCGCGTGAGGTCATCTTGATGGATCTGGCCACGCTCTTCAGGACTTCGTCACCCAGCTGATGGCCGTAGGTGTCGTTGAATGTTTTAAAGTTATCAATGTCGATCATGATGAGGGTAAACTGTTTGTTGTGGCGACTGGAGCGCTTCATTTCCTGATCCAATAGGAGTTGGAAGTAGCGGTGCACATAAAGCTTGGTCATCCCGTCGGTGGTGGCCAACTCGAAGAGTCTGGCGTTGTCAATGGATATGGCGGCCTGGGCGGAGATGATCCGGAGGATCTCCAGGCGCTCGGGGGTGAAGGCATCCGTGGTCAGATTGTTTTCCATATAAAGGAGGCCTTTGAGCATGCCCTTGTTCATAATGGGAGTGCACATGATCGATTTGCATTGGGTGCCGATGATGTAGGGATCGTTCGTGAAGGGGCCGTCCTTCAGGGCATTGCCGAGGATGACATCTTCCCCGCTACGGTGGACATAGTTGACGATGGAAAGGCAAAGGCCGGTGCACTCCTGTAGCGCCATGGATTGCATCACCTTTATATCACGGGTATTCACATCTTCACTGGCCTCAATGGTCAAAACACCCTCGGACTCAAGGATCAGATACCCGCGTTGGGCTCCGGCATTGACAACGGACATGTGCATGACCTTTTGAAGAAGCCGATCCAGCATAATCTCGCTGGAGATAATCTGAGAGGCCTTCATAACCGTGGAAAGGTCCAGGGCTACTCCCAGGGTACTTCCCGTGGTTGGGGATGTATCTATGACAGATCCGCGTAACAGGTTTTCTTTTGATTTTGCCAGTCCGGGATACATGGTTGTTAATTGATTAAGCAGCCCGGTTGCGCCCCATCGTGAATAACAGGAACAGGCGGCAGCCATCTTTTCCTTTGCTTTTTCTTCATCACCCAGGGAAAGATAGAATTTTACTGCAATGGCATTAAAATACCCTCCTTCACTGGTGTTATCATATGTTTTGCACAATTGAATCGCCTGCTCAAAATTATTTTCCGCACGCGTTATATTACCGCAGACAAGCCATGCATACAGGGCCTCCACAGCGTGAACCATGTGAAGCGTATTCATGGGGGCGCTTTGTGCCATTTTTTTCATTTTAAACTGATTAAATTTGATCTGCAGACGATACCTTATTTTTGTAAGGGCCGACGCATCAGGGTATGCGAAAAGCCGTGCGATTGAATCATACAAAAGCACACTGCGATTTATCACGATTCCTTGCATCGACTCTTTGTATTTAATAAAATTATCTGCGGCGTCAATGGCATGGGGATATTCATTGTACAAGACATACAACATCAATTTCCCAAACCAGTACGAAGAGATCGCTGCGCGGTTATCAGACGCTATCCATATGGGCAGTAATTTTTCGGCATCCATCACGGTGCCTGTATAATTCAGGGGATCGTCACATTTTCCCATGAGAATCAAAACCTTCTGCCAGACCAATAAATGCACCGTTAAAATGTGATTTTGCTTTAGTGCGGCGATGATGGTGTTGTTTTTCGCCATGGACCGCTCGATCTCAACAAGATCCACCCCGGCCATGAACGCGTGTGCATCGACGAAAAAGAGGTTTAATCCCGCGTAATCCAGGTCCCCTGTTTCCAATCCAATCCTGTACCCTTCCATCAAATCCGGTAGAGTGTCCTTTATGGGAGCTGACCAGTGCCGTATTAAGGCATTATATACGTAGATTGTTCTGCTTTCAAAGGCCCTGGCACCCAGTTTGTCGATAAGCTTAAGTCCGAGGTGGCCGAATTTCATGGCTCCATCAAAATCGAAAAAACCAACGGCTCGAATGATTCCATAACCGGTAAATGCAAAGGCATGCTCGGGTGCAAGCCCATATTTAGCCGATAGTCTGATAGATTTAATAGTTATTAATGCAAGGAGATTCGGATCGGCATAAAAGGCGGCATGGGCCATACTTGAAAGAATCTGGGCCACAGCACAAATTTCAGGATCAGTCATTCCCGGCAGATCAAGCAGGTCCTCGGGCTTTTTCCCAAAAAACGTGAGTTTATATTTCAATAATTCGATCCCGATGCGAAGCTGGCTCGGCTTTCTCGGTATCATGATGCCGAACAGTTTCACCATCGGCACAGCCACATCAATTGCTCCATTATAATCTTCCTGGGCAATGCAGGCATTGATTCTGGAGACAAGTATCTTGACCTTGTCCAGGGCTGTTTTGGCATGCTCCAGTGCCGTTTCGGCCAGGGTGTTCATGATATCAAAATCGCCAATAAGGTATGCCGCCTCAGTGGATTCGGCATACAGAGACAGGGCGAGGTCGTGCTGCGTCTCCCAGTGTCTCTCCGCCAAGAGCTTGATCCCTGTTGTCAGATACGTGAATGCCGGGGCGTAAGCTGCGGACGCCTTGGCCATTTTACCGGCCTCCAGATTGAGCCGTGCAAGCTCTTCTTGCCCCCTGTGGCCTGATATCATGTTCGAACCCAAGTTAAGCTGGTCCACGATGTAGAATAATTTTTTCTGCCTGTTATATCCCTCGGCCATATCAAGGGACAGTTTGCCGATCTTGTAATGAATCTCAGACTTTTCAGCGTCTGTTACAAGCGAATAGGCCGCTTCCTGTACCCTGTCATGATGAAAAATGTATATGTCATCTAGTTGGCTCACCAGCCCGGATTGAATGGCTTCCGTAAGATTTTGTAAGGTCTGGTCTATGCTTAAGCCGCAAACGAAAGCCAATGTCTCAAGATCAAACCTGTTGCCGATGCAGGCACATAGCTTCAATATCTCCTGTGCGCTGGCCGATAGTTTCCCGATTTTACCGGCCATCAGTTCCACAAGGTTATCGGTCACCTGCATGCGGCTGATTTTATCCGCGTCCCACTGCCAGCCGCTGGCGCCTTCCAGCCTGATCATTTTTTCGTTGTACAACATGAGCATGAACTGGTTTACGAAGAAGGGATTACCCCCTGTCTTTTGGTGCAACAAATTTGCAAGCCCGGCCCCTTTCTCCTCAGTGCACCGCAGAAAATTTATGACAAGAGCCCTTATGTCTCTTTCGTTCAAAGGGCCCAAGGTGATTCTGCCCACCCCTATGTTATTCCACGCATCTTCCCCAAGAAAATCCGCGATGGGATGTATTTCATCAATTTCCTTATCACGGTATGATACGATGAATAAAAAATGGCTTATATCTGCGCTGGTCAGAATATTTTCCATAAAATGAAGGCTTGCCAGGTCGGCCCATTGAAGATCATCCAGAAACAGAACCACAGGATGCTCTTTCCGGGAAAACACAGCGGTGAATTTTTCAAAAACAAAATTAAACCTGTTCCGTGACTCCTCCGGACCAAGTCCCGGAAGTTCCGGCTGTTTTCCGATAATCAGTTCAACTTCCGGGATGACATCCGTAATGACCTTTCCGGCAGCGCCCAGAACGCTCAAAAGCTCTTGCTTCCATGTTACAATCCGTTCCTCGCTTTCTGTCAGGATCTGCCGCACAAGGGACTGAAAGGCCTGGATGATGGCACTGTAAGGCTTGTCTCTCCTGAATTGCTCGAACTTTCCCGATATGAAATACCCCCTTTGGGCCACGATGGGCTTATGGATCTCATGGACCATCGCTGACTTCCCAATCCCGGGCGCACCTGAGATAATCATGAGGGCTGCGCCCTTTCCACGGTTTACGGCATCTTCAAAACTCGATATCAATGCCCCTATCTCTTTTTCTCTGCCGTACAGTTTTTGGGGGATGATAAATTTGTTGGATATGTCATGCATTCCAAGCTCGAAGGGCTCAATTGTGTTCTTCTCCTCGACCTGTCTCAGACATTCCCTGATATCCGCCATCACGCCAAAGCCGTTCTGATACCTCTCTTCAGGAGTCTTGGCCAACAGTCTCATGATAATGTCTGAGATAAGCCCGGGAATTCCGGGGTCAAGGCATGAAGGGTTCTCAGGCATAACCGCGATATGTGAATGGATGAGCGCCATGGGGTCCTGGGATTTAAAGGGACGACTGCCGGTGAGTATCTCGTACAGGGTCACACCCAATGAATAGAGGTCGGTTCGGTAATCCACCACCCTATTCATCCTCCCGGTCTGCTCAGGCGACATATATGCCATTGTGCCGATGATGAAATCAGGGTTGTAGATTTCATCATTCTCATGGGTCAGAATCGCCGATATTCCGAAATCAGTTATCTTTACTTCGCCTGTTTTTAGGTTGGACAAAATATTGTGCGGCTTTATATCCCGGTGAACAATTCCTTTCATGTGAAGGTGTCCCAGTGTTTCAGCCAGGGTTGCCGATATGTTCAGAAATGAGTTTAGATCAAATCTCTTTTTACTTTCCAGAAGGCTTTTGATGGAAACGCCGTCAAAATCCTCCAGGATAAGCGCAAATCTGCCGTCCTGGCTGACCATGTCAAAGGTCTTGATAACACCGTCAAGATCGATATGTTTAATCAGCTCAAATTCCTGTTTGAATCGAGCGATTTCAGAGGCGGTGGGATAGATTGTTTTTAGCAGTTTAATAATACGCTGGGGTTCATTTTCTTTACATCCACGGTAAATAATTGAATTTCTGGTTTCGTTTATTTTTTCCCGAATAATGTAATTTGCAAACTTTTCCATTATTTTATTTCTCCATAATGGTAACGGCTCACCTGGATTATTAAACCACAGAGACGCTGGGAGCACAAAGGTTTATTTACAGAATGCTCTCATTGGTTTTTTAATAATTTATAAACAGAGTCTTTAAAAATAACAAGCACAGATAAGATAAAATGAATTAAACCCCAACAATAAGGCTGCACTGGACGCTCATTCGTAGAGCCAGTGATCCTTGGCGATGGGATATACCCTGGCTCGCTTAAAATTCGGGCAGGTGTGGTTGTGACATTCAGGCTTGGGATGAGACATCCACCTTAACGGAAAGTGTGTGAATGCCCCCGCCCATGACCACGCCCTTGACCGGCGTCACATCGCCGTAGTCCCGTCCCCAGGCAAGGCAGATGTGCTTTTCTCCGGAGAACAGGTTGTTGGTGGGATCCAGATCCACCCAGCCCGCATTCGGTACAAACACGGAGATCCAGGCATGGGATGCGTCTGATCCGATGAGTTTAGGTTTTCCCGGGGGTGGTATGGTTTCCAGATAGCCGCTGACATATCGTGCTGAAAGGCCCAGAGATCGGAGGCAACTGATGGCAAAATGGGCAAAATCCTGGCAAACGCCTTTACGTTTGGCCAGAACCTGTTCAACGGGAGTGTCCACGGTGGTGGCTGATTTGTCGTAGGTAAAGTCCGTGAAGATCCGGCCCATCAGATCCACGGCGCCTTTAAGAACAGGTGTCCCTGGCGGAAACGAGACCTGCGCAAAGTCTTTGATCCCCGGTGGAATCGAGATTAAGGGACTTGCAAAAACATACTGATACGCGGCAAGATCAGACGGGTTTTCACAGGCTTCGAGTCCCATGGCCACGGTCTCAAAGGATGGTGTTTGGTCCGGTGGGGGCGCCACCGGCGTCATTGTTTCGACCTCACTTTGGGCTGTCATGGACAATGTATTATGTGACTGTTGCACCATGAATATATGGGAAAGATTCCCAAAATAGTCGGTCTGACGCTTCAGATACTGGGGTTCAGGAACAATGGTCAACCGGTTTTTGCTCACCTTCTGTGTGGGTATCTCCCGGGGTGTTAAAAATACCTCGTTTTGTGAAAGGGAGGCCGGTTCCGAATAGGTATAGGTGGTCGTGTGGGTGATCATATATTTCATGACTTGGCCTCACCGGTGATGACGGAATAATGCGGTGTTACAGGGACCCGGGCCAAATAGTGGGCACTGATTGCCTGGGCAAAATTTTTGAGGCGCTCTTCCATGGATTCAAGAAAGGACGAAAGTACCAGGTTTTCATCATCGCTCTGATTGCTGCCAATGGTGCTAAGATCCAGCAGACGTACCGAGGTCAGCATGTCCAACGCCATACGCTCTTCAGGACTTGCAAAGCGCCGTTCATGTTGCCGGGGCAATTGCTCCACATGGTCAGCCAATTGGCTGCATTGAAAGGCCAGGGACTTGGGATTGCTTTCATCAATGAGCAGGAGGTCCAGAACCGGGGCAAGCTGAAAGGTTGTCCTGTAGCGTGACCGGTAGGTCATGATACTTGCTGCCACTTCCAGAAGGGCCTCCATTTTGCTTCGGGATTCTTCGTAAAGCTGGGAAAGACCCGCACGGATCAGATTTGTATGGATCATGGCCCGCTCAATACGGCGTCCCATATCCATGAAACGCCATCCCAGTCCACGGGTCATGCTCTCCATGGCCAGTCCGCTGAAGGCACTCAGGGCATAAAGGGTCTCATCCAGGTGTTCAAGGGGGTACTCAACAGGGCTGTCAGGAACTTCATCCAGGCGATTGATCACCCGCCAGGAGTCCACTGAAAACCAGTCGCGCACATTTCGGGCTGCTCCTTGAACCTGATTGAGAACAGCGGCCAGGCTTCCCGGCCGGTCTTTCCGGTACAGGGCATCCTGCAGTTGGTCCCACAACTGGCGATAGCGGAGTATAATATTTTTTTCTTCAGGTAACTGAATGGTCTCCTGGGTAGCCATTAGGTCCAGCAAAAAGGGCAGCTCGGGAATATCTGCCAAACGGTCTTCGCCGGTGATCCTCCGGAACACTGAGCGAAGGAGACGTACCCGCACCTCGGCCCGTTCCAGATAGCGGCCCAGCCAGAGAAGGTGATCCGCCACCCGGCTTGGCAGGTCTCTTCCCCGTCTGAATTCGGTGGTGGTGTGCATTCCGTCCATGAGGCTGAACGGTTCCACCGGCCTGTCAGAGTATACCCATAAATCCTTGCTCTGCTGACGTTCCGGATAATTCTCTGACAAGGTGTTCACATCCGGAGCTGTGATGGCAAGGCCACCGGGCATGACCACGAAACCCTCCTGGCTTGCACACAAAAACACGCGTAGCAACGCGTAACGTGAATTGACACCATGTTTGTCCCAGACAGGAACCGTTGAGGGACACAGGGGTTCCTGGGCCATGAACGCATAGGATTCGGCTTCAATGGCAGCCTTTATGTTTTCCGGTAAGGCCTTTGTCCGGCTTCGGTCAAAGGCCGGGCCCAGGTTTAAACTTTTGAGATTGGCCAGAACATGGTTTCGGCTTTCAAGGGATTTACACCACCAGGCCGGATGATTTTCCAAGGCAAGGTCTTCGTCCAAAAGATGGCGGCACAGGTCGGGTAATAATGTGGAAAGGGCCGGTGTATCGATAAATCCGCTTCCAATGGGATTGGTTATGTCGATATTCTGATCCCGGGAAACCTGGATAAGACCGGCCACCCCTGTGGCTGTTCCCCGCCGAAGAGCAAAGGGATCGCTTCGATTATCCGGGATGTGCCTGAATATGGCCTCCACCGGTTCCAGACCCGACAGTTTTTTTAAAAACACATCCCCGTTACGCACGGTCAAGTCCTGCCCTTCCACCAGAGGGTAGTTCAGATAACGGGAAAGCAAGGCATGCTCGAAGTAAATGGGGCTATCCGGTCCCGGTGAAAGAAGGACGATTCTGGGGTCTTCCTGCTGAAGTGCGGCCCTGCGGATCAAATTGTTGTGAAAGGTCTGAAAAAAAGGGGCCAGTCGACAGATCTGGGTTTGATGGTAGAATTTCTGGAAAACCCGTGAGATGACAATTCTGTTTTCAAGGGCATACCCCAGGCCCGCCGGGTTGGACCCGTAATCCCTCAGCACTCGAAATCGTCCATCCGGACCCCGGTAAAGGTCCGCTGCATAAAAGGTCAGAAAGCGATTGCCAGTGGGCTTAGTCCCATGACAGTGACGCAAAAAATTGGGATTGGCAAAGATGAGTTCCGCAGGCATCTGGCGGCCATGGATCAAACTCTGGGACCCGTAAATATCCCCTAAAACCAATTCCAGAAGGCGGGCACGCTGAATCAGACCGGCCTCAAGGACAGCCCATTCCTTCGCTGCAATGGGCATGGGAATGATATCCAGAGCCCAGGGGGCCCGGACCTGGTTGGGATCGTCAAAGGGATTGAAAGTGGCTCCATCCTCATGCCGCATGCGCCTGACCCTGTCCTGGCGCTTATTGAGCGAATCAATTCCCGTGGCGTTAAGGGCTTTGACCAAGGGCAGCCAGTGTTCGCGGCATTGCCCCTGGGGGATAAACGCCTCACAGTAAGCATCCCGGGGAAATGCAAGGGTGTTAAACAGGGAGGATTGATCCTGCAGGTGATTGGCCGTGGGGCTGATCATAGGTTTCGTGCCTTCTTTGAGATCAAGGGTCCTTTTTCAAAAAAACGAACACCAATCTATCCGGTTTAATACCGTAAATCAAGGGTATAGGGAAAGTAGGGATTTGTTTTTTCTTCCGGTGCCATGGTGACTGCACCGGGCGTGTGGCCCCCAGGTATGAATCGCCCGTGGCGCCGGCCTTCGGCTTCATTGGTGTTCACGGGAAACGCCTCGTAACCGCGTCCGCCCGGGTGGGCCACATGATAAGAGCACCCTCCCACGGCCCGATGGGTCCATGTATCGAACAGATCAATGGTCAAGGGGGCGTGCACGCCGATGGTAGGGTGCAGGCAGGAGGGCGGCTGCCAGGCCCGATACCTGACACCCCCAATAAAAACACCTTCAACAGAGGTGGGCTTCAAGGGCACTCGGCGGCCATTGCAGGTCACAATGTGGCGTTCGTTGGTCATGCCGGACACCTTGACCTGGAGGCGTTCAACAGACGAATCCACATAGCGGGCGGTGCCTCCGCCTCCGGGTTCCTCACCCAGGACATGCCAGGGCTCCAGGGCCTGCCTGAGTTCGATTTCCATGCCTTGGCAATTTATCTTGCCGTAAATGGGAAAGCGGAACTCGAAATGGGGATGAAAAAAATCCATGGAAACAGTGTAACCGGCCTGGTTCAGTGTTTGGATCACATCGGCAAAATCATCGAAAAGGGTCTGGGGCAACATAAAACGGTCGTGAAGACGTGTGCCCCACCGGACCAGGGGTTTTCGGTAGGGCGTTTTCCAGAACCAGGCCACAAAGATGCGTATCAACAGTTGCTGGGCCAGGCTCATCCGGGCGTGGGGCGGCATTTCGAAGGCCCGGAATTCCAGCAATCCCAATCGACCCGCCGAGCTGTCCGGCGAGTACATCTTGTCAATGCAGAATTCCGCCCGGTGGGTGTTGCCGCTGACATCCACCAGAAGATGCCTGAACAAGCGGTCGACCAGCCAGGGCGGGCAGGGTCGGTCAGGTCCTCCGGTCTGCCGGTCCAGTTCGGCAAAGGCAATTTCCAATTCGTAGAGACTGTCATGACGTGCCTCATCAATACGGGGCTGCTGACTGGTGGGGCCCATAAAAAGACCTGAAAAAAGAAATGAAAGTGAGGGATGATTGTTCCAGAACGTGAGAAAACTTCGCAACAGATCCGGCCGACGCAAAAAGGGGCTGTCTGCCGGTGTGCTGCCGCCAAGAACAATATGGTTTCCCCCTCCCGTGCCTGTATGACGGCCGTCCAGCATGAATTTTTCTGTGCCAAGCCTTGTTTGACGGGCCGTTTCATAAAGTGTCGTGGTGATGTCCACCATGTCCCGCCAGGTGTTCATGGGTTGGATGTTCACCTCGATCACACCCGGATCCGGTGTGATTTTCAGGCTGTCCATGCGAGGGTCATAGGGCGGGGTGTATCCTTCGATGACCACCGGCAGCTGGGTCAAACGGGCCGTGTCCTCCAAAATGGCCACCAGTTCCAGGTATCCTTCCAGGGAACTGATGGGAGGCATAAACACATAAAGGCGTCCTTGGCGGGGCTGGACGCACAAGGCGGTTCGCACCACCCAGGCCGCGCTTTGGCCCGTGACCATGTCCGGCTGGTCAAAGGGTTTGGGCTGGGGATGAACGCCATCACCCACTGTTTCGGGCAGCTGACCTTTGATGCTTTGTTGTTGCTCATTAAGCTCCGGAAGCGGCCCCCGGTCCGCCATGGGGTCCAGGGGCTGGTCATAGGGGAGATCCTCTTTGGAGACCCATGGCAGGGAATCCAGGGGCAGGCGCAAGCCTGCGGGGGAATCTCCGGGCAGAAGAAACATGCGGTTCCCCCGAAATGGCCAGGGACCGCTTTTCCAGGAGCCATACTGCAAGGGAAGGATATAGCCTGCAACCGTCCCCAGTCCCTGTTCAAAGGTCTGGACCATGCGGGCCCTTTCTTCGGGGTCATCAAGTCTGGGATCAGTGGGTTCCACATTGATGGGCAGCCGTTGTTCCTTGTGAAGATAGTACAACATATCCTCATACCCTTCGCGGATAAAGTCCCGGCTGACTGAAAGATGGTCAGCCAGATTTTCCATGAACCGTTTGGCCTCTTCAGGCCCAAATCCGTAGTTTTTGGATACATCGGCCAGCCATTGGGGGTCTTTCCACACGGGCTGTCCGTCTTTTCGGAAGTAGCAGCCCAGGGCCCAGCGTGGCAGGGATTCACCCGGATACCATTTGCCCTGGCCATAGTGGAGAAGAGCGCCCGGAGCCCATTTCTGGCGCAATTTTTTGATCAGGATTTCTGAAAGATCCTGTTTTTCCTTTCCCAGAGCCGCTGTATTCCACTGGGCACTTTCCATGTCATCGATGGAGACAAAGGTGGGTTCCCCGCCCATGGTCAGTCTCACATCCCCAGCTTCGAGCTCCAGGTCCACCTGATCGCCCAGATCCACAATGGCTTGCCAGACGGATTCAGGGTATGGTTTTGTGGACCGGGGCGCTTCGAAAATGCGTTGGACACTCATGGAATGGCTGAATTCAACCTCGCATTCTTCCAGGGAACCTGAGATGGGCGCCGCGCTCTGGGGTTCCGGAGAACAGGCCAGTGGGATATGGCCTTCCCCTGCAAAAAGACCCGAGGTGGGGTCCATGCCCACCCAGCCGGCTCCGGGGAGAAACACCTCGGTCCAGGCATGGAGGTCGGTGAAATCCGTCTCGGGTCCCGAAGGACCGTCCAGGGATTTGACATCCGCCGCAAGCTGAATCAGGTAGCCAGAAACAAAACGGGCAGCCAAACCCAGATGACGAAGGATATTCACAAGAAGCCAAGCCGAATCACGACAGGATCCGCTGCCCAGGGTCAGGGTTTTCCCGCAACTTTGTACATTGGGTTCCATGCGGATCAGATAGCTGATATCTTTGCTCATCTTTTGGATAAGGTCCATAAAAAATGTCAGGGTTTGCCTTGGCCGCATGTCGATGGTGGCCAGATACTCGATCAGTTTTTTATCTGCCGGTGCTTTGCCCAGGTAAGGTGCCAGATCCGGTGTGATGCCCTCTTCGTATTTAAAAGGAAAGGTCTCCGCATGGGGTTCCAGGAAAAAATCAAAGGGGTTGATGATGATCATATCCACCACCAGGTCAATCTCCACCTGGAATTCTGAAGCCTTTTCATGAAAAACCAGCCTGCCCAGATAATTACTGAAGGGATCCTGCTGCCAGTTGATGAAATGGGTTTTCGGCGTCACCGTCATGGAATAACTGAGAATCGGTGTCCGGCAATGGGGGGCAGGCCTTAACCTGACAATCTGGGGGTAGAGCGTGATGGGCCGGTCATACTGGTACGCTGTTTTATGATTCAAAGCAACATGGATTCCCATGGGGCGTCCTCTCTTTCTCTTTTAATTACTGTTCGTTTTCCATGGCGTCACTCTGGGGTTTCATGTTTAAAAACGTGACCCCAATGGCTTCATCCACAGAATTAAGACGGGTCTGAACGTTGTCCAGATATTCATGCATGCCATATTCGATCACTTCATCAATGTCAGAATATTCAAGGTCCGCTTCAAGACGGCCCAAACGCTTTTCCGCAGGATTTCGCGTTGAACCGGGGGGCGAGCCGGTGATGCGGTGCAGGCAGATTTTGGATTTGGACACGCAATGGCGAATGGATCGTGGGAACTGGCTGTCGAAAATCAGGAAATTGGCCACATTGCGCGGGGTGATGCGGTGATGTTCTTTTCGATACATCTCAAAGGCACTGGCGGATTTGAGCACAGCCATCCACTGGATATTGTCAATGGGTGTGTTGACCATATCCACCTGGGGCAGCAACATGAAATATTTGACATCCAGAATACGGGATGTTTTGTCGGCCCTCTCGATCATCATGCCGATGCGTGCAAAGTTCCAGGCCTCTCCATGGCTCATGGTGCTATCCATGAGACCTGTAAACAGATGACTGCGCATCTGGATGATTTTGAAAAAACGGTGGGGCTCATCCAGGGCAAATCCCGGACTTCCAGGCTCGGCCAGTTCCAAATAAAAATTATTCAAATGTTCCCACATTTCCGACGAGATAATTTCGCGGATGGATCGTGCATTTTCCCGGGCAGCTCCCAGGCTGGTGATAATGGAATTGGGATAATCCCGGTCAAAGGTCAGAAATCGAATGACTGTTTCCTGGTCATAGCTGGTATATTTTTTTTCGAACATCTCCTGGTCACCGGTGATCATCACCAAAGGTTCCCAGTGTTTGCCCTTTTCAAGTGTCTGGTCCAGAAGCAGGTTGAGGTTGACACTGATGAAGCGGGCCACATTTTCGGCACGCTCTATATATCGGCACATCCAGTAGATTGAGTTGGCCACACGGCTGAGCATTGGTTTTCCTCCTTAACCATAGATTGATGGCGTCGTAAAATGAGCCATCTCATGATGGATTCCCTTTCTTGAAAATTTAAACGACCCAGGTATCCTTGCTCCCGCCACCCTGGGAGGAGTTCACCACCAGGGAGCCTTTGGTCAAGGCCACCCGGGTCAGTCCGCCGGGCTGGACGTAAATATCTTCACCAAAAAGCACATAAGGCCGTAAGTCAACATGGCGCCCCTCAATACGATCTCCCACGATGGTGGGGACCCGTGACAGGGAAATGGTGGGCTGGGCCATATAATTTCTGGGCTCTGCCTTGATTTTTTCGGCAAAGGCCGCCCTTTCTTCGGCCGTGGCATGGGGTCCCACCAGCATGCCGTATCCCCCGGATTCGTTGGCCGCCTTGACCACCAGTTCGTCCAGATGAGAAAGGACGTAAGCCCGCTGCTGATCATCCCGGCATATGTATGTGGGAACATTGGGCAGGATGGGGTCTTCTCCGGTGTAGTATTTAATGATATCGGGTGCATAGGCATAGATGACCTTATCGTCGGCAATACCGGTACCCGGCGCGTTGGCCATGGCAATCCGGCCTGCTTTGTAGACCTCCATAATCCCCTTGACACCCAGCATGGAATCAGGTCGGAACACGTACGGATCCAGGAAGTCGTCATCAATGCGACGATAGAGAACATCCACCCGTTTAAGGCCCTTGGTGGTGATCATGTGAACAAATCCGTCTGAAACCACCAGGTCCTGGCCCTCAACCAATTCCACGCCCATTTGCTGTGAGAGGAAGGAATGTTCAAAATAAGCGCTGTTGTAAATACCTGGAGTCAGAACGCCGATGGTCGGATTCTGGACGTTTTTCGGGGCCAGATATTCGAGCATCTCCAGCAGTTTGGTCGTATAATCATCCACCGGCCTGACAAGGGACTCTTTGAATACCTGGGGGAATGTTCGTTTGAGCACCTGGCGGTTTTCCAGGACATAGGACACCCCCGACGGGCATCGCAGGTTGTCTTCAAGCACATAAAAGCGACCATCTTTGTCGCGAACCAGGTCGGTGCCCGTCACATGGCACCATATCCCCCGGGGAGGTGTGAAACCCTCGCACTCTTTCCGGTAGGTTCGGCTTGAGTAAATCAAATCCTCAGGAATAATTTTGTCCTTGAGGATTTTTTTATCATTGTAAATGTCTTGAATAAATTCATTGAGAGCGAAAATCCTTTGTTTCAGGCCATTTTCAATTTGTTGCCAGTCGCTTCCCGGCACAATACGGGGAATAATGTCAAAGGGGAAAATTTTTTCAGCCCCCTCATCACGCCCATAAACATTGAATGTAATGCCCATTTTTAGAAGCAGTGATTCCGCCGCTTTCTGCCGCATTTCAAAGGCCCCCGGGGGCAATGATTCAATTTTATTCACGATCAGTTGGGCACAGGGTCGCGGAGTCCCGTCGGCATTGATCAACTCATCATAATAATGTTCAGGATCATAATTTTTAAACGTTTCCATCGTTCCTTTTCCTCCTTAAACAAAATTATTCAGAATTTAAAATGAAAAGAACCCTATATGTTTCAACTTTGGATATTGAATATCTTTCATTATAAAGTAATAATTATACAATAGATTTTTTGCTGTATACTTTCATAAAGCCATGGGACTTTGCGTGATTACCCGCGTCTTAAGCGAACATGAGGTTACTAAAGGCATGATTTTTTATAATATCATCTGTCTTTCTCTACGTCAAATTAAGATGCAAGTCAGGGAGAGTCGAATCTACATTCGTCAAAACCATCTATTGTGGAAGCACGTTCGTGTATGTGTACGCGTGTTCCTTATCACCAACATGAAGACCATAAAATAAAAAAGCCACCAAGCGACCCCTCCCGTTTCGGAGACATTGTCTTTGTGGCTTTTATTGCATGTTTTTTTCGCTTATATTTTATCTGCCTTCGGACAGGCCTTTACATCTTTTTTCGGGATTTACCGGTCAAGCCTAACAAGCCCACGCCCAACAACAAGAGTGTTGCGGGTTCGGGCACAGGCTGGGTTCCATTGAAATGAAAGGATATATCACCGGTAAGATCCCCCTGAAGATTTCCGACTCCTCCTGAAACATTAGGGTAAAAAAGAACGCCAAAATAATAGTCTTCTCCCCCAAGGAGATTAAAGTCACCCGTACCTTCATGAAGGCCGATGTCGCCTGAATTTCCCAGGTTCTCCAAGACCGTTCCATCCTCGGTAATCCGGACGATCTGAAGACCAAAGGGATTGGCTCCGGAATATTCAAAGAGCCAGTCATAAACAAGGACCGAATCATTTTGGGCAGAATAAGCTATTTCGGCGTAATTTGCATTTGGTGTGGTCTGTCCCACAGACGAACGGCCAATATAGTCGTTACCATCCCAACCCAGATTGAACTCGAGGGTTGCGTCTTCATCGCCAAGATCAATAAGTTCAAGGGACGAATAAGCATGTATTCCAGTGACACTCCCCGTGATATCGACGTTGGCCATCGTTGCCCCATTATCCGTTGAAGTGGCATCAAGGGTCATGGGATCGTCTCCATATTCGATCTTCATTCCAGCACCCAAGTCCGTTGACATGATGGTGGCCATTGATGGGACCGACATGGCTAACAAAATGGTTGATATGACAAATGCTTTGATGGTGATCATGGTCTCCTCCTAAAATTTCGGGGGTTAATAATTCGTCTCCAATAAAGGACGCCAGCAGGAATACAACAGTCCAAAAATGTTAAAAATGTGTGATCAAATGACTAAAAAAGACTTGGCCAGCGGCCTTCATTAAGGCATGAAACATTTTTTCGATGATAGTGTGAATGCATACAATGAGTGGTGTGCACCGATTGGCGCACGAGCAAATCATATTTTTATAATAACAGCAAAATATGTGCCGAAATTATTTAAAATAATAATCGCTGTTCAGGGGGTTTTACGATGTCAGATTATGGATTTTACATCACAATTTAAATGAATTTTTTGTAATACTGGTTAATAAATGTAACACCATTATCCACTGCCGATCCGGTCAACCATTTTTGCACGGCGATTATTTTCAATAGGCCTGTTTTGAACTCGAGATAAAGGGGTCAGGTCTGCCCGTGGCTCTTTTAATTGAAAAGGTTTGATCATGTTTTTGCCCAATCGTTTGACCCGGAATCCATATCCTTAAAATCTTCATATGTCCCATGGGTCTTATAGGTCCCATAGGATTTATGGGACCCATGGGACTTATGCCATTTTTTATTTCGGAATGTATTGAGGACATGACTCATTCCCGGGTTCTGCCTGGGGCCATTAAGTATCGTCGTTATTTTTCGTTATTACAGGTTCGTTTACTCCATTTTTCCACAATGTGCGTCATTTATTCTTGATTAATCCAATTTCCATGACTAAAAACAACGGTTAATCCCTTTGGCATTGTTTATGACAGGATCATACCATGCGCTTAAGAATTGGCGCTGGAGTGTCCAAGCCTCTTGGACAGAGCCTCATGCGAGGCCCTTGGGAAGATATCAGTCGGGCTTCCGACTGTTTATACATTTGGCTTTGTAAGATTATAACCTGCGCACGGGGGGATTTATTCGGACATGAAACATGCAATGAAAAAATCGGTATTAATTCTATGGATGCTTGTTTTTGTGGGGCTCACAGGCGTGTGCCTGGCATCTCAAAGCGAAAACGCGGATCAAGACGGGCTCTACTCCCTGGGTGAGATCGTTGTTTCCGGTGAAAAAAGTGAAGTGACAATGGCCAGCACCCACTATCAGATCACTGCGGATGAGATCAAAAACATGGGGGCCACGACCCTCTCGGATGTCCTTGCCCTGGTTCCCGGAATCAGTATCCGGGTGGGTGGAGCAGGCACACCCCGGGTGGATATCAGGGGATTTAAAACACGGCACGTGTTGCTTCTACTGGACGGGATTCCCATCAATGACACATACGATGGTCAATTCGACCCCACCTCCTTTCCTGTGGAACATATTGCCCAGGTCAAGGTAATCACGGGCGGGGGCAGTGTTCTTTATGGCCCTGGCGGAAACGGCGGCGTAATCAATATCATTACCAAAAAAGGCCGTCAGGGTCTTCACGGTTCTGTGGGCGGTGAATATGGAACCGAGGATGCCTGGCTGGCACGGGCCGCCCTGTCCGGCGGGACTGAAAAGCTTGATTTTTTCATCAGCGCCAACCGGGAATATAAACCGGCCTTTCCCCTGTCCGATGATTTTGAACCCACCACGGAAGAAGACGGCGCTTCTCGGGAAAACAGCGATTTTGAACGAAATTCCCTGTTTACCAACCTGGGTTATACCCTTTCTGACAACACCCAGATGGGCATGACTCTCAACTGGTACCAGGGGGAAAACGGAGTGCCTCCCACCTCGGACAGTGACCCGGCCGACCCCTTTAACAAACGTTCCAAATACGTTCGTGTGGATGATCTGGAAGGATTTTCCGCCCAACTGGCCTTCAACCATAAAATGGACAGTCCCATAGGAATACGCGGCTGGATATACCGAAACCAGCAGGACGTACTTGAAAACAGGTATGATGATGCCACATACACCAGCCAGGTGGCCCGGAACTCTTACGAGAACAATACCTCAACAGCCATCACGGGGATCAACACCCAGATCGCCTATGACCCCACCCAATGGCTCAAAGGAACCCTGGGGCTGAGTTATGAAAATCATACCTGGGATGCGGACGGCTTTGAAATGATCGCCGGCAGTGGTGGTGGATCAACCCCCCCTGTGAAAACCCTGTTTGAGTCCGATGAAGATATTGAGATCAAATCCCTGGCCTTGGAGTGTGAACTTTCGCCCCGTGAAGCCTATGGGTTTGTTCTGGGTTTCAGTCAGCATTTCATGGAGGGCAGCGGCGTTGAGAGTGACCAGAACAATTCCTTTATTCTGGGATCCCGCTATGACGTGACAGATAAAACCCGACTGAAAGCCTCGTACTCTAAAAAAGTCCGGTTTGCCTCTCTTCGGCAGCTGTATGATGTGGACTATGGAAATCCTGATCTTGAAACGGAAAAGACCTACCAGTATGACGTTGGGCTTGTCCAGAAACTGCCGGCCGAATCATCCCTTTCCATCAGTTGCTACTATTCGGAAGTGGAAGATTACATTGAGAAGATCACCGGCCCTTACGAAAACCTGGAAGAATACCTGTTCAAGGGGGTGGATGTTTCGGTTGAAAACCGTTTTTTTGAGAACCTGATTTTGGGCGCATCCTACTCCTATCTCGATTCAAAAGACAAATCACCCGCAACCGAGAGGGATGAACTTCAGTACCGACCCAGAAACAAATACACCCTCGGATGCACCTACACCGTTGGGTTCGGGCTGATGCTCCATACGGACATTCTTCATATGGCAGACCAGTATTATTACGCCGATGGAACATCCCCCTTGCTGAAACGTAAACTCAACGATTTTACGGTGGTCAATGCCAAAATTTCCCAGTCCCTGATCAACGACACCGTTACGGTCTATGTCCGCGGCCAGAACCTCTTTGACGAAGACTTTGAACAAAGCTACGACCTGCCCCAGGCCGGACGAACGGTGTATGGCGGATGTGATGTACGGTTTTAGTGATGATGAGTGATGCCTCCGGCTGCCCTGCCGGGCAATGCTGTTGACTTAAGATTTTTAAAAACAAGCCATAGCATTGGCCCTGCCGGGGGCCAAACTTTTGAAAAGTTTGACAAACAGGTTTTCGCTGTTTCTTCGTTTCCATGCTGGAGCCTGGAAACGAAAGGACATGTTTAATAAACGGGTTTTGACAGGGGCACGGCGCGCCGTGCCCCTGTGGGAATCAAAGAGGATTTCCCATCAGAACAACCCATTTGTGTGTCGGGGCGAAGGCGGGGAGCTGGCCACCGGAGGCAAGACTTAGAAGAAAAGGCCGTCATTGAAACAAAAAGCCATCATCATCCTTTCAATCGTTTGCCCCATGGCATGCATGATCATGTCCCTATGCATCGGGAGGTACCCTGTGTCTTTGAGCCAGGTTTTTGCCATTGGCGTTGAGGGGCTCTTTTATCCCTTTCAGAATCACACGGATATCGCCTATGCCGTGATCATGGACATCCGTCTGCCCAGGGCCATAATCGGAGCTTTGGTTGGCGGGGCACTGGCCGTGAGCGGCACAGCGTTCCAGGGGCTGTTCAAAAATCCACTGGTCAGTTCCGGGATTCTCGGTGTCAGTTCCGGGGCAGGTTTTGGGGCAGCCCTGGGGATTCTTCTTTTCCATCGTGTATCAGCCACCTATCCCCTGGCCCTTTTTTTCGGCATGTTTGCTGTGTTTCTGAGTTACATGATCGGCCGGATCTACCAGAAAACACCGGCCATCATGCTTGTGCTGGGCGGGGTGATCGTGTCATCGGTGTTTTCCGCCCTGATCTCTTTGGTCAAATATGTGGCAGACCCTTACGAACAACTGCCAGCCATTGTTTTCTGGCTGATGGGCTCCCTGGCAGGCGCTCAGCTTGAAGATCTTTCCATTGCAGGGCCGCCCATTATTCTGGGGGCTCTGGGTCTTTATCTTGTTCGGTTTCGAATCAACGTTCTTTCCATGGGGGATAAAGAAGCCCACACCTTGGGAGCCCACATGGGCCTGACCAAGGCACTGGTCATTGTCTGCGCAACGTTGGCTACGGCCGGTGCCGTATCCGTGAGCGGTGTCATCGGATGGGTGGGCCTGATTATTCCCCATATCGGCCGCATGGTGGTGGGCAATGATAACCGGATCCTGATTCCTGTCAGCTTTTCCATGGGGGCCTCCTTTCTGCTTCTGATCGACATTGCAAGCCGGGTGCTCACCGGTTCCGAAATCCCCATCGGCATTCTGACGGCCTTGTTCGGGGCGCCCTTTTTCGTGTATCTTTTGAAAAAAACCAAGGGCAGGGGATGGTAAAATCATGGCTCTGATCAATGTAAAAAACATTTCTTTCAGCTACGGGGCACGCATCATTTTCAGCCAGATCAGCTTTTGTGTGGAGCCTGGCCAGGTCTATTGTCTTCTGGGCCCAAACGGCTGCGGAAAAACAACCCTTCTCGACTGTGTTCTGGGCTTTTTGACTCCCGATGAAGGCCAAATTCTCATCCGGGGAAAAGACTCAGCCCTTTGCAGGTCAGGCTGGCTTTCAAAGTCCATGTCCTACGTGCCCCAGAACCATGAAGGAACCTTTCCCTACACGGTCTTTGACATGGTTCTCATGGGACGGGCAGCCCATATCCCTTTTTTTTCATCCCCCTCCCCCGACGACAAAGACATTTCCTGGGAGGCCATAGAACAGGTCGGCCTGACCGAAATGGCCATGCGGCCCTATACTCTTTTGAGTGGCGGAGAACGACAACTGGTTTTGATTGCCCGGGCCCTGGCCCAACAGGCTCCTGTGATCATCATGGATGAACCCACGGCCCACCTTGATTTCAAACACGAATTTATCGTTCTTGAAACCATCATGAACCTTGTGCGGACCCGTGGCCTTGCCTTGGTCATCTCCACCCATTTCCCGAATCAGGCCTACTATTTTGAAAGCCACCAGATACCCACCACGGTGGCCATGCTTCACAAAGGGCGTTTCATTCATTCCGGCCCTCCCGACCAGGTGTTGACCAAAGACGGTATACGGACACTCTATGGAATCGATTCAACCATTGTTTCCTTTGACAATAACGGGGCTCCCCTTAAGCATGTGATCCCTGTAAAAACCCTTGATAGTGAAGGAGAACGGCCTTGAAAACCTGTGTTTTGCGGCGGAATATCCTGTGTGTTCTAATCTTTGTTGGGGTTCTTGCGGTCCCTTCCTGGGCTGATGATGCAAACACAGGGGGCAACCCGGCTGGACGTTATGTCGTTGATTGTGCCGGACGGAAGGTGACCTTACCTGAAACCATCAAACGGATCGCCTGCCTGTATGCCTTTGCCGGTCACGCCGTGACCATGATGGGACGGGGTGATGATATCGTTGCTGTGGCCAAGGGTCTCAAGCGGGATTCTCTTTTGCTTGAAATCTGCCCCTCCATTCTAAATGCCCGGGTGCCCAAGTCCCAGGGTGGCATCAACATGGAAGAACTGTTAAAGGCAAAGCCGGACCTGGTCTTTGTTTCCGCCGATGTGGGACAGAACACGGGTGAGACATCCAAACTGGAAGCCTTTCATATCCCCTATTTGATTGTGGATTACGCATCCATCACAGAGCAGCAGAATGCCGTTGCCATGATCGGCCAGGCCCTGGATGCCACGGGAAAAGCCGATGCCTACATCCGTTATTACAATGACACCATCCAAAAGGTGCACTCCAGGGTATCCCTGATCCGGGAAGACCGGAAACTTCGGATCTATCATTCGGTAAACGAGGCCAACAGGACCACCATCCCCCGGAGTCTTTCAACGGACTGGCTGAATGTTCTGGGCGTAATCAATGTGGCCTGTAAAAAAAAAGAGTCCATAATCGATGGGCATAATGGCGTGGTCATGGAACAGATTCTGATCTGGAACCCCGATGTGATTCTTGTGAATGAACCTTCGGTAAAAAAACAGATCCTGTTAGACCGAAGGTGGGCCCCCCTGGAGGCCGTGAAAACAAAGAAAGTTTTCCTGTTGCCCATCGCCATATCCCGCTGGGGGCATCCCGGTTCCCTGGAAACCCCACTGGCCATAGGCTGGGCAGCCAAAATGCTTTATCCTGAAACGTTTCGAGACATTGACCTGGCACACGAAACACGGAATTTTTATAAAACATTTTTCAATTACGACCTTTCGGACACTGAAGTGAATCAGATTCTTGATGGAAAACGTGAGCGAATACCTAAAAAAAGGGGATAATATTTAACCATGAACATCTATCTATGCATTGATGATACGGATGAAAAAGACGGGCCGGGCACGGGTCATCTGCTCCAGGCCTTGTGTGAGAACATTCAAACAAAGAACTGGGGCACCTGTTCAGCCATATCCCGCCATCAGTTGTTTGTTGATGATGCCATCCCCTATACGTCCCATAACAGTTCCTTGTGCTGTGAGGTGGAACTCGAAAAAACCATCGTGGGAGAGGTCATCGAATTTTGCAGCCGCTTCCTTGAAGAAAAAAGCGCCCCCGGTTCCGACCCCGGACTGTGCGTCACCCTGATCGATGAGTCCTTTGACAGGGAAAAACTAATCCAGTTCGGCCATATGGCCAAACAAACCGTCCTCACCAAAGCGGCGGCCTATGAGCTTGCCCGGGAGCTGACCATTCACCTGTCCGAGCACGGAGGAACAGGCCAGGGTGTGATCGGGGCCCTGGCCGGAACAGGCTTGAGACTCTCGGGAAACGACGGACGATTCAGGGGCTGGTATCATCTGGGACGGGAAGGTGCAACCATAGGGGTCAAAGACCTCACGTCCCATGGGTTTATCCAGGGGGTCCAAAGTGAAACCGGAGAAATTCTTTCCAATGACGCATCTGTGCTCTTGGGGGGGGATGAATTGAAAACCGTTCTTCAAGGAGGCCGGCAGATTGTCCTGGTGACGCAAATGGAAAAAGACACGGAGGGGAAACGGGTATGGAGAACTCTGACAAAAAAAGAAGTTAAGAGGTACTGATGAATCGTTTTGAAAGCCGCCCCCCAATAGACGACCATTCATGCATGATAAAAATTTCGCAAATATCAAAACAGCCCTTTTTTCAATTGACAGCGCAAGGGCGTTGGGTATACATTTTCCTTCAACGTCTGTCTGTAGACAGAAGCATACAAAACCTGATTAAACATAGCGTTTATTTTAAGCCACGAAGGCATTCAACCCATAACGGGTGGTTGTTTTCGTGGCTTTTTTTATTTTTAATGGCGTCGTAAAAAGTCCCATCTGTCGACTTTTTACGAGTTCATCATTTTTAAGTTTTGTTTTTGGAAAAAGGGGGCAATCCAGCCCATGCGGAAGACGATTTGTGTGATCGACGGCCAGGGGGGAGGCATCGGAAAAACCCTGATCAAATCCCTCAAGGCCTTTTATGGGGAATCCATTGAGGTCTGGGGTCTGGGAACCAATGCCATAGCAACGGGCCAGATGCTCAAGGCCGGAGCCAACAGGGGGGCCACCGGAGAAAACGCCATTGTCAGATCGGTCATGTTGGCGGATGTGATCATCGGCTCCATTTCCGTGACCTGGGCCAATGCCATGCTCGGTGAAGTGACTCCGGCCATGGCCGAAGCCGTGATGAGTTCCCCCGCACCCAAGATCCTTTTGCCCCTGACCCAGGAGAAAGTCCAGATGGTGGGCCTGATCAGCGAGCCCTTGCCCCATATGGTTAAAACCGTTGTGGAAGACAAACTCAAGGAGGTGTTCAATGTGTGAAGCCAATGCCTATATCATGAAAGACGGTAGCGAGTCCCTTTTCATGGAATCCGTGGATCTCATGGAGCCCATGGATGATCAGGAATTTCTACTCACCAGTATTTTCGGGGAACAAAAAACCATCAAAGGCCGGATCCTTTTCATGAATCTGGTCAACCATAAAATGGTCTTTGAACCCATGGATAGCATGAAATAAATGTTTAATTCTTATTAAACACTGGATGGCCATAGGCCCCATAAGTCCCATAGGTCCCATACGTCCCATATCATTTTTATGTAGAGCTTTGCCCCGCAAAGCTCTTCGCGCCTTTCAGTGAGCAACGCGAACGGGTATTAAACATGGAAAAAAAACGAGCGGGCATAAAAAACGCCGGTTTTAAACGATTCCCCAGTATAGGATATCTTCTTTCTCTATGGCTGATGATTCTTATTCTATCAGCCGTCCCGGTTCTTGGACAGCCCCAGGAAAAACGCATTGAAAAAGACACCGACACCAACGGCCTGGTGGATCATGTCAGGGTCTACGGACCCGGAGGAGACCTTATCCGTGTTGAGATGGACACTGACGGTGATGGTCTCTTGGACCGGTTTCAATACTACAAGGACGACATGCTTGTAAGGATCGAACGTGACGCGGATGGTGATGGAAAAACCGAGATGTTTGACTATTTTGATCACGGAAAACGAAGGCGTCAGGAACTGAAAAACACCCTGGGTATCATCACCCGGATCGCCCGTTTCGATGAAACGGAAACCCTTATTCAGGTACTAAAAGACACCACGGAAACCGGATTCTTTGACCATGTCTACACCTTCGACCAGGGGACCCTTTCATCCATGACTGCGGATCCCAATGAAAACGGAATTGTCAATATCACCGTCACCTACAACCATGACCTCCCGGTTCTCAAGTCCGTGGATGATACTGAGGATGGCCGGGCTGAGACCGAAATCAACTATGATTCCCAAGGTCAGCCCTTGAAAAGCCGTCACGACCTGGATCCGGACGGCCAATTTGAAACCTTCCGCTTTTATGAAAAAGGACAGATCACCCGGCAGGAAACAGACCGGAACCTGGATGGTAACATGGATCGGATTGCCTCCTTTTCCAACGGTCTGCCCGTCAAAGAAGAAAAAGACACCAATTTTGACCTGGCCATGGACTGTTTCATGACCTTCGACTCCAAAGGCCAGATTGCCGAAATCCGTGAAGACACTCGATTCACTGGCACCATTGACCGGATTCGAACCTTCGGGGACGGGGTACCTCTAAAAACAATCTTTGATGCCGACGGAGATCGTTTTCTGGAATCGGTCTATCTGTATCAAAACGGCAAACTCGTTGTTCAGACCCGGGATGAAAATAAGGACGGCAGGGTTGATAACCGCATATTTTTTAATGGGGCTGAAGAAAAAGAGCGCATGGAAGCGGATATGGATTTTAATGGAACGGTTGACCTGAAAATCGCTTTTTCCCATGGAATCAAAATCAGCGCTGAAAAAGATTCGGATGAAGACGGCTATTTTGAAACCATCCAGTGGTTCAATCGCACAGGATGGGATCTGGTGACTCAAACCGATAACAACAACAACCGAATCTTTGAAAGCACCTTTTATTTCAAGGACAGTGTCCTGCGCCAGCGGGACATGGATGAAAACGAGGATGGACGCCCCGACTACATCGAATACTTCAATGCCAAGGGCCGTCAGGAAAAAAGTGAGGAGTATGACCATGAAAACGGAAAACTCTTCCTTGTCTGGCTTTACGATGAAACAGAGATTCCTTTTTGTGCAAAACAGGACAGCGATGGCGACGGCTTTCTTGAAACCTGTTTTTTTTATGCAAATAATCATCTGCGCTCTGTGGAAGAGGACCGGAACAAAGACGGAAAAGCCGATCTGTGGGAGACCTACGATGAGACCGAGTCCCTGATATCCACCAAAGAGGATCTGGATTACGACGGTTTGGCCGATACCCTCAAAGACAAGGAGGGATCCCATCCCCTTTTAGCCTTAAAAGAAAAAAAGGCTGCGGTCTCTGAATAATGGAAAAAAAAACGATTAAATAGTTTAACCTCCCAATCCCTTTGGTCGCTCAAGAACACGACGGACACGAAGAAAAGCATGCCTCCGGTGGCCAGATTTTAGAAATCTGGACCGGTCTTCGCCCAACACGCAAAGGGGTTTTGGTGTTTGATGTGTATGAAAAACTAACGATGAAGCACATGAAAAAAAGCAATACCTGTTTGTCAAACTTTTCAAAAGTTTGGCCTCCGGCAGGACCGCCGGAGGCCATGTTACTTGCTTTTCTTCGTGCTCTTCGTGTCCTTCAGTGAGCCCTCGCGAACGGGTGGTGGATAATAAATTGACCGAAATACCCTATGGCTGGCACCTGTGGGTTTGCTGGCCATTGAAACAAAACAAGGATAAGGATTAAACAATGATCAATTTTCTTTCAAAAGGCGGTGTTCTGGTGGTGCCGATCCTCATGTGTTCGGCCCTTGCTTTGGCAATTTTTCTTGAACGGGTGATACGGTTTTCCCGCATGCGCAGTCGGGGCGCAGGTTTGGCTGAAAAGGTGGCGGGTCTTCTGTTGGGAGGCAAGGAAACCGAGGCATTGGCCCTGGCAGAAAAAAGCGAGTCCCCCATGGGCCGGGTCCTGGCCAAGGCCATGGATGTCAAGGACCTGGATCGGGAAATGCTGGAAACGGTCATTGTCAATGCCACGGACGAAGAAGTCCGGGGGCTTTCCACCTATATCCAGGCCCTGGCCACCATTGGCAATATCGCGCCCCTCCTGGGCCTCCTGGGAACGGTCATCGGCATGATAAAGGCCTTCATGGTCATCCAGAATATGGGCGGAAAGGTCAATGCCGCTGTTCTGGCCGGAGGCATCTGGGAGGCCATGCTCACCACAGCTCTTGGTCTGGCTGTGGCCCTTCCCACCATGGTGGCCCACAGCTACCTGACAGCCCGGGTGGATGCCTACGAAGCACGATTGCAAGACGGGTCGGTGGTTTTTATCAAAGCCCTGATGTTGAAAAAAAAGGACTAAGCCATGCTGGTTCACAGGAAAAAAAGGCCCAGATACGCCATCCAGACACCCTTGACCTCCCTGATTGATATTGTTTTCATGCTGTTGATCTATTTTCTTTTGACCACCAACTTCATGGTGGAAGAAGGCATCAAGGTCAAATTACCCCAGGCCAAAGCCTCTGCCCCGATTACCCGTGAAGAGATCACTGTCTATGTGGACCGGGAAGGACGGGCCTTTATCAACACCAAGGAATTCAGGGAAGATGCCCTGTTCAAGGAATTGAAAACCATGATAGGCGGTCAAAAGGACCGGCTGGTCATGGTCAAGGCCGACCGGCTGGTTGAGCTGAACCGCGCCGTAAAGGTCATGGATCTGGCCAAGGCTGCTGGGGCTGAGCGGCTCTGCCTGGCAACGGAAAAGTAAAAAATGAAGGATGACAATGACTGAACCGCTGACCCGAAAAAAAGCCAACCGCCTGATGCAGGCCATGATCGCTGTGTCCGTTCTGGTTCATGGGGTGTTGCTTGTCTATATATCCGGAATCTATCGGTCCGAGTCTCTGACGGTCATTGAACTGAGCATGAAAGATGGGATTGAACCTTCTGGGCGAGCCATCCCCAGGCCCAGGATCAGGCCCCCGGCCCCGGCCGTCACCCTGCCCTCCATCCCCAAGGCCATGCCACGATGTGACATGCCCACCGAAGACAAAACCTTGGCCAAGGCCCTGATGGAAACCATCCAGACGCCCATAAGCACAGCAGATCAGGTGGAAGGTCTCTCCGGACTGTTCTCCGGGGATGGCCAGGGACTTTTTTCGAAGAATGACTACTACGATATGGTCCGGATGAAAATTGAAAGCGCCAAACAATACCCTGAAAAAGCCAGGGGACGTATGATCGAAGGACGGGTCACCGTGCGATTTACCATCACCCCGGACGGCCAGGTATCCTCCCTTGCCATCCTCAAATATTCCGGTCACCGGTCCCTGGACCAGGCCGCCCTCAAGGCCGTGGAAAATGCCTCCCCCTTTGCCCGGCCCCCATCCAACCTGTTTGACGGCCCCCTCCACATGGAATTGACCATTACCTTTGAATTGACCTGAAAATGGACCGGCCCAAGCGTTGGACGTTATCAACTCGTCATACGTCCCATAAGTCCCATAGGACCTATAGGGCTTATGCCATGTCTTCGTGTGGCGGTAAATTTATGATTCCTGTGCCAAAAGTGCCGCGCCCAGAGCCCCGTTGCTCTGGGGATCCAGTCCCTGGGGTGTTTTAATGGTCACACCCAGGCTCTGGCCCAGGGCCTGGAAAACGCCCACATTTTTGGCCACCCCCCCGGTCATGAGTACATCGTTTTCTATAAAAAGGGTGCGGGCCTGGGAAGACACCCGGTGGGCCATGGCCCGGAACAAGGCGTTCAGGATATCGCTTACGTCTTTTTCCTCGTTGACCAGGGACACCACTTCGGTTTCGGCAAAAATCACGCATTGATTGGAAATACTGAGTTTTTCCCTGCAGGTCAGTCCGATTTCGCCCATGTCTTCCAGGGAAACACCCAGGGCTTCGGCCATGATCTCCAGAAAACGGCCTGTCCCAGCCGCACATTTATCGTTGTAACTGTACTGAACCACCTTCCCTGTATCATCCAGTTTAATGACTTTGGAATCCTGGCCGCCAATATCAATGATCATCCGTGTGCCCGGATTGTGAAAAAACGCGCCCCTGGCATGGCAGGTGATTTCTGATTCACAGCGGGTTACAAAGGGGATCTGCTGCTGGCCATAGCCTGTGCCCACAATCTTCTCCAAACGATCCATGGAAAGCCCGGCCTTCTGAAGACAGAGGTCCATCACCTCTTTGGCAGAGATCACGGGATCCAGGCGGGCCGGTATCACGGCCGAGGCAAGCACAGTCTGTTGATCAAGAATCACGGCTTTGGCTGTGGTGGAACCGATATCGCATCCGGCGCTGATCATGATCGTGCCTCCTTTGTTTTTCCGGCTTTTTCATGGGCAAACAGGGCCGCACCCACAGCACCGACCAGTTGGGGGTCAACCTGACGGATGTCTTTGATCCGCTTTCCCATGAGCCGGGCCAGGGCATGGACCACCCCTTTGTTTTTGGCCACCCCGCCGGTCATGCAGATGTCGTTTTCAAGACTCATGGCATTGGCCAGCATGGACACCCGGTTGGCCATGGCCGTATTGATCCCGGCACAGATATCCTGGGCCGGACGTCTTGCATTGATGTTCTTGATCACGTCGGCCTGGGCCCAGACCGTACACATGGAGGCCAGGGTAATGGGTTCCCTGGATGTGAGGGACAAGTCCCCCAGCTCGGAAACCGGGATGTTCATGACCTTGGCCATGACATCCAGAAAACGCCCTGTGCCCGAGGCGCATTTGTCATTGGTGATGAATTTGACAAGATTTCCCTTGGCATCCAGTTTGATCACTTTGCAATCCTGGCCTCCGATATCAATGACAGACCGGGTGGATGGAACCAGAAACATGGCCCCTTTGCCATGGCAGGAGATTTCGGAAAGGCTCTCGTTCACAAAGGGAATTTTTTCCCTGCCGTAACCCGTCCCCACGCAATAGGAAATATCCCCGGATAAAAGACCGGACTCAGAAAGAACCTGATCCATGGCCTTTTGGGCCGACTCGGCAGGCCGTGGCCCGGACCGAATGATAACGGATGCAACGATCCTACGTTTATCCATGATGACGGCCTTGGTGGCAAGGGATCCCACATCACATCCTGCAACAACACTCATAACAAACCCCTTATTTTGAAAAATTCATCCAGCCTCATGGCCGTTGTTTCCCAGTTCTCAACCCGTCCGTCAAAGGCATCGGCATAAACAAGATGGGTTGGATACCCGTGTTTTTCCAGGTCCCGCATGATCAGTTTGACATTGGACCAGGTGTTCCGACAGCCGGGTGTTCCATTGTATATGCAGCAGTCTGCCTTGTATATTTTTGCCAGGGACAGGGAATCCTCCAGCCACATATTGGGTGCGTCATAGGGCCCCCGGATGGTCCGGGTCATGGGCATGCGGGCATTGATGTCCGCCAGGGAGTCGATCATGGTGTCCAGATTTTTCGTGTTGATGGAAAAGGTCGTGCCCGGAACGCCTGTCCGGTAGGGCGCTGTTTCTGAAAATGTACGGGACAGCATGCACCCCATATGGGACACCTGATTCTTTTCCAGCCAGTCAAACATGCCCACATTAAAGGAAAAATTGTCAATATAAAACAAAAAGGCCCGGCTCTTTTCAGGTTTTCCCAGTCCAGACAACCCATTTTCCGCATTGTTGCGCACAATTTCAATCATTTCCCGAAGCATTTGCGTGAATTTTTTTCCGCCTGAAAAGGTATACCGTGCCGCATAAATCAGGAGATGGAAAATACCCGGCACCGGATTGGGTACCAGCCGCTGCATCTCTTCCAGCTCATCCATCAGGCTTTCCTGGAGTCTCTTTTCATCAAGAAGCTCCCGTAATCGGTCAATGTCAAAGCTGCATTGGCCGTGTTCTTCAAGAAACCGGATCAGGGCCCTGTAATCCTTTCGGTGGTATTGGGTGACATCATCCGGAGTCAGTTCCGCCGGATAATCCAGCCCGTAAAAAGGCTTGTTCAAATACTGGGCGGCAAAGCTGTAGGCATTGCTGTTGGTGTCACAGACCCCGCCCATGTTAACGGCCACCATATCGATATCCACGCCTGCTCCTGCAAGATAAGCCCCCATGGCCCCCCTCTGGGAGGAACAGCCCGTTTCGGAAAATCCCACTTCCGTACAGAAGTCCATGAAATCAAAGGATCCTCGTTTCCAGAGGATAGAGGTGATCACCGTACCCACTTCCAGGGTCACGGGCACGAGGTTGCCAAAGGCATAAAAAATGGTGGGATCAAAGCAGAAGGTGGTCATCACCACTTTTTTCCCTTGTTTTTTTGCGTTAATCAGGTTGCCGTAATATTCAGCCATGATCTCCAGAAACGTTGTGGCGGGTTTTCCCAGGGACAGCAAGGGCCCCAGGAGCCCGCTGACATAGGGGACGTTTTTCAACAGAATAGCCCGCTCCTTTTCTGTTGAACGGCCGACCTTCCGTGCAATATCAAAGGTTGAGGCAAAAAGGCTGTCCAGGGGGTATTCTTTGAGTTCGGGTCTCATGACGGAGTCCTTATTTTTTTATGTATTCATGGGCTGAGCTATCGTTAGGGGACGAATGGTCCCGACTCAGTCCTGAGTATCCAGTTGTTCAAGGAACGCGTCAAACCGCATTCTCAGACGGCCTTTTTCGCTCAGTGCCCCGTATTCCTTTTCAATGCGCAAAGAGGGGATCCCAAGTTTTTCAAGGTCACGTTCCAGAAGTCCGTTTTCCGATCCATGGAGATCACAGAAACGAATGTTCTGCATGATCACGCCCTGGGCCCGGGTCTGTTTGATTCTATCAACCAGGGTGTTCAGGCGTAAAGGGTAATAACCGAACATCCTGGGACAAATGGAGCCTGACAGATAATGGTCAGCCAAGGCTGAGACCGGATCGCCCTCGACCTCCACCTGCGCGCAAGTGTTTCTCTGGCCATAGCAGACGGTTTCGCCCACAACCACGGCACCGGCCTCTTCAATCTGACGGACCAGCTCCAGATCATCGCAGATGCTTCCGGCAAGAAACAGACGTTTTTTAGTGTTTGAAACCGGATCTTTGCGGGCCTTGACGTCGTCAATGAGCCGGGTCAGCTCCTCGGCATAAAGGTCACGGGGTAGCACGGTACGGGCTATCAAGGCTTCAAAGGCTTCGGTTCCGGTTATAAAGGTGGGCACCTCACAGCGGAGCAGACCCAGGTCCCACACGGCTTTTCGAATTACATTCTGGTCCCGGATGGCCTTCCTTAAATCTTCATCACTGATGCTGATCTTAAATTTTTTTTCCACATCTCGGATCAGTTTTCTTACCCGGCTTTCATACCATTCAAAGGCCACGCCGTCGGGTTTGTTCGGCACATCAAAATAATAGAACCAGGAGGGCAGGGTGCCCGAAATATCCTGGCCCATTTTACGCCAGCATTCATCCAGGCGTCGCATGCTGTCACACCCGCTGGTGATGATGGCTCCATCAATAAAATCATAGGCACCTGTCCCTGCCTGCTGGAGCAGAGCCTTGGGAAAGGTGCAGACAAATGGACCGTAATAGGCATCGCCGATGTTCAGGCTTTCGGTGTTGATACCCCGAAGCCTGACAGGAAGCATTCCTGCGGCGTAAAATATCTCCACAGGCAAAAAGGAACAGGTGTGGCCCACCACCTTTCCGCCGTTTTCTTTGAATTCTCGGACCGATGACAGGTCGATGGTTTGTGCGGCATCATTGAAAAGCGTGCTTTTCATGAATTCTCCTTTTTCTGAATCAAGCGGCTTAGGAGGTCACGTGTCTGGTTCATGGCCTCATCATAACCGTCATCATCCTCACCCGGCGTGAAAAACCCGCATATTTCCCGGACAATGGACGGAGCAACCATACGGAATACCGGACGTACGGCCTGGCCCAGATCCCGACTGAGCCAGCCCATGCTTTCTTCCAGTTCATAAAGATCCAGGGAATTCACGAATTCTGTGACCAGGGCTTGGATCACCCCGGGGTTGAAATGGTGGATCCGGTTGATCATCCGGCTCAGTGCGTTGACCACCTCGGCAAGATCATAGGCATTCCAACTGGAAAGACCTGCGGACAGAGCCTCAACAACATCATCGTTGGGGAGGGTTTCCATGACACTGATCTTTCGCTTGAGTAGCCGAATATTGGAATTCCGTTTGACCGAAAGTTGTTTGAGCCAGAGATTCAACACATCCGGATGATCTTCAGCCATATCGATCAAGGCGGAGATCAGTGTTTCCCGTCCGTCGATCAGGGCGCCTCTGGCCTTGATGGCGAGGCCCGGATCGATTTGGGCCATGATCTTACGAAGTTTGTCTTTAAGATCCGTTGTGAAACGGGGGGCGTCCATGTCACCGATCAAGGTGCTGCCCGTATGAATCTGTCGGATCACTTCATTGGCATTGTTCAGACCCTGACCTATGACGGTTTCATCCACCTGCTTGAACAAGGACAGAAGAAGATCCGTGAAAATATCCGGGGGCAGAGCCGTGATGTGGCCCAGAAGATGATTCGTAAGGGTCAAAAGTAAATTGACACCGTCCGGAACAAGAGACAAAAGGGTGATAAGTTTGGCAGGATATTCAAAAATAAGGCCTGTACCGTCGCTTAAAACGGTTTCCAGATCCGTTTTCATCAGATCGAAAAGGCTTCTCAATTCTCCGAAATCCGTACTGGCAATCAGATTTTCCAGAACAGGAAGGATACGTGACGAAAAAAAGACCGGGTCGTCTTTGTATATAGCTTCGGCGATGCGTGAGAGAGAGGGTAGAACCTGACCGGGTACAGCCGTCTTTTGGCCGGGAAAAAAACTGCTGAACAATGATTTTTTCCGTTCCGGGGGCAATGCTTCCACAGCATGAACCACCGAAAGAAAGATCGGCCCCATGGCCTTTATCATCCGGGGAAGCTCCTGGGCCAGGGCTTCCATATGCTCCGGCTTTTCAAAAACGCCTGGAAGATCATCTGTCCCGGAAACGGTCAAAATTTTTGACAGGGCCCATCTCACAGGCATGCCCATGCCTTGTTTCAGAATACTGTTTTTGCACCAGTTTTTCACCCATTCCCGGCTGACCTGGGTGAGAACGTGTCTGACTTCCGGTGTGTTTACAATATCCACAAGAAGAGAGGCAAGGGCCATGTCATCTTTGTTTTTCGGAGATCCCCCTGTGTGATCCTGGTTTTGTTTCATAATCTCCCTTTTTTAAGACGCCATCAAAATTACATCCGGGTTTCCAGGTGCCGGGCCAAACGTTTGCCCAGGGCAAGCAAGGTCAATGTGGGGGGCAGGCCCCAGGCTTCCGGAATGACTGAGCAATCACAGACATAAAGATTTTCTTTCTGTGTTTTCAGGTTGGAATCCAGCATGTCATTGATTTTCACGGTGCCGCCGGGGTGGGCCGCCACGGTCCATCCGCTGAAAATACCTGTGGCACCTGCATTTTGAAGGATTCGTTTTGCGTGTGTGTAGCCGTCTTTGAGTTTATTTTTGTCCGCATCTGAAATGCTTTTCCGCACTCCGCCGTTCCAGGTGATACGGCCGCCCAGAGCATCCTTGATCTTAATCATGATCATCAGGGTATTGTCCCGTGAAAACGCTTTGTGAAGCCTGAGTTTCGGCAGACTCTGGGCCCAGTACATGGGGGTGGGGAAATTAAGGTCCACCATCAGATAGCCTTTCTCTGTGTTGTGGAAACCAGCGCTCATCTGGATTTCACCCTTACTTTTAAGGTCATCCACAGTGCCGAATATCATGGTCAGGGGATCAAAGAAAAAATCATACCCGGCCTGATAAAGACCACTCTGGCGGAGGATTTCAGGTGAGCCCACACCGCCTGCAGAAACAACGATGGTATCGGCAAAGACCTCATGGTCTGAAAAATTCTTACGATACCGAACCCCCACGGCCGTATCCCCCTCAAAGAGAATCCGTGTGACCTTGGCGCCATTGACAAGGTCCATGCCCTCTTTTGTGGATTCTTCCACAAAATTCCTGGCCGTCCATTTGGCCCCATAGGGGCAGCCGTAACTGCATTTGTCACAATCGATTTTGCATTTATCCTGGTCGATGAATTTGTTGAGCTTCTTCCAGTCATAGCCAAGATTAAGTGCGCTTTCCATAATTCGCGTGGCACCCACCCCCATCAAATGGTCCCGGGTGGGTTCCATGGGAATCTCCTGTTTCAATTCCTTGACTTCTTCCCGGACATCAATGCCATAGGAGTCCAGCATCCCATAGGGCGGATCAAAGGCTGTGGCACAATAGAAAACCGAGCTGCCGCCCGTACACACGCCGCGAACCATGGCCAGCAGGCTCTTGTCGGTGAATAAAAGACTCTGGCCGGGAATACCGGCATTCATGGCCATTTGAAACAGGGAGCCTTTGATTGGCGCGTTATCCCCCATTTCAAGCATCAGGATTTTTTTTCCTGTTCTTGATAGTTCCCTGGCCACGGAAGCACCTCCGGGCCCTGAACCCACGATGATCACATCATATTTCTTTGAACTGTCTGTTCCCATGGCAAACTCCTCGACGGAGGCCTGTGATGCCCTCCCGAATAGGGTTTAGTGTTTATAACAACGTCATTTCTTTATAACTGTATTTTTGTATATTGTCGACAATCCAAGATGATGTCAATACCTTTTTCCCATATGTTAAAATTCCCTGTCACCTTTCATTTAATAAGGCAGGCCAGGGAAAACTTTTTTAACGCCATCACCTATGGGCTTTTAGATGTTAACACGAATTGCTTGGGCTCTTGGCTGTAAACTCAAAACCGGATGTTTCGAGTGAGAAGATCTTCAAGGTTCTTTATGGTGACCGGCTTTAAAATGTAATCATCCGCACCGGCTTCCATGAATTTTTCCCGTTCCCCGTTCACGGTACTACCGGTTAATGCAATGATGGGAACCCGTTTGGGTTCTGCTCCGGAAGGTGCCCCCGATTCCTTAAGTCGTTCACTTTGTCGAATCTGCTGTGTGGTCTCAAGGCCGTCCATTTCCGGCATCTGGTTATCCACAAAAACAAGATCAAAATCCTGGTTTCTGTAAGCGGCCAGAGCCTCTTTCCCATTGGTCACCGAGGTCACCGAACATCCCAGTTTTTCGAGCATTCGCATGGCAACGCGCAGACTAATCTCGTTATCATCGGCCAGGAGAATCCGGGAACCTTTAAGGGGCTCGGCTTCATTTTTTTCCATATTACCTGATAAATCAGCCCGTGACTGTGCCAGCCAGTCAAAAAGTTTTCTCATTTTCAGAGGGTAAAACAAGCGTTTGGGGAAAAAGCCTGGGCCAATGGCTCTTTCAAGGTCATGTCCATGGGGGACCACCCAGGCAATGGCACTCTTCTCTATCAGCCCCTGATGGCGGATACTGTCCAGCAGCAATCCATCCGCATGGAGGTTGTAGCCCAGGAGAACGGCCTGGTAGGGTTTGCCCTGTTCTCGTGCGAGGCCCATGGCAGACAGAGTATCAGAGCTGTTAGAAACGACATCCAGTTCACAGGACCATCGTTTACATAGTTCACCCAGGGCCTTGGCGCTGTTTTCGTTCAGGTCCGCATACAGAATTCGCATCCCCTTGATTTCTGAGCTGTCCCCAAGGGCGTTTTCCTGTTTGGCCAGGCGGATCCTTGCTCTGAAAACAGACCCCACGCCCACGGTGCTTTCCACGTGAACGTCACCCGCCATCAGGCGGACCAGATCCCGTGAAATGGAAAGGCCAAGCCCAGTTCCACCAAACTGCCCGGTGATTTCTTTTCCTGCCTGGGTATAGGAATCAAACAGGTGGGGTATGGCCTTTTTGGGAATACCTATACCCGAGTCTTCGACACTTAATGACAAAACAATGTCCGTTTTGCCTTCTTCAATGCGCTTTATGCGGAGACAGACCTGGCCCGAATGGGTGAATTTAATGGCATTTCCCCCCAGATTCAGTAGAATCTGTCTGATGCGCCCCCCATCACCACAGAGGTCCAGAGGCACAGCACTGTCGACAATGCAGGTATAGTCCAGACCCTTTTTCGCAGCCGACATACCAAGGATATCATTTAAGTTGTCCAGTAAGGTCATCAGATTAAAATCCGATGCATCCAGCTCAATTTTACCGGCCTCAATTTTCGAAAAATCCAGAATCCCGTTGAGCAAGGATAAGAGGGAATCGGCACTTGAACGTAAGGTGTTGACACAGTCCACCTGCTCTTCGTTAAGGGATGACCGTTCCAGAAGCTCCAGCATACCGATCATCCCGCCCATGGGAGTTCTGATTTCATGGCTCATGGTGGCAAGAAACTCGGATTTTTGTTTTTCAGCACCATGGGCTTTATCTATGGCGGCTTTTAAGCGTAATAGAATGTGTACCCGGGCAAGCAGCTCTTCCTCTTCAAAGGGTTTGGCCAGAAAATCATCTGCATTTTCCGCATATCCTTTCAGTCGGTCCGCGAGGCTGCTTCGTGCAGATAAAAGTAAAACCATGATGCCTGAGCTTGCAGGATGCCCCTTAACATGGCGACACACTTCATAGCCGTCCATGCCCGCCATCATGATATCCAGAATGATCAAGTCAGGTCTGAAGTTTTCTATCTTTTCCAGGGCTTCCGCACCGCTTTGGGCAAAGGCAAGTTCATAACCATGAACCCTTAAAATTCGTCGAACCATGGATAGATTGGCTTTTTCATCGTCCACCACCAGGACACGTTCCATGGAAATCCCCTTCACCCCTAAAGGAAAATTATTAAATTTTTCAAATATATGCTATATTACCATTCACTTCAGGTTCATGCAATGGCTTATCACCAATTTATATCATGACTGAACCGGCACGGCTATTTTTCATGTGCATGTCTTAAAGGTATTTCGATTCATCCCGGTCTATGGTAGAAACCATATAATGAAGCTTCACCTTCCTTTGTTTTGTAAAAAAATGGAATATACTTAACGATATGAAAAGCATAACGATAAAGTACAGCTTCACCTTTGCCGATAAAACCCACGAGGTGTTTCACCTGGACATAGACGGCCAGAGCCTTGAGCTGATCTCGAACCCTCCGGAAATACCACCTGACTGGACAAGACTGGGTTTTCACCAATGTCCCCACTGCCCCCTTGACAGCCGGGCACATCCCCACTGTCCCCTGTCTCTTAACCTGGTGAATATCGTCAGATATTTTGATCGCATCTTATCCTATGATGAAATCCAAGTTGAGATTTTAACGGAAGACCGCTGCATTTCCCAAAAGACGACAGCCCAAAGAGGGGCCAGCTCCCTCATGGGAATCATCATTGCGACAAGCGGTTGTCCCCATACCGTTTTCTTTAAGCCCATGGCACGTTTTCACCTGCCCTTTGCCAATGAAGAAGAAACACTCTACCGTGCAGCGTCCATGTACTTGCTGGCTCAATATTTTCTCCAGCAAGATGGGAAATCAGGCGATTTTACATTGCAAGGTCTCAGAACGATCTATGATCACATGCAAATGGTGAATATCTCCGTGGCGGAACGATTAAGGGCGGCCAGTAAATCCGATACATCCGTTAATTCAATCGTCTTGTTGAACTTGCATGCCCAGGCCATGCCCTATGTCATCGAAGAGTCCCTGGGGGATCTGCGGTATTTATTCGATTCATATTTTAAGGCTCATAAAGAACCACACCAGGGTAATTGACCACATCATTCACACATTGACAGCCTTTGGGGGGGCCTGTTATGAATGAATATCCCATTAAAAAAACATAAGGAGTTGCGGGTTGAATAAAAAGGATCGACTAACCTCCGCCCTGATGGCTGTTTTCCCGTCACTTATGAGCTTTAACCGTTTCTCAAAGGACATGGAAAATCACAAGGTCCTTGAATCTCTGGTCGCCTTTGCCTCCTGCAACCGGCTCATTTCCACCAACGAGACTCATGCCCTGGAAGACTTTATCAGGGACAATGCAGACCTCAGGGAAGCCCGAATTCCTCCCGGCCATCTGACCTTTGACGATCTTTTCGAGAATAAAGAAATTCTGCTCCAGCCATTTTTCCAAGAACCGATTCCTGTCCATCGGAATCGCCGCAGGTGATTTTTCCAATCTGGATAATTATCTGATTCCCGTTTTCAATGCCAGGCTGTCTGGTGACCCTGTCATTCGCCTGACGGATTATGCCCGCCAATGTGTTCTTATTAATGATATAAGGGCCCTTCTTTGCAGCAAGCCCGTGGAGATTACCCTACTCAACGGAGAAACCCTGCCGGTATGGTGGGTGGAGGGTTTCTGGAGCACCCTTTACTTTGATTTTATTCCGGATCTTTTGGATGACCCCATCCTGGGGAGTGGCGCCAATGCCGTTGTGGCGCTGGCCGCAAGGCTTTGGCCTTCGGTGGTCGATGCAGCATACGGGCCAGACAAAAATGACAACGATGCCATTTCCATCCTGTTCCGGTCCCCCCACAATTCCCTTCTATGCCTGGAAATTGCCAAAACCCTCTATTATCGGCGGTATTTCAGGGAGGCCCTTGAAATCTTGAGGATCGTGTTGAGTCTGGACCCCACCCATCTCAATGCCAGGGCCCTTCGAATGGTATTGTTACGCAATCTGGCCATTGAGGCCCCGTCTTACAGGGTTGCCCAGGGCTTGTTTGAGCAATCCCACCAGGAGGCTCGATACATTCAACAGCGCTGCGATTACCACTCGGAAGATTTTTACTGTGAATATGCCGTGGTTTTTCTGGCCCAGGCCATGTTGGCCCTTCGCCATATGCGATCAGAAACAGGTCTCATGGGCAGCACCCAAGACGTTCCGGAACTTTCCCGTCAGGTTCTTGACCGGCTTGATCAGGCCGAGTCACTTCTGGGTATGGGCATCATGGTTTCTTCCACCGGCATTCGCGCCATGTATCTTTTGAACAGTGTCAAGGTCCTTAAAACACTCCTGAGCAACAACCGGGATCTTTTCCTTGATGGTCGCAAACCCATTGACGGGCCCATGGACCTGATCAAAGAGACCTGCTTGGACTTTCAACGCCAGATGGGATTGCTCAGAGACGATCTGCCCCAGGATCAGCCTTTTGACGTCATTGAAAACATTATCTTATTCACCACTGCAAGTCATGACGATTCCATTGCCTTGCAGGCCTACCGACCCACGACCTATTTCTGTTCCGCTGTTTCATGGTGGGACCTGTTCCCGATTCGCACGGTGGGTCTTGCCAAACGGGCCCTTAGCCTACTGAGGGATTCGGCTGATATAGCCAAAGAGATGGGCAAAAAAAATGTGTGTATCTATTCATTTACACGGACCTATGGCGAAATGATGCCCGTGGATGAATTTGTCAGCCATATTGAAAACGCCATCCGAATGATCAGGACCCAGGCTGGGCCGAATCTGTCAGGACGCCCTGACAAAGAGATTATTGAGTCTGTTGATGGCTCCCGAAAGGGTTTGGTGATGACGTTGAATTTTTAGGGTTTTTTGGATGATAATAGGACAGATGAGACTTATGGCACCATCAGGATGCCCTGACCCCAGGGTCAGTTAAGATAAGGGCCCGCCGCCCTCCCAGCCTGACAACTTCCCTGTAAATGGACGAGAGACTTCCATGGCCCGAAATAACAAGGGTGGGGCTGATATACTGGACAAATGGGATTTTAGGATCATCGGAAAAGAGTTTCATGGTAAAATTACTGGTATGATCCGCACAGGCCGTCACATGAACACGCTTGATCTGGGTATATTCCGCCAAGCCCGCATGGCCTAATTCACGGCCCACACCCGACTGCTTGTATCCTCCAAAGGGACAGAAATCACCAAATGAATGGTAGGTATTAACCCACATGGTGCCGGTTTTAATCTGTCGGGCAATACGCTCTGCCCGGGCATTGCTCCGGGAGAACACGCCTCCGGCCAGGCCGTAAATGGAATCGTTGGCCAGGGCCACAGCCTCGTCTTCGGTCTCGTATTTGAGAACACAGACCACAGGCCCGAAGATCTCTTCCTGGGCAATGCGCATGCTGTTTTTGACATTGGCGAACATGGTGGGTTGAAAATAAAAACCGCCATCCAGACCGTCCACATGGGCCCGTTTACCACCACATACAAGTTCGGCCCCTTCATCCAGGCCAAGCTTTACGTAACGTTCCACCGTTGCAAGCTGGGTGGCGTTTACCAAGGGCCCTTGCTGGGATTTTGGATCCAGCTGATAGCCCACCCTGAGGGCCTGGGTCCGTGCCTTCATTTTCTCCATGAATTCATCGTAGATGTTGGATGCGACCAGAACACGGGTACCTGACTCGCACACCTGGCCCTGGTGAAAAAAGGTCCCGAACAGCGCACCTTCCACAGCCAGGTCAACGTCTGCATCCGGGCAGATAATATTGGCTGATTTCCCCCCCAGTTCAAGGGTCACTTTTTTGATGGAATCGGCGGCCATCTTCATGATCTTTCGGCCCACCTCCGTGCTTCCGGTAAAGGCAATCTTATCCACAGACGGATGGGTGCACAAGGTATTGCCCAGCTCTCCTCCAGGTCCGGCCAAAACATTGATAACCCCATCCGGTATACCCGCAGCCTTGGATGCTTCGGCAATGATCAATGCGCCCAGGGGTGTTGCCGTGGCCGGTTTCAGCACCATGGTATTGCCCATGGCAATGGCCTGGGCGATTTTCCAGAAGGCCATACTCATGGGAAAGTTCCAGGGGATGATGCCCACGCACACACCAATGGGCTCTCGTCGGATCACATCCCGGCCCGGTGCGAACACATTACCGGCATAGGGGATTTCTTCCTCCCATGGAAATTTCCTGGCCGCATAGTGCCCGAAATTGCGAAGAAGCTGGGAGCCCAAAAGGCTCCAGTACTTGGAAAGTCCAATGATCTGACCTGAATCCATGGACTCGACAATGGTCATGCGCAAGGCCTGCTGGACAATCTGGTCCGCAAAGGCGTTGAGTTTGCCGGCCCTCTGGGACGGGCTCATACCGCTCCATACCCCGCTGTCAAAGGCGTGCCGGGCCGCATCAATGGCGGCCTCGGCATCAGCCTTGCCGGCCTTGGCCACCGACGCAAAGGGGATTCCTGTTCCAGGATCTATGGATTCAAATGTCTCGCCGCTTTTCGCATCAACAAACTCACCGTTAATAAATAACTTGTACTGTTCCATCATCACGATCTCCTTTTTATCAACTCGGTGCCGGGGAGGGGTGGCAGGCGGATGCCACCAATATTGGATTGTAATTTACAAGACATCTTAATGCCTGCGTGAAACGAAAGTCAAATAAATCAAGTGTTTCATTGAAAATACCGCTTTTTTAGGAAGCGCTTCAATGTATTTTGAATATAGAACCATCCTCAACTTTTAAATATATTTCATATTTAAGCATAATTTCGATATATTACAATTAATAATCCAACAAATAATTATTCACAACAAAGCCGATCTGCTTCCGGTTTGATGTCAAATTCCCTGATGCAGGGGGAAATTCATGATTCCCATAAAACCAATCCTTCATGGTAAAATTATTTATTTGATTTTTGAATGATATCCTGTAAAATTATTAGAATTCAGCAGTTGCTGAAAAATACCCAGAGTATCAAAAACTTGGAGTAGAGGTCCTGTCCATGAGCATTGACAGCATGTTCGTTCACAAGATGTGGAACGACCATGAACTGGCAAAGATGGTTAAGGGCGGAGTCCCATTTCCCATGCTTTCGGATGGTGGCGGGCGTGTGGGTACGGTCTACGGCATTTACGACGAAGATGCCGGTGTTGAAACCCGGGGCCGTTTTATCATTGATCCCGATGGCGTGGTCCAGAGCTATGAAGTTCTGACTCCGCCCGTTGGCAGAAATATCCATGAAACACTGCGTCAGGTCCAAGCCTTCCAGCTTGTGAGAGAGTCCAAAGGTACTCAGGCCACGCCGTCCGGCTGGAAACCGGGCAAAAAAACGCTGACACCCGGACCGGCTCTTGTGGGAAATGTCTGGAAAGAATGGAAAACCGAAATGGCCTTTGATTGATCATATAATTTTAAGGGGTACCTGTGTACCCCTTATTTCTTTTCCTGAATCCAGCCTGGGAACAAGATAGAGTAAATATCCAAAACCACCCCTCGACTTTTTGTGAGTTTATCAGCGTTGGCAGTTAAAATCTTCATATGTCCCATGGGTCTTATATGTCCCATAAGTCTTATAAGACCTATGGGACCCATAGGACCTATGCCATTTTTATTCGAAAATAAATCAGGGGACATTTTCGAGAGAAAGAATGCAATTCCACTCGGCTTGGGACACGGGCATGATCGACAGGCGATTGCCTTTACGCACCAGAGGCATATTTTCAAGGGCTGAATAGGCCTTTAATTCTGCAAGGGAGATGACTCGATTGGTATTTCGGATATACCTGACATCGACCATGAACCAGCGCGGGTTTCCCATATCACTTTTTTCATCGAAATACCTGCTTGTGGGGTCAAAGGCAGTGTGGTCCGGGTAGCTTTCGCGCACAATGGTCATCACTCCGACAATCCCCGGGACAGCACAGTTGGAATGATAGAAAAAAATCCGGTCTCCCAGTTTCATCTGGTCTCGCATCATATTACGGGCCTGATAGTTACGAACGCCATCCCAATGCTCGGTCTGGCCGGGCCGTGCCTTCAGATCCTCAATGGAAAACACGGTGGGCTCGGACTTCATCAGCCAGTAATTCATGGGTCACTCCATTTCACAAATCATTAGGACTTATGCCTCTTTATTCGAGGACATTAACCCGTTTGTCCAGATTTCTTAAATCTGGCCCCCGGAGGGCAGCCGGAGGCTTTGTGCGCTGTTGCTTTTCTTCGTGCCCTTCAGTGAGCTACGCGAACGGGTGGTTTAAAAAATAGACGTGGGTATTTACTAAACGTCCTTAATTTTTTGATCATTTTAAAATATCAAAAAGAACCTCAAAATGATCAAAGGGCGGCATGACGCAGGCGCCTTTAAATAGGTCCTTTGCGATTTCAAAAACTTCCCGGGCGTTTTTGGCTCCTTCGGCCACAGGGTCCTTGGCCGTTTCCATGCGTTTCCTCACCTGATCCGGCACGGCAATGCCGGACACCTTGGTGTGGAGAAATTCGGCATGTTTAAAGGTTCTCAAGGGCAGAATACCCAGGATCACGGGAATTCCGATATGTTTCACCGCATCGGCAATGGCCCTGGCCCCTTGTTCATCATACACCGGCTGGGTCACGGCGTACTGGGCCCCGGCTTTGGCTTTTTCCTCAAGGCGACGCACGGCACGTTCAAACCCTCCACTCAACTCGGGCTTGGTATCAAGGACCACACCCGTGAAAAGCCCTGCTTCCCGGGCCATAGTGATCAGGTCGCAGACATTAACATCCCCCACCCGTGAGACCAGGCCCCGGTCCTTGAGCGCCACATTGTCACCGGTGGCCACCATGACTGTTTTGAGCCCAAGGGCCTTGGCGCCCCAGAATTCCCCCTGGACAGCGATGCGGTTATGGTCTCTGATGGTGCAATGTAAAATAGCTGTCCGTGCAAGCTCGCTCTGGATAAGTTTGCACATAGCCATGGCGCTCATGCGTGCCTTTGCCACAGGATTAGTGGCCACACTGAACCCATCAAAGGAAAGATCCTTCAGAGAATTCAATTCAGAAAGGAGAGGTCCCGCATCAGGCCCTGCGGGGGGGACGACTTCAACTGTAACGATAAACCTGTCTTTATCAGCAAACAATTTTTCCATTCAATGACTCCTGATTAAGCGATGACTATTCGAACAGTGATATGGCATACATTCGTGGCCTGAAAATGGGCTGGGCGACATCCTCTATGCAAAACCATGTCCTCATGATTTAAAATACGTTATTTTCCCGGAAAAAGCTTAAATGATCGACGTGAAGGTAAAATATGTTAATCCCTTTGTCAATGCTCAGGGTTAGCATATCCTCGGCAGCAGGAGACCCGAGGGCATCTCAACAATGCGTTTTCCGCCGATTTCCGTTTGGATGAGGAGGCCGAAGCGTTCCCGGAGTTCAACCTGGCCGATCAGCGCACTATCTTTTCCCAAAGGATGGCGTTTCAGGGCACCCAGGGCCTTTCCCGCCGAAGCTTCCGGCACCACGGCCACAAACCGTCCTTCATTGGCCACCTGGAGGGGATCCAGGCCAAGATAATCACAGGCGGCGGCCACGCCCGGCTGGACGGGGATTGCGGCCTGGTCAAGGGTAATAGTCACGTTGGAGGCGTCGGCGATTTCATTGAGCACGGCGGCGCATCCGCCACGCGTGGCATCACGGAGCACACGTGTTTCAGGGACGGCTTCAAGAAGGGTAAGCGCCAGCTTGTCCAACGCGGCGCAATCCGAAACAACCGTGGATGAAAACCCCAGTTGCTGGCGGGCCGCTAAAATGGCGATTCCATGTTGGCCAATGGGGCCGGATACAATCACACAATCCCCTGGCCGGGCATGGGCGGCGGAAAGATTGTACGGGGTTGACACCCTCCCGATTCCGCTGGTGTTGATATAAAGACCGTCCCCTTTACCGGCATCGACCACTTTGGTGTCACCACAGACAATGGCGGCCCCGGCCGTTTCGCATTCCTGACGGAGAGAGTTCAAAAAGGATTTCAGGTCTGAAAAAAGCAGCCCTTCTTCAATAATCAGGCTGACGGACAGGGCGTGTGGCTTTGCCCCCATCATGGCCAAATCGTTGATGGTCCCGCAGGCCGCCAGTTTACCGATATCGCCGCCGTTAAAACGAAGCGGATTGACCACAAAGGAGTCCGTGGTGAAGGCCAGGGTACCTGTGAGGCCGGTCAATAATGCCGCATCTTCCAGAGGGCCGTCTTTTTCATGGATGTGAAGCGAGGGCAAGACGACCTGATTGAGTAACAGCTGCAAGCCTTGTCCGCTGCCGTGCAGCAGACGAACCGGTTCATCGTTCATCTGTTTATCCTTTCATATCGGTAATAAGCGGCGCATGAACCTTCACTGGAAACCATGCATGGACCGATGGGTGTCTGGGGGGTGCAGGCGCTGCCGAAGAGACTGCAGCCCGAGGGTGTGATCAGTCCTTTAAGGACCTTTCCGCAGGAGCATCCTTTGGGAAGGGTCGAGGAACCCTGGGTCAGCACGGGCGCATCGAATGCCTTAAATTCATCTCTCAAGGCGAGTCCGCTTTGGGGAATGATGCCAATCCCCCGCCAGGCCGCGTCAATGGGCGTAAAAAACTTATGGATTAAGGCACGGGCATGGGGGTTTCCCTCCGGGCGCACAACCCGGGGATACATATTGATAATGAGGGCTGTTTGGTTTATCAGCATCTCCAGAACAGAAAGAATACCGCCTAAAATATCCAGGGCCTCAAAGCCGGTGATGGCCCCGGGAACGTTTAATTCGTCAATGGTCCGGTAGACCTCTTCACCGATGATGGCACTGACATGGCCCGGAAGCAAAAACCCGCTGATATGCGTGTCCGCATCCCCACAGAGGGCCGAAAGTGCGGGGGGCAGGAGGCGATGGGCCACAAGCATTTTAAGATTGGGGAGTTTTTTCTCAGCCGCAATCTCAATGGTACGGGCCACGGCCGGAATCGTTGTTTCAAACCCGACTGCGGCAAAAACGATGGTCGTCTCAGGCCGTTCTTCGGCCATTTTGATCAGCTGCAGCGGGGAGGCGACAATCGCGATGGCTGCGCCGTTTGCTTTCACCTGCTCAAGGGATTGGCCTGAGCCCGGGACCCGGATCATATCACCGAATGTGGCCAGCACATGGTTCGGCATCTGGGCATAGGAAACAGCCGAATCGATCACCTCTCCCGGAGTCACGCAGACCGGGCAGCCCGGCCCTGAAAGCAGCCGGATGTTATCGGGCAAACGCTGACGCAGGCCCAGTCGGCCGATTTCCATGGTATGGGTTCCGCACACTTCCATGATACGGACCTCCGGAAGGTCTTTGGCCAGCATGCCGATCTTGGTTAAAAGAGCCTTGGCCAGTGCCGGATCTTTAAATTGAGGGCGCCGGTCCATTATTTAACCTCCCCCATTTGAGCGGCTTCACGAAGCAGTTTCAGGGTTTCCAGGGCTTCATGTTCATCATATTTCTGAATGACAAAGCCGGCATGAATAATGGCCCAGTCCCCGACAACGGCATCCGGGACGATGGAGATATCGGCGGTGATGCTGTTTCCCTCCATGTCGATGGTTGCGGTGGTTTCCGAGATGGCGATAATTTTACCTGGTACGGCCAGACACATGGCGCTTTCCCTCCTTATGATGTTTCATCTTCCGATTCATATATTTTTATGCCTCCGGCGGCCCTGCCGGGGGCCAAACCCCTCACTACGCTGGGTAGGCCTTTTGAAAAGTTTGACAAACAGGTTCCGTTGGGTATAGCACGCCGTGCCCCGACGCGTAATGAAACCCATTTGTCCGGATTTTAAAAGCTTGTCCCTGTGAACGCGGGGATCTGGTCCCCCGGAAGGGCCGTCGGAGGCCCTTAAACCAATCCGGTTGTTCGTTTTGTGAACCCTTCAGCGTTTCAGCGGCAATGAGCAACTGGCCGTAGGAGACGCATTCATCACCCGGTGGCAGATGGTGATGATGAAGCAGCTGGATGTCCAATGCGTTGATGCGTTTTTTTGTCTCTTTGAAAAGGAACCGGTTGGCAAAACAACCGCCGGACAGGGCGGCTGTGTTTATCTGTGTTTGTTCGGCAAGACGGCCAACGATATCAGCCGCAAGGGCGGCGATGGTATTATGAAAACGGGCTGCTATCATGGGTGGTTCAACCCCGTCTGCGATATCCTGCACCATCTTTATCAGAATGGATGCCCCGTCGATCAAAAAGGCGGGGCCTGTCCAGTCACAGTCATAGTCGTAAACGCCTTTTTCGAAAGGGTCTGCCAAGGCTTCCAGTTCCATGGCCGGCTGCCCTTCGTAAGTTCTCTCCCGGCAGAGATCAAGCAGGGCTGCCGCGCTGTCAAAAAGCCTGCCCATGCTGGTCGTTTTGGGGCAATTGAGATTCGCATCCAGCATGGCGGCCAGGGTGTTTTTTTCGGAATCATCCATCCAGGCAATCAGGTCCTTGGCCTGATCGCCCAGCCGTTGATACAGTATGGAAAACGCCATCCGACCGGGATAACGAACCGCCGCATCACCGCCGGGCATGGGCACGTCCTTTAAATGCGCCGCACGATAAACGTGACTGTAGTCGGCAATGAGAAACTCTCCACCCCAGATGGTGCCGTCTTCGCCCCACCCTGTCCCGTCAAAGACCACACAAATCGCAGGTCCCGGGTGGCTGTTTTCTCCCAGGCAGGCTGCGGCATGGGCATGGTGATGCTGGATGGGGATCAAGGGGAGCCCTTGGGGCCGTTTCACATGGAGCAAGGGATTGTTGGGATGGCTGTCATGGGCCATGGCCTTGGGTGTGATACCCAGGAGTTCCTCCAAATGGGCCATGGCCCCATCGGCATGGGCAATGGTGGCCATGTGTTCGGCGCTTCCCAGATACTGTGAAACATAGGCGGTTTTGTTTCTGCCCAGGGCGATGCTGCTTTTTTGAATGCCCCCCAGGGCGACCAGGCCGTCTAAGGAAATCGGGGCCGGAAGGGATCTGGGCACATAACCCCGGGCGTGGCGCACCATGACAGGGGTGTCGTCGATGATTCTGATCACAGAGTCATCGATGCGCATATGAATGGGACGGTTATGGAGCAGAAAATAATCGGCAATACTATTTAATTTAGAAAGGGCATCATCATTTTCGCAGCAAAGCACGTCACCGGACGGGTTGCCGCTGGTCATGACCAGCGGGAAATCGGATGTTTTTTCCAGCAGCAGATAATGGAGCGGGCTGGAGGGGAGCATCACGCCCACGGTGTCAATCATAAAGGTAACGCCAGGACAGAGGTGGTTTTCCCACTGGTCGTTTTTCCGTAAAAGCACGATGGGGCGTTCGGGACTTTGAAGCAGCCGTTCTTCGGCTTTGGAGATGTGGGCAAACCGTTTCGCCTCTTCCAGGGATTTAACCATCAGGGCCAGGGGCTTATGCGGTCTTCTTTTCCGCTGCCGGAGCCGTTCGACCACACCGTCAGCATCTGCCCGGCAGGCCAGGTGAAACCCTCCCACACCTTTGATGGCCACAATGGTGTTTTCGTAAAGGGCCTTCGCCGTAGCTGAAATACAATCGTGTGTCTCAATGGGCTTGTTCTCGTTATCCACAAAGGAAAGCACTGGTCCGCAGTCATGGCAACATGTGGGCTGGGCGTGAAAGCGCCGTGAGGTGGGTTCCGAGTATTCCTTTTTACAGGTCTCACACATGTCAAAGGAGGCCATGGTGGTGTGTTGCCGGTCGTATGGCAGTTTTTTGATAATCGAGTAACGCGGACCGCATTGTGTGCAATTGATAAAGGGATGGGCGAAGCGCCGGTTGTTTTCGTCCAATAATTCTGTCAGGCAGGTCTCGCAGAACGTGGTATCCCTGGGTACGGTGACATGGGCGGCGGCGCCTTCCTGACTGGTTTCGATGGTAAATTCTGACGGGATACGGGTGCTTGCCTGAAGCTGAACAGATGAAAGAGTTACGATCTCGGCCAGGGGGGGGGGATGTTTTGATTTTTCGGACAAATCGCTCCACCCGGTCATCGTCACCAAAGGCGAGAATCTCCACGCCGGACGATGTGTTTCGAACCGAGCCCGTGATTCCGAACTCACCGGCGGTACAATAGACAAAGGGCCTGAAGCCAACCCCCTGCACCGTCCCCGTGATCGTTAAATTCCATCCGGAGTGTTTCATGACGCCTTTAACGAATCCATGCGTTGTTCAAGGTAATCCGTGAGTTTCGATACACCCTCATGGGTTTTGGCGGAGAGTTTAAAGACGTCAAACTGCCGATTGAGGCTCCGGCATTCGTTGATGGCCTTTTCCATATCAAAGTCAAGATAGTCACGAAGGTCGATTTTATTGATAATCAAGCCCTGTATCCGGGAAAAAAGAGCTGGGTATTTCAGGACCTTATCATCCCCTTCCGGCAAGGAGAGGATGGCCATTTTTTCATGTTCCCCCAAATCATAGCCCGCCGGGCAGACCAGGTTGCCGACATTTTCGATGACCAGCAGCCTGCAGCCGGTAAGGTCCAGATCGTCCATGGCATGCCCCACGGCGTGGGCGTCAAGATGGCAGGCGCCGTTGGTTTGAATCTGATAGGCACGGCTTCCTGAGCGGATGATCCGTTCGGCATCCCGAGTCGTTTGAACGTCTCCTTCGATCACCGTCATGTCCTGGCCGAAATGGTGTCCCAAAGCCTCAAGCAACGTGGTTTTACCGCTTCCCGGAGAGGAAATGATATTGATGGAAAATATACCGCGCGATGAGATCAATGCCCGGTTTTTTTCCGCATAGAGGTTGTTTTTCGAAAGCACGTCCTCACCAACGGTGATGGTTGCGGTGCCCGGGTGATGATGGGCATGGCCAAACGTCGGGTTTTTTGCTTCGGGGCATCCACAGGTTTCACACATGGTTTATTTCCTCCACATCAATGGCGTCAATGGTGAATCGATCACCTTCAAGAATATCTCTCTCCAGTGATTCGCAAAAAGGGCAGGTATGATAGACGGACGCTGCCTCATAGTCTTTCAGGCACATCCGGCAATGAAAGCGGGCCGGGATGGGTGTGATGATCAACCGGGCTGAGGGGTGGCCTTTTTCCCGTGCAACGATGGAAAAACAAAAATCAAGGGATTCGGCGCATATACCGGATAAATCGCCGACAGTGATATGGACGCCTTGAAGGGTGTTGCCCTCGGGCACATGGTTTGCGGCCGTTTCAATAAGGCTGCTTGCGATACTTAGTTCGTGCATTTGACTATTTCCCAAAAAATTAAATGATAAAAGCGATTTAGAGAAAATGTATGCCCTCTTCTGCCAAACCGGAAATGCCCAGCACGATTAACAGCCTTGGTATACCGATGATAAACATTTCAAAACAAAATCTTTCGATTTTGGGTGGTGTGTCGTTCTAATCTTTATCACCAGTCGTTTTTTACGTCAATGCCAGAAGTTACCCTGAAAAGGCCTGTTGGCCCACGCACCTTATTGCACACAATTTCAACTCTCTGAATTTGTTTAACAATATAACATATATTGCACATGTTGCACAATTCGCATAAAATGTCAAAAATAAATAATTTTGATTACATTGCACAATTCGCTTGATTTTTTTTTATCAACCTGCGAGGAAAGAATAAATGTTGCGATATCTGATGGAAAACACCAATAACCGCATGTTCCCTGAGTAGGCGCGGCCTTGCCTGACTGTTGTCAATCCGAAAAGGCACGCCTCTCTATGGGTCAATCATGGATGATCACAGATTTCCGGAATCTGTGATGTCCGCACATTTTGGCCGGATCGAGGCCCGAGTTGGCCTTGGTCCCGTGGAGTTCCCTATTGTTATTAAATTTTAATACATTGAGAGGTTTCTATGGCTGGTAATAGACGAATGGTTCTTAATAAACCCATGAATCGCCGTGATTTCATGAAACTATCCGCAACGACAGCCGCTGTGCTCGGGCTATCCACAGCCGTGGTTCCGGATTTGTGCCAGGCGTTTGCGAAAAAAGAAAAACCCGCAGTGATCTGGCTGCATTTCCAGGAGTGCACCGGATGCACGGAATCCCTGCTTCGGTCCACCGAACCCGATGTCGCGGATTTGATCCTTAATATTATTTCCCTGGAATACCATGAAACCCTGTTTGCCGCATCGGGCCATCAGATTGAAGATAATCTGGTCCGGGCCATGGAGAGGTACAGAAACAAATATGTGCTGGTGGTGGAAGGGTCCATTCCTACGAAAGCCGGGGGGAATTACTGCACCATCAGCGGACAGACGGCTGCCAGCATTCTCAAAAAAACGGCCACCAATGCCGCGGCGATCATAGCCATCGGCTCCTGTGCGGCCTGGGGGGGCATCCCATCTGCGGGTCCCAATCCCACGGGAGCCCAGGGTGTGCTCACCACATTAAATGCGATGCAGATCGAAAAGCCGGTGATTAACGTTCCGGGATGTCCGCCCAATCCCCATAACTTTCTGTCCACGGTGGTTCATTATCTGATGTACGGCGTCCCTACCCTCGACAGCCAAAACCGCCCGAAATTTGCCTACGGAACCCTGATTCACGATCAGTGTGAGCGCAGGGCCCACTTTGACAGCGGCCGGTTTGCAAACGCCTTCGGCGATGAGGGCCACCGGAAAGGCTACTGTCTTTACAAACTCGGCTGCAAAGGTCCCAGCACCTATGGCAACTGCCCTGAACAGGGGTTCAATGCAGAAAAAAGGTGGCCGGTGTCCATTGGCCACCCCTGCTTCGGATGCATTGAAAAGGGTGTGGGCTTCACCAAGCCTTTGTTTGAAGTCTCCGACATGGTGACCACCGCCACACCGCCCCAAGTCTATCCCCGGCCCGTGGAACCGGGGAACAAGAAAATCAGTCCCTTGGCCACAGGGATCGCCGGTGCTGTCCTCGGGTCTGTTGTGACCGCCGTGGCCACCAAGACAATCAGCCTTAAAAACAGCGAGGATGATACCCATGAAGACGACTAACCGCAGACAGTTTTTTAAACGGATGGCCCTGGCCGGGGTCGGTGTCATGGCGGCTCCTCTGTTATCCGCCAAAAGCGCGGTGGCCATGAAATTGAGGCCCCGCCACGACGAGGATGTGGGGATGCTTTATGACGCCACCAAATGCATCGGGTGCCGCTCCTGTGAGGTGGCCTGCAAAAAAGCCAACGGCATGCCCTTTGAATACGATCCCCAGGGAATATGGGATGCCCCCATCGATCTTTCGGACAAAACCCTGACCATTGTCAAACTTTACACAGGGGACCAGGAGCAATCGTTTATCAAACGTCAGTGCATGCACTGCGTGGATCCGGCCTGCGTGTCAGGCTGTCCCACGTCGGCCCTGATCAAGCAAGACAACGGTGTGGTGACCTGGAATATTGATGCCTGCGTGGGGTGTCGTTACTGCCAGATGGGTTGCCCCTTCAACATCCCCAAATATGAATTTGACGCTCAATATGGCCGGATACGTAAATGCGAGATGTGCGCCAACAACGGCTTGCTTGACAAGGGGCAAACGGCCTGTTCCAATGCCTGCCCTACGGGCGCCATTGCCTTCGGTATCCAGCAGGACCTTATTAAAACGGCCAAAAGCCGCATCCGCAAAAATCCCGGCACGTATTTTCAGGATAAAATTTACGGCGAGCTTGACAGTGGCGGCACGGGTGTCCTGTATATGGCAGGCGTGCCCTTTGACAAATTGGGATTACCGGACCTTCCGGAGTATTCGTCGGCCCGAATCAGCGAAGGCATTCAACATACCATCTATCAAAATATGGTTGCTCCCATTGTGATTTACATTGGTCTGGCCATAGCCGCATTCCGGAATATCCGGAAATCGCACAAGAAAACGGAGGAATAAACCATGGCTCATGTCAATGCCAAACCCTTAGGGGGAAAAATACTGACACCATCGGTGATTTTAATGCTGTTCGTCGCCGGGGCCGGTATCTACTTCCTGTTCGTTCGTTACATCTACGGCATCGGTGCCGTATCCAACCTGTCCAATTACATGCCCTGGGGGATCTGGAAAGTGATCAACGTGATCGTGGGGGCGGCCCTGGTCTGCGGTGGTTATGCCTGTGCCTTTACCGTGTACCTGTTCAACCAGGGGCACTACCATCGTTACGTCCGTCCGGCCCTGCTTATATCCTTGCTGGGCTACTCCTTTGCCGGCTTTTCCCTGTTTTACGATGTGGGGCGGTATTGGGGCCTGTTCAACTTTCTGATACCCAAATACTGGCAGGGAAACTCGGTGCTTTTCGAAGTGGGGCTTTGCGTCATGACCTATATCGGTGTTCTTTCCCTGGAAATCGCCCCGGCCATCATTGAAAAGTTTTCCCATGTGGAGGGGCGGCTGCGGGTCGTTCTCGATAAACTCTATGCCTTTCTTGATCGATTTTTGTTTTTGATCATTTCCCTGGGAATCCTGCTTCCCACCATGCACCAATCGGGTCTCGGCGGCCTGGCCGTGGTCATGGGCCAGAAAATCAGCCCGCTCTGGCAGAGCCCGCTGATTTCCCTCCATCACCTGATTTCATGCATGGCCATGGGATACGGCTGCGTGATCGTGACAGAAATGCTGGTGTCCCACGATTACAAGGAAACCCAGCACATGGAAATCCTCAGCCAGCTGGCCAAGGTCATGTTCATGATCATGTTTGTGTTTTTAGTCCTGAGGATGAGCGAAGTGCTCAGATCCGGGGCCATGGCCCTGGCCTTTAAAGGTAATTTGGACAGCATCTCGTTCTGGACGGAAATGCTGCTCATGGTGGGCGGGCTCTGGTGTGTGAGAAACGATCAGGTTCGGATGAAACCGAACAATATTTTCCTGGGGAGCTGTCTGATCATGGCAGCAGGGTCCCTGTACCGCCTCAACGTCTATATCATCGGATTCCATCCGGTTCCGGGTGTGACCTATTTCCCATCGGTCCCCGAACTGTCCATATCCCTGGGCATGGTCTGCCTGCAACTTATCTTTTTCATTATGATCATTAAAACATTTCCTATTATTGCGAAGGAAAGGAGATAATCGATGTCAAAAATTATAACCATAGACCCCATTTCACGTATTGAGGGCCATTTAAGAGTTGATATCAAGGTCAAGGATGGTCGGATCATTGATGCGTGGTCTGCGGGCACCATGTTCCGGGGGATCGAACAGATTCTCATGGGAAAAGATCCGGGAGAAGCCTGGATTTTTACCCAAAGGTTCTGTGGTGTGTGCACCACCGTCCATGCCCTGGCATCAGTGCGGGCCGTGGAAAATGCCCTGGATCTGGATGTCCCCATCAATGCCCAGATGATCCGGAATATCATTGTTGCTGCCCATTCGATTTTTGACCATATTTCACATTTTTATACCTTATCCGCCCTGGACTGGGTGGATGTGGCCTCGGCGGCCAAAGCCGATCCCAAAGCCGCTTCAAAGGTCGCCCAGATGATTTCTCCCGACTGGAAAGGCAATTCCGCAGCCGAGTTCAAAGCGGTCAAAGATAAAATCACCGGTGTCTTGAACAGCGGTCAGTTGGGCATCTTCAACAACGGATATTGGGGCCATAAGGCCATGCATCTAACCCCGGAACTGAACCTGATGGCCGTGGCCCATTACCTCCAGTCCTTTGAGCATCTCCGGAAAGCCAATGAAGTGGTCGGCCTTCTGGGCAGCAAGACGCCCCATATCCAGAACCTTGCCGTGGGCGGTGTGGCCAATGCCATTGATCTGAATCAGGAAACGGCTCTCAATATGACCACCCTTCTCAAAGTCAAAGGCTATTTGGACGCTGTCCGTGATTTTGTTATTCAGGTTTATTTTCCGGATGTCTGCGCCATCATGAGTCAGTACATGCCCTGGGCCACATACGGCATCGGCGTGACGGACATGCTGGCAGTACCGGAATTCCCCATGGACACTCGCGGCACGGAGTTTTTGTCTCTGGGCGGAACGCTGATTGATAATAAGATCACGGCGGTCAAGGGTTTCGGGGATAAATACATCGAGAAAAATGTCGCTGAATCCGTGGCCCATTCCTGGTATGATGGCGATTGGGAACTGCATCCTTACAAAGAGACCACCGAGCCCAATTTTACGGGCTTTGACCATGAAGGCAAGTACTCCTGGGTCAAAAGCCCACGGTTCGACGGACGGCGCATGCAAGTGGGACCGGCGGCCCAGGTGTTGACCAGCTACAAACTGGGCGATCCCTTGACCCAAAAATACACCAAGCAGTTTGTGGATAACGTCAACGCCCTGGGTGCTGCAACCTCGGTGAGCAGCGCAGCCGATCTGGACATGAACGGCTTTTTGAATGCCATCCCGTCGACCATGGGTCGCCATGGATCCCGGGTAATCCGCTGTGCGGCCATCCTCGACCTGGCTCTGACCAACTGGCAGAAGCTGGTGGACAACATCGGTTCAGGGGATTTGTCCGTGTGCAATCCTCCGGTCTACCCCAAGGGTGAAATCAGCGGCTTTGGTATACATGAAGCACCTCGCGGATTCCTGTCCCACTGGGTGGTGATCAAAAACGGCAAGATCGCCAATTATCAGGCCGTGGTTCCCTCAACCTGGAATCTCTGCCCCAGGGACAAGGACGGCAATCCCGGCCCCACGGAAGCATCGCTGATCGGCAATCCCATTGCCGATTTGCATGAACCCCTGGAGGCCTTGAGAACGGTTCACAGCTATGATCCATGCATGGCCTGTGCGGTACATGCGTTTGATCCGAAAGGAAACGAGATTGGAAAAGGAAAAACACGAACGTGATAAAAAGGGAGTCATCGTCGGTGTGGGCAATGTTCTGCAGAAAGACGACGGCATCGGCATTAAAGTCCTGAAATACCTGGAAGCGGCCTATGTGTTTCCGGACCATGTGGATCTGGTCGACGGCGGAACGGCCGGAGCGGCCCTCCAGTCTGAGATCCTGGGTAAAGACTGGCTGCTGATCATTGATGCGCTTGATGTTTCCGGGCAGCCGGGGGATATCCGCATGATTGCCGGGAACGATATCCTTTGCAGGCCGGCGGACCTGAAGATGTCTCCCCATCAGGTGGGTTTTTTCGATCTGATTCAACTGATGGAGCTGAACGACCAGGGCGTGGAAGAGTTCTCCATTCTGGGAATCATTCCCAAGGATACGGGGGTGGGCACAGAACTCTCCATTGAGGTTGAGGCAAGCCTGGACCCTGCCGTGGCAAAGGTCATGGCATGGCTTCATGAAAAGGGTATCGCCCCGAAAAAAGTGGAGGGATCGGTGAAACCGGATTACTGGTGGACCAGGTAAAATTTCCAGGTAAGGGTTTGCACGGATCGATTTATTTGGGTTGACAATGGTGGAGGGTTGTGCAAAAAAATTTAACAAGACCATCAAAATGGTGAAATTGCACAATTGGCATATCCGTGTCGGGAATTCTCAAAATCACAACCTGTTCTTCTCTTATCACAGTCGTTGACACAGGTTGGACACATCGAGTCACACGTCCTGAAAGCAAAGGAAAGTCATCCATGATTGAATTGATTCACACCTGTCATACGCTGATTTTGGGTTGCGGCAATCCCCTTTTCGGCGATGACGGATTTGGCCCGGCCGTCATACAGTATATGGAAACCCGCTATGAGCCTGCGGATGGCTGTGGGTTTATTGACGTGGGGACCTCTGTCCGGGACCTTTTGTTTGACATTATTTTAAGTGACCAGCGGCCCAAGAAGATTATCATTCTTGACGCGGTGGACATGCCGGGCCGAATGCCGGGCGAACTGTTCGATATTGATGTGGATCAGATAAGCCCGGAAAAAACCAGTGATTTTTCACTTCACCAGTTTCCCACCACCAATATGTTGAAAGAACTCAAAGACCATACCGCCATTGATATCACCGTGATGGTCGTTCAGCTTGAATCATTGCCGGATACGGTTGCCCCCGGGCTTTCCGAACCGGTCAGGAAAGCCGTGGCCTTGATAGCTGAAAAGCTGATCCGGGACGTGGGCGGGAAACGGTTAAACGAAAACGTCAAAGCCCAAGAGGGTGGTCTTGCCGAGGCCTTTGTGTTTTAAGACCGCGTCACTGTAAGGGCTTTTTTATATAATATATTAACGGGGTTCAGGCACGGGAACTCCGGTTATTCATGCAGGGGGTTTTAATGTTTCTATTTCAAGTAGGCTCGGTGGCTGACATATTTGGTATTCATCGCAATACGGTGAGGAACTGGATAAAAAAAGGAGTGTTGCCTGCAAAACCCACGGTAGGGAAAAAATATCTGATTGATGTGACTGATTTTGTGCGGTTTTTCGTGGACCAGGGTATTAGTGAATCCCTGGTGTCGGAATTTGTGAACAATGCGTCGACATCGGTTTCAAAGGGTGCCGCAAAGCTGATCAGTCCCTCAAACCGCTATGGAAAGGGAAAAAATAAAATCCTGACCACACCGAATCAAAAAGAAATGCCCATGGCCGTGAAACAAATCGGGTCCGTTCTCATTGCCGGTGGGGGGATTTCAGGCATTCAGGCCGCCTTGGACCTGGCCGACTCGGGATACTATGTCTATTTAATTGAAAAAAATTCCGGCATTGGCGGTGCCATGGCCAAGCTGGACAAGACCTTTCCCACAAACGACTGCGCCATGTGAATCATATCACCAAAATTGGTTGAGTGCGGTCGGCACTTAAATATAGAAATTCATACCTTGTCAGAAATCACGGATGTTGCAGGTTCCGAAGGAAACTACACCGTCACAGTTAAACAGAAACCCCGGTATGTGGACATGGACAAATGCATCGCCTGCGGGAGTTGTGCTGAAAAGTGCCCAAAAAAGGTTGATGATGCGTTCAATATGGGTCTGGGCAAACGAAAGGCTGCTTACATCCTGTATGGTCAGACGGTGCCGCTCAAATATGCCATAGACGAATCACGCTGCCTTTTTCTACAGAAAGGCAAATGCCGGGCCTGTGAAAAATTCTGTCCCACCGGAGCCATCAACTTCGAGGATAGGGAAACGATCAAAACGATCAAAGCCGGTGCGCTGATTCTTTCTCCGGGCTACACGCCCTTTGACCCCGGACAATACGATTACACCGGATACAAACGGATACCCGATGTGGTCACGGCCATGGAGTATGAGCGGATGCTGTCGGCCAGCGGGCCATCCATGGGGCACCTGGTCAGGCCTTCGGACAACCAGGAGCCCATGAGTGTTGCCTGGCTCCAGTGTGTGGGGTCCCGCAGTATCAACCGGCATGACCGCAGTTACTGTTCCAGTGTCTGCTGCATGTATGCCGTCAAACAATGCCTTGTCACGGCCGATCATCTTCCGCCCCAGGCATCCCAGACCGTGTTCTACATGGACATCCGGAGTCATGGGAAGGATTTTGATCGGTATTACGAAGATGCGGTGGAAAAAGGGGTCCGGTTCATTCGGGAAAGGCCCCACACCATCGATCCAAGTCCGGAAGGCTGCGGGGTCAGCATCACCTGGATGGATAAGGACGGCGGGAAACGCACGGAACACTTCGATTTGGTCGTTTTGTCCGTGGGCATGGAACCGTCACCCGATGCGGAGCAGTTGTCCAAAGTTGCCCGTATCGGTCTGAACGAATGGGGATTTGCCAAGACGGATCCCTTTGCGCCGTCCCAGTCCACACGGCCGGGCATCTGTATCGGCGGAAGTTTTTCCGGGCCCATGGCCATTCCCCGGGCGGTGACCCAGGCCTCCACGGCCGCATGCAAGGTGGCCATGGAACTGGCCTCGGCCAAAGGCACCCTGGCCCGGGAGAAAACCTATCCGGAGGAGCGGGATGTGGAAGACGGAGAGGTCCGTATCGGCGTGTTTGTCTGCTCCTGCGGCATTAATATCGCTGGGGTGGTGGATGTCAATGCCGTGGCAGACTACGCCAAAACCCTTTCCGGTGTCGTTTTTGTTGAAAATAATCTGTTCACCTGTTCCACCGATACCCAGGTGATCATCGGGGACAAAGTCAAGGAGCTGAACCTGAACCGGGTTGTGGTCGCAGCCTGCACACCCAGGACCCATGAACCCCTGTTTCAGGAAACCTTGAAAGGTTCAGGCCTGAACGGTTACCTGCTGGAAATGGCCAACATCCGGAATCAAAATTCCTGGGTGCATAAACATAGCCCGGAGATGGCCACACAAAAAGCCAAGGATCAGGTGCGCATGGCAGTGGCCAAGGTGGCCAAGGCCGTGCCCCTTCACTCCCGGTCGGTACCGGTCACCCAGAAAGCCCTGGTCATCGGCGGGGGCTTGTCGGGCATGTCGGCCGCACTGGGGTTTGCACACATGGGATACGATACGGTACTCATTGAAAAAAGCGCCCAACTGGGGGGCAATGCCTGTTTTCTCGACAAAACAGCCAACGGGCTGACGGTCCGCCCCGCACTGGAACAGATGATCGTCGACGTTGAAAATCACGAGCGGATCGCCGTGATGAGACAGGCCACCCTGACCGAAGCCAAAGGGTCTGTGGGCAATTTTACCGGTACGATTCAGACCGGGAAAAAAACCACAACCCAGGTGGATTTCGGTGTGGCTGTGGTGGCCACCGGCGGCCTTGAAACCAAACCGTCCGAATACATGTACGGCAATGATCCTGCCGTTTTTACCCATCTGGAATTTGACGCATTTGCAGCCCAAAAAACCAATGCGGTCCGCAAGGCCGAGTGCGTGGCGTTTATCCAGTGTGTGGGATCCCGGACCAAGGAACGGCCTTACTGCAGCCGGGTGTGTTGCGGCCACACTGTTAAAAAAGCCATTGAGCTGAAAGAAATGGACCCGGACAAACAGGTGTATGTCCTTTATCGTGACATCCGGACCTATGGATTCAATGAAACATGGTATCACAAGGCCCGGCAGCTGGGGGTCGTTTTCATGCAGTATGATCCGGCCCATAAGCCTGAGGTGTCTCGTGAGGGGGCCAAGATTGTCGTTTTGGCCAAAGACCATATTCTTCAGCAGCGCGTTGCCATTTATGCGGATTACCTCGTGCTGGCAGCAGCCATTGAGGCTACGGGGACCTCGGATCTTTCAAAGCTGTTCAAGTTCGGGGTAAATGAAGACGGATTCGTCAACGAGGCCCATCCTAAACTGAGGCCGGTGGACATGACGGTTGAAGGGCTTTTTGTGGCAGGACTCTGCCATTATCCCAAGCCCTTGGACGAATCCATTGCCCAGGCACGGGCGGCCGTGTCCCGGGCCAGTGTACTGCTAGCAAAAACGGAAATGAAACTGAACCCCATCACGTCCTATGTCACTGAAAGCTGTGACGGCTGTGCCCTTTGTGTGGATGTCTGTCCCTACAACGCCATCAGCCTGGTGGAATTTCAGGGCAAGGCCGGTCTGCTCAAGCGGATTGAAACCGATACGGCCCTGTGCAAAGGCTGCGGGGTCTGCTCGGCAACCTGCCCCAAAGGCGGGGTTCAGGTCCACGGGTTTACCATGGATCAGCTGATGGCCCAGGTGAATGCGGTGATCAAGGCATCCTAATTGGGAAAAAAATACGCGCCTCCGGCGGCCGGGTTTAAAAAACCCGGGAAACGGGCTGGGGTGGTCGTGTATTGAATGGCGGTCGTATCGGCCCCTTGAACGATCAATATAATCTGAACGAAGGGGCGTGGGTTAAGACAGAAGACGTTTTGGCCCAAGGAATGACAATAAGATAAGATGTGTTGGAACAATTTCCGTTCCAACACAAAAACATGTTTTGTCAAACGTTTACAAAAAGTTTGGCCCCCGGCAGGGCCGCCGGAGGCTCAAACGAAACCCATAAATAAGGAGCAACATGATGGACCAACCCTTTGAACCAGTGATTGTGGGGTTTTTGTGTAACTGGTGCGCCTATGCCGGTGGAGATCTTGCCGGGGTTTCCCGGATCCAGTACCCCCCGAACATGAAGGCCGTCAGGGTGATGTGTTCAGGCATGGTTCACCCGGAGCTGGTGGTGAATGCACTTACCGGGGGGGCTGACGGTGCTCTGGTGATGGGCTGACATCTCGGTGAATGTCATTACCTGGAAGGTAATTACAAAGCCAGAGACAGAGCGGAGGTCATCCGTATGGTGCTTGGGGATTCGGGTATTGACCCGGAGCGTTTCGACCTTCAGTGGGTTTCCTCGGCCGAAGCCCCGCGCTTTGCACGCATCGTGACGGAGTTTACGGAAAAAATCAGAGCCTTGGGGCCGAACCCGGTCTGTGCGGCCCTACCCGTTGAGGCTGAACAGTAACACCGGATAACAAAAACGATCAGCCCGTTTAAGACCGGGCGATGCATACCATAAGATATATAAGGGATACGTATGAGTACTGAACCTTTTATCAAACTCGGACAGAAAAAAAAGAGCCTGTTCAAAGATGCCGTGATGGACATTCTGCCCGACGGCGGCAACCTGAACATGTGCCTGACCTGCGGTGTCTGTTCCTCCGGGTGCCCGGCAACAGGGCTTGAAGATATGGACCCGAGAAAATTTTTGCGCATGGCCTTTCTCGGCATGGATGAAGAGATCCTTTCCAGTCCCTGGGCGTGGATGTGCACCATGTGTCAGCGGTGCATTTATGTGTGCCCCATGAAGATTGACATCCCCCAGTTGATTTACAATGTGCGAAGTGTAACGCCCCGCCATGAAAAGCCCAGGGGTATTCTCAGTTCCTGCGACCTCGCCTTGAAACACGATACCTGCAGCGCCATGGGAACCACCGAGGAAGACTGGGTTTATGTGGTGGAAGATGTGCTGGAGGAAGTCCGTGAAAATCAGCCGGAATTTCAAAGCATGGAGGCCCCCATGGACAAGGCCGGTGCCGTCTTTTTTCTCAATCAGAATTCCAGGGAGCCGGTGACCGAACCCGACGAGATGGTGCCCCTCTGGAAAATTCTGCACTCGGTGGGTGCGGACTGGACATACGGCAGTAAAGGCTGGGCCGCCGAAAATTACTGCATGTTCCTGGCAGACAATGCAGACTGGGAATCCATTATAAGGACCAAGGCCAAAGCCGTGGAGGACCTTGGGGCCAAGGTCTGGCTTAATACGGAATGAGGCCACGAATTTTTCGCAGTCCGGGCCGGACTGAAAAAATTTAACATTCCCCACACATTTGAAGTCAAAAGCATTATTGAATATTACGCCCGTTGGATTCGTGAGGGCAAACTCAAGGTCAGTTCAGAGTGGAACAGGAACCTTAAAGTAAAATTCACGGTTCAGGACCCCTGTCAGCTGGTTCGTAAGAGCCTGGGAGACCCCATTGCGGAAGACCTCCGTTTTGTGGTCAAGTCTGTGGTTGGTGAGGAAAATTTCATTGATATGAGTCCCAACCGGTCCAACAACTTCTGCTGCGGGGGCGGCGGGGGATTTCTTCAGGCCGGTTTGCCTGAAGAACGGCACGCTTACGGCAAACAGAAATTCGATCAGATCATCAACACCCGTGCGGGCTATTGCATTACGCCCTGCCATAACTGCCATGCACAGATTCACGATTTGTCGGAACATTTTGAAGGCGGCTATCACACCGTGCATTTATGGACACTGATCTGTCTGGCCATGGGGAACCTGGGCGAAAATGAACGGGCTTATCTGGGACCGGATCTGGCTGGCGTGGGCTTATAAAATACCGGTTTGAATGAGGGTGCCTCCGGCAGCCAGCTTCCCCGCCTTCGCGGGGACAAGCTTAAAAAGCTGGGCAAATAGTTTGGGAAGGGATGGCGAACGCGTAAACGAATAAAGCGGCCCATCGAAAATGTTTGAATACAAACACGGTCACATCATGGCGTAACCGTGAGATCTGTTTGGCAACCTTTTCAAAAGGTTGGCCCCCGGCAGGGCCGCCGGAGGCGTTCAATTGGGAACAGATAGATGACAAACCGGGAGGCAGTATGAAAACGTTTTTCAACCTGATTCAGGAAGTTCAAAAACCCGGACTGTGTCACCGGTGCGGGGGATGCGTGACCTTTTGCACGGCGGTGAACTATGGTGCCCTGGAACTGGACAAGGGGGGGGCCCCGAAATATCTTGAAATTGAAAAGTGTATCGAGTGCGGTTTGTGCTACTCGATCTGTCCGGTCATTGATGAGCTGGAAGAAGAGGTCAAGCGGAAGCTGGCCTGGAGTTCCCCCATGGGGCGGGTGATGGAAACCACCGTCGCCAGGGCCAGGGATGAACGGATCAGGGCCCGTGCCACGGACGGCGGGGTGATCACGGCTCTGTTGGTGCATCTGTTCGATACCGGCAAAATAGACGGGGCCATTGTGGCAAGGCCCACGGGACGGTTTCAGCGCAGTCCCAGCCTGGCCACGGGTCGGGAGCAAATCCTCGAGGCGGCAGGCTTTTATTTTGACACCTCCCAGGGGATGAATCAAATCAATGACCGGTATCTCACCTACTCGACCATTGAAGAGTTCGCCCCGATGATGCAGAAAGGCCTGCGCAGGGTGGCCCTGGTGGGAACCCCCTGTCAGATTCAGTCGGTACGGCGGATGGAAGCGCTCGAGATCATTCCCTCGGATTCGATCAAATTCTGTTTCGGCTTGTTCTGTTCCGGAAATTTCATTTTCGGGGACGCCCAGAGAAAAAAACTCTCGGAAAACCATGATATTGACTGGGATACCGTGAAGAAAATCAATGTCAAGGACACCTTCAGGGTTCATGACAAGGAAGGAAAAATTAGGGAAGTCCCCCTATCCGACCTGGATTTCATGAAACGGCATGCCTGCAGATATTGCATGGATTATGCCTCTGAATACGCCGATATCTCCTTTGGTGGAATCGGATCAGACGAGGGGTGGACCACCGTCATTACGCGAACGCCTTTGGGGCGCGCCGTCTTTGCGGATGCCCGGAACAAATCCGTGGAGGAATTCCCGGTGGCGGACAATGCCAATTATGCCAGCCAGGCCCTTTCCACGACCCGTGTCGCGTCCAATGAAAAAAAACAAAATGCCAGGAAGCAATTGAAAACACAGGGTTCCAAAGGGGTGAATGTCGTTAGCTAATACCCACCCATACATGGCATCTTTGGATGGACACGATAAAATAAAGGAGTCTTTATGAAAGTCAAGGTGTTAGGCGAATGGCTCAACTCATGCTCCGGGTGTGAGATTGCCGTTGTGGATATGGGAGAGCGGCTCCTGGATGTCCTGAATCTGGTGGATTTTGTTCATATCCCGGTGCTTATGGATAACAAATATTACGGCCAGCTTGGAGACCAAACGCATCTGTCCCTGCCGGAAGCGGACGTGGGTATTGTCAGCGGTGGTATCCGCAATGCGGAACATCTGGAACTGGCCCTTGAGATTCGCAAAAAGTGCAAGATCGTCATTGCCCTGGGCACCTGCGCCACCCACGGCGGCATCCCCAGTCTGTCCAATTCCTACGGCAACAACGAGATTTTAGACCGTTATTATTCCACGGAAACCACCGACAAGTCGGAGAGTTATCCGTCCCAGGGCATCCCCGAACTGCTGGACTCCTGCTATGCTCTGGATGAAAAAATCCATGTGGATGTCTACCTGCCAGGGTGTGCGCCTCACCCGGACCAGGTGTTCGAGGCCTTGGTGGCCCTGATCGAACAACGGCCAGCGGACCTGTCCACCAAAAGTGTGTGCGATACCTGTCCCACGCGGCGCGAGGGTAAAGGTGACTTAAAAAAACTGGTCCGCTTTCTCAAGGCCCCCAAACAGGACAGCCCGTCGGCCCCTCTGGACACGATGCGCTGCCTTCTGGAGCAGGGCCTTCTCTGCATGGGGCCGGTGACCCGGGCCGGTTGCGGGGGCAACAGCATCATCCCGAGGTGCCTTTCAGCCAGGGTCCCGTGCCGGGGGTGCTACGGTCCTGTGAAACACGAGGGCAACCAGATGATGGATATGCTCAACGCCCTGGCCTCCAACGGCATCGACATCAAGTCCCTGCCGGAACGAACCTCCCTTCTCAGGTTCTCCGGCGCACACAGGCTGCTGCGACCGCCGTTTAAGGCAAAAAGCGTTTAAACCGAAACACAAGCCTCCGGCGGCCCTCCCGGGGGGCCAGCTTCCCCGCCTTCGCGAGGACAAGCTTAAAAAGCTGGGTCGGTCTTCGCTAAGGCTTCGCCCCGACACGCAAATGGGTTGGGGTGGGTGTGGATTGAATAACGGTCGTATCGGCCCTTTGAACGATAATTATAATTGGGATGGGTCGGGATGTGGGCAAAGGTTACGTCGAATAAGATAACGTGTCTTAGAACGATATCCGTTCCAAGACAAAAAACATGTTTTGTCAAACTTTTACAAAAAGTTTGGCCCCCGGCAGGGCCGCCGGAGGCCAACAAAATCAACAATAAAGGAAATCCGTATGAGTCAAACCATCACCATTTCGCCGCTTACCCGGATTGAGGGGCATGCGTCCATTGCCATTGATCTGGATGATGACGGCAATGTCAAGGATTCCAAGGTTCATTTTCAGTCCCTTCGGGGGTTTGAAAAATTTGTGGAAGGGAAACCGGCCGAGGAGTTGCCCCGGATTGTAAACCGCATATGCGGGATCTGTCCCTGGCACCATCATCTTGCATCAAACAAGGCCGTGGACCGGTGCTTCGGTGTCACACCTCCGCCAGCCGGACAAAAACTACGCGAACTCATGCAGACCATCGCCCATGCGGAAGACAAGCTGCTTCACTTTTTCTTTCTGGCAGCCGCTGATTTTGTCATTGGCCCGGAAAGTGATTATGCGGTGAGAAACGTCATCGGCGTTGCCAAGGCCAACCCGGATCTTGCAAAAAAAGTGGTGCAGATGCGGTTCAAAGCCAAAATGATTCTGGAAAAGTTTGCCGGTAAGGCCATTCATCCCGTGGCCGGAGTGACGGGTGGGTTTTCCAAACCGCTTTTAGAAGAGGACCGCAAAGGAATGATTGCAGAAATGCAGGAAATTCTCGACTTTGCCCTCTTTACCATTGATTTTGCAAAAAAAGAGATCTTTGCCAAATACATGGACACCATTCAGGTGCTGGGCGTCATCACCACCGGTTTCCTGGGAACCGTGGATGACACCGGAGGCATGAATCTTTATGACGGAAAGCTCAGGCTTATGAAACCGGACGGGGCCTTCACTGATTTTGATGTAAACGACTATGCCGACTATATCGGTGAACAGGTGGTGCCCTGGTCCTACGGAAAATTCCCCTATGCCCGGAACTGGGAAGAAGGCTTTTCACTGGATCTTGACGCGCCCAAAGGGATTTACAGATCCAACTGTCTGGCCAGGATCAACGTTGCGGATCACATGACCACGCCCAAAGCCCAGGCCGAACTGGAGGAATTCCGCGAAAAATTCGGTCGCCCGGCCCAGGCCACCCTGCTTTATCATTGGGCCCGTCTGATTGAAGAGGTCTACGCCTGCGAGCACGCCATCGAGCTGCTCAATGATCCTGAAATTACCGATGAAAACGTCAGGGCCGTAGCAGTACCGGGTGCGGGACGCGGCGTAGGCTGCGTGGAAGCCCCCAGGGGAACCCTGATTCATGATTATTCCACCGATGAAAACGGTATGATCACCCGAGCCAACATGATTGTGGGTACCACCCACAACCTGGGCCCCATCAACATGAGTGTGAATCAGGCTGCCAGATTATTGATAAAAAACGGAAACGTGGACGAGGGCACCCTGAACAAAATCGAAATGGCGGTGCGCGCCTACGACCCCTGAGTGTCCTGTGCAACGCATCGCCTGGACGGCGATCACGGCATTTCCATCAGCATCTATGATTCATCCAGAAATCTCGTTGAATCATGGCCTAAGGCACACGGCAAATAGTAATCCCGCAATAATGCACGTGATTCTTGTGTATAGCCTTAATATGATTAAATATAGAACGATCGTATGCGTTCAAAGGTAAATCATACATGTTCCCAGACTTCCAGTCTGGGAACATGATTTTTATCACCCACCCGCTCTCGGCAGGGATAATCTTTTGCCCTTCTTCGTGCACTTCGTTTCTTCGTGGTTAAACCGTTTTTTTATGTCGTTTCCAGGCAAAGCCTGGAAACGGTTCCCCGATTTTTTTTCTTGACAGGCAATATTCATTTCAGTAATCATGTCCATTCATATTTTGTATCCAGGTGCTCGATAAGAGCTTAATAGGGAACTCCGTGAAAATCGGAGACAGGCCCGCTGCTGTGAACGGGGACAAAATCCGCAACAAAGCCACTGTTTAAATCACCTTAAACGGGAAGGCGCGGAGAGTAGGACGAACCGTAAGTCAGAAGACCTGCCGGATGCATGGGCGCTTTTGCTACGGACAGGCATGCGCTCTTATGGTTTTGAGGATAAAAAAGGGATATCCCCGGATCGATATTGTATCGGTTCGGGGATTTTTTTTTGGTTTTGCTTAGGCTGCATATATCTCATGCGGCCTGATATGGAAGGACGTGGGAATCGTCCACTGCCCCGCAACTGTGATAGCGATGATTGCAGCGTTTAAAGCCACTGTTTTCTAAAAAAACGGGACGGTGCTGCATAAAGACTTAAGTCAGGATACATGGGCAAAACCGCTAACATGCTTAGACTCCCGAGGGGGAGGAAAGGCTCGATAATGAAACGGTTTTGGCTTGTTTTATGTGTGGTGTTTTTAGGCTTGTGTGCCCCAAGTTGGGCAGAGAAGGAGAACGATGACATAAAGGTGCTTGACACCCTTGTGGTCACTGCCGGGCGTGTGGCGGAAAAACCGGAAGATGTGACCAGCAACATCACGGTATTTGATGAGGATCTCATCGGCCAGTCATCGGCCCACGATCTGGGAGGCCTTCTCCAGGAACAGGGATTCATGATTCGTGAGTACCCTAATTCCATCGTGGTGGTGGATATTAGGGGGTTTAAAACCGATCTGTACGATTCCGAACTGGAAGGATACGTGCTGATCCTTGTTGACGGGGTCCGGTCCGGCACCGGAGTTCTGAACAAGATCAATATCGACAATGTTGAACGGATAGAGATCATACGGGGTCCGGGATCGGTTCAGTACGGCGCATCGGCCATGGGAGGGGTGATCAACGTCATCACCAAAAAAGGCCGGGGAAAACCCTCGGTGTATGTGGAGCAAACCACAGGCAGCTGGGATTTTTCAAAAATATCCGCCGGAGCATCGGGCCGGGCCGATGATGTTGATTTTTCCTTGAGCGCCTCCACCGAAACCCAGGGCGATTATCAGACGGCCCAGGGAGATACTTACTACAACACGGGTTTCACATCCAAAGAACGATACAGCCTGAACACGGGCTGGACCTTTCTTCCCAAGCACCGGGTCGGTATCTGTTACTCCGGATATAAAGCTGAAAACGTGGGCAGCCCCGGATACTTCAGTGACATTGACCGGACAAACACGATCACGCTTTCAAAAAAAGACAAAACAGATCTGGATTACACCGGGCAGATGGAAAACGGTTTTCTCTCCTGGGATCTGAAATATTATTACGGAGAAAACAAACGCAACTCCGATACAGCCAACAATTTCCCCAAAGATAAACAGCAGGGCTCCCAGGGGCAGATTACCGCAGACTGGGGCCGGGTCCGTGCCACCACAGGCCTGGACTGGACCCACTATAAAAAATCGACCACCTATGAAAACTTAGCCGCTTTTATCCTTACCAAAACCCAGCTTCTAAACGAACGCCTGGTCTTGTCCGCGGCCGTGCGTCAAGACAACTACGATATGGACGGTAGTGATACGAAACGCACCGACGACAGCAATGTGACGCCCAGTGTAGGGTTTGCCTATAAAATAACAGGAGAACTGAAGATCCGGGCCAATTACGCCGAAGGGTTCAAAGTCCCCACCCCCGAACAGCTGTTCCGGTACAATGATTACGGATCCATGGGCATTCTTGAAGGGAATCCGGATTTGAAACCGGAAAAAAGCAAAACCTGGGAATGCGGTCTGGATGTGAACCACGGCGCCTTATCAAGTGGAATTACCTATTTCCATACAGCTTTTGAAGACCAGATCGCCTATGTCAGCCCTATGGCAGGCTACTGGACCTATGAAAACCTCTCCGGGGCCACCCTTGCCGGTATGGAAGGAAACCTGCGATTTGATCTGGGAGTGATGTTTGACTGGGATTTTGAACTGGCCCCCTACACCTCCTTCACCCATCTAATCGAATACACGAACGACGAAACCGACGAAGATCTCTTTTACACACCGGATTGGCGTGCCTCCTTCGGTCTGTCTTTTGCCATGCGGGACCAGGGATTTGTCTCTAAACTGAATTTCTCTTATTTGTCCGACCAGCGGATCAAAGACAATGAAGGTACAGGAGCGAACGAACTGGACGGGTTTACCGTGGCCGATCTGACCGTGTCCAAAACCCTGTTCTCCATGGGAAAGGCCGGTGAAATCTCACTCAAGGCGGATATCCGCAACCTGTTCAATGAAAATTACGCCCTTGTGCAGGGCTATCCTTCACCGGGCCGGTCTTTTTACATGTCACTGCGTTACGACTACTGATGAGGAGAAACACCATGCTGAATCTGAAGAACGCCCCTTTTTTGCTGATTTGCCTGGGTGCCTTTCTCCTGCTCATGCCCGGCAACGGGCAGTGCTCGGGGTATTTTGTTTCCCTTACCGATACCCAGGGTAAAGCGCTGAAATTTACCAAGCCGCCCCGAAAGGTGGTCTGTCTGTTTCCGGCCGTTACCGAAATGATGGTGCGGTTCGGAAAACAGGAGACCCTCGTTGGCCTGTGCCGTCAGGACATGCTTGAGCACAGTGGTCTTACCGTGAAAAACCTGGGCTCTTTTTTTAGCCCGGACACGGAGGCCATCGCCCGGTGCGAGCCGGATTTGATCATTGCCTTTCCGTCCCAAAAGGATGTGATCCAACGCGTTGATTCGGGTGACTGTCCTGTGATGGTCATGGAGATTCGCTCATTGGACCAGTCCTTTTCCGTGATGGGCGACATGGGCCGTCTGTTTGACTGTGAACAGAAAGCCCGGGACGTGATCGAAGAAAACAAAAATCAGATCGCTCTGGTCAAAGCCCGGCTTACTGCCGAGCCGGAGTTAAAACGCAAGCGGGTCGTCCGGGTCATGATGGGACAGGCGTTGTCCTGTCCGGGAGATGACAGCTTCCAGAACGAAGTCATCCGGGCGGCAGGAGGGATTCCGCCCCAATGGGGCCGGAACGGGTTTGCCGTTTCCGTGTCTCCGGAAGAGTGGACCACCTTTGATCCTGAGTTTGTCTACGGATGTGACCGCAACCAAAAGGCGGTGGAGGCACTGCTCAACAAGGAACCCTATAACCGGGTGGCTGCCGTTAAAAACGGTTCGGTGTCCATGTTCCCCTGTGATCTGACATGCCGGGCCACGGTGCGGACCGGAGCCTTTGTCCAGTGGTTTGCCACCACCCTGTATCCGGATCTTTTCACCGATCCCCATAAGGCAGTTACCCAAGATACATTTTTATCGAAACAGCCCCTTAATATTCCCCTGGACTATGTGAAAGAGGCCAGTGTGGTGACGCACCGGGTCTGGGATGCCACCTATCACTCTGTTTTAATCAACCTGTCGAAACCCATGGTCGTGTTATCCACCTTCGAAGGTCTGCGTAGCGGCGTTCGGGGCGTGGGTAACACCCATGTGCCCATGCATGCCAGCCTGGGTCATATGATGCATGGCGTTGACGCCGTGAAACCGGTCATTGCCCGAAATCTTGGATTCAAGGAAAAGCACTACGCCGGTCTGATGACCGGTGCTTCCATGGATAATCTGTCTATCCAGACCCGGACATCGGGGGACCTGACCGTGACATTGCTCGTCACCGCCGGGGTCCGGGGAAACGCCCTGCGCGTGGCCGAAGAATTCCAGGCCCACGACACCCCGGGAACCATCAATGTCATCGTTTTGACCAACAGGCATTTGTCCCCGAGCGCCATGGCCTGGGCCATGGTCATGGTCACAGAAGGCAAAACCGCGGCTCTGTCGGACATGGATATCCGGAGCACACGGACACCTTTGGAACACCAGGCCACGGGTACGGGTACCGATACAATCCTCGTGGTCGAGGGCCAGGGAAAGGAGATCCTCTGGGCAGGAGGCCACACTGCCATGGGTCAGATGATTGCGGGCGCCGCCTATGACGGGGTCGTTGAGGCCATATTCAAACAAAACGGCATCCGCAAAAACAGGAATATTCTCCAGCGGCTCGACGAACGGAAGTTGACCCTGGAAAACCTGGCTGGGATGTTTGATGCTCCCATGGAAAAAACAATGCTGGCCGGACGTCTGGAAACCCTTCTGGCCCAGCCTTTTTATGCGTCCTTCGTGGAAATGGCCCTGAGCCTGGATGATGCGTTGCGGCAGGGGCAGATCCAGGATACGTCCTGTTTCGACATTCTGTGCAAAGACCTTGTCTCACGGATTTCAGGGACGCCTGGAACGGAGACACCCATAACCCCGGATATCCCCTTACCACCCATGACAGCCCGAGCCTTTTCGGCTCTGGTCACCGGAATCTTCGAACGCGATGCCCAAAGGAGGCAGCCATGATGTCTATTGATCGGTTAAAAATGAGCCTTCGATGGCCAGCCACCTCCGGGGATAAGAAACGTCACGAAAATAAATTTTCTACATGTCTAAACATTTTAAAAACGTGTGTAAAACAGGTCGTACCTTCACGGCAAACCGTGAACCTGAAGAAATTCAAAGGCGCTCAATGGGCCCTTCCATGGTTTTTTCAACAACACAAATTCCCAACCCATTTGCGTGTCGGGCGAAGCTTGGGCGAAGACCGGCCCAGCTTTTTAAGCTTGTCCTCGCGAAGGCGGGGAAGCCGCCGCCGGAGGCGCTTTTATTTTGCTTTGACTTTATTTTGCTCAATGGCCGCATCGGCCCATGCCGAGTCCATCGCCATTCTGGAAGTGGATTTATACAACTATAAGATCTACCAGGCCATCAAGGCGCTGAACCTTCCCGAATCCATCGAAACCCGGACCTATTCCCTTCAGGAACTCGACGGCAACGAGGAGGCAAAAGCCTATATTGCCGGCTGTTCGGTGGTCTTTGTGGATGTAATGATGCAGGAACTGGCCGATTACATGGTGGACAACGATCTCATGAAGGGGAACGTTGTTTATGCCATCAACCACGGGAGTGACCCTGAAAAGCTCAGGGAAAAAGGCTTTCGTTTTGATACGGAGATCATGAATTACAGGGGACGGTTTGTGGAAAACATCGTCAATATGGTCCGCCTGGCGGTTCACCGGCATATCGATCCATCGGTGACCTACGAGCCACCGGTCCAAGACAAACAGGAAGGGCCCATCTATCATCCAGACAGCAACACGCGGTTTTTGGATATCCCCACGTACAAGGCCTGGTATGCCAAACGCCCTGGTTTCAATGCCCAAAACCCCTGGCTGGGGGTGATGTTATCCGTTGACAGCCTGGACATCGGGCATAAAGAGGCCTCGGACGCGTTGATCCAACGGTTTGAAAAGGCGGGATTTAACGTCCTTTCCTCCCTGGTCCGGGAAAGCCGGGCCATGGAAGAGGTGTTTGTCCGAGTGGATGGCAAACCCTCGGTGGATGTGCTGGTCAGCTTTTGCCTGAAGTTCGCCTCCACCCTCACCAACGGTGTAAGGAAGGGCCTTTTGGACCTGAACGTTCCGGTCTTCAATGTCATACGACCCTACCAGGAAACCATCGATGAATGGCGGAAAAGTGAGATAGGACTTGGCCCTTTTGAAACGGTCTGGGCCCTCTCAACGCCTGAGTTTTCAGGAGCCATCGAGCCCACGCCCCTGATGGGCAAAACCCCCGTGTCCGACCCCGAGACCGGGCGGCCCTTGATGGTGCATGACACCATCGATGAAACCATTGATTACCTGATTCCACGCCTGAAAAACTGGGTGGCTCTTCAGCGCAAAGCCAACAAAGATAAAAAGGTGGTCATCATCTATTACAACCACGGCGGGGGCAAACAGAACATCGGCGCAGCCTACCTGAACGTGTTTCGCAGCCTTCAACTGATCCTCGCCCGGATGAAACAGGACGGATACCGTGTTGAAAACACGGACAAACTCACGGAAGAGGGCATCAAGACACTGGTTTTGAACAGCGGACGCAATATCGGTTCCTGGGCGCCGGGCGAGCTGGAAAATCTTCTGGCTGAGGCCGATGTGGAACGGGTGGCCCTTTCCGAATACGCCACCTGGTTTGAGACCCTGCCCCCATCGTTCAAAGACAAGGTCGTCAAAGACTGGGGGCCACCTGAAAACTGCCACGTCATGGCCAAAGACGGTCGCCTGTATATCCCCATGGTCCGGCTGGGCAACGTGATCCTTATGCCCGAGCCCACCCGGGACGGGGGTGGGGCCGATGAAAACGATATGAAACTGTATCACAACCCTTACATTCATCCCTCCCATCAGTACACCGCAGCTTATCTGTGGATCACCAAAAAATTCAAGGCCGATGCCATGATTCATCTGGGCACCCATGCCACCTACGAGTGGCTTCCGGGCAAGCAGGCCGGACTGGCCCCCTCGGACCCGCCGGAAATCATGAGCGGAGACATCCCCAACCTTTACCCTTATATCGTGGACGACGTGGGTGAGGGAATGCAGGCCAAACGCCGGGGACGGGGAGTGATTCTTGATTACCTGACCCCGCCCATGAAGGAGGCGGACCTTTACAGTGAGTACGCCGACATCCATGAGCTGTATCACAAATACGAGGTCGCCCATGCCAACGGCAGTGAAACCGCGCCTGAGTACATGGAACAAATCAACGTACTGATTGAAAAAACCGGGATTGCCAAGGATCTGGGTATTGGGCAAATGAACGAAAAGGCCATGGAAGACATCCATCTTTATCTGCATGAGATAGACGACAACAGCCTGCCTTATGGCCTTCACACCTACGGCAGACCCGATGCCCCCGAGGCGGTGGACGAGACCCTGCGCCTCATCGCCAAGCAAAATCCCGATGCCGATCCCGGCCAGGTCAAAAAAGACCTGCTTGACTCACCCACACTGGAAATGGACAACCTGATCCGGGGCCTTGACGGCGAATACATTCCGCCCGGCGAAGGCAACGATCCCTTGCGGAACCTGGCCTGCCTTCCCACGGGCCGGAATTTCTACGGGTTTTCTCCGGCCAAGGTGCCATCCAAGGCAGCCTGGGAAGTGGGGAAAAAGGCGGCCATCCAGATGATAAAAACCAAGCTCGAAAAGGATGGAAAATATCCGGAAAAGGTTGGCGTGGTGCTCTGGGCCATGGAGACCACCCGGAACGAAGGGGTCAACGAAAGCACCATTTTGTATCTGATCGGCGTGGAGCCCATCTGGGACGCCACGGGCCGGGTCAAGAACAGCCGGGTGATTCCCGGCGCAGAACTGGGCCGGCCCCGCATAGATGTCCTGATCAATCCATCCGGTCTTTACCGGGATGTCTTCCCCAACAAGCTGATTTTTCTGGACGAGGCCATCCAGAAAGCCATGGTCCAGACCGATATCGAAAACCTGTTAGCAAAAAACAAGGCCACCATCAAAGAGGCCCTTATCGCATCGGGCATGGATGAGGACAGGGCTGAAACCCAGTCCCGCTTCCGTATTTTCACGGAAAAGACCGGGTCCTACGGCAACGGGGTCAGCAATCGGGTTCAGGCCTCGGCCATGTGGGCTTCGGATGAGGCCGTGAGCGACGAGTACCTGAAACGGGTCAAGTACGCCGTGGGCCAGGGCAAATGGGCTGAACCGGCCGCCCAAACCTTCACGGAAAACCTCCGGGGGGTGGACATTGCCGTGCATTCCCGGTCCAGCAATGTGATCGGTATCATCGATACAGATGATTTCTATGAGTACCTGGGCGGCATGTCCCTGGCTGTCAAGCACGTGAAAGGCGAGGCCCCGGACACTCTGGTGACCATGCACCGGAAAAAGGACGAGGTCATGGTGGAGAACGTGGCCAAAACCATTGGCCGGGAACTGCGCACCCGCTATTTGAACCCCCAGTGGATCGAAGGCATGAAAAAGGACAATTACGCCGGAGCCAGGGAAATGGCTCAATTCACCGAAAACCTCTGGGGCTGGCAGGTGACGGTCAAGGACGCCGTGGATGATGCAAAATGGCGTCAGGTCTACGAGGTTTATGTGGAAGACAAATACGGCCAGGACCTGAAAGAATTTTTCAACGAAAACAATCCCTGGGCCTATCAGTCCATCACGGCCCGCATGCTTGAAACGGCCCGCAAAGGGTACTGGAAGGCCGATGAAGCCACCTTGCAGAAACTGGCCGTGGAATATGCCGTGAACGTGGTGGAAAAGAAAGTGGCCTGCTCCCACCACACCTGCAACAACCCCATGCTCAACCAGATGGTCTTGACCATGATTTCCGTTCCCGGTGTTCTGCCACCAGAAATGGCGGAGAAATTCAAGCAGGCCATTGAAAAAATGGCTGAAAAACCCCTGGAGCAGCAGGTGTCCGAACGAAAGGAATTTCTGGCCCAGCTCCATGAAAAACTGGGCAAGGAAAGACAGGCCGAGTTGGAGGAAAGCATCAAAGCACAGCATGAAACCACCGAAAAGGAAACCGCCAATAAATCCCCGGAAGTGGAAGGCTACAAAATGGAGGACATGAACAATCAGGATGAAACACCCTCCCTGACCTCCTCCGGGGTCCAGTGGGCCGCCGCTCTTTTTGTTTTGGGCGTGCTCGCCTTGTTCTTCTGGGGTATACGGCGCAGGTCAGCAGACGATGTGTAGAGGCCATCCCGTAAAATGCTTGGGCGTGTGCCTCCGGCGGCCAGCTTTTAAAAAGCTGGACAAACGGGTTGGGAGCAGACGGGGGGGTCAGTGAACAATGCCATTGGCCCGAGTAACTCCTTTGACGTTTATCATGAACACGGCTTGCCGGGATCTTGATACCTGTTTTGGCAACCTTTTTCAAAAAGGTTGGCCCCCGGCAGGACCGCCGGAGGCAGAACCAAAGTCCGTGAAGTTGCGCGAGTCATGAGTTGGAACCATGAAGAAAAAGAGCCAAGGATCTTTTTTAAAAATGAATGTAAGGAAGGAGTTTAATCTATGGCTTATCCAAGTCTTATCCTCGGGATGGTGTTCAGCATGGGGCTTTTTGCAGCCAAAGGAGGAATGGGCATGGCCTTCGGGACCCTGGGGACAAGGGTCCGATTCAAAGCATTGGGCATGTCGGCCTTTGCCCTGGCCTACGCCCTGGTTTTTCTGGCAACAGGCCTGGTTCTCCGGCATCCGGATATCCTGGCCCACCTGGATGAGATCCAGAATTTATTACAGTCCGGGATGCTGATTCATGGGATCATGGCCATACTGATGTCGGCCTGGGGACTGGTGCTTTTGAAAAAAACCAGCCACGCTGAAAAACAAAGCCGGGGCTGGCTGCTTCTGGTGGTGCCCTGCCCCGTGTGTGCCGCGTCGATTCTGTTTTCTGCGGCATTTTTCCTGTCTTTGTTCCCGGACCGTCACCTGTCCACCATCATCGTGCTTTACCTGTTTTTTGTCATGACCAGCCTGATCGTCATGGTGATGACAAAAACAAGACCTGGCGGCAACAGGTCGCCCGAATCCCTTTTAGGCGGAACCATGCTGTTGATTGCCGCCTATTTCATTATTTCAGTGACGGTGATGCCCCATGTTGGGGAACTGGACAGTGTTTACCGGCTTGCCCGATACCGCTCCACTACCCCATGGCCGGACATTGTCCCAACCTTATTAACAGGAATTTCACTCACACTCGCTTTTGGGTGGGGGTGGTGGATGAACACGACTGATGAACTCATAAAAAGACGCCGCATATGGGACTTTTTACGACGCCATCGCTATTCAACATCAAGGAGACGTTCATGATCGATTTAGGAGCCATGCTGAAAACCTTTATTTACCTGGTCTCATCCTCACTGCTCTATCCGGTGCTTTTGATGCTGGCCATTCTTATCCTTGTCACAGTGGTCCAGGCCGGATCTTTTTTGGCCGAATGGGTAGAGCGAGCCAGGCTCACACCATGCCCACCGTCGGACTTGCCTGAAAAACTCCGCACAGGCCCCACCCCGTCGGTGACAGCCCGGGTGAACGCCTATGTGCGAACCTTACACCGGATCATGGCCCAAGATGGCCCCAGGGACATTGCCGTGGAAAATCACCTGCAATCCACCACCCTGGCCTTGTGGATTTCCATGGACCGGTTCAGGATTTTAGTGCGTGTGGCCCCGTCCCTGGGTCTGATCGGCACCCTGATTCCCATGGGAACGGGACTGGCCGCTTTGGGCCAGGGAGACATGACCAAGTTGACCACGGATCTGGTCATCGCCTTTACCACCACAGTGGTGGGGCTGGCCATCGGAACCTCGGCCTTTTTCTTTTACACGGTGCGTCGGCGCTGGATCGAGGAAGATGTCAAGAATATGGAACTGGCCACGGAACTGGCCATGGCCCCGTTCACGGAGGTGGATCATGACGTATCTTAAAAAACGCCGGACCCGGACTGCGGGTAGGGCCTTCGGGGATCAGGCCTTCCGTGACGATGACCCCATGACCGGTGTGGCCAACCTGTTCGACATCGGCCTGGTCTTCATCGTGGGCCTCATTATGACCCTGTTCAGTTCCTACCGTCTCCAGGACCTGTTCAACGAGTCATCCAAGATGACCATCATGAAACAGTATGAAAACGGAGAAATGGACATTATCGTCAAGGACGGCGCCAGCATCAAGGCCACCAAGGTGACCCGGGAATCGGCCAAAGGGCGCGGCAACCGCCTGGGCGTGGCCTACCAACTGGAAGACGGATCCATGGTCTACGTTCCCGATACAACATCTGCCAAGACATCAATACAATAAACACATAGGACGCAATATATGGACACACATCTTTCTTTAAGCCTTCGGCGATCCTGCCTGGGGCCAGCCCCCACCGGGGATGAAAAACCTAACGAAAATGAATTTTTTACGGTTCTAAACGGTTTAAAAACGTGTGTAAAACAGGTTTTACATTCACGGCATTCCGTGAACGCGGAAAAACTCAGAACACTTCGACGGGCCGTTGCATTGTTTTTTCAACGACACGAATTCCCAACCCATTTACCCAGCTTTTTAAACTTGTCCTCGCGAAGGCGGGGAAGCGGCCGCCGGAGGCTTTATCCTCTTCCTTTGAGTCATATCATTGCCTGGTCTTTGGCTTTTCTGTTTATTCTTACTGGCAGTCGGCCTGTTTATGCCGACCAAAGCCATGGCTCGGATGTGATCACACTGGACGAGGTGGTGGTCACATCGGACCGAATCAGTGATTTTGTCTCCAGCAATCCCAATCAGGTGGTGCTGATGGGCCAGGATGAAATCAAACAGCGCAACCTGCTCAGTGTGGATGACGCCCTGAATGCCATGGCCGGGGTGGATGTGAAACAAAGTGGCGGGTTCGGATCACGCATTTCCATCCGGGGTTCGGGAAAATCAGGCGGAGTCCTGGTCCTGCTCAACGGCAGGCCCTTGAACAGCAGCCAGTACGGATCCGTGGATCTGTCATCTGTGCCCATCGACATGGTGGAATCCATCACCGTGTTCAAGCCGCCGGTACCGGTCTGGCTGGGGGCCGGCGCCAGTGAGGGGGCCATCAGTATCGTGATGAGGGATATGAACCTCACCAAAAAAACAGAGACAAAACACACCACCCGCGTTCATCTGGCCGGCGGGTCATTTGGCTTGGCCGAGGGGACTGTCAGCCACCGCAGCGAAGGTGACTCGGGATCAACCATGGTTTCCGCTTCAGGCAACCGTACAGACGGTAAGCGCACCAACAGTGACCGGACCTCCGGCAATCTGTCGTCACACTGGGGCACGAGTTTCCCGTCCAACCGGAAAATAGATGTGAACGGTCGATTTTATCTGTCCGAATACGGATCGGCCGGTCCCCTGGACAATCCCACACCCAATGCCCGCCAATCCTATCAAAAGGCATCGCTGGACAGCCGTTTAAAAGGACTCGCGGGTTCCGGTGATTACACCGTGAACGTTTACGGGGACAGGGTCGACCTGGAGGACGAAAGCCAGACCGGCTTTGTCTCCACCCTGGACAGCACCACGCTGGGTCTCAAGGGAGAGTACAATCTGAGCGGTGACGGTGACCTGTGGGCCATCCGGACCCATACCCTGGCAGAACATGACGATATTGACCATACTCTTTCGGGCAGCCACCGGAGGACCACAGCCGGAATGGGCATTCAGGGCGACCGTACCTGGAACGCCCTCACTGGAACCCTGGGGGTGCGGGGAGATCATGTCAGTGATTTTGATTTCAATCCCGGATATTCGGGGGGGCTGACCTATGCCTTCACAGACCATGTCTGCCTTAAAGTCAATACGGGCTTCACCGTCAACATCCCCACCTTTGGCCAGCTTTACCAGCCCAGCCATGGCAGCATTGACCAGGCCAGGGGAAACCCGGATCTTTCCGAGGAAAAGGTCTGGTCCAACGACCTGACCCTGGAGTTCCGCCAGGGCAAAACCCGGACCATCCAACTGTCCGGGTTCCGGTCCGACACCCGGGACACCATCCTCTACCAGCGTGGAACAGACCTGATCTTCCGGCCGGTCAACGGCGGCAGGTCCTGGCGTCAGGGCCTGGAAGCCACCTTGAAACACGGATTTGACATGGGACTGACCGTGGACGTCGATGTTATTGTCCAGGATTCTGAAATTAAGGGCACCGGCAACGAGATGACCTATACCCCGAACATCAAATTAACATTCACGGCTCTGTATACCCTGCCGAACCTTGGAACTCGTCTGGAAACCTCCGTGCGATACTGCGGCGAACAGTACAGCGAAATGGAAAACCGGGAAGCCGAACGACTTGGAGATTACACGGCCGTGGATGTCAAAGCCATCCAACCCTTTAAAATCAAAGCCATGGCCGCCGAATGGTTTGTGACTGTCAACAACCTGTTCGACACTGATTTTCAGGTTCATTTCGGCTACCCCGATGACGGCCTCCGATTTATCTCAGGGATTAACCTTACCTTTTAAAAAATTGGGAAAAGGGAATGAGAAGAGAAACAATGATTCGTATAACAGGGGAAGCTGGCCGCCGGAGGTATGTTTTTCTTCATGACCCCCATGTACTTCATGGTAAAATTGCTTTTTGTTTCAATCCCAGGCAACGCCTGGGATTGAAACGTTGTTTTCTTTTTTATCCACCACCCGTTCGCGCAGCTCACTGAAGGACACGAAGAGCACGAAGAAGGGCAAAAGATTATCCCTGCCGGGAGCCAAACTTTTTGGAAAAGTTTGATAAAACACATTTTCAAGGACTATAGTGAATGGAGGATGTTGAGCTGGACGTTATCACCTATTCATAAGTCTCATAAGTCCCATGGGTCCCATAAGACCTATAAGTCCCATAAGACCCATTCCAAAATTTAATTACATCCATAGACTCGTGGCCGCTCAAATCGAAAAAAACCCGAGGCCTCCTCGGCCTGGATGGTTTTGGCCTGATACGAAAAATAGGTGTCCTGGAGGGCCGAAAGTTTGTCTTTTAGCTCAACACCCTGGAACGCTGCAAGGATTTTTGCCCGTTCATCCATATACAGGTATCCCTGTTGCCAGCGTTTTTCATTTTCTGCATCGGAATGAGCCAGTTTTTTCGAATCCTCTTCACTGTATCCCATGGCGATTCGAACGTCCCGGATGCTTTGACTGCGAGTGTCCGCATCCATGGCTTTGAGATTTTCCTGGACTGAATCCATTCTTAAAAAGGCCCTGGACAGATAAAATTTTTTATTTTGCAGAAAGGGATCGGTGTCATCCTCATAGGTTTCACCGATGGCATGGGCATAAATAGAGAGTTTTTCGTCAAGGCCTGTATCGTAAGCGTCTCTAAGGATATCAAGGACATCAATGATGGCTTCCGTGCGGGTTTCCTCGGCCCATAATTCATTGGCGTCAAGTCCGAACAGTTCACGTCGTTTGGCCCAGAGAGCGGCCTTGATGTCATCATGATCCAGGTTTGCCAGTTTAGGCTTGTTGGCCTCAAGCCACAGGTTGTAGGTATCCAAAAGGGCCAGGGTTGAAAAAATTGATTCCGCATGCTCGGGAAAGGCCTTGGTAATGATTTCTGTGAACAGCTGTTTCCAGGAATCCGGATAGGTTTCCATCAGATACTGCCGCAGCCTTATAAGGGATGCCTGGCTGCTTTTCATATCGATTTTGTCAAGAAATTCCGCCCTCAGGCTTTCCACGGCCTGGTCCACAAAGGAACTGTTAAAATCTGCCGCTCCTTGAGCCGTAGGACCCTTGTCCGATTTTACTGTTTTTTGATGGTCATTGTTTTCAATGGGCTGAGACGTCTCACCTGCGGCCATGTCACGGGATAGGGCCTTGGATTTTTGGTCGGCCATGGGCGTCTGTTTTTCATGGTGATACATACCTGCCCCCAGAATCAGCCCTCCGGTGGCAAGTCCAAGAACTATCCATATTTTTAGGGTTTTTGGGGTCATATAAAATCAATTCCAAATTAAATGAAAGGGGAACAAAAATGTCCCCCTTGTTGGGTTCAAGGTAATCAATAATCAATGGTGTTCCATAAAAGGTTAGCAAGAACGGCTGATCCCTGGGCGGTGGGATGGATGCCATCAACGATAATATAATTGCTTTCTTTGCCTTCAAATGCACTTCGAGGATCCACAAAAACGGCATTGACAGTGGAATTGGTGCAGGCGTCTTTCAACCGTTTATCGCCATAATCAATGGCGTCATCAAGTTGTCGCAAATCACCCAAAAGGCCCCATTTCAAATGGTAGTATCCCAGAAAAACAACCTGCTCTACCCCGTCATTGTCCATCTGATTGAGAAGATCCACCGTGGCCACGTAAATATCGTCGATCAGGTTCTTACAGCTTCTTGAAAGATCTCCGCACCACCAGTAATTGCAATTCTTGCAGCTGTAGGGGTCCAGCATGATGGCCGGAATCAGGATATCGTTTCCGCCGCCGTCCATGTATACGACACGGATATTGGGATCATCGCTTTTGGCATTGGCGTATTGGTCTGGAATCGGATCCGCCAATATACCCCCAACACTCTGGGCGCCTGAAATAGCATAATGTCGCCATGTTTCACCGGATTTGTTTTCCAACTCCGAATAAATATCTCCGGACAAGGCGAAAATCGAATCCCCCACGTTTACGATTCCGTTGTCGTCCGCATCAGTCACCGGGTCCACGCTCATCAATGTACCTGCACCGCAACCTAAAAAAGCTGCACTCATCCATACCATCACCAACGCCAAGGCAAATTTTGATATACAATGTTTCATAATTTCCTCTGTTTTTTAGCGGGTTTGTCCTTCTCTCCACGTTTCATGACACTGGGCCTGGACGCATGTGATTAAGACACTTGAATGCGCCCTTAAGCAACCTGATCCCCCCCTTTCCTGTGGAAGCTGTGATCATTCTTCAATAGGGATCTCCCTAAAATACACCCGTGCGAATAGAATCGTCAGGGGCGATAATCGTATGGAGGTCAGCAATGTAGAACGATGTTTATTTAGTCAAACGAGGCTTATAATTATGAATTATATATCCTGATTGCGAACGATGTCAATCATCAATATTCAATTTGGAAATATATTTTATACGCCCTTGAATGACGGGCATTTCAGTGATTTACAGCGATATAAATAACACAGATTCTTTGGCGGAAAGGGCCTATGTTTAAATAGAGAAAAGATCCACCTGAATCAATTCACCCTTTTTTTTCCCGGGTTTTGGAGCTGTGATTCGTCCGGGTTTTGTAGGCAATGAACCCTTGCCACACAGAGACGATATGGTCCTGGGCCGACGCGTTGTAGATCACTTCAAACTGATGGTCACCGGTCTGTTGAATCGTTTCCGGCTCGTTGAGCAAAAGGCCTTGTTCCTGCGCGGTGATCACCGGGAAATGGTAGTGGTGGTTGAGGTATTTGAAGGGCTTTTCCGACTTGATTCGTTTGTCCACAAAAAGGAGATGTTCTGAAAGACGGGTGTTGATACGATCCCTGGAAAGGCTGATAATGGATTGGGTCCGTTCTGTGATGGCCTCGTTGAATTCACCGGAAAGTTCGTAGCCGATGCTGTTCCGTCCGGCACACATGGCGGCCAGCATGGTGGTTCCCATGCCGAAAAAGGGATCCAAGACGGTGTCGCCTTTAAGGGAATACATGGTGATCAAGCGGTAAGGCAGTTCAAAGGGATAGGCGGCACTGCGTTTGCGAACCTCCTTGTCCCCAAGGCCTTGCCGGGTGCCCAGAAGATCGAACCAGACATCGGAGAAAAGAAAATTACGTTCTTCCCAGAAAAGAGCGCTTCCCCGCCGATGCTCCTTGTCCTCATCGCTTTTGAATTCCCGCTTGCCACCCTTTCTCAGAATAAGCACATACTCATGCTCCTGGGTCACATAGGCCCCGGCAGGCAGCATGCCCGAGCCCATGAACTTGTTGGGGGCATTGCTTTGTTTCCTCCAGATGATTTCAGGCAGGGGCGTCATTCCCTTTGTCATCATAAAGGACAAAATCCGGGCATGATTGGGATAGAGCATGAAATGACCATCCAGTGTCCGGGTGGCATCCCCGATGTTGATGCAGGCAAAACCACCGGGGCTCAATACCCGGTAAACTTCATCCCAGACCTTGTCCAGCTCTTTGTGCATCAACTCAAAGGCCGTCATCCGCTCATGGTTTTTAAGGGCGGTTTCGATATCCTTACTTTGGGATGAAAACAGCTGATCCCACATCTCAATCATGGGGTAGGGCGGCGATGTCACCACCAGGTTCACGTGGTTTGAAGGAATTTCATCCATGGATGAGGCATTTTTAAAATAGAATCGGTGCTGACTTTTCAACGGGGCCTTCCTTTTCATATAAGAGTGTCGTCCATCTACAATGGCAATTATGCCCTTTCGCTTAATCGCATAGCCAGATGGGTATATCGTTCACGTGTTTTGTCGTTGCCGATGGCCATGGCCAGGGCTTTTTTTGTGCCCACAAGGACCACCAGATCCCGGCCCCTTGTCACTCCCGTGTAAATGAGATTGCGTTGAAGAAGAATATAATGCTGGGTTGAAACGGGCATGACCACAGCCGGATATTCCGAGCCCTGGGATTTATGAACGGAAATGGCATAGGCCAGCTGGATTTCATCCAGATCCATATAATCGTAAGCCACCTCTTTACCCTCATAGGCCACCCGCACATTCTGGTTTTCCGGATCAATTTTTGTTATTTTCCCGATATCCCCATTAAAAACATCCTTATCATAATTATTCCTCAGCTGCATGACCTTATCGTTTACCCGAAAGATTCGCCCCCCCCGCTCCAGAGTGAATCCGTTTTTGTTCAATGCCTCCTGGAGACATTTATTCAAGTTTTCACTGCCCAGTGTCCCCTTGTGCATGGGGGTCAGGACCTGGATATCATCCACAGGGTCATGATTGAACCGTCTTGGAATACGGTGGCTGAGAAGTTCGATGATGATCTCAACCACTTTTTCAGGTTCTTCCTGTTCGATGAAATAATAGTCATCCCCGGCTGAGGCCTCGCCGGTGTATGGGAGTTTGCCCTGGTTTATCCGATGGGCATTAACGATGATTTTGCTCATGCTTGCCTGGCGGAAAATTTCATTCAAGGTCACCACGGGAACGGTTGCCGATGATATGATATCGGACAGAACATTCCCGGCACCCACCGATGGAAGCTGGTTCACGTCACCCACCAGGATGAGAGTCGATTCAAATGGGACCGCTTTGAGCAACTGATACATCAAAAGAATGTCGATCATGGATGTTTCATCCACCACCAGGACATCGCAGGACAAGGGATGCCTTTCGTTGCGTTGGAATCCTCCCTCCTTGTAGCTGAATTCAAGGAGACGATGAATGGTTTTGGCTGTACGGCCCGTGGTTTCGCCCATGCGTTTGGCTGCCCTTCCCGTGGGCGCGCACAAAAGAATTTTTTTGTTCTGCCGGGAGAATATTTTCAGGATGGCATTGATGATGGTGGTTTTTCCGGTTCCGGGTCCACCGGTGATCACCATGGCTTTGCTTTCCATGGCTGTTTTCACCGCCTCTTTCTGGCGGGGGGCCAGGCTTATGGAAAGCCGCTGCTCCACCCAGGCCAGTTCGGACTGGGCTTCGGGTATCAGACGGGGTTGGCTATTTTGTATCAGGTTCAGGAGCCGAAGGGCCACGCCACGCTCCGAGTGGAACAGAGGGGGGAGATAAAGTGAGGGGCCATGGTCAGGGTGGATGGAATGAGAATCTACAATGATTTTTTTTTCGGCAATGAGCTGACGCAGGCCAGGGTCAACCGATTCTTTGTCCACACCCAGAAGTTCTGAGCACTGCCCAAGGAGGGCGGTATAGGGATAATAAACGTGGCCATCTTCCGATGAGGTCCGAAGGGAATAAAGAATCCCCGCCATCACCCTGAATGGGGATGTGGGTGAAAATCCCATGCTGGCGGCGATGGTGTCCGAGGTTTTAAAACCAATGCCCGTGATTTCCGTGGCAAGCACATAGGGGTTTTCCTGGACCACCCGGATGGTGTCACCGCCATACCGTTTGAATATTCTGGTCGCAAACCCTGTGCCCACCCCATGGGATTGGAGAAAAATCATCACATCCCTTATCTCGTGCTGGTCATCCCATGCCTTTTTAATCATGGCAATGCGTTTTTTCCCAATCCCTCCCACCTCGGCCAGCCGGTGGGTCTCTTTTTCAATGACAGTCAGGGTTTCTTTGCCGAAGTGTGAGACAATCTTATCGGCCATCTTTCCCCCGATCCCCTTGATCAGGCCCGAGCCCAGGTATTTTTTTATTCCCCCAATGGACGAGGGGGCATAGGCCCTGAATTCGACAACCTTGAACTGCCGGCCAAAACGGGCATGGGTCTGCCACTCTCCCGTCATCACAAGCCGGGTCCCCACCGGAGGGCTCATCAGAGTCCCCACCACGGTCACCAGCCCGGCCATGTCATCGCATTTCACCTGGGCAATGGTAAACCCGGTTTCAAGGCTTTCAAAGCTGAGCCGTTCAATCTGGCCATGGAGTTGTGTTGTCATTGTCATCCCTTTTTCCTGAAATGGCCTTGCTATCCTCAGTGGATCAAGAATACGCGAATCACGGTGTATACATATATCATGATTCATTTTCAGGCAAACCCCTTATATCGTGATGGCAAAATGAAATGGGACCCATAGGACCTATGGGACTTATGGGACTTATGGGTCCCATTTCATTCCCCGGTATCATTTTATATTTGACACAAAAGAAGCTTTGGTGATATCAATATGTATAAATAACTATTTTGTATACATATTTAGTTTACCAACCATTCAGTTCGTTCATAAAGGAAATGGCCCATGACTAAACGTCTCAATGCCGATATCCAAAAGCCCAAAATCATTGAGAGCTTTTACCAGACGATTCTCGAGGAAGGGTTCGAAGGGACATCCATCGCCAAGATCGCAGCGCGGATTGATATGAAGCCCACCTTGATTATTCATTATTTTGGGACCAAGGAAAACCTGACCATAGCGGGTGTGGATCATGTGATCACTATATATTCAAATCTGCTGGACAGGCTCAGTCCCAGGCATGAGGATCCGGAAAAACGGCTGATGGCTCTGCTCAATACCCTATGGAGCCGGGCCTATTATGAAAAGTTTAATATCGCCGTGGCCTTTTCGGTGATATCCGTCAGTTTTCGGAACACCCGGATTAAAAAAAAGATTCAGATCCTTTACCAGCAGTTCAAATCTCGCCTGATCAAGGAACTCGAGGCCTTGCACCGGGAGGGCGTCATTGCCTGTCCGGACGCCGTAAAAACAGCCGATGTGCTGATATCCATGGTTGAAGGTTCCCGCCATTTCCGGCATTTCCACGTCAAAGCCAAGGATGTGGCAGGCTATAATCAGAGTATGATCATGGCAGCTTTGAGCATGCTTAAAACGCCCCTTGCCCATAAACAGGCAGAGGATGTTTAAGCTTAACGTTTTATTAAAGATGGCGTCGTAAAAAGTCCCATATGCGGCGTTATAGTGTTTGGCCTATGGACCTTTTTCCATAGCCATCCGTCGACTTTTTGAGAGTTCATCAATAAAATTAAACAAAAACTAATCACCATTTTTCGGAGAAAAGAGACATGGCCAAAAAAACCGTAAAGACCATTTGCTTTGAATGTCATTCACGTTGCGGCGTTGTACTTGAAATTGATGATAAAACCCTTGTGGGTGTCAAGGGTGATAAGGATCATCCCTTTAGTCACGGCTATACCTGTCCCAAAGGCCGGGCAGCCATGGAGATTATTTATCACCCGGACAGAATCACACAGCCCCTGATCAAAGTCGGGGGAAAACAAAGCAGCCGGTTTGAACCCTGTTCCTGGGATACGGCCCT
>Ga0180007_10000309_pt1 | contig 87152 bp, 83 predicted proteins | sample MM_PC_MetaG_FD_121122 | JGI IMG/M metagenome (GOLD analysis project Ga0180007, IMG submission 121122) | Groundwater microbial communities from the Aspo Hard Rock Laboratory (HRL) deep subsurface site, Sweden - MM_PC_MetaG | ecosystem: Environmental > Aquatic > Deep subsurface > Groundwater...
CTTTGAAGAAATTTTCAAATTCCTGCCCAAAGAAGAGGAAACCGAACCCCAAACCACACCACAAATCATAGAAGAAACCACAATCCAACCGGAATTCACCTCCCAAACTCCACTCGGCATCTGGAGAGAGCCCTGGGATGAGTATTCAGAAGAAGCCTGCGCTTATATGGCCGTAAAATGGGCTCTTGGTGAAGAAATGCCGGATCAGACGCAAGTTGCAAATGATCTTTTAGCAATTGGAACCTGGGAAGGGAAGGTTTTTGGCACATCAAAGCAAACTTCAGCCGCTCAAACCATGGAAATCCTGACCGACTATTTTGGCTACCACAAGGTAGAACTCCAAAAAGCAACCCCAGACTCACTCATAAACCTGCTAAACGAAGGAAAAATAGCAATCCTAACGGTAGATGGGCGCATTCTCCAAAATCCCCACTATTCAAATCCGGCGCCTGCCCATCATACAATCCTACTAACAGGTTACGACCAAGAAACCAAAGAATTCATCACAAATGACCCGGGTACAAGATACGGCATCTCCGTTCGTTATTCTCAACAAAAAATCCTGGATTCAATCCTGGATGACGCAATTATAATCTCCTCCTAAGCGCTTAAACCTGCAATTTTCTTAGCTAACACAGATTTTCTCCTTGCACCGGTGTTTTTTTTCATAATATTCTTCTTAACTGCAGTATCTATCTTTTTGTAAGCTACGCTAAGCATCTTTTCAGCCTCACTTTTATTACCACTTTTAACTGCATCATTCACACCTCGAATCGCTTTTTTTAGAGCTGTTCGAACATTGTAATTGCGAGCCTGTTTGACCTTAGTCTGTTTAACTCTCTTTTTTGATTGTTTTAGAATTGGCATAGTTGAATTTGTTGTTCTGAAAAAATGCCCGTAAAATATACGAGTCATTCCCTATAAAGTCAATATAAAAGATGAAAACAATAGTTTTAGCCTCCCTAAGTCCACGAAGAAAAGAATTACTCGAATCTATCGGTCTATCATTCAAAGTCGACCCTCCCGCAGAATACAAAGAATTAAAGTCAAAATCTATGTCCGCGCATGAGCTTGTAAAGCAAAATGCAATAGGGAAGGCGCAGTCGGTCGCACAAAACTATGAAAACGCAATAATAATCGGCGCAGACACCGTGGGCGCCTTTAAGGACCACATACTTGAAAAACCCTCCTCTCATGAAGACGCAAAAAGAATGCTACATATTCTTTCAGGGAAAACTCATGAAGTTTTAACCGCTCTATGTTTGATTGATACAGAAACAGGTATAAAACAAGTCGCAGTTGAATCAACCCGCATTACATTCGTTGAAATGTCAGACCACGACATTGAAACTTACCTGCTTTATGGTGAATCCATGGACAAAGCAGCCGCATACGCAGCACAAGGAATAGGTTCAATATTTGTAAAATCTTTTGACGGCGACTATTTCAATGTGGTGGGACTACCAATGTACCGCCTAAATTTAATGCTAAAGGGATTTGACATTAGCCTGATAGATATCGTAAATTAATATCAACATAACCACGCACTATCATGGGAAGAAAAGCTGGCAAAATCGCCTTGGGCCTTGGCCTCGTAACCGGAGCAATCACCGGTCTCTTATTCGCACCTGAAGAAGGGAAAAAAGTACGACAAAAAATCGCAAAAGGAGACGCAAAAGGTCTACTTAAAGACGTTGCGCAAATGGGAGATGACATTGTTGATATGGTAGTAGAAATTGCAAAAAACCCTTCTGTTGTTGAAGCAATGGACAGCGCAAAAGATCAAATTGCTGAAGTTGCAAACATGAAAAGGGAAGAACTTGATTCAATGTTGCAAAAAGCCAACAAAAAAGCTGATGAATTCAAAAAAACCGTTTCAAAATATGTTAAAGAACAAAAGGAGTTAATTGATAAAAAAGTGGCTGCAAAAAAAGGCACAACAACAAAAAAGAAGACAACCACAAAAAAGCCTGCAACAAAGAAGACCACAACAAAAAAAGCACCTGCTAAAAAAACTACAACTCCAAAAAAGAAATAAGTTATGCCTAAAAGCATCCCTTTAGTAGTAATTACGGCATTGATTACAGCTGCCGGAATATACGCAATTACGCGTATTAGTTTGGTAGGTACTGTTCACAATCAAATCGCACAGATTGAAAGCCTAACTACTCAAAACCAAGAACTCCAAACAGAAGTCACCAGGCTAACTGAAGAGATCACCAGGCGTGACGCCACTCCTTGTGTAAATCCAAACCCGCCGGATGTGGCAGATGCAACAGACGAAACTGAGTCTACAACGGATTCAACTACCCCCGTAGAGTAGTCATGTGATCAATTCGCTTTTGAATTAAAGCAGCCGTTCCAATATCTCTCCTGTAAAACACAGGTCCCTTCACACAATCCAAGGCACTTTGTGCCTTTCTTTCCGCTTCCTCCAAGGAATCCGCAATCCCAACAAACGCTATCGCCCTTGAACTTGATAAATAAAGTCCGTCTTCCTTCTTGTCAACAGAACCAAAATACATTTTCACACCTTCCGGCACCATACCAATCTCAATTTTATCTCCTTTTTTTGGATTCACAGGATAGCCCTCCGGCACAACATACTTTAAAACAGTCGCCTTATTCTCAAATTCCAGTTCCAGTTTCTCCAAAGTCCCCTCAATTATCGCTTCGCAAACCTGAGCAAAATCCGACTTCAAAAGCGGCAAAACATTCATTGCCTCCGGATCCCCAAACCTGGCATTATATTCAATCAACCTCACACCATCCTTTACGGCAATAAATCCTCCATACATCACGCCCGTAAAATATTTCCCGGTCTCCTCCTTTAGCGCAGCAGCCACGCGAACAGTAATTTCATGCGCCTCCTTCAAATCACTTTCTCGCAGGAACGGCAGCGAATGATTCACATCACTATATGTTCCCATCCCGCCTGTATTAGGCCCTGTGTCACCCTCATACGCTCTTTTATGATCCTGCACAGCCGGCATATCTCGCAGTGTTTTGCCATCCGTAAGACTCATAAGCGAAAACTCTTCACCCACAAATTTTTCCTCAATCACCACACGACCAGCATCCAAAATACATTCCTCAGCATATTGAACGCCTTCTTCAATAGATTCCAAATGTACCCCGGAAACTTTCACCCCCTTACCACCAGTTAATCCATCCGCTTTCACCACATAATTCCCGCCAAGTTCTTCAATAAAATCTCTCATGCCATCAATCTCTTCAAAGACCCTAAATTCCGGATTCCCAGGAATATTATATTTTTTCATTAAATCACGCGTAAAAGACTTGGAACTTTCCAGTTGCGCAAGCATCATTGTAGGCGCAACGCTTTTCACACCAATCTCTAAGAGTTTATCAGCCGCTCCATCCGCAATTGGATTATCCGGCCCCACAAACGCAAAATCAGGTTTAACTTTCTCCGCAAACGAGATCATTGCATCAAAATCACTCAACGAACCAACTTCATATTCCTCAGAAAGCTCAATAATCCCCGGATTTTTGCTGCTGGCATACGTATATAACAAAACTTCCTGTGGACTCCTTTTTAGTGTCTCGGCAATGACATGTTCTCTGGCGCCATTGCCCACAAGCAGAATACGTTTCATGATTTTTTTAAATTAATGGTATTTGATTTAAACTTTCACAACCAGACGGCGCAACCCCACTTCGACTATCCTCAGCAGCCCTCAAAACTTCTTCAGTTACGTCTCCGGTTGGATATTTTCCATCAAAACATGCCATACAGAATTTCTTAATTTTTGGATTTCCTTCCTGCACCGCAGAAACCAAATCATCCAATTCCTGATAAAAGAGAGCATCAGCCCCAATTTTCTTCGCAGTTTCCTCAATTGTAAGCTCATTTGCAACAAACTCCTTCCTTGATGGCATATCAATCCCATAAACACATGGGTGGTGTAGGGGAGGCGCACAAGACGCAAAATACACTTTCTTAGCCCCCATTGCCCTAACCATATCCACAATCTGCCTTGAAGTATTGCCGCGAACAATTGAATCATCCACCAAAAGCACATTTTTACCCTTAATCTCAAGCTGAATTGGATTCAATTTTTGGCGAATCGACTTATTGCGTTTCTCTTGTCCCGGCATTATGAAAGTTCGCCCAACATATCTGTTTTTCACCAATCCTTCTCTATACTTAACACCCAATTTATATGCAAGCGGTACAGCAGCATGCTTTGAAGTTGTCGGTACCGGAATAACCACATCAATCTTCAAGTTCGCGGCCTTGATCTGTTTAGCCAATTTTTCACCCATCCTGAGCCTGCTTTTATAAACGGAAATATCATCCAGCATGGAATCCGGCCGCGCAAAATACACATACTCAAAAATACAAGGTGTAAGCTCCGTTTTCCCCGCACAAATCTTCCTATGCACATTTCCATGCAAATCTACATAAACCGCCTCGCCGGGCGCCAAATCACCAATAACCTCAAACCCCAAAACATCCAACGCCACAGACTCAGACGCCAAAATGGTATCTGTATATAAATCATCCTTCCTTTGCCCAAAAATCAGCGGCCGAATCGCATTCGGATCCCTAAAAGCTAAAAGCCCATGCCCTGCAATCAAAGCAATAACCGCATAAGCACCCCGAACCCTCTTAAAAACACCCTCCATCGCATTAAAAATATGCTCAGGTTTCAAGCTAAGCCCATCTTGTTTATCAAGTTCATCCGCAAGAACATTCAACAAAACTTCAGAATCGCTTCTGGTATTCAAATGACGCTTATTACTCTTAATAACTTGCTCTCGAAGCTCATCTGTATTAGTTAAAGTTCCATTGTGAATCAATGCAACACCATAAGGGGCATTCACATAAAATGGCTGTGCCTCAGCTGTATCATACGTACCGGCAGTAGGATACCTAACATGTCCAAGCCCCGTATTCCCGCAAAGCCGCTTACTTTCTGTTGGTCCAAAAACATCCGCTACAAGTCCGTCTCCCTTCACCAAATGAATCTGCTCACTATCATAAGTAACCATCCCGGCCGCATCCTGACCCCGATGCTGAAGCATCATCAGTCCGTCATAAAGTTGTAAGAAGACGGGGTCGTTTGAATGAATGCCAATTATTCCACACATAGGGGGTCTTTTTTTGGAGACTAAATACTAACGCGAATACTACTTAACCTTCAAGTGATTATTTTTTTGTTTGCTTCCTCGCCGCAACCGCCACGCTTTCCATTAAACAAGCAACCGTCATAGGCCCAACGCCACCAGGCACCGGCGTAATAGCCGCAACTTTATCTTTTACTGTATCAAAATTCACATCTCCACAAAGTTTTCCGTTTTCAAGCCGATTCATCCCAACGTCAATAATAACAGAACCCTCTTTAACCATATCTTCATTAATCAAATTCGGCACCCCGGCCGCCACAACCAGCAAATCCGCCCATTTTGTATAAACAGTCAGATTTTTTGTTTTACTGTGACAAACCGCCACAGTCGCACCTCTGTTTAGAAGCATAGAGGCAATCGGTTTCCCAACAATATTGCTGCGACCAACAACAACCGCATCCATCCCGCTTACATCCACATTGTAATAATCTAAAATTTTAATAATTCCCTTTGGCGTGCACGGTGCCATATCTTCAAATTCCTGGCTAATAAACATTTTCCCCAAATTATAAGCCGTAAATCCGTCCACATCCTTCCGTGGATCAATCGCCTTATTGATAAGTGGCACGGAAATATGCTTTGGCAAAGGCAACTGAACAATAAAACCATGCACCGACTTGTCCTCATTCAACTCCTCCACAACTTTTATAAGATCTTCCTGACTAATACTTGCATCAAACGCCCTCTTTTCAAACAAAATGCCAACATTTTTACACGCTTTCTCTTTATGCCCCACATAAACCTGGCTCCCCGGATCTTCACCCACAACTACCACAACCAATTTAGGCATAATACCTTCCACTTCAAGTTCAACAACATCCTTTTTTACTTGCTCCAAAACCGACTCTGAAACCTTGAGGCCGTCTAAGATTTGAACCATTTTTCTAAAGTTAGAGCGTCAGAATTTTAGCAGCTATAGTCCAAGATGCAAAGCAACAACCTGCCAAATTAATTCGCTCGTCTCCGGCGCCGTTGGCTGCAGCGGAATTTTTGTCCAATCATATTTTTCCGCCAGCTCCAAATGCACCTGTCGCGATCTCTTCATAATTTCATGATTCGTCTCATGCAAATGCCCTTCCTCCATTGACGACTCAATCCTCTCACCATCAATCAAAATTGCCAAATCCTCATCCACCAAATACTTGTTCATCTCCTCCAGCCAATGCGTAGACGCCCCCTTCACCGTACCCCAAGCTATTCCCGTTCCAACATAATCTTCCGCCACCACAATTTTTCCTTCTGTTAGCCATCCTTTCAAAGTCGGCTCAAACTGATACCTATTTAAAGTAAACCACATCTGCAACTCCTCCTCAGAAATTTTCTGCTCCGTCCCACTCCTCAAAAAATTATTTAAATATTGCCCCGTGGGCTCTTCATCATAAACCGGATATTTTACATAAACCGCACTGCGCCCAAGAGACCGAAGCCTCTCAACTAGCAGTTTAGCCTGCGTAGTCTTTCCAATATTATTAATCCCGTACAGCGTAATTAGCATTTGTGATCAAATTGAAAATTCATTACCATGTTGCCTTAGTATTCTTATAAGTTCAAGTTATGCGTTCCTCTTCAGATTTAAATAAGTGGCTTTGCGCCATGTATCTCAGCTTAGCCCAGCCAAATACTCCTGAAGTCCCAAAAATAGAACCCACGCCAGTCGCTTACCAAAGAATCCAATTTGAAGCCAACACACGCATTAAATCAGTAATTGAAATTCGCCCATCCTTCATTGACGAAGGCCGCCCTCCACAAACAGACGAAGAATGGGAAGAATATTTCAGATACCTAGACTTTTTTGAAGACACTAAAAGACGAAGAGAAATTCGCGAAGAAATTGAAAAGGAGTGGCAAAAATCTACCCAGTAGACCCAAACCCACCTCTACTCTCATTTCGAATCTCATCTACTTCCTCCCACTCAAATTTATCAATTCGCACAAAAACACCCTGTGCTATCTTTTCACCGCGTTTAATTTCAACTGACGAGCCGGAAAAATTATAAACCTGAATCTTTATCTCATCTTCCGGTCCGCAGTAATCATGGTCAATTATCCCAAATCCATGCGGTGTTGAAAGTCCCTTCTTCCGCGGGGTACTACTGCGTGAAGCCACAACAAGCATAAAATTTTCCGGAACCTCCACAACAACATTTGCCGGCACCAACTCAATCATCCCGTCTTCAATTATCATATCAACCCGCGCCAAAATATCAAACCCAACGCTCCCGCCAGTTTCATAAACGGGAAGGGGGAGGCTTTTGTCTATTCTTTTAATGCGAACTTTCATACATCCACATACTACATTAAATTAGCAAAAAGCCCCACATTTCTGCAGAGCTTTTTGAGGGAAGATTATTTTGCTGTCGCATCTGCGACGTCTACTTTAATACCAGGCCCCATTGTGGTTGCCAAGGTAATGCTCTTTACATAAGAACCTTTCATAGTACTGGGTTTTTTTTCCATCACCGCAAGCAAATAAGCTTTTACATTTTCCAATAGCTTTTGCTCACCAAAAGAAACTTTCCCAACCACATTATGTAAGTTAGCAAGTTTGTCGTTTCTAAATTCAACTTGTCCTTTCATTACATCCGCAACAGCTGCTGCTGGATCTGGTGTTACGGTTCCTGCTTTAGGATTCGGCATTTTTCCAGCCTGACCAAGCGTTCTAGCAATTTTTCCGAGCTCTTTCATCATTTCCGGTGTAGCCACCGCAACATCAAAATCCATCCAACCTTTTTCAATTTTCGCAATCAACTCTGCACTTCCGGCCTCAATTGCACCTGCGTCTTTACATGTTTTAACCTTATCATCACTAACAAACGCAACCACACGAACAGTTTTACCGGTTCCATGCGGCAAAGAAACAGTTGTACGAATCTGTTGCTCCGCTTGTTTTGGGTCAATTCCAAGATGCATATGAATTTCCACACTACTATCAAACTTAGTTGTAGAAGTTTCTAACGCCAATTTAATGGCTTCAGAAAGAGGATATAGCTTAAGAGCATCAAGCTTTTCGCTGGCTGCTCGGTATTTTTTACCGTGTTTTGACATAATAAATTGGGTTATGTGGTGAAAAACGAAACGCAACGCGATTCTCCCACTAAATAAATTATTCCACCTGTACTCCCATACTCCTTGCTGTCCCAGCCATAATCTTCATGGCAGCATCAAGATCATTCGCATTCAAATCTTCCATCTTAATTTTCGCAATCTCTTCAAGTTGAGCCTTGGAAATTTTACCAACCTTAGTTTTGTGCGACTCACTTGATCCCTTAGCCAAGTTTATGGCTTGTTTGATCAAAATTGCAGCAGGTGGTTGCTTTAAAATAAAATCTAAAGTCCTGTCTTCATAAATCGTAATAACACAAGGAATAATTGTATTTCCTTTATCACGAGTCATTTCGTTAAACTTTGTACAAAAATCTTGCATATTCACACCATGAGGCCCAAGAGCGGTACCAACCGGTGGTGCAGGATTCGCCTTCCCGGCGGGAATTTGAAGTTTAACAATCGCTTTTACTGGTTTATCAGCCATAATTCGTTTATTTAAAGCTCCGGTAATCTACAGAAGAAAACGCCTAAAGTCAAAGCAATTTTTAGGGAAGAATTCCAAATAATTGCTTCATCTTCTCATGATAACCATAATCATACTCAAAAGCATATAGAGTGTCGCTCTCCTTTACCACAATATGAACAGTTTTAGTTTTAATTTTATGGTTAAAGTAGAATGAAGTATCTCCATAAGTATTTGTTTCATTAACTTCTCCATAATCCAATAGTCCCATAGCTCTTTCACGAATCTTCAAATATCCCTGAAATGCACCAATTTCTGTAGGATATTTGATCTCAGAAACAGCCCCAACGTAAGTCTCATCCTCAAAAATATTAGATTGATAAACATACGCGTCAGTTTGATCTGAAAAATCAATTATTTGAAAAACCGACCCGTTAAACTGAGCCTCTTTCAAAATAGGATTTGAGAAACCCACCAACTGAAAATTCAACGCGGAAAGTTCCGGCTCAATCACAGAAATAGAACTTAAAGTTACTTCGTCTTCAGAATTCTGTTTTACAGGTTCAGTAGTTTCCTCGTCAATTTTTGGCTCTGCCAAAAGTGGCTCAGCAGTTGCAACATTAAGATCCTTAGCATTATCAATGCCACTAATATCAGCTTTTAAATAATTATGAGAAAGAATATCACCTATAAAGAAAAGTAAGGTGAGTGACAACAAGATCGAAAATATTGTGAATCTTTGCATATCAATTGTAGCGCAATGAAAATCTTAACATCTTTTAATTCGAATTTCCAATTGCTGCAATATAAATTAGAAATCAATAAAAAGACATGTATTGACAAAAAGGAAGAATTGGCTAATAGTGCAGATAAAATTAATTTATGGAAATAAATAATAATATTTCAACGGAAGAAGAAATAACAAATGTTGCAAAGTCATTTACCAATGGGCAATTCGAAACGCGCGATTATTATTTTGAAAACCCTGAAAAAATATTTGAATTACTTGCCAAGTGGATTGAAGATGGCGCACTGGATTGCCCGGAAAAATTAATTGAGGTCTTATCCAATTTCTTTTTTGGGCAGATTTTAAACGGAATCGACACTAGTGAAATGCGATGGTTGAACAATATATTTTCTCGCTTTTCAATAGAAATTTTAGAAAAATTACATCAAATTGCACAAGAAAATAGGTCAAAAGAAGTGGAAAGAGACAGCCAACGTCCTGAGAGAAGGTTTCTGGACAATAAAGCACAGATCGCTGTTAAGCTTGAAGAAATTCTTGAAGACTGCTTATCTATAAAACAAGGAAATCCCACAGAAAGAGTGCAAAGGCTTTGGAGAAGGCGAAAAGAAGAGGAAGAGTATTATGAACAGTGCATTGCAGGAACTTCGAAAGATTGGTATTTCTAAAAAAAACAACTTATACCTTCGTAAATCTTACTTCTTCTTAACCTGATCAAAATCAAGTTCCACAGCAGTCTCACGACCAAACATTGTGATATTTACTTTAACTTTACCTTTTTCTTGGTCAATTACCTTAATAACGCCTTCATATCCTGCAAAAGGACCATCCAAAACCATAACCAAATCTCCAACATCCAGTGAAATCTTGAATTTTGGCTGGTTATCTTCACCCATATGTCGCTCAATAATACCATATTCCTCAGCGCTAACAGGTACAGGAATAGTCCCGGACCCAACAAATCCCGTAACATTTGGTGTATTACGAACAACATACCAAGATTCATCATCCACAATCATGTCAACAAGCACATAACCTGGAAATAATCTCTTTTTCTCAGTTTTGGGTTTACCTTTTTTAACAACAATTTGAGTCTCTTTTGGCACACAAACATCAAAAATTTTATCCTGCATGCTCATTGACTCAATACGCTGTAGCAATGCAGACTTCACAGCATCTTCATATCCACTGTATGTGTGTACAACATACCAGTGTCTCCCTGTACCTTTTGCCTGTTTTGCCATTGTTTAAAAAGTAATTAACGAATAAAGCTCGCTAAGCCCCAAATCAAGAGCCGCAATAAAAGCCGCCATAATTATAGAAACAGCTACAACTACACCTGTTAACATCACAGCTTGTTCTTTAGTTGGCCATGTAATCTTCCCAAACTCCTCAAAAGCTCCAACAAAAAAAGCAACAATAGGGTTACTTTTGGCTTCCTTTTTACTCATTTTATTAGGGATTAGTAGTCAATTTTAAAAGGCCTCTTGGGCCATTTGTTCTTACGACATAAATATTACGCCCAAAATTTAAAAAAAACAAGTGATTTTTCTCTCAAAATCTGCTATACTTATTAGATAAAAAACAAAAATAAATGAGATTTAAATTCCTAGAAAACAAATATAGGACCAACATGATACTCCTTGCAGTGTGCGCTGCAGCGTTTTTTGCTTCAATTCCACACCTGGCACATGCCGCTTTCCTACCTCTTCCTTCAACTGAAGAGCTGGACGTCCCAACTCCCACAGGAGAAACAGCAGCTGAACGTTTTGAAAGCATATTGGGGCCACTTGCAAGGTCAATTAGAATCGTTGTTGGTGCAATTGCCGGTCTATTAATAGTTGTATCAGGTATAACAATGGTTCTTGGCGGAGAAAGCGAAGAAACAGTAACAAACCAGAAAAAATCAATAATGTACGGAGTAATTGGTCTAATTATGATAAGTGTTGCAGGTCCAATTGCAGAAGTTTTTGACTTTAGAGCTGGAAACATAGTTGCAGATGACAAACTAATGCTAGAGAGAGCTGCACTTTTTAACAGCGCAACACGGCTAATTATTACTTTTTTGAAATATATGCTGGGTTCGTTGGCTGCACTTATGTTTATCCGTGCTGGTGCAACAATGGTTATGTCAGGCCAAAGCGAAGAGGACATTACTCGAGAAAAAAAGAATCTCATTTATTCGGGTGGAGGATTAATGATGGTCATTTTTTCAGACCTTGTTGTCCGCAAAGTACTATTTGCTACAAGCTACAACGAAGACACACAACAAACTGTTGCTGCAGTTAATCAAAACGAATTTGTAACCCAATTGGTTGCAATTACAAACATTGTGGTCAGCTTTGTAGGACCGGTGATGATGCTTGGATTGGTTATTGGAGCAGTAATGTTTGTAACCGCTCATGGCAACGAAGAACAGACGGAAAAAGCAAAAAAGATTATAATCAATTCAGTGATTGGTATTGTAATAATATATGGGGCATTCGCTCTTGTTTCAACAGTAATTAACGGAGTCTTCTAATGAAAAAATTCTCAATAATTATATGCGCGCTACTGATGCAACTCACTCTAATTTCAACTGTGAGTGCGGCAACAAGTTTTGATTATAAAGATACGCTCAAGCAATTTTCTGAAGATATTGAAACAATTAGTGAAGATCTATCCGACCAAACAGAAACAGATACGGATGGTGTAATTTCATTGCCCACTTTCCAAGCTGACGATGAGCAGGAGGGTGCAAGCACAATTGCACTGGCAATTCAAAGATTCATGAATTTTTTCAAATTGCTGGTTGCACCTCTAGCAATTTTGGCAATAGTGATCGCCGGAGTTAAATTGGTTACAGCCGGACGTGACAGCGAAGAAGCCGCAACAAAAGCAAAAAACTTCATTCGTTATGCCGCAGAAGGCCTGATAATCATTATTATTGCTGACCAGATCATTAACGTAATTTTTGGGCCTACCGGAGAAATTTTCAGAGGAGGCCAGGCGGGCGCAGAAGAATATGGAAGAAAAACTGCACAACTTATGGAAGGAATCTACAGCTTAATTCAAGTAATTATTGGTTCAGTCGCAATTTTCATGATTGTAATAGCTGGTATGCGTTATGTGGCCGGATCCGCTTCAGACGAACAAATTGCAACTGCAAAAAAACAAATCACTTGGGCCTTGATTGGACTTTTTGTTGTGGGAGTATCTGAATTTGTTGCAAAAGACATTTTATTCCAGCAACAAGGAACAAAAATTGGTTTTGATCAAGCAAAACAACTTTTCGCACAGGTTACAAACTTTGCTGCAGGCACAATCGGCACACTTTCATTCGCTTTTATGCTTTATGCAGGTTACCTATACGTGACCGCCCAAGGCGACGAAGACCAAGTTGCCAAAGCAAAAAAGATAATTTTTGGTGCCATAATTGGCATTTTGTTGGCTGGATCAGCGTACGCAATTACTTCAACCATTGTTCAACTTGATGCTTCAAGGTAATTAACTCTATAATGCAGTGGAAAAATCACACGCCATGAGAATTCGAAAACTTTTTACGGGATTAGCTCTAACGCTTATCGCAACTTCCATGTTTGCGATAGCACCGCTAGCTTCCGCAATTTCTTTTGATGTTGCGGTAGGTGATCCGGACGCTTCTCAAGGTGACATTACAGCTGCAGAATGTGCTGGCCTTGAAGACAGCTTGGCAGCTTCAATGGGTTGTAATTCGGAAGATGAAATTATTGACTTCACCACATATAGAGGAGAGCTAGATGCTCCTGACGAAAGCGGGTATGACACAGCACTAACAAAAACAAAGAGCGCCAGAGAAATGGTCCAGTTGATTGTGAATTTTGCACTTTCATTCTTAGGATTAGTTTCCACAGTAATAATAATTTATGGAGGTGTAATGTACGTGCTGAGCCGTGGGGATGAAGAAATGGCAACAAAGGGAAAGAAAGCAATCTCATACGCGGTTGTTGGTATTGTGATCATTTTGGCTTCTTTTGCAATTGTTAACACTCTTATTGGTGCAGCCGGGGGAGGAAACGCCGGATCAGGGGACGGCATTACCGGCGACACAATTTCCCAGGCAGGCGCTGGCTTTGACGTTGAACAAGTTCTGGATGAACTAACCTCAATTTCTGAAGACTATGTTTACGCCTACGACACACTCATTTTTGTAAATCAAGAAGTCGAATACCTAAAATCGATTGAAATGCCACTGATTGTGGATGTAGTTGAGACGGATGTGAGCATTGGAGGAATATCAGAGTGGATCACACATCTTGGCACTGACCAAGATTTATCTGACCAATACCAACTCATTGATGAAAACGACGTGGATGAATATATAAGTGATCTAAGGCAAGGTCTCCAAAAAATTCAAAGAGAAGTAGATTCACTAAGTGATACCTACGAGAAAGTCCAAGAACTCTACAACTATCTTAGGAGCGGCGGCTCACAAGCAAACACAACGCTAAATGAGATAGCTGAGCTACTAATACCAATGGCAAATGCATATGAAGGTACGGATGGCTGCAGTTCAAGATCCTATTCCCACAATCCGGTATCTTTAAGTGAAGGATTCGGTATCAACTCTACTCAAACCAAAGTCAGCGAAATTGACGACAACATCTGTCCCGCACTGGATGACATTCAAGCCGCCGCAGAATCAGACTATGTAGAGGCAGTAGATGAACTTATTAAACGAACAGACGACTTAGCAGCTCTTTTTGACACCGGTGGCCAGGAAGGCTCAACACTAAATTTGATACGCAAACGTTTCGAGCTTATCGACACGCAACTTGAAACAGCAAAGGATCGCATTACAAACCAAACAAAAAGAGATGTAATTGGTGCAATAAATGACGCTTACGTCTTGGTTCAAAACGTAAAATTTGTTAACGCAATAATCAATACAAGTGGCACCCGCGGGAACGCACCATATATTGTTCGATTCGACGCACTTGGCTCAACTGACCCAAGCGGAAGAACAATTGATGACACAAAAATTCAATGGGATCTAACAGGAAATGGGCAATTCAATGACGCAACAGGCGCGTCCGTAAGCTGGGAATATTCTAAAGCCGGTACTTACCAGGTCGCCGTTCGCATATTTAGCACACAGGATGACATAGCCGCAGGTATTGGAAGAATTACAATAATTGTTGAACCACGCTCATCAGCTATAGTTGTTTCAGCAGAAGCAGGGGGTGAAACAACCCAAATAGCAGATTTCAGAGAATTTCCATACATTGATAAAGACTCGTACAAGGTTACCTTAAACGAAGCACAATCCGGAATAACATTTGACGCCTCAGCATCTGAAGGGGCTAACAAAGAAAACATTGAGCAATGGGAATGGAATTTTGGTGACGGAGCAACAATTTCAGGCGGATCTGAAGTCTCATCCGTTACACACGCATACGGTGAAGCTGGCCAATATAAAGTTGAACTAACCGTCACTGACGCAGTTAGAATCCAGGACAGGCACGTTTTTGTAGTCTATGTAGATTCACCAGCCGCAAGAATTGAAGCAACTCCGTCAACAGGCAAAATTGGAACAAAATTCAAACTTAGCGCAGGAGGCTCCACAACGGATGCGGGCACAATAGTTAGTTATCAATGGTCTGTGACCCCGGTTGGAAGTGATTCTTTTTCATCACAAACCGGCAGTAATGTTGAAGTCGAATTTGACTCGCCGGGAGTCTACACAGTTACTTTGTTGGTAGCTGATTCAAGTGGAAAAACAGACGACGCATCCCTTGACATATTAGTTGAATCTCAAACACCGGATGCAAAATTCACATATTCGGTCCCAAACGCAACTGAACCGGGCACATACCATTTTGACGCTTCTGACAGCTACGACCCTGATCCAAATGATGAGATCATATACAACTGGGATTTTGGCGGAGATGAAGGCGCAGACTTTGAAATCTTGGACGACAACAATTTTGGTGAAGATATGACTGTTCGTTTCTTAAGAACAGGAAAATATGAAGTATCTTTAACAGTTTGTGACCAACATCAAGAAGAATTACAAAAATGTGAAGATGCAGTTGCAGAAATCAATGTGTCCTCTGTATTAGATGTTGAACTCACAATTCAAGCAGGTGTAACAAGACGTTTGGATGAAAGCGGCGAAGAAAGCGTTAATTTTGAAGCATACAGTAGATCCGCAAACGCATTTGAAATTGACTACGGAGATGGCGAATCTGAATACACAGACTTAATCACAAGCGGATTCGCAAATTTCACTCACGCATATACAAGAGCAGGAGTGTTTAATGTTACATTGACAGTTTATGACGAAGGGGAGGGACGCAACTCAATAACAAGAAGAGTTTATATTGCATCCGGCGAAAACCCAATTGCAGTAATAAGTGTAGCGGCAGATGGTGAAGATATTGGCTTTGGTGACGAACTTTCAGGGAACGTACAAACACGTTTCACTTTTGACGCATCAGACTCAATAAATACTGACGGAACCACCAACAACCTCTCGTATACCTGGAATTTTGGAGATGGCACAACAGCCTCTCAGAAGAGCACCACAAAAACATTCGAAGAATTAACAAATTATACAGTAACCCTAACCGTTAAGGACAAAGATGACCCAAGTCTTTCAGACCAAAGCACAGTCTATATTCGCATTCAAGGAATTGACCCTGAAATAAAGGGGATCACAATAACACCTGCCTCAGCCACACTTGAAACGCCACTCAAAGTAAACGTTAGCGTTAATGCTTCAGACAAAGATGGCCGAATAAATTTTGTAAAAGGTTGGTATTATGACGTGAACGACTCTGCAACCGCCCTTGGAACTGTAATTTCAGAATCCACAAATTTCTCCCTCACAATCAACACAAAAGGTGAGCAAGACGAACAAGTCACTTACGGTTTTGCCGCTGAAGTCACAGACAATGACAACAGAACCGTAAATTCATTCGAAGAACTCCAAGAGTCGGAAATCCCAAAACTCACAGTCACAAACGGACCAAATGACACGCCGGTCGCAAACTTTTCAGTGGATAGAACTTCATTTTTGGTAGGGGAAGAAGTTGTGTTTTCATCAACCTCATACGACCCGGATGGCGAAATTGTTGAATATGTGTGGGACGTTGAAGGTGACGGTTTCTTTAATAACGAACCTCAAGAAACACCCTCTTTTACTTATATATATCATGACGTTCACACGAGCGGCGTAAAAGTTAAATTAAAGGTAACAGACAATGCCGGCGCAACAGCAACTTCAAAAGAACTCACTTTATATGTGGATACTTTGGCGTCACCTCCGGATGCAGCGTTCCTAGCTGACGTAAATGGCCTAAATGTAACTTTCCACGACAACTCTACATTCGACACAGCAAACCAAGCTGACTTCAAAGGAATATCTTGGGATTTTGACACAAGCGTGGACAGCAACGGAAATGGAGTAACAGATGATGATAAAGATTCTCTAGATAGAAATCCCAGCCACACTTATGACGAACTGGGCACGTACCGTGTAAGCATGACAGTAACAGATACCTTCGGTAAGAGTGACTCAGTCACAAGAGAAGTATTGGTTGCTAACGCAGCTGACCCGGTTGCAGCTTTCACATTTAGCCAAACAGACGACTTCTCAATTGCTTTCCAAAACAATTCCACAACTGACGAAGATGCAGGCGCGCTTGTAAGAAGCTTTGAATGGGATTTTGACACAAATTACGACTCAGATGGTGACGGAAACAACGCTAATGACGTGGATAGCATAATCAAAAATCCTGACTTCAATTATGACGACTTTGGAACATATTCGGTTAAATTAACCGTAACAGACGACTTTGGCAAAAAGGATTCTGTTACAAATAATGTAGAGGTGTCTTCTCCAATCCAACCCGTAACAGCACTACTTGCAACTGTCCCACAAACAAATGCAAACAAACAGATAATTATGAGCGGAACCTCAGGTGACATTACAATATTCTACAATGCGGAAGGAGGTAGTGGAAATTTCACATATAGAATTGATAAAAATATCTTTTTTGACACGTCAGGGGACGGCATAAAAGATAATGACATTGATTACTCATCACGAACATCAGGCAGTTGGAGAACAAATTTTGATAAATCTTGGGGACAAATTGTAATTAAACTCACAGTTATTGATAACACGACCGGTGACAGCTCGTTCTCAACAGCGCAAGTAATTTTTCAAGGCAGTCTAGCGGGAGCAAATCTCTTTAACGCTACACCTTCGGAAATGCTATTTTTAATAATCAGTGCACTCTTAGTAGCAATTGTAGGAGTGTCATTAGTATTTAGTTTTAAACCCGTAAAATAATTATGGAAGACACCACACCCCAGCCGCAAAATCCAAATTCGGAAGCACATAATCCGGAACAACAAGCAACGCCAAGCCAACCGCAAACCGAGCAAACTCCGCCACCTGTGCCAACACCCGGCACGGTCACTGAGCAAACTCCGCAGGTGCCACAACAAGATAAAAACGCAAAAAAACCAGTAAAAAAAGGCTCTGCTTTCAAGAGATTATTACTCATGCTTGGACTGGTATTCCTTCTTTTATTTGTTTTTGAATTCGTTTGGGCCTCAACCTTAGCAAAAGGCAGCGCATTAGATAAACTAATACTAACGGTTACAAATATTCAATGCGGCATTTTAGTTGGAGCTTCACTTCTGTACGCGCTCTTTGGTTTATTAAAATCATTGCTTGCAAAAAAAGATCCATTAAAAAAGAAAAAAGCTACAAAAACAGCACTCGTAGGCGGAGTTTTCTTCCTATTATCAGCACTTCTTTGGCTTTTTGCAGTCATTTATCTTCCACCACGCCTCACGCCGGAACAACAATATGTTTCATACATATTAACTGATCCAGCAGTGACTCTTGGCTTAACAGCACCAATTGAAGTTGAATTTGATGCAAGCCAAATACCGGTTGATACAAACGCATTTAGAGTTCTCTCATACACCTGGAATTTTGGAGACGGAGGTACTGCAAACGGCCCAACCGTTTCACATAGATTCATCCAAAAACCACCAAATGGAACCTACAACGTAGTTCTAAAAGTATCCTTTATGGATCTGAAAACAGGGGAACAATTATCTGAAGAGTTTACTACAGTAGTAGGTATTGAAAATGAAGAAGTCGCTGCAATTTTCACCGCAACCCCTTCCAGCGGGAACGTGCCCTTGGATGTTGAATTCAACGCATCCTCATCATACGACCCGGACGGAGAAATAGTTGCATATGACTGGGATTTTGATGGCGATGGCAGCTATGACGACGCTTCCGGAGTAATTGTTTCATACACATTCGAACAAGAAGGCGAATTTACAGTGGGCTTAAGAGTTACGGACAATAACGGACAATATGCAACCACAGCATACAAAATTGAAGCAGGTAGCGTTGGAGGACTAAGAGCAGTAATTAGCGCACCACTACAAACGGACGAAACATATAAAACAGGAGAAAAATACAAATTCTCAGGCGAACTTTCTCAAATAAGAGAAGGGGAGGTTGTTAAATATGTTTGGGACTTTGGTGACAAATCTGACACAATTCAATCAAGAACAGCCACTCATGAATTCACAAAATCTGGCGACTACGAAGTTTCTTTAACAGTTTTTGACGTTGATGGAAATTCCCACACAGCAACACTGGAAATCAAGGTTGTTGAACAAGGAACACCACCTTCGGCAAAAATAAAAACATCTCCGGCTGCACAAAATAATGTAACCTCAGGAGCGGTGCCATTTGAAGTTTCTTTCGACGCCTCAAGTTCAACTGACCCAGAAGATGACATTGTTGAATATGAATGGGATTTTAACAATGACGGAGTTATTGATGATTCGGGTGACAAAGTAACTTACACATATGAAGAAGTAGGTGTATATGAAGCAAAACTAATTGTCACTGACGCTGCAGGAAACTCAAACACAATCACAATTGGCATTTCTGTTGAAGAACAAGGAATCGTAGCCAGGTTGAGCGCAAACGTAACCAATGGCGAGGCACCTCTAACAGTTACATTTGATGCATCATCATCTTCGTATAAAGAAGGAAACATTGTTTCATATGAATACGACTTTGGTGATGGATCTGACGTACACGTTGGCGGCGCAAAAATTTCATACAAATATATTAATGTAGGTAATTTCACCGTAAAACTCACTGCTATAGGTGAAGATGGAACCAAGGACACAACAACTATGCAAATTGTAGTCAGACCGGTTGAGATAACTGCTTGTTTCACGGTAAATACAGACAGTGGTAGTGCACCTCTTTTTGTTGCGGTTGATCCAATATGTTCAAAAGGGACAATCAGATCATATGTATGGGATTTTGATGATGGTGAAATCAGTTTTGACAGAAAACCTGACATCCATACTTATTCCGAACCAGGGACATACACCATCTCATTAGAAGTTACCTCTGAGGACAGAACAGTAGATGTATTTGAAAAAACCATCACAGTAAGATAACTCTTATCTTCTGTTAGGTTGAGTCATCTCATCAGCTTGTAAATGCTTTTTGTGTTCTTCTGGAACCAAGCTCTCAAGTGGTACATTTATTTCAAGCGACTCATTCACTAAGTCAGCAACTTCTTTATAACCCATATAAGGTGCCAAAGCAGTCGCAAGCGCAGTTGATTTATCAAGTTCACCCTGCAAAACATCATTATTTGCAGTGATATCTTTTACGCAATGTTCGGTCAGCATATACATTCCCGTTTTCATTATTTCAATCTCATGCAACAGATCAGACATAATAAGTGGTGTATGCCAATTCAGCTCAAATTGACCCTGCTGAGCCGCCAAATTAACTGAATGATTCATTCCTGAAATCTGCACACAAATCATGCTCATACACTCCAAAATTGAAGGATTAACTTTGCCCGGCATAATTGAAGAACCGGGCTCAATTTCTTTCAAATTTATCTCATTTAAACCCGCTTTTGGGCCACTGGCCATCAATCTCAAATCATTTGTTATTCGTAAAATTTCAATAGCCAGAAGAGAAACCGCAGAAGAAACAGAAGCAAATACACCCATACTATGAGTAGTCTCAAACAAATTTGGGGCAGAACTAAACTTTTCTCCTGTTAATATTGAAATTTCAGTACACATCATTTTTGCAAACTCGGGATGAGTATTAATCCCAGTGCCAACTGCAGTTCCACCAATACCAAGTCTGGTCAGTTCTTGTGAGGTTTCCTTAAGTCTAACCAAAGCATTTGAGATTGCTGAGGCATAAGCCCTAAATTCTTGTCCCAGAGTAATTGGAACGGCATCCTGTAAATGCGTGCGACCGACTTTTAATAAATTCTGAAATTCTTGAGCCTTTTCATTCAAAGATTTAACCAAATTTTCACCCTCAATTTGTAATTGTATAAGTTCAATATACGCCGCAATGCGAATAGCCGTAGGAATCACATCATTTGAAGACTGAGCCATATTTACATGATCATTTGGATGTACATGCGAATATTCACCAACTTTCCCTCCCAACATCTCATTCGCTCTATTCGCCAAAATCTCATTAAGGTTCATATTAAAAGGTGTCCCCGCTCCGGCCTGATAAATATCCAAATCAAAAAAATCATCAAATTTCCCTTCAATAAATTCGTCTGCAGCCTTTTGAATCGCTTTCGAATATTCCATATCCAAATGCCCCAATTCAGCATTAACCTTAGCCGCGGCCTTTTTCACATTTGCAAGAGCAACTCTAAAGTTTGGCGGAGCAGTCACACCTGAGATGCGAAAATACGATTTAGCACGAGTGTAAAAACTACCTCCGTAGCTTTCCGCGGGAACACTAACGGGTCCCAAAGAGTCCTCTTCTTTTCGAGTATTCATGCGCGTATTTTACCAGGTTTAAATGACTTGGCAACTATATATGTCTCAAAACTGCACTGCCGACAAGCTTTAGGTTTAAAACAGACAATACTTTTGAAAAATGGCTTCATTTTGCCCATAAGTATATCCAAATCTTCTCCTTGAAACACCTTGCCGACAAAATGACCACCCTCTTTTAAAATTTTCGTGGAAATCAAAAATGCTTGTTCCGTTAATTCCACACTTCTGCCTTGATCCAAATCTTTTATTCCACTTGTTTTGGGAGCTAAATCACTGGTAACAACATCAACATTACCAAATCCGTTTTTTTGGAAAAAATCTACCAAAGCATTTGTTTGAAAAATATCCCCTTGAATTAAAATTACATTTGCCATGTCCAGTGGTTCCATTTCCTGTAAATCTATTCCAATTGCACGACCTTTTGGCCCAACAATTTCAGAAATCACCTGTAAAAAACTGCCCGGAGCACTGCCCAAATCCACAATAGTCTGGCCCTCTTTTATAAGTTTAAATTTATTTTGAATTTCAAGTAATTTAAACGCGCTTCGCGCTCTATAACCTTTTTTCTTTGCTTCCAGGAAATACGGGTCTTTAACTTTGAATTTTTTTGTCATAAAACTTATAAAATTGGTTTATCTTTTGGCACACCAACCCTTCTGGGATATTTATCATTTAAAGCACGAACTTTTTTAAATTCCAGAATGGTTCTTTTTTCTCCTCCATCTAATTCATAGTCAAATTGATCAACAAATGCCATTCCAAGTTCCTTTTGAGCTGGTTTGGACATCTCCAATTCATCTTTGAAATCAGAAGACTTCCAAGCATAAAATTTTCCACCAACTTTCAAAAAACCGCTTGCATATTCAATTAAGGTGGGTAGGGGAGCAAGAGCTCTTGCCAAAGCAATATCAAATTTTTCTCTGTCAGAGCCATGAGCCAATTCTTCAATTCTACCCCAAATAGTTTTTACATTTTCAAGATTCAATTCCTCTATCGCTTCATCCAATAAATCCAATTTTTTCTTGGTTGAATCTAAAAGCCAAAAATCAAGCTCCGGACAAACAGCTGCTAAAACCAAACCGGGTACGCCTCCTCCGGTTCCCATATCTATAACTTTTGCATTATCAAAAATTTCCCAAAAATCTAATACATTCAAAGCATCCGGGAAATGTTTATCAAAAAGTTTCTCTCTGTCCTGCGCGGAAAAAAGATTAACTTGCGTGCTCTTCTCCTTGAGTTTGTGGGAGAGTTTCTGCAGAGTCGGAAACTTCGGGTTGGTTTTGAGTATTTTCATTTGTAGTTTCAGGAATTTCACATTTAGGCACACAAACCTCTATACATATTTCAGCGTCATCTTTGCAAGGGCTGGCACAATCATTCCACACTCCTCCAATCTCACTACACGCAGCCTTTTCAACACTATAATCTGGTTCTTCAGGCACCGAAGTTTCTTCAGCTTCAATTTTTTCTCGAACATATAAATCAATAGTCTCACTTGCAGTTGCAGTTGTAGTTCTATCAAAAGCGGTAACGGTTACACTGCATTCTTCACCATTAGGTTGATCAGAAAGCATACTCAAAGACAAATTATGTACTCTATCATTTTCCATATCTTCCGAAACAACAGGTAAGAGTTCCACTCGATTACTATTTGAACATTTAAAGTCTGAAATATATGCAAGTGCAGGATTATTTAATACCAAATCCAGTGTGTCACTATCCGGATCTACAATAGCCTCATTATCAAGAGTAAAAGTGATTGTATATGGAGAAATCAAAACACAAGCTGCAAAAAAGAAAGGGATTGCTGCTAAAATAAGAATTTTTTTCATGGCGTAGAGTAAAGTATTTAAATTTTAACAAATTTAAGTAAATTGAACCACAGAAAGTACAGCAATTGCCGCAGTTTCCATTCTTAAAATTGTATTACCAAGAAGGAAAATCCTTCCACCAACCTCATCCATCATTTTTAGTTCGGGATCAGTAAAGCCACCTTCAGGACCTATAACTACATTTACATCCTCATTCTCTGGAACCAAAATATCTCTGTATCTCTCTTTATATTTCCATGGCTCACCAACCAATATAATCCCTGTAGGAGGTTTTTGCACAATTTTCCCAATAGCCTGTACCTCATGCAAAACCGGCAAAAAACATCTTCCACATTGTTCAGTGGCCTCTTTTATTATTGCTTTTAACCTCTCTGGTTTACGAATATGGTCAACCTGTGATCTCTCAGTTGTTAATGGAATAATGTCTGTTACGTTTAACTCGGTAGCTTTTTGAACAATTAGCTCAAAAGTAGAGAGTTTATTTGCGAGAGCACAGTACAACCTAATAGCACGAGCAGGAGGAGTGCACATTTCATGCTCACTCAATTTAATTGATGCACCCTTTCTATGTAATTCAAGTACTTCACCCTTTGCTTTTACGCCCTTGCCATCCAGAACCATGCATTTGTCTCCAACTTCGAATCTCAAAACATTCCGCATTTGGTGAAGTAAATCAGCATCATCAACCCTTACCAATTCCCCCGAAATGTCTTTTTCAATAATAAAGTTCTGCATCACTATAAGTATTCCATCAATTTAGAATAAGACAAGCAATTTAGTGTATCTCCTTTTTCTATCCAGCCTCGTCGGGCCATAAATAGCCCAAATTTCATATTGCTCAATTGTTCGGTTGTATGTGAATCAGTATTTATCACAACTTTAACTGAAAAATCCTTACACATTTTTGCATGAGTTCCGTTCAAATCCATCCTTTGAGGTTGAGAATTAATTTCCAAAGCAATTCTTTTTTCCTTAGCCGCTCGCAAAATCTTCTCAAAATCCATTTCAATATTATCTCGTTTCCCAAGCATTCTACAAAAAGGGTGACCAAAAATTTTCACATTTGGATGAGCAAAAGCTCTCAAAATGCGGTCAGTCTGTTCTTTTTTGGAAAGATTAAATGAAGTATGAATAGAAATGACTGGTACATCCAATTTTTCAATAATTTCATCAGGCAGATTCAGCTCACCAGTTTTCAAAATATCAATCTCAGCACCCTTAAGTATTTTTATTTTTATACCTTCTTCATTTAATTGTTTTTGAATTTTTTCAATTTCTTTCCACTGTTTTTTTATTTCCTTAGGGTCTCTCATATGATCAGAAACTGCAATATATTCTCTTCCAAGTCTTGCAGCTTCAAAAGCCATTTCATAAATAGTAAACGCCCCATCACTCCACTTACTATGAGTATGTAAATCACCTTTTATGTCATTTTCTTCAATTAATTTTGGCAATTTACCATTTCGCGCCGCTTCAATTTCTCCCTGATCCTCTCGAATTTCAGGTGGAATATATTCCATCCCAAGCGAATTAAATATTTCCTCCTCAGTAGCACCGGCAATCATCTTTTCTCTTTTAAAAACACCATACTCATTGTTTTTTAAGCCTCTTTTTTGTGCAAGAGTTCTAAATTGAATATTATGATATTTCGAACCCGTAAAATAGTAAAAAGCAGCGCCAAAACTTTCATTTTTTACCACACGCAAATCAACTTGAATATTATCTTTTAAAACCACACTGGATTTTGTATCACCAGCAGCTAAAACCTGTTTGACATGAGGGTAGGCAAGGAAATGCTTACTCATCATCTCAGAATCCGAACCTGTTGCAAGAATATCAATATCACCAATTGTTTCTTGGCGTCTTCTCAAACTTCCGGCATATTCAACGCGTTCAACAGCCTTACACTTCTTCATATATTCAACATACTGCTCAGCTTCCGGCAAAGCCTGATAAAGCGGAATTCTTGTCTGCAAAAAAGTCGACTGATCCAGAGCCTTCAAAATTGCATCCTGACTTTTTTCGCCCATCCCGGGCAAAGTCGCTAACGCGCCGCTTTCAGCGGCGCTCCGTAATTTCTTTAAATCATTAATCCCCAATTTTTCCATAAACAATTTCGCCTTTTTAGGCCCAATTGATCTAACCCTCAAAATATCCAAAACACCCGGTGACAATTTCCTTACCAAGTTCTCATGCATCTTACATTTCCCGGTCTCAATAATTTCAACAATTTTTGAATGCAAATCTTTCCCAATACCCGGAATATTTTCAATGGCCTTGTCATCTTTTGAGTGCAATTCCGCTAAATCTTGGGGAAAACTCTCCACAACATCAGAAGCACGTCTATAAGCGCGAATTCGAAACACGCTTTCACCCAATATCTCAAGCATATCGGCAATTTCATCAAACTGCTCTGCGATCAACTGATTGATCATATCTACAATATTTCTAGAAGTTCAATCTCAAAAATCAAAATTGCATTACCAGGGATTCCAGCCTGGGGATTTCCAGCTTCTCCATAACCTAAATCACCTGGAATAGTTAATTTTCGAATTCCGCCCTCCTGCATACCGGGAATACCTTCTTCCCATCCTTGAATTAAGAAATCAATTCCAATGGGGAAAATTGCAGCTTCACCTCTGTCATAAGAACTATCAAAAACCGTACCGTCTTCCAAATATCCCTTATAATCAGCCTTTATTGTATCTCCAGATTTAGCAACTTCTCCAGTACCAACTTTAATATCTTCAATAATTAATCCATTATCCATTTTAGTAACATTTGAGTCACAAGACGCAAAAGCTAAAAGAGAGACCACACTGATGGCAATAAGAATTTTTTTCATGGCGCTATAATTAAATCAATCACATCTTAGCAAAACAATTAATAATTGAAATTAAAAAAAATATGTTAAGATAGAAAACGTGAAATATTTCCAAAAAATCATCTTCATCACCATCCTGACAATTCTCTTGTTTGGGTGCACAAAACCTCAAGAAGAATCGAAGGAAACTCAAACATATCCTAAGCCATCCGGCAATCTGATTTTAGGGACAATGGCTGATTCTTGCGGTCAAATTTTAAGCGAACCATATCAACTGGATGCATATTTTGAAAATCATCCATACAATCAAGAAAATTATACTTATTACGTTTACCGTGATGATGATTACCTCAATTCCAATTACTGGTTTGGGTATCAGGCAAACGTGGTTCTTTCATACAAAATTTCTGAAGAAATGGATCAAGGAGATTTATTCAGGGTAGACTGGGTTTTAGAAACCATTGATGATGAAACACAGGAAGAATCAGACAAGGTTATCAAAAAACATACAATAACTGGTCTGCTGCCATGTGAAAACGGAGACTTATATCTAGGCTCAAACCTGAATCTTTCTGAAACGGAAATCACAGACCTAATTTCAAACCTGCGAGTTGATATTTACTACAATGACAGGCTTGTCGATTCAAAGATGTTCAATATTGACGGAGTGTCATAATATGAAAAAATTACTCTCTTTTATACTAGTCGCAAGCATGACAATTTCCGCATGTAATAGCCAACCAACGCAATTAAATGCCAAAATTCTCAATGAATCTCTCGCCTTGGGAACCGAATACTTATTGAATAGTCAAAAAGAAGAAGGCAATTTCATTTACGAATATAATTTTAAAACAAAAGAAATCAGCAAAGATGACAATCAAGTGCGCCAAGCTGGTGCTTTATGGGGTATTGCTCTGATTCACCATTATCAACCAAGTGAAAAAACACTTTCAGCCATTGAAAAAAGCTTAAATTATTTTGAATCAATTAGTAAAACAACTGAAAACGGAGGAAGATATGTTGTGTACAATGATGGGACTTCAGGGAAAAGCGGAACAATTGCCCTGATCACTCTGGCTCTAGTTGATCTTCTTGAATCAAATTTCAAAATTAACAACCGTGAAAAATATGAATCTCAGCTGAACGAATATTTAAATTTCCTAATTTCTTTAAGAAAAGATGATGGATTATTTTACTCAAAATTCCGTTACGAGGACGGGGAAGGGTATTCCACTCCATCACCTTACGTTGACGGCGAAGCACTTCTAGCAATGATAAGAGCGGCAAATTATCTAAAAAGGGAAGACCTTTTCATCCAAATAGACGAATCAGCAGAGCAAATGTACAAAACAAACGTGCAGGAAGCATTAGAAGAAAATCCGGATAGTGACACAACAAAAGGCTTCTTTCAGTGGGGAATAATGTCTTTTTATGAGCTCTACAATAAAGATCCTCACAAATATAAAGAATACGCTCAGTACTCAATTGAACTTGCAAATTGGATGATAGACGTACACAGAACTCTGGAACGCACAAAAAACACTTCCTACGCTTATGAAGGAATTGTATTGGCATATGAATTAGCAAATCGCATGCATGAAAAATCAACGGAAGAAAAATTTAAATCAGTCATTGACCAGGGGCTTTACAAATTAACTTCATGGCAAGTTGGTTCTCAAATCCAAATAGATTATATTGAAAATCTTAAAGTGGACGACGTTCTTGCAAAAGGCGGCGTCATGAACGCTGCAGACGAACCACTGCTGCGCATTGACGTCACACAACATCAAATGCACGCAGTGATTCTTGCTTTAGAATTTGTATACTAATCTTCCAAATAGACCTCCACTTCGTTCGAATAAGTCCCGCAGCCACCATTGCCATTATATTCGCAAACTCGGACCCAATAGGTATCAGCTCCATTGAAAGCGCTTATTGAACCAGTAGTTTCACTATCATCAGGAAAATAATTTGATCTGTCTCCAGAACTTCGACCTGGGAAAGTAGCCCCACTTGATTGAGACCAAACCAGTTTAAAACCAAATTGTGCATCACCGGTCCATGACCAGCTCATTTCACCATCTCCTAAATGCGTTAAAGTTATCTCACTAACTGAAGATTCAAACTCATCTGAGTCTAAAGTCACGGTGATTTCATTGGAATAAACACCACATTCTCCTCCTAAATATTCACAAACCCTAACATAATATGTCCCAGCTCCATCTTCTGCAGTCACAGTAGCACTAGAAGTACTTGGATCACTGTAATACAGATAATGATCTGTCGCGCCTAATGGGTATGTTGGTTCGCTATCTTTAGACCAAACAACCTTAAATCCTAATTCACAATTGCCATCAATTGTCCATGTAACCTCGCCATTATCACCTGCGGATAATGCAATTGAACTTACAGCATCATCACTTGAATCATCACTTAAGTCATCATCGTCATTATCATCATCAGATTCATCTAAAAATACTGTAATTTCATTTGAATAAACATCACAAGAACCACCAGTATATTCACAAACCCTGACATAATATGTCCCAAACCCATCAAAAGCATTCAATGTTGCTGATGAGGCGGTAGAACTACTGAAATAAAGATACTGATCACCAACCTCCGTTGGATATGTTGGCTCCGTGTTTTTTGACCACACCACTTTGAATCCTTTGCTTGAAACACCATCTGTCGTCCAAGAAACTTTCCCATCTCCATCATTTCTCAACGTAATTGACCGAACTTGATTGGAATCAAGATCTTTAATTTGTTCATAAGAATATGAAGCTTGCTCTCTATTCTCAGTTCGAATTCGCCAAACCATTTCCGCCATTTCACCACGTGTCACCGGCTTACTAAACGCATCAATTGATGTTGGGATTGCATTCAAAAGTTCCAAGGCAACCACATAATTTTGATACCAATTCTCCTGAGGCGAATTAGCTACCTGCAAAAGAAAAGCTTCAGAAATTATTTTACTGGCTTCAGCAAAGTTTATTGTCTGAGCAGGCTTAAAAGTGCCATCTGAATAGCCACTTACAATGCCCAAATCCGTGGCAGTACAAACATAAGGTGAAAACCATTCTTCTTTAACATCCAGATAACAATCTGAAGCATCACTAATCTCATACCCTTCAGACTCAACAACAATTTTCAAAAATTCAGCCCTATTAATTTCCTGTTCGGGCTTATAAGTCCCATCACCATACCCTTGAACCACTTCCTCTACCTGCAAATAATTAATTGCCTGGTAATTTTCATGCGTATCTGAGACATCAGAAAAGTGATGACCTTCGCCATCTCCGGTAGCAAAAGCTAACCCTGGAATAATTAAAAACGCTGCAGCTCCAAAAAATAAAGCTGTGATTTTCTGAAAAAATTTCATACTAAAGCAATTATGGATAACAAAAAAAATATATCAAAAAAAATATACTTTGGCTAATAACCGGTTTCTTACTGTCCGGAAATATATCGTGGAATCTTACTCCAGTCTGTTAAAGCCTCACCGGCTCTACGAACTGTATCTATTTCATGACGGATACTATTATAGGTGTTTTTAACCTTTTCCCAACCCGGAAAACTTTTAGCCTCAGCCATTTTTACTCGCTCAGAGGGAACAATTGGTTTCTCATAATTCTGTTGAAATTCTTTAAGTGTAACCATTGTTGAAGCTACTTTCTCTGAATTATCTTTAACTTCTACAATACTACTTCGAATCTCAATATTACGTGGTCCTTCCGCCTGTGGTTTTGGTCCTTCTTGCATGTTATTTAAGTTTAGAAAGTAATTCTTCTGCTTTTTTTATCTCATCTTCACGTTCTTTAACTTCTTGCTCAGCAGACTCTTTTCTCTTTCCATCCTTACTTTGTTCTGCAATTGCCTGCCAAAGTTCTAAATCAGCTTGTGTAGCTTCAACAGTTTGCTGAGAAAGTTGAATAATCAATTTTTTCATATTTTGAAGCTGTTCTTCTGTCATTCTTGGAGCAAACTCAACTATTTCTTTTATTTGATCGTCCGTCATAATTCCTTGGGCGGATTTTGCTAATTCAATTACTTCATCTTGCAGTGTAGACATAATTTGATTGATTAAATCATATTATTATAGCACACATTGAGCTGCAATGCAACTAACGGCTGTACTTGCGAATCAAATGAAAATCAGTCATTTTCAATCTATGAGGTCTTTAAAACAAATAATAATTGGCACTACATACAGGAAGGTCTTAAAACCTGTTCTTTTTGCTCAAGACCCTGAAAAAATTCATAATCGATTCATTTTTATTGGTCATATTATGGGCAAGTTTAGAATTACTCGTTTCATAAACCGCCTTTTATTCAAATACAAAAACACAATGCTTGAACAAACTGTATTTGATATAAAATTTGAGAACCCGGTTGGTCTTTCAGCAGGTTTCGACAAAGATGCACAAATAATAAGGATTCTCCCAGAGGTTGGATTTGGATTTATGCAAGTTGGGTCAATAACATTTAAACCTTACCAAGGCAACCAGCGACCGAGACTATATAGACTCAAAAAATCTCAAGGAATAATCGTAAATTATGGTCTTAAAAACAACGGTGCAAAAAAAATTGTAAAAAATCTCCCCAGAAAACCAAAACATTTTCTTGTGAGCGCATCAGTAGCAAAAACAAACAGTAGAGATACAATCACCACAAAAGACGGCATTGAAGACTACGCTGAATGTCTAAAAATCCTACAAAAATCAAAATATTTTGATTTTTTCACCATTAATATTTCTTGCCCAAATGCCTTTGGAGGTGAACCTTTTGCTGAACCCAAAAAATTGGACAGACTCCTAAAAAAAATACACACATTAGGCATAGACAAACCAATCTTTCTAAAAATGCCAATTAACGAAAAATGGTCAAATTCCAAGCTTTTAATAGAAGTCGCAATAAAAAACAAAATTGACGGTTTGATAATTGGAAACTTGGACAAAAATCGCTCAAACCCACAAATAAAAGATCAAATACCAAAACACATTAAAGGTGGAATTAGCGGAAAGCCAACTTGGTCTATAACAAATGAATTGATTTCCAAAACCTACAAGAATTATGGGGATAAAATAAAAATAATTGGGGTAGGGGGAATTTTCTCTGCCCAAGACGCGTATGAAAAAATAAAAAGAGGCGCAACTCTTGTTCAGTTAATAACAGGAATGATTTTTGAAGGCCCCCAACTTATAGGGGAAATAAACAGAGGTCTTGTAGAACTGTTAAAAAAAGACGGCTACACAAACATCAGCGACGCAATTGGAGCTAATCATTCAAAGCATCTTGGTTGACCGCGTCCATAGTTGCCACCAAATCTTTAAAGGAATTTATTATCCATGTTTGCTCTCTTGACGAACATTTTGAAGAATCCCCAACATTTCTCATTCCATTCACTCTGTATTCCAAAATTAAATTTGTTCCTCCACCACCATAAAAAGCTAAATTTGCATTCGCATCTAACTGAACCTCTTTATTCTCAGGATCCATATATAAAACAATCATCCTTGTGTCACCATATTGATTTCTATTCACAAGAGTCCAAAGTGGAGCCCGTTGACTTTCAGGGTCAAGAAAAAAATTACCAATAAGTGCACTATTTTTTAGGTCAGTTGTGACAAAAATATCTCCAACTTTTACTCCAACTTTTTCTTTGGCTGCATCCGCAAAGATTTTTGATATTGCCGCAATAGCCTTTGCACTTTCACACTCATCATCTCCCTTCAACACCAATTCAGCTTCTTCTAAACTGCGAGGTATTAAATTTTCTGGCTTATAACTCGACTCAGCATGATGAACACAACCTTGAAGTCCTAATCCAACAAGCATAGCCGTCGACTGTTTAGAAATTGACATACAATACAGTTAAAGTACCTGATTTTAGATGCAAACTGACTATATGTCAAAATTCCCTATTTCTCCCACTTATAAATCAAAAACGAATACAAAATCGGTAAAAGTGCAATAACTGCAATAGTACTAAAAAACATCCAAGCCATTAAGTGCGGTAAAAAAGCAGCTTGCAGAATAATTAGCAGTCCTCCAACAACAAAAGTCCAACCAGCAACTCTATGTGTTTTATTCCAATTATCTTCACTATTTAGTGTCCAAGGAGTTTTAATGCCAACAAAATAATTTTGCCTGATTTTGCCCAGAAAATTTCCCAAAAGAATAAACAGCGCACCTATACCTCCCAAAACATAAGCACCAACATTTACACCCGGACTCAAAGCGGCATAAATAGATACAAAATAAATGTACGCCATGTACGCAATTAAAGTGGTTTGCAAAAGTCCCCAAGCACTTTTAAAAAGCTCATAATTCTTTCTTTTTGGGTCAATTTTACTCAGTATTTTAAATAGAATAGTCATGCCAAGAGTAATTGCCGGAATAATCACAATCATGCTTTTTTTTGTCATATATCCGTCAACTTCTCCCGCAAAATTCCAATGACTCGGCATTGGATCCGGCAATAAATCATAAAAATAAAATCCAACAGCGCACATAAGTGCAACAATAAATAACTGCAGATATAGATATTTTTTCATAGTTTTACTTAAAAAAAGATAAAAATATTTTCATTACCTCCTCAAATACCGAAATATTTAAAGAGTAAAATATATATTGACCTTGTCTTTCAGCAATTACCAAATTCGCTTTTTTTAAAATATCCAAATGATGCGAAAGTGATGCCATTGTAATAGGGAAGTGTTTGTTGATTTCCGTAACTGACATGTCCTTCTTTTTAAGAAGATTCAATATCTCTCTACGAGTACCATCCGACAATGCTTTAAATACTGAATCCATTTAGATATTTAGAAAAACATCTAAATATTATCACTCATAAAATAAACCGTCAATATAAAATTAATTATTTATACAATTTTCTATTTTAACAGAAAAGGTAATCTCATCAGCATTCTCCTCAAGACCGGAAGGGTTGGCATTCTCAAAAATCATCACACTGTCACCTTCAAACGTAACATTCTCAAACTCACCTTCAAAAGGTACAAACTCTTCAGTCATCCAATCCTCTTGAGCTTCAGCAATTGTTTGAGCAATTAATTTGCCGGACTTATCCTCAAGCTTTACAGGAAAAGAAGCCTCAAAATACCATGGTCCGCGAGCCTCTCCCTCAAAAGTAATCGGACATTCTACGGTGTCATTTACTTCAGGAAAACTTACTGTGATATCTTCATTTTCACTATCCTTCTCACCACCATTACAGGAAGTAATTAAGAGAGTCGAAACTAAAACTACAAATATTTTTTTCATATAGTAAATTATCCACGCGAACACTACACCATTATAAAAACAAATGCGAAACCAAAATTTTAAGTCCTAAAATAACTAAAATCGTTCCCCCAATTTTCTCCGCATAATCAGAGAAGTTTTTATGCAAAAAATATCCAATAATTATCCCAATTAAAGAAGTGGCTAAGGTAACTATCCCAATCACTAAAACACTTGAAAATACATTCCATCCAAATGCATGAAACCCAATCCCAATAACAAAAGCATCAATACTGGTCGCAACTGAGAGAGCTAAAATCAATTTTAAACTCAGCGCTCCTTTTTTTTCTTCAAGTTCATGCTCCTTTTTCAAATTAAAAATCATATTCGCACCAAGTCCGGTCAGAATAATGAAAGCAACCCAATGATCCACTCTGGAAATCCAAGCTGAAAATGGAATTCCAAGCAAATACCCAAAAACAGGCATCACAGCCTGAAACAAAGCAAAGGCAACCGCTGCAATTACCAGTTTCCCAAGCGTTCGATGGTTCGAACTCAAAGAGATAATCGCTGCGCAAGCATCCATGCTCAAGGCCAATGCTGTGATAAATAAATTAACCATCAGAACAAGGATACATTATTTCTTTTTTACAAGCAGACCTAAAACCGCCCCAAAAGCCGTCAAAGTCGCAATAAAAAACATCACGGAAAGTAATGATTCAGATACCGCCCATGAATAGTGCCTGGCCAAGTCATAATAAACATAAATCCCAAACGTCACCACAAACCCCAGCATGCAAGGCCTACCTTTTAAAGCAACTGCAAGGGCCAAAAGCGCAATCAAAGCCTCTAAAACAATAGAAATTACAGGTAAAATATCCATAAATTGGCGTGAAAAAATAACAAAAAAATCATAGCAAAAAACTAATCAGCCGCAAACCTTCACTCATCCCCTTGCGCAAACCTATAAATCAGGCTAGAATCGCGCGGCTTTGACAAACCTTGAACACAACAAAAAATGCAAACCTACAATGTCGCTATCGTTGCTCACGTGGACCACGGGAAAACAACCCTGGTTGATGCATTGCTGAAAGCCAGCGACACTTTTGACGCGCATAAAGGGCTTGCAGAGCGCGCAATGGACAGTAATGACCAGGAAAAAGAGCGCGGAATCACAATTTACGCAAAAAACGCAGCAATCACTTATCAAGGCAAAAAAATCAACATTGTGGATACGCCGGGTCACGCAGATTTTGGATCTGAGGTTGAACGTGTTCTCCGCACGGTGGACGCGGTAATTCTGGTTGTGGATGCCTTTGAAGGCCCAATGCCGCAAACCAAATTCGTGCTTAAAAAATCTCTTGAGCTCGGTCACAAAGTCCTTGTGGTTATTAACAAAATTGACAAACCAATGGCCCGACCGGATGAAGTCGTCGATCTCACGTTCGACCTTTTTGCAACCTTGGGCGCAACGGATCTTCAACTGGATTTTCCTTACATTTATGCAAACGCAAAAGCCGGCTACGCCATTAAAAACCTCACAGATGAGCCAAAAGACATCACGCCGCTTATTGACTTTATTTTTGACAACGTCGAGCCCGCCAAAAGCAATACGGATGCTCCTTTCCGAATGCAACCCGCAACCCTCAAATATGACAATTTTCTTGGGCGAATTGCAATCGGTCGCGTTTACGAAGGCGTTTTAAAACCAAATCAACAGGTAACGGTCATTAAATCTGACGGGGAGCGCTACCAAGGCCGAGTAACAAAAATTTTCGCTTTTGAAGGAATGGAAAAATATGAGGAAGAAGAAGCCCTAGCCGGAGACATGGTTGCCGTAGCTGGCTTGCCGGAAATTTACGTGGGGGAAACCATCACCAGCGCACCGGACGCCGAGCCGCTTCCGGCAATCAAAGTGGATCCGCCGGCTTTAGCCATAACTTTTATGGTTAACGACTCGCCGTTTGCGGGGAGGGAAGGGGAATTTGTAACCAGTCGCCACATTAAAGCCCGACTTGAAAAAGAGCTGGAAACCAACGTGGGACTCAAAATTGAAGCTGTTGAAAATTCGGACGCACTCAAAGTTTACGGTCGTGGAGAAATGCACATAGCGGTTCTGATTGAAATGATGCGCCGTGAAGGCTACGAACTCCAAATTTCCCAACCGGAGGTAATCATGCGTGAAATTGACGGCATAAAACAAGAACCCGTTGAATACGCGGTTATTAACGTCCCGGATGAAATGGCCGGCAGCGTTATTGAAGCCCTCGGCAAGCGCAAAGGCATAATGCAAAACATGAAGTCGGAAAACGGCAACACAACCCTGGAATTTGAAGTCCCAACTCGCGGTTTACTCGGATTCCGCGGTGTATTCCTGCTTTTAACCCGCGGAGAAGGCACACTTTACCACTCTTTTGAAAGATTCGCCCCTTTCATGGGCCCAATTGAAAAACGCTCGGTCGGCTCAATGATCTCCGGTGAAACCGGCGCAACAATGGCTTATTCGCTCTGGAAACTCCAGGAACGTGGACCGCTTTTTGTTGGCCCCGCCACGGAAATTTATGAAGGAATGATAATTGGCGAACACAACCAAGGCACAGACATAACAGTCAACCCAACCAAGAACAAAAAACTCACCAACGTTCGCGCATCCGGCGCAGACGAAGCCCTAAATCTCACACCAATCACCCCAATGACCCTGGAAAACGCCATTGAGTACATAAAAGAAGACGAACTTGCGGAAATCACCCCGTTAAATGTACGTCTCCGGAAAAAACACCTCAAAGAAACAGACAGAAAGCGCGCCAGGTAATCAAACCGCCTCCACCTTCACTCTCTTGCTCTGATACTTTCCATTCCCCATAGAGCGAATGATTTTGTCGTGATACCGGCTGTCCGCCTCAAAAACCGTAAAATCCGCATCAACCTGAATACCACCAATTTCAATTCCTCTAAGGTTTTGATTCCCATTCACAAGCCCAAACAGCCCCTTTGGCCCAAACCCATCTTTCTTCCCAACATTCAATTTATAACGCTTCAATTTTATATTTTTCTTTTCACGACTAAAGTCACGCCCACGCCCCCGCTCACGTCCTCGTTCGCGGCCTCCGCGCTCATCACCATAAGACCTCTGAGTTGAAATGTCAGAAACCCGTGAATAATGACTCAAAAACCTGTTAAATTCCACAGAAACAAAGTGCTGAACCAGCTCTTCAACTGAAAGTCCGGAAAGCTCTTCATAAATTGCTGGCAAATACGGGGCCAATTTTTCCAAATCAACCTCGGTCGTTTTCACAGTATGAACAAGGTTCATAAGCTGCGCCTCGCAAATTTCTTTCCCCGTTGGCACATGAATTTCTTCAAATTTCTGCCGCATCAAACTCTCAATTCGTCTAAGTTTACCTCTTTCCTTCATATTGATAACGGTAAGCGAAACCCCGGTTTTCCCGGCTCGCCCCGTTCGTCCACTTCTGTGAACATAAAGCTCCGGACTATCCGGCAAATCAAAATTTATTACATGGGTAAGGTCATTCACATCAATCCCACGCGCCGCCACATCCGTAGCCACCAAAATTTGAATATGCTTATCACGAAACCTGGCCATGGCCTCACTTCGCTCATCTTGAGAAATATCCCCGTGAATAGCCTGCGCCGAATAATTATCCGCAATCAATTTGGCCGCAATATCTTTGGTTTCTCGCCTCGTTCTACAAAAAACAATCCCGTAAACATCCGGATTCACATCCAAAAGGCGCCTAAGCGCCGCATATCTATCCCGAGCATGAACTGTCACAAATTTATGTTCAACCGTGTCCGCACCCTGGTTCTGGGCCGCAACTCTAATCTCACGCGGATTTTTCATCTGTTTTTGTGCAACTTTAGAAATCCACGGTGACATTGTCGCGGAAAAAAGCAGAGTCTGCTTTTCTTCCGGCGTTGTTTCCAAAATCTCATCCAAATCCTCCTTAAAACCCTTATCCAGCATATCATCCGCCTCATCCAAAATCAGCCATTTAATTTCATTAATCTTAAGTTTCCCTCGACTGATCAAATCTTTAACTCGGCCCGGCGTCCCAACCACAATTTGCGCCCCCTCCTGAAGTTTTCTAACCTGCAAATACATACTGCTTCCACCATAAATAGCCGCAGCTTTAATGTGGGGAAGGTACTTACTAAATGCCCCAATATCTTTTGTAATTTGCATACAAAGCTCTCGCGTTGGGCAAAGCACAATTGCCTGCACATTTTTTTGCGAAGGATCAATTTTAGACAAAATTGGCAACCCAAAAGCTGCCGTTTTCCCCGTTCCGGTCTGCGCCAAGCCAATTAAATCATTCTCACCCGACAAAATAAAAGGAATAGCCTGACTTTGAATTGGAGTCGGGCTCTCAAAACCAAGGTCATTAAGACCGTGCAAAATTTCAGGGCTAAGCCCCATTGAATCGAATTGTGTGTTTGACATCTGAAAAAAAATTAGTGAGTCGCTACAGAGCACCGACCTCCTAATTTTCCCGTGGAAGCACTTATGACCTGATACGTTAACTTAAACATATAACAAAAAATACCATTAGTCAAGCATCTATTTGGATTCAAATATGGCTGTCCTTCTATGAAGAAGTTGAATACGTATTTTTATCGTTCTTTTATACTTTATAAACAGCTATTAAATCTGTTAAACTAAACCTATGAAAAAAAATATTCTTCAAAGTTACAGGTTAAAGAAAGGAGACATAATTGCAGTAGTGGCGCCATCTTCAGGGAAAGCATACGAATTCCCACGCCTATTCAAAGAAGGCCTTGAAAACATTGAAAAGATTTTTGGGCTCAAAGTCAAAGAGTACCCAACTACAAAAATGTGCAGTGAAGAACTCTCCAAACGACCCGATTTAAGAGCAAAGGACATTAATGATGCATTTGCTGACTCAAGCGTTAAAGGTGTGTTCACAACAATTGGCGGAGACGATTCAATAAGGATACTTCCATTTTTAGATAAGCAGATTATCAAGAAAAATCCAAAGCTTTTTATGGGTTATTCAGACGCCACTGTACTCTTGGTTAACCTAAATCAAATGGGACTCATTACTTTTCATGGCCCATCAATAATGGCAGGATTTGCACAGGCAAAATATTTGCCAGATACATTTAAAGACCATATTGAAACAATTTTATTTAATGAAATTGACAGCTATAACTATAAACCGTACGAACACTTCTGTGATGGTTACAAGGATTGGTCTGGCAAAGGTGCAAAAGGGGAAATAAATGATCTTAAAAAGAATAAAGGATGGAATTGGATAAATGGTTCAGGTCAAACATCAGGCAAATTATTTGGTGGCTGCATCGAGGCACTTGAGTTTCTAAAAGGCACTAAGTATTGGCCTACTGAAAAATTCTGGGACAACAAAGTATTATTCTTGGAAACTTCGGAGGAAAAACCAAGCATATCTCAAGTTAAATATATGTTAAGGAACTATGGCATGCAGGGAGTATTCAAAAAAATCTCCGCATTATTCTTTGGAAGAGCCAACTTTTATACTGATAGAGAAAAATCGGAGCTAGAAAAAATGATAATCGAAATTGTTATTGGAGAGTTTGGAGCTAAGTCTATGCCAATTATAACAAATATGGATTTTGGCCATACAGATCCACAGCTAATTCTCCCTTTGGGACTAGAAGTCTTGATAAATACAGACAAAAAGACAATAAAACTAAATGCTATGGGGTAGGAGCCCTTCTCCCAAATAAAACCTTGCGTGCTAACTGGCTGGCCAGTCGGGTCTAGTACCCTTTGGCTTGCATATTCTAGCGATCTCCGGAATGAGACACAGTTTTTGGGGTTCAGTCTTTTGCAAAATCATTGAGATATTCCAATGTTCTGAGTATGGAGACCTTGTCTCCATACTCATCAATAAAAAAGATCCTCCCTACAATAAACGGCATTAGGGTCACTACCGGCCCAATCATCTACCGCACACCCATAATCACAATCTTTAATTAATTTGCTTTCACCAAATAGATCTAAGGCATAAACCTTTGTATAAGCTCCACACCCATCGCCTCCGCCACATGTATAAATCACATTTCTATCAACATAACCCAAAATAGAACAAGCATAAATATCTCCCAAAGGCTTGAAGCTCTGGAAATCTGTAATTAATTGCTCTTCTGGCTCTTCATCCCATGCTTTAGAAACATTTAAAAAGACCCCAATTACATTATTCCCCTCCTCAAAATTACCTAAAAACGAAAAGACCAGCATCTGATTATAGTTGCACAAATTTAAAACAGAACTTTTTCTCACAAAATCTAAAAACTCCGGTATTTCAAACAGATCATTTATCATTTTTACCTCCAAAACATTTGTATCAGGGAACGTGGCCAAAACATTCTCAAGAGTAAACTTCTCAGAACTATAAGAGCTAAGACAATATGGAGGTTCCATTCTCAATAATTCGGCCCCTGACACTTCTGTCTCTTCAACAACTTCCTCAACCAGCTCATCTGAAACAAGCACCTCATTACTAGCCTCTGGCACAGGTGCGAATAGAAAATAAGCAAGCAAAATCCCAGCCCCAAACCCAAACATTAAAGTAAAAAAATACTTCATTTCATCAAAGTTAACAAAATCATTAAAACACAAAACACGGATTTAACAAACATGAATGCCAACGCTAATACTGTCTGGGGCGCAGGGATGACGCTCACTTCGTTCGCTAAACGCTCGGTCTAGTTGTGCGTGCGCACAACTAGATCTCGCTTACGAACTCCTGGGGTTCTCATCCCAATCCGCTTCGCATAATTTAAATAAGGTGAGTGAAAAATTATTGAGCGCGCGAAGCCTTTTTTCAGCGGGTCTCGTGGGGCCCGATGACAAAAAAAGGCGAGCTAAGCGAAAGCATTTTTCACGAACAACCTCATCCTAAAGAGAGCCCACGAGAGGAAACCGGAGGTGTCCTTTCGTGCTATTTGGCTGGGGCGCAGGGATTCGAACCCCGGATGCCGGGACCAAAACCCGGTGCCTTACCACTTGGCTACGCCCCAAAACTATACTCACGCTAATTAAGCGCTCTGCAAATCTAATAAAACCATTCGCTAAAGTCAATTCGACTGCTATAATTATCCTGCAGTTTTTTTTGAAATCTCGCCATGCCAATAATAAAAAGCACAAAAAAAACCAAAGAATTTGAAATCCTGCTTGGAGAATTTTTGGTGGCAATAATTTTTGGTGCAATCGGAACGGCATTAGGTTTCATACTAATAAAAGCCTTTCATCTGACAAACACTTTTATGGGGCTGGATTTACTAAAAATTGAAGATCTCCACATGCCGGGTACAATTTTTGCATTAATAGGGGAGTCTTTGGGGGCAATTATTGGAGTATTTTTTGTCAGCAAACTAATTGAATCAAAAGGCCATTTCATGAAAGGACTGATAATCGCAGTTGTAATGGGAATAGGCTCTATTTATCTAATTAGAGTTTTCGGTTCAAATTTATTTCTGCTGCCGTTTATTTTAACCGCATTTGGAGCGACTTTCGGCTACAATCACGGAGACTGAAGCAAAGCATTCTGCAAGTCTTTAATTGTAGATTCCATGTCCTCTTGTATCATTTTGACATACTGTTCCGGCAAAGAATTCACTGGCACCTCTTCCAAAGGCAAGTAGAGTAGAGGGTCAACCAAAACACCACTTTGCCAAACCTCAAAATGAACATGAGGTCCCGTTGTTCTATACCCGGAACCAACCGTATTTGGTGTACCTCCGGAAAGTGCAATAATTTGCCCCTGTTTTACATATTCACCGGGCTCAACTAAAGGTTCGGAAACATGTCCAACAACCGTCATTACACCCTTTCTGTGCGCAATCATCACATAAGCGTAATTAGTTGAATTTTCCTTAAACACAACCTTATAAACAACCCCATCCGCAGGCGCAAAAATTGTACTGCCCTGATTAGCGCGAATATCAACCGCATGGTGCTGCACACCAAAGACTCTTACATAATTACTGTCACTAAAAAATGCTGTTAGCCCTTTCCCGGGTGAAACCGGCCACTGCAAATCAATTGAACTGGCAGCGTCAGAAACTGCAAAATTTTCCAAAGCATCTGTTTCAATCTGATCAATTATTGCTTGTTGATCTTCGGTTAACACACTCCTAATATCCATCATTTTCCCTTCCATGATCTTCACATTTTCCTCATATATTTCAATTTCCCGTTGTATATCTTCAGCTTTTTCATCTGCTGTTACCAACATGGACTCGTAAATCAATTTTTCTTCTTTTGTTTCATTCAAAACATTTTGTTTTGCATTCCGTTCTTCAACTTGAGCCTGCAATTCTTCCTTAAGCTCAGAATCCATTCTATCCAGCTCAGTTCGCTTTTCTCTCAAATCATTTCGTTTGCCTTTCAACTGAAAATCCAAATCTGCCAATTTTTTAATTTGAGATTGGTTTTCATTCTCAATCAAATTCAAATAAGTGACTTTTTGGAGTGTCTCAGAAATCGAATCGGGACTGACAAGTACCTTAACCGGATTTACACCTTCATCGTCATAAAACACATCTCTTTTCACATACAAAAGTCGCATCAAATCTTGAACAACTTCCTTCTGATCCTCAAATTGTAGTTCAAGAACCAGTACTTCTTCTTCAATATCTGAAATCTCCATTTCCCCTCGTTCAACCTGGGTTTTCACACTACGAATTTTATTCATAGTGTCATCAATAGTGTCATTCAAATTCACAATTTCCTCCTCAAGAACAGCAACCGTGTCCTCAAGTTGAACAAGCCCCTCTTTGGCGACTTCCATATTATTCTGCAATACAAAATATCTATATCTTGATTGCGCCAAATGTTTTTTGAGCTGTACAAGTAATGTGCTTTCCTTAACAGCCTGATTAATAACTTCAGAATCCACAACCTCAGTGTCGTTGACTTTCACAGGCTCACTTTCCAAAACCTTGTCTGCGCTGTCAGAAGTGCTGCCGGTATCATCCGCAAGCGCAAACGGTGCGAATACAAGCAGCGAAATTAATATCAGAGAAACAAATTTTTTCATACGTGGTTTAATCTGTTAATTATAGCATATTTCACCTGTTTATTCAAGTATCCTGGTGAAAAAACCTTGCAATTATCTTTAAATACCCTTAAAATCCGCATGCTTTTTTACTTTTACCTTAAAATGGCACATAAGAAGGCCGCAGGGTCATCCAAGAACGGTCGCGATTCGGTCTCCAAGCGCTTAGGTGTTAAACGCTTTGGAGGTCAAAAAGTATCAGCAGGTTCTATTCTCGTTCGTCAGAAGGGGACAAAGTGGCATGCAGGTGAAAATGTAAGAATGGGGCGCGACTTTACACTCTTTGCAGTTATAGATGGAGAAGTGAAATTTACTGAAAAAAGACAGAAAAAATTCAACGGCCAAATGCACAAGGACACATTGGTCCATGTAATGTAATTTTGCTGTCATAAAATTTGCTATCAACAGGAAAAAAAGCTATCCTTACAGGGTAGTTTATTTTTAACCAAAAGATTATGAAACTCCACGCATTCGCCCTATCTTTGACTCTTGGTCTTTGCTGGGCACTAACAATTTTTATAAGCACATTATTGGCCGTTAAGACCGGTTATTTAGAGGATCCTCTATTTTTAGTGACAAAAATATATCCAGGTTATGATTTGTCATATCAAGGAGCTTTTGTAGGAATGGTATGGGCTTTTGCTGATGCATTTATTGGCACATATATTTGCGTATCAGTGTATAACTTCTTTGTTAAAAAACTAAAAAAATAATTAATGACAATAGAATCCTTTTTTGGTCTTGAAGAAGGTGAATCGCAAGGCTCAGCCGAAGCAGCTGAAAAGTTTCGCGAACAATTGAAAAAAAATGCGACAGCAATCAAGGCCATGACTGGTCACCAAAAGAAGCAGAAAAAAAAGGAAGAAGAATTGGCAAAAATTCTTACCGCTTACATTAAAGATCAAAGTAAATCTGATATGGTTTTCTTAATCATTAGATTACTTCAAGAAAATATTCCCGGTGCATTCATTTTGGCAGTGCTTTTGATATCGGATTCCCGTCTGGAGCATGAACTGAAAGTTGATTTAAAATCAAAAAATGCATCAGACACAACACTTACAAGCTTTGCAGGCGTTGCCTCATTACCTGAAAATGTAAAAGCAGAGCTCAACGCTTGGGGGGATGAAATTTTAAAAGCCGGCCTTTTACGCCCCACAAAAACATTAGAAAGTGTTTTGACGCCGGAGCACAAACTTAAATCAATTGTTTTAGACTTAATCGACTACGCGCTGGAAGAATATTTTGAAAGAATCTCAATGAAATTCTCAGAAGACAAAATTCGCCAATTTGCACTGTTAAGCATACAATCTGTCTTAATAAAACTAAAAGAAGAAGCCAAAAAACAAACCGACATAGAAATTATTGAAACGCCAATAGAATAACTTCTCGCCATGAAATCATCGCTCGGACTCATCGGTCTTGGGACTATGGGCAGTGCTCTTGCAAGAAACATAGCATCCCATGGATTCAAACTCAGTGTGTGGAACAGAACTGAAGAAAAAATAAATAAATTCATCAATGAATTTGGCAAAGATAATTTCTATCCGTCTTTAAGCCTTGAAGATTTTGTAGAAAGTTTGGAAAAACCAAGAAAAATAATAATCATGGTGCCAGCAGGTCCTCCAACCTTGGAAGTTATTAAAGACCTTTTACCGTTACTCGCTAAAGGAGACTCAATAATGGATGGCGGAAACGCATTTTTCAAAGACACAGAAGAAATTCAAATAGAGCTCCAAAAAATTGGCATTCAATACCTTGGAACCGGTATCTCAGGAGGTGAGGAAGGAGCACTGAAAGGGCCCAGCATAATGCCCGGCGGCACAAAAAAAGCATACTCTGCCTTTGAAACAGTGCTGCAAAAAATTGCCGCAGCAGATTTTTCCGGCAAATCTTGCGTTTCATACATGGGAAACGGAGGAGCGGGGCATTTTGTAAAAATGGTACATAACGGGATAGAATATGCAGAAATACAAATGCTGATTGAAGCTTACGACCTCCTAAAAAAACTCTACAAACTCCCAAATGAAGAAATTGCGAATATTTTTAAGAAAATGAATGAAGGCATTTTAGGGTCATTTTTGCTGGAAATTTCTATTGAAGTATTGCAAAAAAAAGAAGATGGCCAAGATCTACTAGATTTAATTTTAGACACGGCGGGTCAAAAAGGCACAGGCACTTGGACGGCTGAAGAAGCCCTCAAACTTGAAGTTCCTATACCAACAATCTTATCGGCCGTATTCGTACGCCAAATCTCAAATGAAACTCAAAAGAGGAAACAACTTGAATCTCTGTATCCAATTCAAGAAAGAACGCCAAATTTAACAATTTCCGAATTTTCAGAGCACTTGGAAAACGCATTAATTACAACAAGACTTTTAAATTACGAACAGGGTTTTGAACTTCTTAAAAAAGCGGACAAAACTTACAAATTTAATCTAAATTTTGCAGAAATCGCGCGGGTTTGGCAGGGGGGCTGCATTATTAGATCAAAAATATTAAAAGACATTCACACCGCGCAAAAGAAACATTTAAACAGCTTATTACAGTCAGATTTTGCCCATAATTCAATAGTAAAAAATATTAAGAGTCTTCGCCTTATCACTCAAACCGCAATAGATTTTAACGTCACCGTGCCAGCTTTCTCTTCCGCAATTTATTACTTTGATGCAATAAGAAGATCCCGTCTCTCGGTAAACTTGCTTCAAGGTTTACGAGATAGATTTGGAGCACACGGCTATGCTCGAACAGACAAAGAAGGATTTTTTCACACAAAATGGCCATGAATGAAATAATTTTTAAAAAAGCAAATTCACCTTTCACCCTAATAATATTTGGGGCATCTGGCTCACTGGCAAGACTAAAACTTTTCCCGGCCATTTATGAATTGGCAAAAGAGAATAGAATGCCAGCAGAATACAAAATTGTAGGTTATGCACGCACCCCAATGACAAATGAAGAATTCAGAAGCAACTTTGAAAAATCAATCAAGAAAAAGGAAAAACATGTAGATCAAAAAGTGCTTAACCAACTTTTAGAAAATCTTTTCTATGTAGCTGGCCAGTATGATCAAGAAGACGACTACATTAACTTCCGCAAAGAGCTCAAAAAAATTGAGAAAACCCGCAACAGAGTTAGAATTGCATACTTCTCCGTGCCTCCTATGGCTTTCAAAAGCATATTCAAGAATCTGGGAATAGTTAATTTCAATACAAAAAAAACCCCTTTAAGACTAGTAATTGAAAAACCATTTGGTTACGACCTTAGGTCAGCAAAAAAATTGCAAAAAATCTTAAAAAAATACTTTGAAAGCGAACAAATCTACCTGCTTGATCATTATTTAGGAAAAGAAGCGGTGAGCAACCTTCTTTCGCTGCGCTACGCCAACCCAATTCTGACTACCTTGATGGATAAAAAATACGTCTCAAACATTCAAATTTTCGGACTTGAAAAATCAGGTATTGAAGGTAGATCCAACTATTTTGACCACGTGGGAATAATTAGAGATATGGTTCAGTCTCATCTTCTGCAAATTTTGACATATCTGACAATGTACTTGCCTGAACAGGAAACAGACGAAGCAATCCACCATGAAAAAGCACGCGTACTAGACTCAATCAGAATAAAAAACATAAAAACAGACGTTGTAAGAGGGCAATACAAAAAATATTTAGATGAACCAGGAATCCCAAAAGATTCGCAAACTGAAACATTCGCAGCACTTAAATTGGAAATGAAACACCCTCTTTGGCGCGGTGTTCCAATTTACATGATGGCGGGGAAGGCATTAAAACAAAAATGGACCGCTGTTGTCATTGAATTTAAACCAAGAAAACCCCAAAAAAACCGTAAAAATCTTCCGCCAAACAGAATTTTAATCCAACTCCAACCATACGAAAAAATTGAATTATCACTACTTACAAAACTTGGCGGAAAAACCTTCGACTTTCACGAACTCACAACCGGCCGCCCAATTTATTGCAGCGGTGACTGCCTAACCGAACATGGCCGACTACTCTTAGACATTATTGCTGGCGACCGCGGCCTTTTCCTCAATTTTGAAGAAATTTTTGCAGCATGGGTCGTAACAGATCCAATCCAAAAAATGTGCTCAAAAAAACAAAAACGCTGCAAAGACCTACTTATTTATGATGAAGATAGCCTTGGCCCCAAAGCCGCAGACGACCTAATAGAAAATGACGGCTTTTCATGGTTTTATTCTCTACCCAAAAATGACAAATCTAATCTTTGAACCTGCAAATTCAGATACAGAGTTTTTTGAAAAAGCTTTAGACGACCTTGTTTTTTCAATTAAAGAAATCCTCAGCGAATACGATGAATGCCGCATAGGCTTAGCTGGTGGAAAAACTCCAAAAAAACTCTACACCCTCCTTGCAAAAGAAAAACTGCCATGGGAAAAAATACGAATTATTCAAATAGATGAACGCTACGTTCTAAGCGACGACCCATCAAGCAATCTAAAAATGCTCAGGGACACTCTTTTAAAGCAAGTGCCAATCCCACCTGAAAACATTATTACATTCGACACTTCACTCCCAATGCAGTCCGCCGCAAAAGAGATGTCTCGTAAAATGATTGCACTCTCACACCACAGATTCCCAATAATTGACATAATTGTATTAGGAGCGGGCGCAGACGGCCACATAGCATCGCTTTTTGAAGACACAGACTCACTGTCATGCCCCTATTACGCCTGTGCAGAGGTCATAGAAGGGGTCGAAATCCCCGAACGACTAACCCTATCATTAATTACACTCAAAAGTTCAAAACGAGCATTACTTCTATTAAAAGGTGCAGAAAAAAAGCCGGTCCTTAGTGCCTTAAAAGGAGAGATTAAAGAACCAAAAATCACAGCCTTAAAAGAGCTCGCAGAGAAAATGCCAATAAAAGTTCACTACTTCTTCTAGCTTCCGGCCTTTACAGCAGCCAGAATATCCTTTCCAGCAAGTCCGGCTCTTTCATATAATTCATCCGAAGTACCTGAAAGCGCATATTTGGAAACACCCAATTCTTTTATAGAGGCTTGAACTTGTGCCTCAGCCAACGCAGCCTTCACAAAAGAACCCAAACCGGTTTTAAGCGCATGATCATGAACCGTAACAACATGTCCGGTCTTCTTAACACTTTCAACAATAGTTTCATTATCAAAAGGTGCAAAACTTGAAACACAAATCACTTCAATGTCAGAAAGCTCATCCGCAACCTTCAAAGCCCTCTCCACCATTGGTCCTGCAGCAATAATTGTAGCCTTTGTCCCACTTCTCAAAATATCGGCTTTCCCAAGCTTAAACTCATAATCCCCCGCAAAAAACGGAGTTCCATCCTCCTTGCAAATCACAGACACCTTAGACCGTCCCATTCGAACATAAAAATTATTGTAGTGACTTGCCACAAACCTAATAATTCTATCGCACTGATTTGGGTCAGCAGGCTCTAAAATATGAGTATGCATAAATCCTTCAAACGAATTAATATCATCAATAGCTTGGTGTGTCGGCCCATCCTCACCAACTGAAAGCCCACAGTGCGTGGCAACCATTTTCACATTTGTCTCATTAATATCATTCACTCTTGCTTGATCCTTTGCGCGACTGGACATAAATGCCCCAAAAGTGCTCGCAAACGGAATAAATCCGCGTAAAGAAAACCCTCCGGCAGCCGAAACCATATGTTGCTCGGCAATCCCACATTCAATATGCCTTTCTGGGAAATTTTCTTTCACCCCATCCGTCTTAACGCTCCCAGCCAAATCCGCAGTCATTGCCAAAATATTTTCATTTCTCTGAGCCAAATCCAAAAGCGCTTTACCGTACGCACTTCTGCAATCCGTTTTATCTTCAGCCGAATACGTTATTGGCTCACCTTGGTCAATTGGACACTCGGCATCAAGTTCTGGCTCTCCAAGCGTCTCTATTTCATTTGGCAATGCTGCCAAACCGTTTTTTAGAATTTCCTCTTCTTCAGGGTTCAGTTTTATCAATTCCAAGCCCTCCTCAGCACGTTCTTTCTTTGGAGCCATACCATGCCAATCAGGTTTCAAAATTCGTCCTTCAGCTTCCATAAATTCAACACCATAGCCCATTACAGTTTCGCCTAAAATGCATGTTGGTTTATCTTTTATGGCGAAAGCCTCTGACAAAGCTTGCCACATAGACTCAAAATTATGGCCATCAGTTTCAATAACGTGCCACCCCGCTGCTCTGTAATGACCCGCAATATTAGTAGGCATCACTGAATCAAGAGCATCAGTTAACTGCACTTTGTTGTAATCAACAAACAGAATTAAATTGCCAAGATTATATTTAGAAGCAAAATTCATCATCTCATATGCCTGACCTTCTTGTTGCTCGCCATCACCCATAATCAAAAAAACCAACGCATTTTTACCCTTCAATTTTTCCGCTAAAGCAAACGCACTCGAAACACTTCCACCAACACCAAGAGGACCAGTACCATAATGCACACCGGGAATCTTTCTATTCACATGACCTTCATATATATCATCCGGTTTTCTGAATTTTTCAATTACTGTTTCCTTTGGAATTACACCAATTTCTGCCAAAACACTGTAAACAGCAGGGGAGATATGCCCATTAGAAACAACTACTGACTCATTAGTCTTACAAACTCGCATTGTATAAATTAAAGACAAATAGTCCAAACACGACAAAGAGCCACCAGGATGGCCAGATTGAGCATTTGTTACCATCTGAACTATCGAACTCCGGCAGGACTTGGAAAATGCTTCAAGAAACTTAACATGTTCTGCACCAAGGGTTTCTCCAAATTCTGGTAGGTTCATTTAGATTTAGATAACATTTCTTTAGTGAGTTTTTTGCCCAACTCAACTCCGGGCTGGTCAAACGCATTTATCCTATAGTACTCGCCCAAAAATGCAATACTGCATTCCATCATCATTATTAACTTCCCAATACTTCGTTCGTCCACTTTTGGGATTTTAATTTTTATATTCGGTTTTTTGTATTGCGTTAAAGTCTGCTCTGTCGCTTGCATTTCAGTATTCATCAATTTTGAAAAACTAATTTGTGACAAATAACGTAAATTTGAATCAGTAACATTCGGCAAAATCGTTTCATCAGTTTCCTCAACCTCAATAAATACAATCAATTTATCATTCGGTCCCTCATTATAAAGTTGAATTTGCGAATGCTGATCCGTAACCCCCAAAGCTTTAACAGGAGTCAATCCTTTGCCATCTTTACCAATACTTTCAGCTAATAGCTGTCTATACCAGTCAGCAAAACCAATGAGCCTACTCGAATATGGCATCATCACAGTAATATTCACACCATTCTGCCATTCCAATAAATATTGCACAGTTGCAAATAAAAAAGGGACATTAATTTCAAAATTTGAAGTTTTATAATTTTTCACCATATCAGCGGCGCCACTTAGAATTTCTTCAATATCAATACCCAGGAGCGCAGCAGGGAACAGACCAACTGCAGTCAACACAGAAAAACGACCCCCAATATTTTCAGGAATAGTAAGCATATGAATTTTATCCTTATTCCCAATATCCCTGAGTGTTCCTTTCTCTCCATCAGTTATAAATATAAAGTGCTCTTTGGAAACTTTATTCCTAAAATAATAATACTGAGCCATTGTTTCCGGAGTTTCACCTGACTTTGATATGACAATAAACAGGGTTTTATCCAAATCAAAATTCTGTTCAAATTCATAAATTAAATCCAAATTATCCAACACAATCAATTTAGGCGAATTGCTTAAATTCCAATACGGTCCTTTTAGCGCATCTAATAAACACTTAGCCCCCAGCGCACTGCCGCCAATACCCAAAATTGCAATATTTTCAAATTTCCCCTTAAACTTTTCAGCCAAGGTTTTCACTGCCAAAACTTGAGCTTTAACATTTGGTAAAATGCAAAAATCAAAATCCTTCTCCATAATATTATTCATAAATTCATTTAAATTTGGCTCTTGCGCTTTTAAGGTCTTCAAATCAATCCCATTAGTTCCAATCTTGAAAATGTTATCTAGAAAAAGCTGCATTATTTAATTTTTGCGTTTTTCCAATCAGAAAGAAATTTTTCCAATCCGGAATCTGTTAAAGGATGACCAATCAATTTTTTAAAACTGTCGAAAGGAATAGTAGCGGCATCTGCACCCAGCTTTGCCGCTTCAGTTACATGCCTTGGATGTCTCACACTCGCAACCAAAATTTCTGTGTTAAAATGATAATTTTGGAAAATTTTTACCATCTCTGCAATTAAAATCATGCCATCTTGACCATTTTCATCCAAGCGTCCAATAAAAGGACTGACAAACCTGGCCCCGGCTTTTGCCGCCAACAGTGCTTGATTCGGCGAAAAACAAAGTGTCACATTAGTATCAATACCATCATACCTAAGTTCTGAAACAGCTCTTAAGCCATCAGGTGTCATAGGAACTTTTATCACAATATTCTCAGCCCAAGAAGCAATTTCTCTACCCTCCTTCAAGATTCCACTAAAATTCGTACTCGTCACTTCAACAGAAACTGGCCCATCTACAAGATTGCAAATTTCCCTTACATGAGCTTCAAACCCAATTTTCCCTTCTTTAGCCAAAAGGGAAGGGTTTGTAGTAATTCCATCCAAAACTCCCCATTTATTAATTTCATCAATTTCCTTAAGATTGGCAGTGTCTAAGAAAAGTTTCATGTGACCGAAGGTTTATCAATTAATTATTAGCCTACATAGCGTGAAAATGCTATAAAAATAGTAATATAATTTTCATCCCATGCCAAAAAAATTTGATATTGAAGAAGAGCTTAAGCGCAGTGACTTTAGGGTGGCGGTTTTTGGATCCGCTCGAATCAAATCAAAAGACCCAATTTTTAAAGATATTGTAAATCTTGGAAAAGAAATTGGAAAAATGGGAATTGATATTGTTACAGGCGGCGGCCCCGGCCTTATGGAAGCCACCGCAATGGGCCATAAGGAAGGCACAAAATACTTGAAAAACAAAAGACACGTATCAAACATTGGGCTCAATATTGCGCTTCCAATGGAACAGAAACCAAACACAGGAATTGATGAAGTCTTATCTCACGAACGCTTTTCATCTCGCCTGGATAATTTTATGCTACTATCCAACGTCGTTGTAGTTGCTCCCGGAGGAATCGGCACACTTTTAGAACTCGCATACACTTGGCAACTCGCTCAAGTCCACCACATTTGCCACATTCCAATAGTTTTAATTGGAGAAGAATGGGCTTCTTTAATTGAATGGGTTAAGGACTGGCCTCTAAAACACGACTACATGAGCGAAGAAGACCTTCAATACATAATCACTGTCCCAGATTCAAACGAAGCTCTGGAAATCATAAAACGCGCAAAACTTGCCTTTGACGACGCCGGCCCGGAAGCCTGCATGAACTGGCACCTCTACGGCGAAAAAAGGCTTGCGGATAAGTAAACTAAGCCTTTGAAACCTTAAAAACGGTAGGTCCCTGACCAGGAACATCAACAGCAAAGTCAAACTTATCTAAATTTTGTTTTTTTTCCAAGGTTTGCATCATCAAAACCGCTTGCTTAGCTGTTAATGGAGCTTCTTTTGTAAATGCAGGTAAATAAGGTACATCAACCGTAAGGTTCAAATTAAAAGCACCGTCACTGCCAGGTGAAATTTTATCAAAATGAACTCTGGCATCACCGGTAGGTGTGCCGACATCTAACTTAAATGATTTTCCATTAATAATAACTGTATCTCTCAAAACTTGAATAGGTGTATGCCCCTCACCGGCAAGCTCAAACACACAACTCGAACCACGTTTTAAATCAACAACACTCTTTGGTGCTTCCACAAAAGGACCTGTAGGCTCAGCCTCTTTTTGTTCAGCATCTCCAGCCGGTTTTTCATCAGCTGTGTCTTCTGCCGGAGCAGCTTCACTTGCCCCATCTTTTTTAGTCGCAGCAGTTTCTCTTTCAAGTAAGGTCAAATACCTGGGCAAAGAAATTTCGCCACTAACCTTCGCATCAAAACCCGGGTGTTCTTTTACAAAGTCATCCAATTTTGGTAATCCATCCATTTTTTTCTTGAAACTCTCCTCAGAATCAATCCCTTGACCTTTAAGAAGTCCAATATCTGTCACTCCCAGCTTAGTCCCTTTTGGCAAAACTCCGTTATCCACATAAGGCTTCATAGCTTCAGTTAACTTAGATAAAAGTTCATTTTGTTCTTGCTCGACTTCGCTCGAATCAACAGACGCACTTGTTTCACCACCGCTCCATTTTGAAAAAAGCGCAGAGAAAAAAGTTTTAATAGCCGCAGTAATATCACCTTTCATTAAATACTCCAAGGCCATTTGGAAAGGATTTTTATCCGCCTCAGCAGTTGCGTCTGGAGCCGTAGCATCAGTCGCTGCAGGAGTTGTTGTTGCTGGACTCGCTTCTTGTTTATCATCTGGTGAAGTCTTTGGGCTGGCATCTTTATCACCATCCAAAGCCTGCAAAGAAGCATCCAAAGTTTCCTCAGCCTTGCTTGCATCTTGCTTTTGCTCTTCAGCAGCCTTATCAGCCAATTCTTGTTTGGCCTTTTCATCTGCTACAATTTCTTCAGGCGTGCGAGTTTGCTCAGTCGGAGTTACTGGAGCAACCTCAGGTCCAGTATGAGGAGTATTTGGTTTTTCCGGAGTTTGATCACTCATAAATATTTATCATTCCTTTCTCTTATACCAGCAAATTGATTTTGACGAAACAATTCATCCACACTAAATTACTCACATGGCCAAACACAAAAGCTCAAAAAAGCAAAAAACCAATAAATACGACAACCTCTCCAAACCTGAAGCAGAGTTTGACTTCCACGGTCGCGGCTACCTGACAATGCCCCAAGTTCAAAAGCTCGCGGATGATTTTATTCAAGAAGCGCTCAGAAGAGACTTAACAAAAATACTATTCATTACCGGCAAAGGCATTCATTCGGAAGGCGGAATGCCTAAAATAAAACCATTCCTGAGAAAATATCTGCAATCTCATCCCAGAGTCCTTCGCGTTTATGAAGGCCGGCGCGACAGGGGAGGCGAAGGCACCTTGGAAGTGGTTTTGGACTAAACGCTATTCAGACATTGAAACCATAACAACAACAACAATCACAACTATAACAAAGACTAGTAACATCATTTTAAGGTTTGGCTAACGACTTCATTTCTTCCTTAAGTTTCCCAAGCTGCAAATTTCCAACTCCGCCTTGATGTTTGGATTCTTTGAGCATTGCCAAAATATTTTCCTTATCAACACTGATCTTATCCAAATTCGCCCCAACCTCCACATATGCATCTCTAAACGACTGCCCCTCTTTCACTAACTCAAAAGCTTTATGGGCAGCAAAGAGTTCCGGAGTCATCTCCTCTAAAAGCCTATCTTCATTAGGTTTTAATGCGCGAATCACAACAGAAGCAGCCTGCACCGACATATCCGTATACCTCAAAGCTAAAAAAAGCGGTCTTTTAATTTCTTGCCCATCACGATGATATCCTGAAACCTTATTCAAAATGTTCATAGTCATCTCAGCTTTACATGCAATCACAGTAGAAGTCCTACCGCGAATCAGTTCAGCAACGTCCAGATTCTTCTTCTGAGGCATAATTGAAGACCCGGTAGAAACCTCATCCGGAATTGTAAAAAAGTTAAATTCCTGAGTTGTATACAAAAGCAGATCGCTCGCCAATTTATTCAAGCTGAGCATAATTTGCACACACGCTTCAACAACCATTCCCTCAATTTTTCCGCGTGAATTATGACAATAAATCACATTATTTTGCGTTCGTTTAAATCCCAAATCCTTTGAAAGCTGATCCCTGTCAAAATCAAACGGCGACCCATACCCGGCCCCACTTCCTAGTGGATTTTGATCAACCAGCTCATCCAAGATCGAATTTAAAATCTTTACATCATCCATCAAGCTTTCTGCAAAAGCCCCGTACCAAGTTCCAAGAGAAGTTGGCATGGCTTTTTGCATATGAGTGAAACCTGGCATTGGCATAAATTCATATTTGCTGGCGGCATTTAAAAGATCCTCAATCAAAACCAAAGTCACTTTTTTCAAACTCTTCATTCTATCCTTCATATAAAGTCTCATGGTCACCAAAATCTGATCATTACGAGACCTGGCAGTGTGAATTTTCTTCCCAATGCCTTCATAGTTCTCAGTCAGAAAATTCTCAATTTTTGTATGACAATCCTCATCAGAAAGCTCCAAAACAAAATCACCAGCTTCATAAAGTTTCATTATTTCATCTAAGCCTTTCCTCAAAGTCGAAAGCTCCTCATCACTAATAATCCCGTGTCTATTTAACATTTGTCCGTACCCCCAAGATCCCTCAACGTCATAAGGTATCAGTTCCTGATCATACACAATATCGTCCCCCGCATTGTATTGTTCAATCAATGAATCTAGCCTAACTTCACTTTTCTTCTGCCAGATTTTTCTGTGTTTTGACATGAGTGAGGGGATTTATGGGTTAATTTTCATGGTTTTATAGCCATTTTTTGTCGCAATTTCAGCCAGTTTTGCAATGTCATAAAATCTGACTGCACTCGCAAGCATCAAAACCTCTTCAAACATATCACCATTGTCCTCCGGCACAAAAATATCGGAAATATTATCCGTACCAATAGAAACATTCACCCCATGCGCCAAAAGTTCATCAACTTGTGCAATAGAATTATGTACCGGTGCCATTTTTTCCCTATGTTGCTTCATACTAACTGCTGCTTTTGGACAAACCGTTACATTAAACCCGCCAGACACCAATTTCTCATAAATACGTTTTCTGTCCGCCTCTGGCTGACACGCAACGGAAATCGAATGCACAAGCGTAACGCGACCTTCCAACCCGTTTTCAACCGCCGCGTCTAAAAACCATTCAGTATCTTTCTCAAGCGGATTATTCTCTTGATCTATATGCACATCCAAATCCTTTCCCAAATTTTTTGCAACCGAGAAAAGAAAATCCGCATGTTTTCTGTCTCCTCCCTCCATTGCTCTATCTCTTGATGGCAATCCACCAACAACATCACAAACACTGCAGGCTTCTTCAAATAAATCCATTTTGCCTTTATCAAACCCACTCGCATCCTCATTCAAAAACCCTTCAAGCGGATGTGCAACCAGCTGCAAAACAAACTTCCCCTTATATTTTTCACGAACCTTCGCAGCCGCATTCACCACAAGCATTCCCACAATACTATCCGCATCAACATGCGTCCGGCACCCCACAACACCCTGTGAAATAAAATCTTCAATACAATAAGTCAACCTTTCTTGCACCGACTCATCAGTGTGCTTTCTTTTAATATCCCTGTTTATAACCCATTTTTCTTCCATCAAAGCGGAAGCCTGCTCCCAAATTTCTGGAGTCAAAGTATATGCGCGATCCAAATGAGCATGACAATTAGCCATTCCAGGTGTCTTTCTGACCTCATCAAGGAAAAGCTCTTTAAACGGAAATTTCTGAAACACAAGGAAAGGGGTTAATTTTCCCCATTATATTTTCTATATGATGGCTTTGCAACAAAGAATCTGGGGTGGATGATGGGTCTCGAACCCACGACCTTCGGGACCACAACCCGACGCTCTAACCAACTGAGCTACATCCACCATTTGTAGCGCAATTTTAGTTTCTTCTATTTAAAAGAACAAGAAAAAAACATAAAATTAGATAGAAATGAAAAAAGTACTAACATTATTTACTATTCTTTCCCTGATCAGCACTTCATGTAGTAGTGAAAAATCTTTTGCAAAATGCCTTAATACAGCAGGGGCCTCCTTATACGGTGCTTTTTATTGTGAGGCTTGCCAAACTCAAAAATCCATGTTTGCAGATGGGAAATCAGAACTTCCTTATATTGAATGCTCAAAGGACTCTCCCTCTTCAGAATACGAACTCTGTATCGAGCAAAAAATCTACCGATACCCAACCTGGACATTTGAGAACGGCAACAGACTGGAAGGGGTGCAATCCCTTGAAACTTTGAGCAAAGAAACATCCTGCAAACTGCCAAAATAATTTCTTAAAAAAAAGCGAATTTAATCTTTATTATTTTTTAACCATTATCCCTTTTCAGAAAGAATGATAGAGGATCATGATCCTCTATCATTCGCTTCATGGTTAAAAAATAATAAAGATTTAAACAAGGCGAAAATCCCTTGCCGGTTTAATGCAGCTTGGGATTTTCTGGGTGCTGAAGTGGGGAAGACAAGAGTCGAAACCCCTAGAATCCCTCCCAGCGAATTCTCAGAATATAAATCCTGATTGCAATTAGGATTTTGAGAGTAAATTCCTTTGCTCAAAGATAAAAAGTGAACAAAGGCCTCCTATTATAGCAAAAAAACCAATAATGTCAAGCCTTAATTATTCCCGCCTAAATCAAACGGAAAGGATCTGGGAATGGTATTGTCTTACCTCCAATTTGTGCAGCAAAAGTATCAAGAAATTTTGCTTCTCCAATTTCTATAGCCAATTCACTAGCTAATGCATTTCCATATGTACGTGGGGTTGCACTAGGAGCATTGAAATATTGAGTAAACAATTTATCAATATGTCCCTTTACAACATCTCCAAGAGTCATGTCAGTTGTAAGCAACTTATAATTTACATTTATCGGCAAAAACTGACTCTTCTTCATCCAATCTTCTATTAATACATCACAAAGCTTACCCTCATAAGCCACAAAGTCAGCTAATCGAATCAATTTTTTCCTGTATTCAACAATATCAGTTGTATTATCTCTAATAACACCCATTCTCTCCTCAACAGAGCTCTTAAACAGTTCAGGCCACCCCAAATCATGTCTAAACCATTCATTATGAACAATACCTGTATCATAAAGCCATCCATCATCCCAAAATTTCTTCATAAATTCTTTATCTGCGTCATCAAATTCTTTTCTTTCACGCGCTTCAAGCTTGGCTCCCTCATCCAAAAATGCAATTTCAGGTGCCTCCTGATCTTGAGTTGAAAGCTTCCTCCACTCTTCAAAACTCTCAATCCGTCTCACATTCACAATATGCTGAGACCATTCTTTAGTATTCTCACTTGCAACAACGCCATCCCAGTTCGTCAAAGACTTATTCCAATCGTCGGAAATTAAACGAGTAAATTTACTAATATAGAACCGATTATACCTCTCCGCCTCATCTCGAGTAGCGTCATTCTTACCATAATTCATTTTTTCGTAATAAACGTTCAAATAACTCTTCCAAATCCAAGGATTATTGAACAAAAAGTGGTGTTCAAACTCATATTTTCCACTAAGCATTTCAACAAACTCAAACGAAGGAACTTCCCAAGCTTCATCATTATCAATCATATTCCTATTAATTTCCCTGTAAACCTCTCGCAATTGAGCAACATTCTGAGATTGACTTTGAAGTGCTTCAAACCTGGAAATGTCAGCTTCCCATTTAGCAAAAAGGTCATTAATTTCTCTTTCCGGATCTCGACCCGCTTGAGAAGTCAAAAGAGCATCATTAAGCTGCCTTCTCATTTGAGTTCTATAAAGCTCAACATAAGCTTCATATTGCTTAGCCAAACCTAGAGACCACTGTAATTTATCAATTCGTTTGAATAATTTTTCCTGTTTATCGGAAAGCTCAGCTGCTTTTGGAGCAATTAAACCTCCAACAGATTGAATTTCACCCAATCTGTCATAAACAATTGTTGCTGTTTTTTTACCTGGGATATTGATTTCCCCAAAACCAAAAGTATTTTCTTCAGGTATTGTTCTACCCCATTTAGCCTGATATTCAATTGTGATCACCCGGCTACCATCGGCAGGAACGTATTCAGTCTTAGTAATATTGTATTTAACTCCCTCCAACAAATAATCAATATCTTTACCAACTTTTTCCATTACATAAGCATTTTCAGCACTCTTACGAACATCTGCAATTGTCTTGAATGTAGCCATATCTCCGGGTCTTCGTAGTTTCATTCCTTTTTTATTCCTTTCTGGCAAAGCATAAATTTCAAGATCAGAACTTGGAGTAAACAATGTAGCAACATCACTTTGTTTTTCCGCCGGCCTAATATACCAACCCCACTCAGTTCCAACCCTCTCATACTTAACAGTTTGAGGTGCCGGTAGGGCAAATGCCTCATCAAACCTCTTTTTCATGGTAGGTTCAACGTAATTTATACATTTTTGAGCATCTGCTTTATCAGAAATTGTAAATTTCCCACCTTCAACCTTATCAGTCAAAACATATTTGTCATTTTCTTGCTTAAATTCAAAAGGATAACCATTTATATGCACCCACCCACCAGAGAAGGCCTCAACCGTCTCCAAACCGGTCACGCTGTGAGCTTTTAATACAGCTTCAATCTTGTTTTCAAGTTCCAAATCTTCCTTTCCTTTATATGGGTTCTCAGAGTATTCGGGCGAATTTCTATCAGTATAACCATTATCATCAACCTCAGTCGGTTCATGATCATTCGCCATGCGAACTATCACATTAAACATCTGAAAATCTTTCTCTTGTCTTGCATAGTGGTCCTTAAAAAAGTTCAGACCTTCTTGAATAGCAGCTTTATCTTTTCTTTTTGGGTCAACATTGCATTTCTCGTGTGCAATCTGCAGCATTAACGCTTCAAGACCCTCATAAAGTCCGGCAGAATCAATTGCCCTGGCTTGTTCAGCAGTAATTTCACCTGCAGCGAACAAATCTTGTGGATCAATCTCCTTTTCTCCGGCCCTAAAAGCCGAATCGAATGCAGCGGCAACACTTGAAGCTTTTGCTTTACCCAAATGCATCATTGCATCAAACGCATGTCTGCTTTTTGGATTCAATTTTTGAATTTCCGTTTTAAAGCGAGTCATTACCGGGTCATATTCAAAAGTATTTGAATTAAATGCAACCCTGTCTAAAATTGTCCTTCCAGAAGGACTCAGTGCACCAACTAGCATATTTAATCCCCATGCTCCTCCAAGGCCCCAAAGGCCGGTTTTTATCCAACCACGCACATCATCACCAATAAAGTTCGAATCATAAATTGATTTTCCAACAATAAGTACCAATCCTAATCCAACAAGCGTAGTGATTGGTTTTTCCTTTGCTGATTCCATCAAATTATCAAGTCCATCTTGCAAAGTAGATCCAACAATATCCTCTTTATATTCCTCAATATTTTCACTGACCCGTGAAAGCACTTCATATGGTTTCCTCAGATCTTCAGCAATTTCTTTTAACTGCTCATCTGCAATCTTAAATTCCTCACTTTCACGCGGCTCATTAAGAGCAGCAAGCATACGTAATTTCAAATTTGGCTTACTTGCCAAAGCAACCTCAACAGCTTCTTTGCGTCGATTACTATTTGCATCAGCCAAATCGGTTGGCGTAAGACCATTTTTTATGAGTTCTTGAGCAACAAACGAAGCTGTATTCTTTGATTTCAAATAATTCTCAACCTCTTGTTTTAGAGAAACAATATCAATTTCAGGAGTTGGAGCTTCAGGCCGTTTTGCTGATTTTTTAGGTGCAGCTGCCGGTGCATCCACTTTCTCCTCTCTTTTTCTATCTCTTCTCAAATCAGCTTTATATTCTTCCAAAGCTTTATCAAAACTCTTGAGTGGATATTTTTTCTTCCAGTCACTTTTAATATCTTTTAAATGTTCCTCATCAATAGGATTCATAGCTTCACCCTTCTCTCTTTTTTGTCGAATTTCTCGCTCTGCTTCAACATAATCCTGCAAATAATCATTTGCATCTTTTTCACGTTCTTCCTTCCGGCTAAGTTCTTCTCTGTTGTCTTTTACCATTTGTGAGATTTTTTAAATCTTATAATTATAGCAAAAAAGAGAAAAAATTGCAATAGTCTGCTCCTTGATTTACACTGGTGCGGAAAAATAACCATTATTCATGAAAGTTCAAAAAGAAATTCTTCCTAAATCTGAAGTAAAATTAACCGTCGAAATAGACGAAAAAGGTCTTGAAGAATACAAAAAAAAGGCTGTCGAAGCTCTTCAAAATGAAGTAAAAGTTGATGGCTTCAGGAAAGGAAAGATTCCAATGGACGTACTAATTGCAAAAGTTGGGGAACAAGCCTTTATGAGTACAGTAATCGACTTCGCTCTTCAAGAAACATACGAAAAAGCGGTACATAAAGAAAAAATTCACCCTGTTGCATATCCAAAAATCAATATTGTTTCAGACAAACCACTTAAATATGAAGCAACTGTCGCAGTTCTGCCGGAAGTCGAACTGAAAAAAGGTTATGAGAAAATCAAAATAGAAAAACCAAAACTAGAAGTTAAAGAGGAAGAAATTAAAGATGTACTAGAAAACCTCAAAACCAGATCAAAAAAATGGAAAGATGTTGAAAGAGAAGCCAAAAAAGGAGATCGCGTTGAAGTGGATTTTGACGGGTTTGACACAGAGGGAGTGCCTCTAGAAGGAACATCAAGCAAAAATCATCCAGTAGTTTTAGGCGAAAACACGCTCATTCCTGGTTTTGAAGAAGAAATTGTTGGTATGAAAAAAGAGGAAGAAAAGGATTTTAACATAACGTTCCCATCTGATTACCACGCAAAACATTTTCAAAGCAAAAAAGTGAAATTTAAAGTTAAACTTAACCGCATTGAAGAAGGGGAAGAACACAAAATTGATGACGAATTTGCAGCCGAATTAACAGGTGGCAAACATAAAGATCTTAAATCCCTAAAGGAAGAAATTAAAGAAGAGTTAACGCATCAAAAGGAACATGATGTAACGACGAAAGCTGAAAATGATTTCTTGGAAAAACTTGTAGACTTCGTAAAAGTTGATCTACCTGAGGCTTTAGTGGACCGTGAAAAAGAATATCTAAAAAAGCGAATAGAATCGGATTTAGAGAAACGAGGCATCAATTGGGATGATTACGAAAAGATGATGGCAGAAAAAAAGAAAGATTTGAATAAGGAAATGGCAGAGCAGGCAAAAAAACAAATTTTGATACGCCTTGGTCTAGAAAAAATTTATGAAGAGGAAAAAGTAGAAGTTTCAAAAGATGACATAGAAGGAGAAATCAAGCATATGCTTTCACATTATCCAAAAGAATACGAACCAGTTGTACGGGAACAATACAAGGAAGGCACTGAAGGCAGATACCAACTAGAAACCGGACTTAAACTTAAAAAATTAGTGAAAAAATTCACAAAATAAGAGAATTCAGTTGACAGATAAATCTAAAATTGCGCAGCTTCCTGCGCTTTTTTAGTAAAAATAAATAAAAAAATATAAAAAACAGATACAATTACGAATAAAAATATTATTCATGAAACGTAAGATTCACACATTAAGAATAAAAAATATGTTCATAAAAACACTTAAAAATAAGCCAAAATCTAAGAAAAAATATTCAAAAACTTGCCTTCATAAATAAAAAAATATACATTTGATCGCGGATTGGATAAATAATGTATACATGTTAAAACAATTATTCACTTCAAATGCGCGCGTAAAACTGATGACTCTTTTTTTGATAAATCCGGAAAAAGAATACTTTGTACGTGAGCTCACTCGAATGCTTGATGAACAAATTAATTCAGTAAGAAGAGAATTAGATAATCTAAAAAATATTGGTCTCCTAAAAACACACACAAAAAACCGAAAAAAATTCTACACAGTGAATAAAAACTTCACATTTTATTCGGAATTAAGATCAATAATTGTAAAATCCAACAATTCCAGCGAAAGCCTTATAAAAAATATCGCAAAAATGGGATCTTTGGATTTTTTACTTATCTCAGGAGTATTTATGAACAAGGATTCACAAGTGGATTTGCTTGCAGTAGGTGAGGTGGACAAAGAAAAATTAAAAAAATATTTGGACACATTGGAGACACATAGATCAATTAGATTCAGCACACTAAGCACCGAAGACTTTATTTACAGGTTAAAATGTAGAGATAAATTCACTCTGGACTTAATACAAGACCCTGACAATCTAATTGGAGTCAATAAATTAGAAAAACATCTCAAGTGAATTGCTCTTGCAAAAAACTAAATGCATCCGTATATTCGTAAAGCTTAATTTTCAAGAATGTCACAGGAAATACTAAATCACGTTTCATCCGGATCGGTTAAAAAAGTGCCTGATCTAAAACCGGGTTACGCTGTCAAAATTTACCAAAAGATAACTGAAGGTGATAAAGTTCGCACTCAGATATTTCAAGGCTTGGTAATTAAAGTAAGCGCAGGGGAGGGAATAAATAAAACTTTTACGGTCAGAAAAATTGTTGAGGGTGTAGGAGTTGAAAAACTTTTCCCATTTTATTCCCCAAATATTGAAAAAGTTGAACTAATTAAAAAAGGAAAAGTACGAAGATCAAAACTCTACTATATGCGTGACCGTAGCGGTAAATCAGCTCGCTTGCGTGACCAACTATTTAGAGATTTTGAAATGATGGAGCCAGAATTAGAACCTGTAGCTGAGGAAGAAGCAGAAACTCCAGCAGTTGAACCAGAAGCACAAACTGAAGAAACTCCAGATGAAGTAACTTCATCTGAAGAAACTTCAGCACCAGTAGAAGAGGAACCAAAAGACGAAAAAGAAGACAAGTAAAGCCAAAATAAGAACGTTTCATTAGGGTACATATTTCTAGCTTGCTATATTTTTGGCATGAATTTGCCAAAAGGTATTATTGCAGGTTTGGATGAAGCGGGAAGGGGTTCATGGGCCGGCCCGGTTGTTGCCGCAGCCGTAATTATTCCCAAAGGATTGAGGCTACCAGGACTAGCAGATTCAAAAAAACTTACACCTGAAAAAAGAGAGCAACTTTACTCACAAATAACATCCAAATGCCACTTTGGGCTTGGAATCATCCCACATGACTTTATAGACAGCCACGGCCTACTTCATGCAACCTTTAAAGCTTTTGAAATTGCAGTGAACGAATTAAAACTTAAACCTGATCACCTGTTAATTGATGGAAGAGATAGATTCAAATTTGTAGTCCCACATACCTCAATAATCAAAGGCGACCAAAAAATAAAAGCAATTTCAGCAGCCTCAATAGTTGCAAAAGTCGCAAGAGACAAACTTATGCTAAAATATGATCAAAGCTACCCAGGATACGGATTCGCAGAACATAAAGGTTATGGAACTAGTCAGCATCTAAACGCAATTGTTAACATGGGTGTCCTACCCATTCACAGGCAAAGCTATGAACCGCTAATGAAAATCAAATGGTCGCAACAAACATTCTTATAGTCGGAAATTATGGTGCCGGAAACCTGGGAGACGACGCAATTTTTGGAGGAATTGTCGAAGAACTGAAAAAAATTGGTTTTCAAGGGGAAATTTCATTAACTCACGGAGGTTTCAATTCAAGTGAAGACCTATATAAGGGGTACAAAAAAGTCGCGTTCGCACCTACTGGGATACGCAGCCACCTTAAAAAAACAAGAAATGAGGCAAAAAATGCAATAAAAGAAGCAGATCTAATAATTATTGGAGGAGGAGGCCTTTTCATAGACACGGAATCAATAAAAGCACCCATAATTTGGGGTAAACACGCAAAACTTTGCAAGAAGCTTAAAAAACCATATATCTGTTACGGGCAAAGCGTAGGGCCACTTTCATCTAAATTTTCCAAAAAAATTACTTTTTTCACTTTTGCAAACGCAAGAGGCATTCATTTAAGAGACGAAAATTCCAAAGAAATTCTAAAAAAAATGGGCATAAAAAACGAAATAATAGTGGGAACAGACCCTGCTTTATCTTATCTGGAAACAATTAAGTCTAACCACAAAAAAGAGCCAATTTTGGCAGTATCATTGCGTATTTGGAAAAATAAGGTCCAATGGAGCGACTTAATCAAGGAAATAAATACTTTTGCATATTCAAACAAGTTAAAACCAAAGCTGATTGCAATGGATATTCGCAATCAAAAAGAATTAGAAAAACTGAAAAACACTCATATACCTCTATTTATTCCAAAAAGTGTACAAGAAGCATACGAATTCTTCAAAAAATCATCTCTTGCATGCACAATGCGCCTTCACGCAGGAATCTTTTCAATATCCGCTCATACTCCTACCGTCGCCTTATCATACTCTCATAAGGTGGCCTCTCTTTTAAAAAATATGAAAACTGAAGATGGAGTAGCAGTGCAACAAATGTCAGGAAAGCTCGACTTAACAAACAAACTACAAAGCGTAATGCACAAAACTCCAAAACCCAAACTCACTACAGAGAAAAACCTAAGTTTTCTAAAAAAGGCAATTGACCCTCTGGGATAGAATATCCCTGTGTTTGTTTATTCATAACTGAGGCAGCGCCCAAAATAGCCCCCATTTTAGCCGAATCCTCGGTCGAAAGCCCCTTAGATAGTCCGGCAATAACCCCAGCGCGAAAAGCGTCTCCAGCACCAGTAGGATCAGCTACTTTTTCAACAGGAACTGCTGGCACAACAACCGTGTTAGCCTTTTCAAAAATATTTGCACCTTGAGACCCCTTCGTCAAAAAAATCACCGAAACTTTTGATTGAATGGCTTCATAATCTAGCCCACTAATTGAAGTAATTAGCTCCCACTCATAATTATTAACAAACAAACCATCAGTCTTGTCCAAGATATCCAAAATTTCATCTTTTGAAAAACTGTGAATTTGTTGTCCTGGGTCAAAATAAACCTTCAATCCATTTTCCCAGCCTTGAGAGATAGCAGAAATCATAACATCATGATTTTCTGGACCCACCAAAATGATATCACCGGACTCTGCAACTTCAGGTAATGCAAAAACATTTTCATGCGTTGAAATCACTCCAGGTGAAAAAAATGCAATTTGATTCTCATCAAGATCAGTCAACAAATGAGCATTCGCAGTTGGACCAGGAAGTTGCTTCAAAAAATCCGTATTCATGCCGGCATCACGCAGTGAATTCATATATTGGTCACCATCTTCACCAATAACAGTTAAAATATAAGCTTTTACACCCAAAAGACTCAATCCATACGCAATATTTCCGCATGTTCCCCCAAGAAAAGTCTCTTCATTTTCAACAAAAAAAGAAACAGATAATTTTTGAACATGTTCAGCTTTAATGACATCTGAAAATCTCCCATTAAATTGACCTGCATGATCAAAAGCCAGCGAGCCTACTAAAAAGATTTTCATAAATTTGATTGTAAATATTTAGCAACTTCTAAAAGTCCATCAATTGATTCACCACAATCTCCCCAAAACCCATCCAGGATTGAATAACTCATTTCTCGGTTCTTAACATAAAAATCATTAACATCAGTAATTTCAAGTTCACCCCTGGCGGAAGGTTGCAATGTTTTTATCTGATCAAAAACTTCTGCACTGTACAAATAACAACCCGTTACAGCAAAAGAACTCGGTGGAACAGGCGGCTTTTCTAAAATTTCTACCACATTCCCCGCCTCAAATCTTGCAACACCATAATGCTCCGGATTCACTACTTCCTTCAAAAACACATGAGCCTTTTTTTCAGAATTTGAAAATTCATTAAAAGCATCAGACAAGTCATCTTCAAAGACATTATCACCAAGCATGACGGCAAATTTATCCGAATCAATAAAATCTCTAGCTAACCCAAGTGCTTGCGCAATTCCGCCGGCTTCCTCCTGTACTTCATAAGCAAATTTTAAGCCAAATTGACTGCCGCTACCCAAAAGTTCAAGAAAATGTCCAGCATGACCCCGACCTGAAACAATCAGAATTGATTTAATGCCCATCTCCTTCATTTTTAGGATGGGGTAGTAAATCATCGGTTTGTCATAAACCGGTAGCAGATGTTTGTTTGTGACTTTTGTCAGCGGATCGAGCCTTGACCCTGTTCCGCCAGCTAGAATAACTCCTTTCATATGAGCTTAGTGTATACCAATCAATGGTTTCTTGCATCCCTTCTTCAAAGGAAGTTTTGGGAGACCATCCCAATTCGCTTTGAAGCTTAGAAAAATCAATAGCATATCTCTCATCATGCCCTTTTCTATCTTCAACAAATTTTATCAAACTTTCTGGTTTATTTAAAGCATTAACAATTATCTTCGCCACATCAATATTCATTCGCTCTTCGTTCCCGCCAATATTGTAAACTTCACCAATCTTACCTCGTTCTAAAATAGTCAAAATAGCCTCACAATGATCTCTAACAAAGAGCCAATCCCTAACATTTTCACCCTTGCCATAAAGCGGCAAATTTTCACCTAAAAAAGCTTTACTGACAAACAATGGAATAAAATTTTCAGTACTTTGATACGGACCATAATTATTACTGCAACGACTTACAGTAACTGCCAAACCAAAAGTTCTGTAATAAGCCAAAACCAAATGGTCTGAAGCTGCTTTGCTTGCAGAATATGGACTTGAAGGCTTCAATTGTGAATTTTCAGTAAATTTTTCAGTCGAACCTAAACCCAAATCACCATATACCTCATCCGTTGAAATATGATGGAATCTTTTAACTCCAAAATCCTTGGCAGCATCCAATAACACTCTTGTCCCCATTACATTCGTTTCAATAAATACACCAGGATCTTTTATGCTCCTATCCACATGCGACTCAGCAGCAAAATGCACAACTGCATCAAAACTTTCTCTTTCAAAAAGTTCTCTCACATTCTTTTCATCTTCAATTCGACCCAGAGCAAATTTTACGCCCTTTTTCTCCGCATCCGCCAAGTTTTCTCTATGTCCGGAGTAGGTGAGGGCATCCAAAACAACAATCTCATCCTGAGGCCTTGCTTCCAGATGAAAATACACATAATTGGTGCCAATAAACCCCGCTCCTCCTGTAACCAATACTTTCATTTTTACAATGTTTTCATTTTCTTTTCCTGAATCCACGCTTCTAATACATCATGTTCTTCAATCTTAATCTTACCCTTGTATCTAACTCCGCATTCTTGTCCTTTCTCAAGTTCATCAACATCCTCATTCACTAGTTTCAGACCAGCCAATTCACCAATGCCAATCACCACCTTGTCCCTTAGTACTCTCAAATGCGCACCTTTCCTCAGAACTCCATCAGAAATTTTACCACCAACAACCATTTCACCCTTACCAGTAAAGAAAATCTTTTGAACTTTAAACTTACCTAATTCAGTAGTGACAATTTCAGGTTCAAGCATTCCGGAAAGCAGTTTTGTAAGATCATCAATTATCTCATAAATTACATTATAAGTTACAACTTCCACGCGTGCCCTCTCTGCCATTCTTCTAACCTGTGAATTAGCTTCAGTGTGAAAACCAATTACAAGTGACCCTGGGGAAGTTGCAGCCATCATCACATCTGACTCTGTAATAGATCCAACTCCACTATGAATAACCTTTATCGCAACATCATCAGATTTAACTTTAGCAAGTGATTGCTTAATAGCTTCAAGCGAACCATTTGTGTCAGCCTTTAAAATTACTTTCAAAAGTTTCAATGAACCCTCTTTAATCCTATGAAGAATTTCTTGCATTCCCATGCCTGCTTTTATCATCTCTTCCTCTCTGAACAGATCATGAATATGAACCGAACGTTGTCTTGCAGTCTTTTCATCTTTTACAACCTGTAAAATTTGTCCACTTTTAACAGTCTCGCTTAGTCCTGCAAGCTGTGCAGTATCAGATGGGCCAATAGATTCTAATTTTTTCCCAGTATGATCCCTTAACATTTTTACGCGTCCAAATGCCTTACCGACAACAATATTATCAGTAACACTCATAGTCCCAGTATTGATCAAAATAGTCGCCACAGGGCCTAAATTAGGGTCTAAATGCGACTCAACAACAGTGCCCACAGCGGGTCTGTTAGGATTTGCCTTTAGTTCCAACACCTCAGCTACTAACAAAACAGTTTCCAAGAGTTTATCCAATCCCTCTTTTTTGAGGGCAGAAACAGGAACCATTATAGTATCGCCACTCCAATCTTCAGGTTGTAATCCGTGTTCAGCCAATTCCGCTTTAACTCTATCCGGATTTGCACCAGGTTTATCCATTTTATTAATTGCCACAATAACCGGAATGCCGGCCTCCTTTGCATGATTAATAGCTTCAACAGTTTGTGGCATCACACCATCATCAGCAGCGACAACTAAAATTGCTATGTCAGTTGCTCTGGCACCTCTAGCGCGCATTGCAGTGAATGCTTCATGACCAGGTGTGTCCAAAAACGTAATTTTTTCGCCATTTTTTTCAACTTGATATGCTCCAATATGCTGAGTAATTCCACCGGATTCTGTTGATACTACATTTGCATCTCTAATCGCATCCAAAAGGGTTGTTTTGCCGTGATCAACATGACCCATAATTGACACAACCGGAGGTCTCTTTTTGAGGTCGGTTTTTTCATCCTCCGAAAGTAATTTCTCCAAGTTACCAAGGAAAATGTCTTTGGCACTTCCTTCTGTACGCTTTTTCTTCAATGTAAAACCCTGACCATCGGTAATAATTAACGCAGTATCAAAGTCAATAATTTGATTAATATTTGCCAAAATACCATTTTTCATCAAACTCCCAATTAGCATTGCGGCACTTAAACCGGTCTTCTCAGCTAATTCTTTAACAGAAATCGACTCAGGAATTTCAATTACACCAGAAATATTATTAACACCAACAAGCTCAGACGACTTTCTTTTAGATCTATCACCTTTACCGGCACGTTTTTTTCTTTGAGTTTTAACAATTTCACGTTCTCTCTCTTGTTCTGACATCTCTTCATAAATATCAGAAGCACTTTTTTCATTGCGACCAGTAAGCTCATCAATAATCAGATCCGCAACATCATCTTCAATGTCATCATCCGCTTCAAAACCCAAACTTAAAATTTGCGCTTTCATTTCACTTTCCGTGAATCCAAGCTTCTTAGCGAGTTTTGAAATTGCTACAGGCATATTCAATTAAAAATGTGTCAACACTTTAGGCGAAAACAGGTTTAAAGTAAAGAGCTCGCTTACACCTCTTCGCGAATAGGCCTCTCAATTAACAATGTATCAATCTCACCACCACTCTCTCTATCTGTTAACTTATAAACATCCTTATCAATCTTTTTCAGTTCTGACGAAGCAAGATTATAAGTATTCACAGTAGTTTCCAAATGTTTTCCTAATTTTTTAAAGTAATCATCATATGCATGTACATGTTTCCCCAAAACTTCAATTCCTTTCAAAGTTTTTTGCACATTTTCACCCATCTCCAAAGCTTTCAAACCTTGAATTACGGTCTGCAAATATGCAAAAAAGGAGCTGGGGGAGACTAAAATAACTCTTTTTGAAAATGCATATTCAATCAATCCCTGAGTATTCACGCCGCCAACATTATAAATCGTCAAATTATAATAAACTCCCTCTGCAGGAATAAACATAAACGCAAATTCAGTCGTCCCCTCTGAAGGTCGAATATATTTAGCAGTCTCATCAATGCGCCTCTTAACATCTGCTTTGAATTCCTTATCAAGTTGATCTCTACGAATTTTATCATTTTCTTCCATCATCATATTGTACTTTTCAAGCGAAAATTTTGCATCAATTGGGATAATCAAATTGTTAAAGAAAATCGCTGCATCCACAATTTCACCATTCTTCATTTTATATTGCATCTCATAATTTCCAGGTAAAGTGTTAGATAAAAGAGTTTCAAGCGCATATTCACCCAAAATACCTCTTTGTTTTGGATTTTTCAGTATATTCTCCAAACTCTTCATTTGTTCAGCAAACCCCACAACCTGTTTATTTGTCTCCTTTAAATGAGTCAAATCTTTGGTGACCTCTTGAATGATTGCAGCGCTTTGTTTGAATTGATTTTGTAAATCTCTTTTTGTGTCTACCTGTTGATCTCTCATCATTTGTGTAATTTGATTCAATTTTTTTTCAAGTTCTTCGCGACTCTTTCCACCTGAAGATTCAACATCACGTCTGAGTTCAGTGATAAGCTTAAGCATAATATCCATACTTTTCTCATCATTAGGGGTTTTCAATTCCTTAAATTTCGTTGCAACAAAAAAGAAGAGAGAGGCAAATCCAGCCAGCAAAATTCCTACTATCAGAAAGGTGTTCAACATATTGACGGATTAATTGAATGATGTTATAATTATTCGAGTACTTTGAAATCGACGGTGCATTTAGAAAGGAATTTGTTGGAGAGTGAAAAACTTCTCTTCATTGCCATACGTGGGACGCGCTCTCCAACAATTTTCTCTCTGAATGTTCAAATAATAACAAAAAAACCCCCTAAAGTAGAGGGTTTTTTATTTTCAGCAAACTCAATTATTCACTTGGCGCATCATTCTCCAATTCTGGCTCTTGTGACGATTCATTTTTTACTTTTGCCTCATCTTCACTAAGAAGAGACAATCCAATTCTCCTTTCATCTTGATTTACTTCAATCACTTTAGCTTCAACAGTTTGTCCCACTTTCAAGACATCTGAAGGATCAGCGGGATTACCTGGAATTTCTGATGAATGAATGAGCCCATTAATATCATCACTAAGCTCCACAAATGCTCCAAACGGCGCAAGACGAGTAATCTTCGCTTTAACCATTGCATTTAATTTGTAGTTTTTAGCAATTTTTTCCCACGGATCTTCACTTAACTGCTTAACTGATAGGGAAATTTTATCTCCTTCAATACCAATAACCTTAACTTTCATCTTGTCTCCGAGCTTACCAAAATCATTTGGGTTGGTAACATGACCCCATGCAATCTCTGAGATATGCACCAAACCTTCAAGTCCATCAAAAGCCACAAAAATTCCAAACTTCACAATGCCGCTAATTGTTCCTTCAACCACATCTCCAACCTTAAGGTCACCAAGTGTCGCATGTCTTTGATCTGAGTAAGCAGCCTTTTCTGAGAGAATTAATTTCCCGTTTTCTTTATCAATGCTGATAATTTTCACTGTAAACTCGGTCCCTACTAATTTCTGCAATCTTGCTAAAATCTTAGCGCTATCAGCTCCATTAACGCGGGGATAGTGCAACGGCGCAAGTTGAGAAACAGGTATAAATCCTTTTATCCCGTCAATCTCAAGTAATAGTCCACCTTTATTAGCTTCCTTAGGTCGAACTTTAAACGATTCATTTTTTTCATAAGCATTAATGAACTTCTTCCAAGTTTTCTCTTGGCTAGCTCTTCTAAGAGATAAAACAACTAATCCTTCATCGTTCTCAGATTCCAAAACACAAGCAGTGATATTATCACCAGGCTCAAGATTCTTTATTGTCTCACTGGCGTCCCTAGTTTCACGTCCCGCAATAATACCTGTCTGCAGCCCATCAATATCAACCATCACACAGTTTTTCTCAACTGTGATAACAGTTCCTTCAACAAGCTGGCCTGGCTCAGGCACAATAAGCTCTGGTGAGTCCTCCAATAGCTGATCCATTGAAACCAAAGTAGCTGACTTTGTCATAAATAATCGCGCAAACATGTTTTAAATAATACCATGCTCATCTGATTAGCATGTCCGCGTCTTGATAGACCAAACAGAAAAGCATGGCGATTCTACTTGTTCAGATCTAATCTGTAAAGCTATTTTTTAGCTTTGCTTTTCAACTTTTTTTTAAGTTCAATCGTGTCATTCTTCTTGATGATCTGGATGGTATCACCATCTTTAAACTTGCCATCAAGCAAAGCTTCAGCAAGAGGATCTTCAATTAATTCTTGAACTTTTCTTCTAACAGGTCGAGCCCCGTATTCCGGATCCGTACTTAATGTTGCAAGAATATCAAGACCGCTAGTTGTAAGATCAAGTTTAATTTCTCTCTCATGAAGTCTTTCCTGTAAGTCAGAAACATGAATTTTTACGATTTCCTTAATATCAGCATGCGTAAGTGGGCTAAACACAATCACATTATCCAAGCGATTCACAAATTCAGGCCTAAAATGTTTCTTAAATTCTTTCAAAACCTCTTCCTTCCTGTGTGAAAAAGACTCAATAGCCGCATCCATTTCAGTATCAGAAATATTAAATCCAATTGAAGCAGCACTTTCAGTAAGTTTTCTTGCTCCAATATTTGAGGTCATAATGATAATTGTGTTTTTAAAGTCAACTTTTCTGCCTTTACCATCTGTTAACACACCATCTTCAAGTATTTGAAGCAAAATATTGAATACATCTTGATGAGCTTTTTCAATCTCATCAAATAGGACAATTGAATAAGGTTTTCTACGAACAGCCTCTGTTAATTGACCACCTTCTTCATATCCAACATAACCAGCAGTTGTACCAGTTAACCTAGAGGTATTATGGCGCTCCATAAATTCACTCATATCAATTTTTATAAGTGCCTCTTCATCATTATAAATTTCTCTCGCTAAAGTCTTAACCAGCTCAGTTTTACCAACTCCGGTAGGACCCATAAAAATAAACGACGCAATTGGTCTTCTACTTGAAGAAATACCAGTACGTGACCTGCGAATAGCAGTAGCAACAGCTTTAATAGCATTCTCCTGACCAATCACTCGATTCTTTATAATTTTTTCAAGATCTTTCAATTTATCAACATCTTCCTTAACCAGTTTTGTAACAGGTACACCCGTCATTCGTGATATTACAGCAGCAACATCTTCAGAATCAATGCTGCCACGCATTTCTCTTGGAATTTTTATGTGCTTCATATCATCAATTTGCTCCATTAGAACAAGCTCTTCTTGTCTTAAAGAAGCGGCTTTTTCATAATCTTGCATGGATACACATTCTTCCTTTTGTTTTACAATTTTCTTCAATTTGCCCTGTAAATTTTTAATTTCCTTATTTTCAGGTTTAGCTTTCATTGACTTTAAAGATGATGCTTCATCAATTAGGTCAATAGCTTTATCAGGCAAAAATCTATCATTAACATAACGTTTAGAGAGTTTTACAGCTGCCAAGATAGCATCATCATCAATAATTAAATTATGATGATTCTCAAATGATTCCTTAAGACCCCTCAAAATCGCTACGGTGTCCTCTTCAGAAGGCTCATCAACCATAATGGATTGGAATCTTCTTTCCAAAGCAGCATCTTCTTCAATATATTTTCTATATTCATTGGTGGTTGAAGCACCAATAACCTGAACTTTACCGCGTGATAGGGCAGGTTTAAGAATATTGGCAGCATCTAAACTGCCTTCAGCACTTCCTGCACCAATAACTGTATGAAGTTCATCAATAAATAAAATCAAATTTGACTGGCTAGCAGCCTCTTCAAGAATTTGTTTAATTCTTTCTTCAAATTCACCTCTGTATTTTGTTCCAGCCACAACATTCGCCATTGAAAGACTTAAAATCCTGGTATCAAGCATTGAATCAGGCACTTCCTCCTTTACAATTTTTTGAGCAAGTCCCTCAACAACTGCAGTTTTACCAACTCCGGGATCACCAATCAAAACCGGATTATTCTTTGTTTTCCTAAGCAAAATGGCAATACATCTCTCAATTTCCTTGTCACGACCAATAATTGGATCCATTTTCCCGTCTCTAGCTTCCTGAACAATGTCAGTTGTAAAGTAATCAAGAGCCGGAGTAGAGCTTTTTGATCCATCTTTCTCTTTTTTTGGTGTTTTATAAGGTTCAGGTTCATTTTGAACCAATGCCCCTTGAAGTCCATTTAAGAAAAATTCCAATGGATTCATACCTTGTGTAGCAGAAGCACTACCGCCTTCTTGAGCCGGTCCGCCTTGTTTTAATCTGTCAAAAGTTCGTAAAATTTCGGTTTTAATGTCATCTGGAGATATCTTCATATTCTCTAATATCACGGTTGCAGCTGTATTTTCTTGCAATACAAGAGCGAAAAGCAGGTGTTCAGTCCCAACAAACATATGAGTGTTGTCATGAGCTGCTTTAACTGCATCTTCAATAACTTTTTTTGCAAAACCTGAAAGTCCACCAGGATTTTTCCCATTGGACTGAGAAGTTTGAGTACGGCCCACGGTTTTTAGTACAAGATTTACATTTTCAAGGGAAACCCCAAAACTCTGAAGAATTGAAGCGCCCAATGAATTTCTTTGAGATAAAATCCCAATCAAAATATGTTCCGTACCCACATAACTGGTACCGGTCTTCTTAGCAACATCTTGTGCCACAACCAAGGCTTGCTTGGCTTCCTTTGTAAATTTATTGAATCTATCTGAATCAGACATATTTTATTAAATTAATGGTGTCATATCATATTAACAAATTTTCAGACTATTTTCACCTATTACAGTTTGCATGAATTTGAAAATTTATTCTGATATACATCTGTTATAATTCGTCAGATGTGATTGGAGTAATAGAGTCAGCCATTTCTTGCATTATTTCCTCATATTGAGCATCACCACTTAAAGTGTAATATCTGTCTTCAACTTTCACAGTAATTGAAACCGTATTTCCTGATTTTGTACGTCCTACTGAAGTTGTTTTGTTTAAATCTAGACGAATCAAAGCCACAGTATCATCTTCAAGCGGTTCATCTGAGAAATCATATCCATTGCTTCCTCCACTAAAATACCAACTTGATGGGTATAAAATTGAAAATTTGTAGGGATTGCTCTCAAATTCCCTAAATCCACTTGGGACAACCTGAGTTGAAACAATTTCAACTTCTTCATGTTCAATATTTTGTTGAGTGCTATCACTCTCATTACTCACTTCATCATCCTCTTCTGACTGATCCTGATCAACAGGTAAAAGTCTAAATGCCTTTAACATTTCTGCAAATGTATTTAGATTTGTCACTTCTGTGCTTTCTCCTGGGTGATAAAAAGAAATTTCAATTAAATTAGTCCCAGTAGGTACAAAATATATTGTATCTCCACCTAATACTTTGTATTGAACAGCAAACTGATGATCAACACCTACATAACTTAGCTCATTACTAACACCTATTAAATAATCATAATTACTCCTGACATAGTTTCGAATCTCACTGGCCCTATCATCAATAGTATCATCTGAAGTCATTTCAAGACCTGCATCCATTTTTGCAATAATCACATAATCAGCAGCATTTTCAGACTCAGATTCATCTTCTACCAAAGGTGCTACAAGTTTCACTGAATCAGGCAACTCAGTTTTTTCCCAATTACTCGGATAACTAATTGTAAATCCTAAGCTCGAATTTTTATAAGTTACTTGAGTTACCACTTCTTCTTCTTCAGTTGTTTCAGTCGGTTCTGAAATCCTTCTAATTTCAAAAACATTCTTATCAATATCATCAAAAGTCATTACCACTCCATAAGCTTCAATTTCTGAACCTAAATATTCTGGATCATCCAAATCATATCTGTCCGAATAAGCATAATAAATCACCCCGTCGTCATTTTCAAAAAGGTGAGTAATAGTTTTATTTACTTTAATGCCACCAAGAGATTTGATTTCGCCAATTTGGGTGTCATAGTCCTTCGAAGTGGGCTCAATTGGCTCAGCTTGCCCACAACCATAAGCAAACAAACTAAGACCCGTAAGCATAAAAACTGCAAATTTTCTGAATTTCATAAAAAATTAATTAATGCGCATGTAATTATAAACTTTTTTAGTCAATTGTCTACCTCTTGGAGTCCTTTCCAAAAATCCTAGCTGCATCAAATACGGTTCATAAATTTCTTCAATTGTTGATTCTTCTTCATTTGAAGCCGCTGAAATGGTAGAAAGGCCAACCGGTCCACCGCCAAATTTTTCCATAATTGTTTCTAAAAGTTTCCTATCTGTTGCGTCCAAACCAATTTCATCAACTCCCAACATTTTCAGAGTTTCTTCTGTTATCTCATGTGTAATCAAATTTTTTTCATGAATATGCGCAAGATCTCGAACGCGTCGAAGTAACCTGTTAGCAATTCTTGGTGTCCTTCTTGAGCTTTTTGCAAGGCGAACTGTAGCCTCATCCTCAATCTGAATATCCAAAATATTGGCACTTCTTTTAATAATCTTCTCAATATCATTTTCAGAATAAAACTCTAATTTAATAACATTACCAAACCTATCTCTAAAAGGGGAGGATAGGGACGAAAGTTTTGTAGTGGCACCAATCAAAGTAAATTTTGGTAATTTTAACCGCATACTTCTTGCTGAAGGGCCTTTCCCAATCATTAAATCCAAACAAAAATCTTCCATTGCACTATATAAAATTTCTTCAACTTGCGGTCTCAATCTATGCACCTCATCAATAAACAAAACATCTTTTGCTTTTAAATTAGTAAGCAAAGCCGCCAAATCCCCGGGTTTTTCAAGCGCAGGGCCGCTTGTAACACGGATCTGAGCTCCCATCTCTTTAGCCAGAATAAACGCTAAAGTAGTCTTTCCAAGGCCCGGCGACCCATGCAAAAGCACATGATCCATTGGTTCAGCTCTTTTTTTTGCTGCACCCATAAAAACCCTCAAATTATCTTTAATTTCATCCTGTCCAACATATTCTTCAAGAGTTTCAGGTCTTAAAGTATTTTCAGACAGCACGATTTCATCATCAGGAGCCTTTTCCGACTGTTTTACGATAGAACTCACCCCCTCAACTTTTAATTTTTTTTCAATCATAATTATTTTGCGCCCTTCAAATCTAACAAAATCTTCCGTATAATGCGAGCAATCCTTCACGCTTTATGACTGAAACACGCTTTGAATTCCAAGACTTTGTTAGGGTGTTTGCCCTGAATATTGTGCTCTTTGCGGTTTTTTCCTATGCCTTTCAAGCAATTCCCGGCGCCACAGACCTTGTTAACAGCCTTCATCCAGCAGTTTCATTCATTTTTACTTATTTGATCCAATTTGTAGTTCTGTTTTTCCCCCTCTGGATTTTTGTAATTGAAAAATACAGCGCCAATTTAAGCGACTTTGGTTTAGTAAAAGTATCCTGGAAAAAAGTAATTCTAACAATCATTTTAAGCTATATTTCATACCTGTTAATAGCCTACTTGATCACTTTTTTCTTTTTCAGCCAAAACGTAGATCTTCCCGGCTATCAGCAACAAGACTCTTACATCCCACTTTTCGGCACCGACACTCTAGGTTTCACAGTTGCAGTATTAGTAATAGTATTCATAGCTCCAATAATTGAAGAATTTTTCTTCCGTGGATTTGTTTACCGAGTTTTCACAAAAACCTGGCCCATATGGTTTGGATCAATAATGACGGCAATTCTTTTTTCACTTATTCATTTTCAATTTGACTCTTTTCTGCCAATTCTCCTTCTGGGCATTTTTCTCAACTACACTTACCAACGAACAGGTTCAATCTGGACCTCGATTGGTTTTCACGCCTTAAACAATGCCATTGCATTTGGACTGGATGTCTACATATATTTCCATCCCGAATTATTAAAAGATCTTGAGCTGATCACCGGATTGCTTTACAACATACATATGCCCTGGTAGCTCAGTGGATAGAGCAGTAGCCTTCTAAGCTATTGGCCGTAGGTTCGATTCCTGCCCAGGGCACCATAAAAAAACCCGCTTCGCTGGTTTTTTTATGGTGCGTTTGCGCAGCAAACAAGCGAATCAACTACAGAAGTAGGAAGCTGCGAATTGTCAAAATTTGTAGTCGCAAAAACAAGAATCGCGGTAAGCGAGCCAAACCAAATGAGTATAAATTTCCCTAACTTCCCCATAAACTTGAAAGTTCTACAAAATGTTATCAAACAGTAAAACCCACGTCAATTTAACACTTGCAACGGACCACACGCCAACGAAGCTTATTTTATCCACTCCTCACACCCCATCATCATTCCAAATTGAGTGTTCATTTTACAATTTTTGCCACACTCATAAGAGTAATATGTGTTACTTCCTGCTTTATCTATAACCCAATCTCTACATTGATCAACACTATTAAAGCCAGATTTTTCTAGAATATTAGTTACTCCCGTTTCTTGATTCACAGGGTAGTAGAATGCAGTCCATTCATCACTAGTTTTGCATGCTGTGAAACTAATAACAGTAACCAAAAAAATAATAATTTTTTTCATAAAGAAAATTTAAATTTTATATAGTAGTAATTTAAATTGGTGATATCATCATATCACAGCTACTGGTCGTCGGCTAACACAACAAAATCTTAGTCCGAACGGTCGAAAATGGCTAAAATAAGCCAAAAATGGCACCTCAAAAAGGTGGAAGCAACCTTCTAAGCTATTGGTCGTAGGTTCGAAGCTCAAGCGAAGTGAGGGAAGTGTGGGAGCTTGCTCACGCATTTTCGAACAAGCGCAGAGTGCACCGAGCGCAAGCGAGGTATTCCTGCCCAGGGCACCATATAAAAAAGACCATCTACTCAGACGGCCTTTTTTATTATCAGTAAAGATGATTATTGTGTAATCAATACTTTCGGTCCAGAAAGTGTAGAAGAATTATTAACAAATCCTATATAATGATTCCCATCACCAAACACATTCCATGGCGCAAGAGAACGATCATATACTGCTTCAATTTCAGTTGTATGACCTGTTTTAAAAGCCCCTTGAACAATGTCGGCTTCCAAAATAAGTCTTCTGTTCTGATTAGCATACAAGAAGAAATCATTAGTGAAAGAAATCTTATCAATTATACTACCTGGATAAGGATAGTATGTGCTGCCAATCTGTTCACCTGAGATGGCATCTGTTAGGCGAAAGCTACTTACATAATCACGTAATGGAAGAGATGTTTTAACACCATCACGATAAAGATTGATCGTATATGGAACCTGATCGACTTTAAGATCAACATCAGATTTAAACGTTAAACGTATCAATTTCACACCTTGTGTGGATTGAGTAACCTGTGTGGCAAGTCTTTCATTGTTATAGTCCCAAATTTGTAAATGAGTTAATTGATCACTTACAATTGTACCAGTTGCTGCATCTGGAACTGCTCCTGAACCTGAATCAGCAACATTTTGCAGATTACCCTGCAAAGAAGTTGTACCTCCTGAAAGTGCAACTGCACCAACAACCCCAGCTACAACAACAAGGGCTAGAAGTATAAGAAGTTTTTTATTTTTCATATAAGGTTTAGAAAGAATAAATCAGATAATTATAACATATAATAAGCCGAATAGCAAGAGAGCAAGAAAACGAATATTATAATTTTCCTGTAACAAAACCCACAAAATCGCATTGTATAAGTGATTAACCTCTTTTATGACAAGAACACAGCAAAGTTTATTAGCCCTGAGCATAGGATTCACATTTCTATTCGCACTGGTTTTCGTTTCAATTCAAAGCATTCAGCTGGTTAAAGCAAATATAGTCGCAGAGTACATTGATGAAAACAAAGCCAAGTGATAGCATGTGGTTGAAGTTATATTCTCCATGCGCTTAAAGAAATTTCTTCCAAAAAGAAATCCCTGGTCACACAAAGGCCAATACGGCTCTGTTTTAATAGTTGCGGGAAGTGAAAAATACACAGGTTCACCAATTTTCAATGGTCTCGCAGCTCTTCGTTCAGGTTCAGATTTGGCAACTCTAATAGGCCACTCAAGAGCAATGGAAGCCGCCACCTCAACTTCACCGGATCTAATCACAATTCCTCTTTGTGGCGAATTAAAACCAAGCGACACAAAAAATATCCTTTCAATTCAAAAAGATTACGACATACTAATTATTGGGGGAGGTTTAGCGCGAAGCAAAGACACTTATGAAGCCATTAGAAAGCTCATAAAAGGCACAAAATTACCCATTGTGATTGATGCAGAAGCAATAAGAGCTGTAGGCAAAAGCCCCATCGACCTTCTTAAAAATAAAAAAGCAATTTTAACTCCTCACGAAGATGAATTTTTTGCATTAACAGGAGAAAGAGTAAGCTGTCATATGGACACCAGAAAGAAAAAAGTGAAAAAATGGGCCAAAAAACTGGGAGTTACAATACTATTAAAAGGCCATATAGATATTATTTCAGACGGCATCACAGTTCATGAAAACCGCACCGGCTCAGTCTACATGACTAAAGGCGGCTTTGGTGACATCCTATCAGGTATTTGCGGTTCATTCCTGGCAACAGGAATTTCTCCATATGAAGCAGCCAAAGCCGCAGCATACATCTGTGGAAAAGCAGGGGAGGAAGCATCCAAAAGATACGGCCCTGGAGTTTTGGCCTCAGATGCAATTACATTTATTCCTATCGCAGGCTAACTTGTAGGCAAATCGTCACTATACTGATCCGCGTTGTTTTGGATCATAATTAGTAACCTGTAAATTAACTCAGCAACCTCGCTTCTATCCATTGGCGAACTTGGGTTGAAGTAATTTCCTTCAACAGGGAAAAGATTCTTTTCTTTTGCGTAATTTACATAAGCTGCATACCAAGAAAGCGTGTTTACATCCTCATATGGAGCTTCAGTAATAATAGGATCAATTTCAAGATCAATTGTAGAGAACAACATCTTCAAGAATTCCACTCTGTTTACACCTTGTGACGGTTTAAAAGTTCCGTCTGAATAACCCTCAACAATCCCAAGAGATTGAGCAGTAGCAATAAACGGAGCATACCACTCAGTGGAAACAGTGTCTCGGAAATATAAATTAGCATTATCAACCAAATCCTTATCCATACCGCTAAAAATAAACTTCAAAGCTTCAACTCTTGTAACTGTTTTAGTTGGCTGAAAAGTTCCATCTGGATAACCCTGGACAGTACCTTTTTTGAAAAGATAACTTACAGCAGTATAATTTTCATCAGCTCTACTTAAATCCGTGAACAACTTAGCGTGCATTAATTTACTCTCAGCCCTAGCACGACCGTACAAGGCCAAAATAACAACATCTTCATCGCTGTCTCCATAAAAGTCCACCTCAGCAACTCCGTTTTTAAAGTCCGCAGCTGTTAGAACATCTTTAGAGAATACGCCGCTTCCTTGAATTGTACTAAGTTCAATATTTCCTGCAGAGTTAAATATCGGCGTTGGATTTCCATTTGCATCCAAAGCCTGAACAATTACGCTCTCAGCAACTCTTGGAGTAAATAATCCATCAACAGTCACTCCAAAACGTGCAAAAGGCTGAACACTAGAAATTAATGAAATGAAATCAGATTCAAAATGCTTATTTGCAATATCAAAATTTAATCTAACTTGACCTTCTCTCTCAGCATACAAATAAAGCTCAGCCTTACCATTCTTAAAGTCATTTTTGGTTAAGAAATTTCTATTTAATTTTGCAATCTCACCGTCATTCAAACTTACTGAAATTTCACCATCAAAATTTGGCACACTAATTGTATTCCCAGCAGCATCAAGCAAACTTATATAAACCGTTTCATTATTACTCAATAAAACAAACTCAGAACTCTTTATAGAAATATCACTGAAATCAACATTCACAACAACTGCAGGCGTCTCAGTTGATTCAATTACTTCACTAATAGGCTGTTCAACAGCAGGTAGTGTGACTACGGGTGGTGTAACAATTTCGGTAGTATCAGTAGTCGTTGAAGTGGAATTATTTGTCACAACTTCAATCACACTACCATTTAAATTATCCTGGACCCATTTCATTGGGTCATAAGTATATTTATAAACGTTATCACGGCCCAAACCGGAGCTTACAGCGTCCCAAAATGTATAACCCGCCTTTGTGGCTTCAGCAGTAGTAAAAGGCCAATAAGGGTTCCACGGGGCTTCAGAATTGTCTAATTGAAAATGTAAATGTGGAGTCGTTGCCGTTCCACTATCACCAACTTCACCAATTACCTGTCCTTTTCTCACAATATCACCCTGTGAAACATAAATTTTTGAAAGATGCGAATAACTTGAAAGCAGATCGGTTGTTGTCGTCCTTGACCCAGGCTTTGGTACATTCTGATGTTCAATCACAATGTGGTTCCCAAATCCGGTTGATTGAAAAGTGGATTTTGTAACTATACCATTAGCAATTGCATAAACAGGCGTGCCATATAAACATTTAATATCCACTGCAGGGTGACTACCACTTCCAATACCCAAATCACCAAAAGCATAACTACCGGCATACGGAACTGAAAAAGTAATTTTTGTATTCCTAATTACATCATCTGAAGCTTTCCCCCAAACTAAACTAGAAGAAGGATATACAAAATAATCATTTCTATATTCCGGTAAAGCTTCCAGTTTTGAACTTGGAAAATCATGATAATTCATTTTTTGCTCAGCACTTGTAGCATGTGTCCAATCCGGAACATTCTGAATAGGTAAAACAGTTCCATCAAAGGGGTCATGTTTAGGGTAATTCAGTAAAGAGGTTCGGATCACATTTTCGTTTATATTTAACGTAAAAGTGGAAACGGCTAACAAAGTAATAATAACAATCCATTCTCGGAGATGGCTATTACCCATAATTTTTTTTAGAATTTTCATCTGATTCAGCTTGAAAATTAAATCTTGTAATTATACACTCTTTTTGAGAATTTATCAAGTATGAACTATATTTCACAAAACCCTACAGAGACCCACAATTTGGCCAATCAATTGCTAAAGCAATTCCCACATCTAAGCATCTGGCTTATTTATGGTGATCTTGCAGCAGGTAAAACAACATTAGTAAAAGGATTGGGTGATTCTCTAAATATCAACCCAAAAAAAATAAAAAGTCCAACCTTCACTTTGGTCTCTGAATTCCCAAATCTCATTCACTACGACCTCTACAGATTAAGCGAACTAGACGAAACTCTTCAAAGTCAAATTGAAGAACATTTAAAAAGCCCAAAACTAACCGTTATTGAATGGCCGGAATTGATTGAAGAACAAGTCGAAAGTCCGCACTTAAAAATCCGCATTGCTCATCTAGGAAAGGATCAAAGAGAATTTATTATTGAAGAATATTAATCTTCTTCTTTAGTAGCTAAATAATGCTCAGGCATCTTTAAAAGTTGTCTGCCATTTTCAATTTCTTCTCTCTTATATGCAATCATGCTCTTCATATAAATTCTATTAGCAATAATTGAATTCAAAGCAGCACGAGTCTGCGGACCAACATACCCGGCACCTCTATCTTCCATTGTCTCAACTAGTCCTTTTGTTTGCTGGAATTTAAAGACTGCATGCTCAGTTACTTCATCAAAAACACCATTTGGTTCAATTCTAAGCAGTCCAAGATTTCTCAATTCTTGCTGTAATGCTTTTACATCATCTCCGTTATCACCAATTTCCAACGCCCTGCTAAACTCAGGAAATGAATCAGTTAAGTCCGTGTGTTTAGCCATCAATGTCCTACCTTTTCTTAGCATAACAGCTTCTTCAGACTGTCCGGTTTGAATAATTTCTTCAAATTTTCTCCTGGTATTTGGTCCAAAATGTCCTGCACCCAAATCATCCGGACTGCTTACAATGTCATAATCTAATTGAAACTCAAAAATTGCTTGTGCTGTAGCACTACCATAAAAACCATTCACTTCTTCAATAAAATAACCCCACTTTGCAAGATATTCCTGCATTTCTTTAACATTTTCATTTTCAGTTCCATAATAGATGTCATATGGGAAAGTTAGGGTTGGATATACAATGTTCTGTGCAATTTTTTCAGCTTCAATAAATTCGTCAAAATAAACTTGTTCTTTGACTTCGGGAGCAATTCCATAAACGGTAACCTGCACAGTTCTTTTCCCCCAAGCAAGAGCACGTTTTAATCCTTCGTCACCTTCACCAAACCAAATATCCAATCTATCATATTGATTTCCTCTTTCACCTGCAGATTTAATAGCACCACCTCTGTCATATACAGCTACAAAACCAATCCCAGGTATATGCATTTTAGTACCGAATAGATAAGTGGAGGGTGCGGCAACCATTCCCGGATAAACATCAACACCAGAAGCACCGTGGATACCTCCGCCATTCAAACGAATATCTCCTTCATAGCTTCCAGTTACATAGTAATCCTGACCTAGTTTTGGTGAATAGTAACCAGTAATAATAAAATTTTGCACATAAAAATCCTGCACAACTTCAGGTGCCGGCTCGGTTGTTGAATAAAAATTTTCTTCCGCAATGGCATAAGGAACCGCTAATGGTACCAACACCTGAGAAAGGATACATAATGCAATTGAAATTGCAGATAGTCTTTTAATCATTTTTGTTTTTATTTTTTTATCATATTATTATAGCAAAAAAAGCGCTCTCGCGCCTCTCTATACACTTGACAAAATAATCAACTAAAAGTCTTAAAAAACCGTACCAAGTCTTCTGAAAATCTCTCTTTCAATAAATTCTCTATCTTTCCCGTACTTGAGTCTTGAAAGTTGTTTATATGCTCCCGCAGCTTCCTTGTCACCAGCATCAATATACGGATTTACAGGTATAATACTGAATGGTTTTGACGGCTGAGTGTCAATTGAAAGCTTCATCACAGCTTTATATTTATCAATATTGATAAGGTCTTGATCACTAAATACCGGGGCCATTTCCTTTGCCATATATTCAGCATCTTGAGCGCCTATTTTATAACACATTATTGAACCAACGTTACCAAACACTGCATCTTTTAAATTCACAGAACCAGCACCTTTTCTCCCTCCTTCACTTTCAAGCTGAGCCAAATATTGATGAGCCATATTTAACGAAAGTCTATACTTTCTAGCTTCTGAAAGAATTGACTCAATTGAATCAGTAACATAGTTTTGAAACTCATCAATATATAGGAAGAAATCCTTTCTATCTTCTTTTGCCATTCTTTGCCGTCTCAAAGCAGCTACTTGAATTTTTTGTACAATAATCATACCGAGTAGCTTCGAATTGATATCTCCAGTTTCACCTTTAGAAAGATTCATAAGTAAAATTTTCCCTTCTTGCATTGCTTTAGAAAAATCAAAAGCAGACTTTGTTTGACCAATAATATTTCTCATCATGCCGTTAGTAACAAACTGTCCAAATTTTGAAGCAAAATATGGAATCATTTCCTGTTTTTCTCTAGCTCCGGTTTTTGCCATCTGATGTTCCCAGAATGATTTTACAATTGGATTCTGAACATCTTTTGTTTTCTCTCTCTGAAAATCATCATCAGTGAAAAGTCTTACAATGTCAGTTAAAGCCCCTCCTTCACTAGACTCCATCAAAGTTAAACATCCATTTCTAAAGTAATCCTGAATTCTAGGGCCAAAAATTTCTTCATCAAAAAGCTTAATCATAATATTCATTGCATCCAAAGCAATCATATCTCTTTCTTCAGGAGTCTCAGATTCCAGTAAATTCAAGCCCATTGGCCTCTCTAAATCTCCTGGATTAAAATAAATCACATCATCCGCTCTCTCACGTGGGATAAAAGGCAAAATATCATCAATTAATTGGCCATGCGGGTCAACCACGCAAAGTCCCTTCCCATTCTTAAAATCTTGCCTGATCATCACCTGCAAAATTGAGGACTTACCAGTACCAGTTTGTCCAATTACGTAAAAATGTCTAAATCTATCCTCATTTTTTAGGCGTACTTCTTTTTTCTCACCTCTATAAATATTGTAACCCAATAAAATACCTTCAGTTGGTAAATTTGACGGGGCAGGGGCAATTTTATAATTCTGCCAATTAATTGTTGGAGCTTTATTGAATCTGATATTTGGCAAATGAAACAAGCTTGCTAATTCTTCAGAAGATAAAATCATTTTTCTATTCCACATGTGCCACGGCCTCTTCAAATTCCTCAAAAGAAAATTGCGAATAAAATTACCCAACTGTCTGTCTCTTACGGTCAAAGCATTATTGTCTGTGGTCGCATACTGGGCAAAAGAGCTTTTCATTCCGGTTAAAATTGATTTAGCAGTATTCTGAGAATCAGAAACCGCTACTAATCGAATCAGACTTTCATAACCAAGTTGAGTGTTTTTTTCCTCAATCGCTTTTACCTGTTCTTCAACCGCTGGCGTTGTTTTACTCATTGGCGAATCAGAAGAATTCGGAGAAGAGTCACCTCTGAATAAAATACTTAACATATCTCCTATCCAAATAAACGGATTAATATTTGAAAAAAATCCGTTACTTTTATCATCAAGAATATTTTTTGCCACTTTTCTACCTTTTGCTTGCCATCCGGGTTTTGGAGGCTTAATCATAACTTGAATAGCAGCAGACTCATGCTCTTTAAGTTTAGATAAAACATTTGTAATATTATTTAATGGATCTGCTTCCATTCTTTGATACGTCCGAATTGGGAATGAATAGTTTTTTGCAATATGTAAAAAACAAAAAGCAGTTTTTGAATTTTTCCTAAACAAATTGTAATCTGGCACTTCTTCCACAAAACAATCTGGATAGAAAGAAGTAACTGTCTTCTCAATTAATGAAACCAAGGGGTAGGGGACAATAACATAAAAATCAATCAGATTGTCCTGAACCACATACTCAAAAGACATAAAGTCTTGACCCCTGAAATGCCTAGAAAATCTACTATTTTCAATTGCTCCGAGTGAATCAAACAGTTGTTTCATTACACCAACTTGAATTTTGAAATCACTCTGGGTGCCCAAAGCCTCTGTATCTTTTTCTTTATCTTCTTTAGATTCCTTCCTCGGCACCATTATTTTCAAAAAAGTCATACTGAGACATCTCTGCCTATTTCGCAGATATCTATTTAAAGCTATTGCCCCTATGACCAAGGCAATAACACCAATCAGAATCAAAATTGCGTAGAGTACCATCATGTTAACCAGAGGTTCTGCACTACATTATCATATTTTACCCGACTAAAAGAAGAAAAGTTTATATTGTTGATATTAGTCTTATGTCTTTCTTCTCAGCAAACAAACCAGCTCCATTTGGATCCGCAGTCTGAATATGTAATTCACCCTCCACTCTAATCTTTTCACCATTCATATTCATCAAAAATTCGTCATCAGTGGAATCCAAAACATGAATACCAATTCGTTTTTGACCATATTCTTCGGTATCAATTAAAAATCCATAAGGAGATCTGTTCGACTCCTGGTAATCCAGTGTCCCTTCACAAATAATATTGTAAACAACACCACCCTGTCTTTTATTCTCAAGCGAATCAATTGGCGTATATATATAATCAAAATAATCGCTACAATCTGTGATTTCGTAAGAAGTAAAA